>Ga0164243_10001966_pt1 | contig 34522 bp, 34 predicted proteins | sample OricompcompostOP_FD_108781 | JGI IMG/M metagenome (GOLD analysis project Ga0164243, IMG submission 108781) | Organic Plus compost microbial communities from Emeryville, California, USA - Original compost - Organic plus compost (OP) | ecosystem: Engineered > Solid waste > Mixed feedstock >...
CGGGGGGTTAGCCTGGTAGGCGCATTAACCGGACAACAAGATCGAGATGGATTAGAGGCGAGTCCCTGCCGTGTCCAGCAGCAGCCCTGCGTCACAGTTCGGCCCCAACGAGTGGCTCGTCGAGGAAATGTACGACCAGTTCCTCGCCGACCCCTCTTCAGTAGATGCCGCCTGGCATGATTTCTTCTCCGACTTCAAGCCGACGCAGGCGCCGGACCGCGAGCCGGACAGCACGGCCGCGGCGGTCGAGACCACCGCACCGGAGGCCACCGCGAACAACGGGCAGGCCACCGCTCCCGCACAGCCCAAGTCCGCTCCGGCGCCCGCGAAGCCGCAGGCCGCCAAGCCCGCGCCCGCCGCGAAGCCGGCCGAGTCGAAGCCCGCCGCGGCCAAGACTCAGGCCACCGCGGCGAAGGCCGACCCGGAGAGCAAGCAGCTGCGCGGTGCCGCCGCCGCGATCGCGAAGAACATGGACGCCTCGCTGAGCGTGCCGACCGCGACCAGCGTGCGCGCTGTTCCCGCCAAGCTGATGGCGGACAACCGCATCGTCATCAACAACCACCTCAAGCGCACCCGCGGCGGGAAGATCTCCTTCACCCACCTCATCGGTTACGCGATGGTGCGGGCCCTGCGGGACTTCCCGAACATGAACCGGCACTACGACCTGATCGACGGCAAGCCGTTCGCGATCACGCCGGAGCACGTCAACCTCGGCCTCGCCATCGACATGAAGGGCAAGGACGGCGGCCGCACGCTGGTCGTCGCGTCCATCAAGAACTGCGAGAACATGACGTTCCGCCAGTTCTGGCAGGCGTACGAGGACATCGTCAAGAAGGCCCGCAACAACAAGCTCACCGCGGACGACTTCGCCGGCACCACGATCTCGCTGACCAACCCCGGCGGCATCGGCACCAACCACTCGGTGCCACGGCTGCAGAAGGGCCAGGGCGCGATCATCGGCGTCGGCGCGATGCAGTACCCGGCGCACTTCGAGGGCACCAGCGAGAAGGCACTGGTCGACCTGGGCGTCAGCAAGATCATGACGCTCACCTCGACCTACGACCACCGCATCATCCAGGGCGCGGAATCGGGCGAGTACCTCAAGCGCATCCACGAGCTGCTGCTCGGCGACGACGGCTTCTACGACGACATCTTCACCTCACTGCGGCTGCCGTACGAGCCGGTGCGCTGGGTCGAGGACATCCCGGAGGGCGCGGTCGACAAGACCGCCCGCGTCATCGAGCTGATCGACGCCTACCGGATGCGCGGCCACCTGATGGCCGACACCGACCCGCTGAACTACCGCCAGCGCCGCCACGAGGACCTCGACGTCCTCTCGCACGGGCTGACCCTGTGGGACCTCGACCGCGAGTTCGCCGTCGGCGGCTTCGCCGGCCAGGAGCGGATGAAGCTGCGCGACATCCTCGGCGTGCTGCGTGACTCCTACTGCCGCACGGTCGGCGTCGAGTACGCGCACATCCTGGACCCCGAGGAGCGCCGGTGGATCCAGGACCGTGTCGAGGTGCAACACGCCAAGCCCGATGCCGCGGTGCAGAAGTACATCCTGTCCAAGCTCAACGCCGCCGAGGCGTTCGAGACGTTCCTGCAGACCAAGTACGTCGGCCAGAAGCGGTTCTCGCTGGAAGGCGGCGAGACGGTGATCCCGCTGCTGGACACCGTGCTGGACAAGGCCGCCGAGCACGAGCTCGACGAGGTCGTCATCGGCATGCCGCACCGTGGCCGCCTGAACGTGCTTGCCAACATCGTCGGCAAGCCGATCTCGCAGATCTTCCAGGAGTTCGAGGGCAACCTCGACCCCGGCCAGGCACACGGCTCCGGTGACGTGAAGTACCACCTCGGCGCCGAGGGCAAGTACTTCCGGATGTTCGGCGACGGCGAGACCAAGGTGTCGCTGACCGCCAACCCGTCGCACCTGGAGACCGTCGACCCGGTGCTCGAGGGCATCGTCCGCGCCAAGCAGGACATCCTGGACAAGGGCGACACCGAGGGCGGCTTCACCGTGCTGCCGGTGCTGCTGCACGGGGACGCGGCGTTCGCGGGCCAGGGTGTCGTGGCGGAGACGCTAAACCTGGCGCTGCTGCGCGGTTACCGCACCGGCGGCACCGTGCACATCATCATCAACAACCAGGTCGGCTTCACCACCGCGCCGGAGCACGCGCGCTCCTCGCAGTACGCCACCGACGTCGCGAAGATGATCGGCGCACCGATCTTCCACGTCAACGGTGACGACCCGGAGGCCGCGCACTGGGTCGCGAAGCTCGCGGTGGACTACCGGCAGGCGTTCAACAAGGACGTCGTGATCGACATGATCTGCTACCGGCGCCGTGGCCACAACGAGGGCGACGATCCGTCGATGACGCAGCCGGCGATGTACGACATCATCGACACCAAGCGCTCGGTCCGGAAGACCTACACCGAGGCGCTGATCGGCCGCGGCGACATCTCCGTCGAGGAGGCCGAGGCCGCGCTGCGTGACTTCTCCAGCCAGCTGGAGCACGTGTTCAACGAGGTCAGGGAGCTGGAGAAGCACCCGATCGCGCCGAGCCCGTCGGTCGAGGAGGAGCAGCAGGTGCCTGCCAAGGTGCCGACCGCCGTGTCCCGCGACGTGATCGAGCGCATCGGCGACGCGTTCCTCAACGTGCCCGAGGGCTTCAGCCCGCACCCGCGTGTCAAGCCGGTGCTGGAGCGCCGCGCGAAGATGTCGCGTGAGGGCGGCATCGACTGGGCGTTCGGTGAGCTGCTCGCGTTCGGTTCGCTGGCGATGGAGGGCCGACTGGTGCGGCTGTCCGGCCAGGACTCGCGGCGCGGCACGTTCACGCAGCGCCACTCGGTGCTCATCGACCGCAAGTCCGGCCGGGAGTACGCGCCGCTGCAGAACCTGACCGACGAGCAGGGCCGTGTGATGATCTACGACTCGGCGCTGTCCGAGTACGCGGCGGTCGGTTTCGAGTACGGCTACTCGGTGGCGAACTCGGACGCGCTGGTGCTGTGGGAGGCGCAGTTCGGCGACTTCGTCAACGGCGCGCAGACCGTGATCGACGAGTACATCTCCTCGGGCGAGGCCAAGTGGGGCCAGCTGTCCGACGTGGTGCTGCTGCTGCCGCACGGGCACGAGGGCCAGGGGCCGGACCACACGTCCGGTCGCATCGAGCGGTTCCTGCAGCTGTGCGCCGAGGGTTCGATGACCGTCGCGGTGCCGTCCACCCCGGCCAACTACTTCCACCTGCTGCGGCGGCACGCCCTCGACGGCATCCGCCGGCCGATGATCGTCTTCACCCCGAAGTCGATGCTGCGGAACAAGGCGGCCACCTCGCCGGTCGAGGACTTCGTGGACCAGTCGAAGTTCATGTCGGTCATCGACGACAAGGAGGTGGCGGCCGACAAGGTCCGCAAGGTGCTGTTGACCAGCGGCAAGCTGTACTGGGAGCTGGTGGCGGAGCGCGCCAAGCGTGCGGCCAACGACGTGGCGATCGTGCGGATCGAGCAGTACTACCCGCTGCCGACGAAGAAGCTGCGCGCCGCGCTCGAGCGGTACACCTCGGCCTCGCAGGTCGCCTGGGTGCAGGAGGAGCCGGAGAACCAGGGCGGGTGGCCGTTCTTCGGGCTGCACCTGCCGCGCAAGTTCCCGGAACTGCTGTCGAACCTCGCCGTCGTCGCCCGCCGCCCGATGGCCGCCCCGAGCGCCGGTTCGTCGAAGGTCCACGACGTGGAGCAGAAGGCCCTGATCTCAAAGGCCTTCGAGTGATCGTTTAGGTTGCCGGAAGGCGCCCTCCCCAGTGGTTTGGGGAGGGCGCCTTTTTGGTTGTGGGCCAACGACGGTGCCTACGCCCCCACCCGCGAGTCGCCCCTTCCACGCGCCCGAGTCGCCCCTTCCACGCGCCCGAGTCGGGCCTTCCACGCGCCCGAGCCGAGTATTCCCAGCGGCCCAGTCGGGCCTTCCAGCCGGAACGCCCGACTCGGGCTCCCGGAAGGCTCGACTCGCGCTCCCGGAACACCCGACTCGGGCAGCCGGAACACCCGACTCGCGCTCCCGGAACACCCGACTCGGGCAGCCGGAACACCCGACTCGCGCTCCCCGAACACCCGACTCGCGCTCCCCGAACGCTCGACTCGCGCACCCGGAACACCCGACTCGGGCTCTCGGAAGGCTCGACTCGGGCACCCGGAACACCCGACTCGGGCTCTCGGAAGGCTCGACTCGGGCACCCGGAAGGCTCAACTCGGGCTCTGGGAAGGGGCGACTCGCGTCGGGTGGGGAGGATGGGCGCGCGTTAGCTGCCCGTGTACAGGAGCACGTTCGGGCTGCCGCTGCCCGGGGTGGTGACCTTGCCCGTCGTCCCCGCGTTCACCAGGGCGTTGCGCACCGTCGCCGGGGTGGCGCTGGTGTGCGTTGCCAGGTACAGGGCCGCGGCGCCGGCCACGTGCGGTGTCGCCATCGAGGTGCCACTGATGGTGTTCGTCGCGGTGGTGCTGCCGATCCAGTCGCTCTTGATGCTGCTGCCGGGCGCGAAGATGTCCAGGCAACTGCCGTAGTTCGAGTAGCTTGCCCTGGCATCGGTACTCGTCGTGGCGCCGACGGTGATCGCTTCCGCCACCCGTGACGGCGAGCTGTTGCAGGCGTTCGCGGTGTCGTTGCCCGCCGCGACCGCGTACGTGACACCCGACGAAATCGAGCTGCGCACGGCGTTGTCCACCGACGTCGAGATACCGCCACCGAGGCTCATGTTCGCCACCGCCGGCTTCACCGCGTTCTGCGTGACCCAGTCGATCCCGGCGATCACGTCCGCATAGCTACCCGAACCCGCGCAGTCCAGCACCCGCACCGCGGTCAGCTGTACGCCCTTCGCGACCCCGTAACTACTGCCGCCGATCGTGCCGGCGACGTGCGTGCCGTGTCCATTGCAGTCCGTCGCGTTGCTGTCGTCGTCCACGAAGTCGTAGCCCGACTTCGCCCTGCCACCGAAGTCACTGTGCGTCAGGTTGATCCCGGTGTCGATCACGTAGGCGTGCACGTTCGACGCGGTGGTCGAGTAGGTGTACGAGCTGCTCAACGGCAACGAGCGCTGATCGATCCGGTCCAGGCCCCACGACGGCGGATTCGCCTGCGTCGCCGTGATGTGGAACGTGCGGTTCTGCTCCACGAACGCCACCGCCGGATCCGCGGCGATGCGCTTGGCCTGCGACTCGCTCATCGTGGCCGCATAGCCGTGCAGCGCCGAGGTGTACTTCTTGCTCACCAGCCCGCCGAGCCTGGCCACGAGCGTGTCGACGGGAGACGCCGTGTCCTTGAACACGACGATGTAGCTGTCCTTCACCGCGTCGGCGCCACCGGCACCGACGATCGAACCTTCTTTCGCAATCGCGGGGGCACTGGTGGCCACCGAGGCGATCGCCGCCGCGGCCGCCAGGCCGGCAGCGGCAATGGGTCTGCGCAGGGACTTCAGGGACACGGTTTCCTCCTTGGCAGGGGCCGGTGAGGAATTACCGTAAAGCGCGCTTTTCGAGTTCGGGAAGCTCTGGCACCCGAACAGACCCACCCGAAAGTCGGAAGGTGTCAGGCGCGGCCCTCGAGTACGTCGAGGATCTGCCGGGCGGTCACCACACCCGCCACCCGGCCCTCCTCGTCGACGACCACCCCCAGCCCGGCCGGCGAGGACAGTGCCGCGTCGAGTGCACCCCGGATCGCCGTGCCGCGCTGGTACAGCGAGCCGCCCGCGACCAGGTGACCCTCGGCCAGCGCACCATCCACAGTGGACTCCGGCGGCAGCCAGCCGCGCGGCTGCCGCTCGGTGTTGACCACCAGCAGCCAGTCCGACACCGGCCCTGGCAGCGGCTCGCCAAGCTCCACCGTGGCCGCGTCCTTCACCTCCACCCCAGCGGAATCCACAAAGGACAGACCGCGATAACCACGGTCCCTGCCCACAAAGGAGGCAACGAAATCATCCACAGGGGACCGCAGCACGTCGGCGGGCGTGCCGTACTGGGCGAGCTTCCCGCCGACCCGCATCACCGCGACCCGGTCCCCCAGTCGCACGGCCTCGTCGATGTCGTGCGTGACGAACACGATCGTCTTCCCCAGCTGGGACTGCAGCCGCAGCAACTCGTCCTGCAGACCCTCGCGCACGATCGGGTCGACGGCGGAGAACGGCTCGTCCATCAGCAGCACCGGAGAATCGGCAGCAAGGGCACGGGCCACGCCCACCCGCTGACGCTGCCCGCCGGACAGCTGCGCCGGATAGCGCTTACCGAGCTCGGCGGGCAGGCCGACGATGTCCAGCAGCTCCGCGGCCCGGTCCCGCGCCTTGCGCTTGCCCCAGCCGGACAGCAACGGCACGGTCGCCACGTTGTCCAGCACGGTCCGGTGCGGGAACAGCCCCGCCTGCTGGATCACATAGCCGATGCCGCGCCGCAGGATGGGCGGATCCGAGTCGCGGACGTCCTTGCCGTCGAGCAGCACGGTGCCCGACGTCGGCTCGACCATGCGGTTGATCATCCGCAACGAGGTCGTCTTGCCGCAGCCGGACGGGCCGACGAACACCGTGATGGTGCCGTCCTCGATCGTCAGGCTCAGCCCGTCCACCGCGACGGTGCCGTCCGGGTACCGCTTGGTGACGTCCGCGAACTCGATCCCCATCCGGTGAGGGTACTGCGACGCGCAGCGTCTCCGTCGAGGGTGGCGCTGGGGCTGCGGACGACGAGACTAGCCGGTCACCCCGTCCTCGATGGCGGCCTTCGCCACGGCCGCGGCGACCTCGGGCGCGACGCGCGGGTCGAGCGGGCTCGGCACGATGCGGTCCGGGCCGAGATCGTCCTGCGCCACGGCGACGATCGCCTCCGCGGCGGCCAGCTTCATGTTCTCCGTGATCGCCCGCGCGCCCGCGTCCAGCGCACCGCGGAACACGCCGGGGAACGCCAGCACGTTGTTGATCTGGTTCGGGAAGTCGCTGCGCCCGGTGGCGACGATCGCCGCGTGCCTGGCGGCCTCGTCCGGGTGAACCTCGGGGTCCGGATTGGACAGCGCGAACACGATCGGGTCCTCGGCCATGGTGCCGAGCAGTTCCGGGTCGATGGTCGAACCGGACAGCCCGAGGAACACGTCCGCGCCCTTCAGCGCGTCCGCGATCCCGCCGCGCAGGCCCGCCGCGTTGGTGGTCTGGGCCAGGTGCTCCTTGACCGGGTTCAGCCCGTCGCGCCCGGCGTGGATGACGCCCTTCGAGTCGAGCATGGTGACATCGGCCACCCCCGCTTCCTGCAGGATCCGCGCACACGCGACACCGGCCGCGCCCGCACCCGACACGACCACCCGCTGCGTGCTGATGTCGCGGCCCAGCACCAGGTTCGCCCCGCGCAGCGCGGCCAGCGTGACGATCGCCGTGCCGTGCTGGTCGTCGTGCATCACCGGGCAGTCCAGCGCCTGCTTGAGCTTGTCCTCCAGCTCGAAGCAGCGCGGCGCCGAGATGTCCTCCAGGTTGACCGCGCCGAACGACGGGCGCAGCCGCACCAGCGTCTCGACGATCTCGTCGACGTCGGTGGTGTCCAGCACCAGCGGGATCGAGTCGAGCCCGCCGAAGGTCTTGAACAGCACCGACTTGCCCTCCATGACGGGCAGCGAGGCACTCGCCCCGATGTCGCCGAGCCCGAGCACCGCGGTGCCGTCGCTCACCACGACGACCAGGCGGTCGGCCCACGTGTAGCGCTGCGCGCGCGAGGCGTCCTCCGCGATGGCCCTGGACACCTTCGCCACCCCCGGCGTGTAGGCGACCGAAAGATCACGCGGCCGGGAGATCGGCCGGGTCGCGGCCACGGACAACTTGCCGCCCTCGTGGCCGGCGAAGATCTCGTCGTCGGTGACCGGCGACGTGTCGTTGTCCTGCATCGCGTTCCTTGTCGTCTGAGCGTAAGTCATTTTCGGAATCCCTCCCGGGACCGCGCACGGGGGCAAAGCTCCATCCCCGATTCCCAGTAACACTGGCTTCTGCTGCTCGGCAGCCCGGCGCGGTGGCGCCTGCTGCCGGCAAGGCGTCCGATTCGGCCGTGCGAGCCATTGGTGAGGCGACGGCCGCGGACGCGGCGGTCCCACCAGTGTTGCAGGCCCGTGGCCGGTTGTGATCCTCAGGTGCGGTTCACATCACAAAAACACCTGGTCAACAAGCCTTAACAAGACGTCCGTCCGGCTTGGGTGATCACCGATATGGTGAAGCGCATGAAGGTGCGCGAGCTCGCCGTGAAGGACGCCTACGAGTTCACCCCCCAGCGGTTCCCCGACCACCGCGGCCTCTTCGTCGCGCCGTTCCAGGGGACCGCGCTCACCGAGACGGTGGGTCATCCGATGCCGCTGGGCCAGACGAATCACAGCGTCTCCCGCCGCGGCACCATTCGCGGCGTGCACTTCGCGGACACGCCGCCGGGGCAGGCGAAGTACGTCTACTGCCCGCGCGGCGCACTGCTCGACGTGATCGTGGATCTGCGCACGGGCTCACCCACGTTCGGCCGGTGGGACGCGGTACGGCTGGACTCCACCGACTTCCGCGCGGTCTACGTCGCCGAGGGCCTGGGCCACGCGTTCATCGCGCTGGAGGACGACACCGCGATGGCCTACCTGTGCTCGACGGGCTACAACCCGGCGGCCGAGCACGGCATCAGCCCGTTCGACCCGGAGCTCGGCCTGCCGTGGCCGTCCGACCTCGAGCACATCGTGTCGGAGAAGGACGCGGAGGCCCCCACCCTGTCCCAGGCGCTGGCCTCCGGCCTCCTGCCCAGTTACGACGCCTGCGTCGCGTACTACGAATCGCTCAGGTGAGGTCCTCGGCGAGCACGCGCTCGATGTTGCGCTCGGCCAACGCGGTGATCGTGACGAACGGGTTCACGCCGGTGCTGCCCGGGATGAGCGAGCCGTCCGTCACATAGAGACCGGGGTAGCCCTTGACCCGGCCGTAGAGGTCGGTGGCCTTGCCCAGCACGAGGCCGCCGAGCGGGTGGTAGGTGAACCGGTTCTCGAACGCGCGCGTGTCACCGAACAGGTCGTACCGGTAGATGGTGTTGTTCGCTGAGTTGATCTTGTCGAAGAGGTGCTTCGCGGCGTCGATGGACGGCTGCCCCTGCGCGATGTCCCAGTTCAGCCGCGCCGAATCGGTCGCGGCGTCGTAGCTGAAGTGGCCGCGCTCCGGGTTGCGGGTGATCGCGAGGTAGAGGCTCGCCCACGTCTCGATGCCGGCGGGCACCGGCGCGATCTCGGCGAACACCGGGTAGTCCGGGTCGTCCCAGGCGTCGATGCCCAGCGCCGGCATGCCGGATTCCAGTGAGCCCGTGGTGTCCCAGATGTGGTTGGCGCGCCCCAGCATCACGTTGCCGTTGGTGCCCCAGCCCTGGCCGACCTCGTCGTTGAGCTCGGGCAGCTTGCCGGTGTCGCGGGCACGCACGAGCAGTTCCGTCGAGCCGAGGCTGCCCGCGCCGAGGAACAGGTGCCGCGTGCCGAGCTGCTTGGTCGCCACGACGCTGCCCTCCTCGTCGATCTGGCGCACGGTCAGCAGGTAGGTGCCGTCGGGCTGCCGTTCGATGTCGCGCACCTCGTGCAGCGTCTGGATGGTGACGTTGCCGGTGCCCAGCGCCGCCGCGAGGTAGGACTTGTCGAGCGAGCGCTTGCCGTAGTTGTTGCCGTAGATGACCTCCGACGCAAGGGCCGACCGCGGCACCTCGCCCGCCTCTTCGCGGCGCATGTAGTCGAAGTCGTAGACGCTGGGCACGAACGTCGTGGTCAGGCCCGCCTTCTGCGCGTGCTTACGGGACACGCGGGCGAACTGGTAGCACTGGCAGGTTTCGAACCAGTCCGGGTCGATGTTGTTCACGCCGAGGCCCGCGTTCGCCCTCGGGTAGTAGGTGCCGTACATCTCGTCGGCGTCGACCTCGGGCAGGATTTCCTCGAAGTAGGACCGCTTCGGCACGACGGCCATCGCGCCGTTGACGAGCGAGCCGCCACCGACCCCGCGTCCGACATATACCGACATGTCACCAAAGTGGACCCGATCGAGGACACCCGCGTAGGGATCGATGTCGCGGTTGGCGAGATCGAGCCACAGGAACGACGCGAGCGGCGCCTCGGTGCGGTTCTTGAACCACATCGACCGCCGGTCCGGGGCGAGCATGCCGGAGAAGATCTTGCCGTCGGCCGCGGGCGTGTCCCACAGCCGGCCCATTTCGAGCATGACCGTCGGGATGCCCGCCGAGCCGAGTCGCAGCGCGGTGACCGCGGCGCCGTAGCCCGTGCCGATCACCACCGCGGGCGAGAAGTCGCCGCTTTGCACGGCCGATGCCCGGCCGGGCAGTGAAATCGTGGTGAGCCCGAACGCCGCCGCCGAGCTGAGCGCGGTCGCGCCGAGGAAACGCCTACGTGAGATCGAGGGGGACATGACGCGAACCATATTCGCGTTCCCCGGACTTTGTAAACGGTGTAAACCAGGGTGTCGTCCGGGTCTTACCCGATGGGCCGAGCCGCTGCCCACGAAAGGGTGAAGCCAAGGACTTCACCGCCCTCGCCGTCGCTCTGGCGCTCACCGCACCCCGCCCGCTACGGACTCGATCTTCGCCGACTGCCCCGCCCTGCCCGCGGAGCGAACGCCGCCGACTGACAACGGCGAGTACGCGCAGGTTTTCGGTGCCCCGCGGTCGAGCCCCACCGAGGTACCGAGCCTGCCGGGCACCAGAACGCGCTTCCACTACGCCGACCTCCAGTCGCGCGCTGAACCACCGACTGGGCCTGCCGTCGCCGTCCGGAAACTCTTACGCACAAACCACATCCGTGCGATTGCAGTCCTACTGACCGGCTCAGCGCTTCTTCTTCGTCACCCAGATCGTGATCGTCGCCGTCACCACCGTCCGGCCGTGCTTGTCCAGGATCTCCACGGGCACCGGCAACTCGAAGCCGTCGTCGCCGAAATCCGGGATCTCCGGCAGTTCGGCGACTGCCCGCAGGCCGGTCTCCGCCTTGGCGACGTAGGCCACCGTCATGCCCTTGGGCAGCCAGCGGTGTGTCGGCGGCACGGTGGCCTCAGCCACCATGCCCATCGCGATCTCCGCGAGGTTGCATGCCGCGATCGCGTGGAAGGTTTTTATGTGGTTGTGCACACCCCACCACTTCGGCGCGGTCACCTCGCAGCGGCCGGGACGCAGCTCCCGCACGGTCGGCAGCACCGTCCGGAAATAGGGCGCACGCAGGGAAACCGCGGCCGAGAACAGCCGCTTGCCGCCCGGCACGGCGGCCAGCCGGTTCCACATCGCGAAGGTCGAAGCCATGTCTCACTCCCTAGTTACTGACGAGTAATAAAGCAGAGGGATTGCTATGTTCGCAACCGTGGACCACGAGCTCTTCCTACTCCGCCATGGCCAGACCGAATGGTCCGTCAACGGCCGGCACACCGGCCGCACGGACATCCCGCTCACGCTCGCGGGCGAGAACCAGGCACGCGCCGCCGGAATGACGCTGCGCACCCTGCGCAAGGGTCCCGCGCTCGTGTTGAGCAGCCCGCGCCAGCGCGCGATGCGCACCGCCGACCTCGCCGGGCTCGTCGTGGACGAGGCGATCGAGGACCTCGCCGAATGGGACTACGGCGACTACGAGGGCATCACGACACCGCAGATCAGGCGGACGGTGCCGGGCTGGACCGTGTGGACCCATCCGATGCCCGGCGGGGAAACCGTTGACCAGGTGAGCGCCAGGGCCGATAAGCTCCTCGAGCGGGTGCGCGCCGCACTCGCCGAGACCGAGGTGATCCTCATCGGGCACGGCCACTTCAGCCGGGTGCTCATCGCCCGCTGGATCGGCCTGCCCGCGACCGCCGGAGTCCACTTCGGACTCGACCCGGCCGGGGTCACGGTACTCGGTGACGAGCGGGGCGTACCCAAGATCGAGAACCTGAACATCCCGCCGTCCTGAGTAGGTTCCGTTGAGCATCCGCCGCATTGCCGAGTCCGATGTAGACACTGTCGTGCGGCTGGTGCACGACCTCGCCGCGTACGAGAAGGCCCCGGCGGAATGCCGCCTCGACTCGGCGAAACTGCACGCCGCCCTCTTCGGCGAGCGGCCGGCGGTGTTCGGCCACGTCGCCGAGCAGGACGGCCGGATCGTGGGTTTCGCCTTGTGGTTCCTGAACTTCTCCACCTGGCGCGGGGTGCACGGCATCTACCTCGAGGACCTCTATGTCCGCCCCGAGCTGCGCGGCTCGGGCCTCGGCAAGGAGTTGCTGGCGACGCTGGCCAAGGAGTGCGTCGACAACGGCTACGGCCGGCTGGAATGGTCGGTGCTCGACTGGAACCCGGCCACCGGCTTCTACAAGGCACTCGGCGCGATCCCGATGGACGAGTGGACCGTCTACCGGCTCACCGACACCGCACTGGAGAAGCTGGCCAAGCAGGTCAAATGACACCCGTCCGGGTGATGATCTCCGCTAAAGTCTGAACCAGACGAATTGGTTCAGAAGGGGAGATCCTTGGACGGCTTCAGTACTCAACTGGACGATCTCCGGGAGGCCGGCCGCCGCCTCGGCAACGCCTCGGACGCCGCCGCGGCGGCACAGGAGGCCGTCGCGGGCATGGCGTTGCCAACCGAGGGCAGGGAACTGCCCGTCGGCGGCATCTTCGGCAACATCGAACTGCCGCCCACCACCGCTTTCGGCGCCACGCTCGGCATGCCGGCCATCGCCGCCGCGTACGACGCGCACCGCAAGCGCATCGCCGAGCTGCTGGGCAGGCTCGACGAGAACACCTGGGGCACCGCACGGGCGCTGCGCCAGGTCGCGGACCTCTACGAGGACAACGACGCCGCCGTGCAGTCCCAGCTGGCGCGGTTCAGCGAGCGGCTGGGTGAGCTCTGATGGACGGCTACTTCGATCTCGCCGGCGAGGACGCCGAGTCCAACGAGGCCCTTCTCGACGGCATCGTCAGCTCGCTGCACGACGCCGCGCTGGACGCCTTCGCCGCCGTCGACGTCCTGTGCAACACGATGTGGAACCCCTGGCTCAACGGCGAGGAATCGGTGCGGCAGCAGTGGAAGGACGAGATCCGCTCCCGCTTCGTGGAGTTCTCCCAGGCTGACATCGAGCCTGGCTCGACGGACGGCCTGCAGGGCATCATCGACGATCTCGGCCGCATCCGGGAAACGCTGCAGCGCGATTCCAAGGTCGAACTCCAGCAGGCGCACGACATGCTCGGCGACTGGCGCGGCGATGCCGCGAACCAGACGAAGTACTACGTGCTCAACCTCACCGAGGAGTACGACATCGTCGCCAGCAAGATGTCGGTGCTGCAGAGCGATGTCGTAGCGGCGCGCGAGATGATCGCCAAGGGCCGCAGCGATCTGCGCAACCTCGCGGGCTCCTTCCGCAGCGCGGCCGACCAGTACAAGGCCGCGGAGGAGGCCAACGAACACGGCGCCAGCGAGGTGCTGACCGACGCCTTCACGGGCGCCATCGCCGGTCTGCTCGCGGTGCCCACCGGTGGCACGTCGCTGCTCGCGGCCGGCGCGATCATCGCGGGCAGCGCGGCCGGTTCCGTCGTCGTCGGCGAGATCTCGCACAAGCCGCTGGCCGGGGACAAACCCGAGGACATCTACCAGGACTTCATCGACGCGGTCGACGACATCAAGACCGAACTCGGCCGGACCGGCACACAACTCGTGCACGACATCGAGGCACTCGAGATGCCGGTACTGCAGAACCCGCCGGACGTGAGCCCGGGACGCAGCTTCAACCCCGACGACTTCGGCACCACCGACATCCCGCCGGAGACCGAGCGCAACGTGCGTGAGTCCGGCAAGGACATCCCGCGATACAAGCCGGGCGACCGCAAGCGCGAACAGGACGCGGCCGAGGACAACGCCGCGAAGCCGTTCGCATGACCGAGCAGGAGAAGGTTGCCGGCCAGTCTCCGCGGCAGCCCGCGCCCACGCCGCCCGCCAAGAAGCCGGGCCGTAAGGAAGTGATCTCGGCGCTGGCCGAACTGTCGGCCGAGGCCACCTCGGCCGACGGTGCCGTCGCGGTGTCCGTCAACAGCGACGGCGTGCTCACCCGGCTGCGACTCGGTGACGGGGTGGCGAAGCTGAGCCCGGCCGAGATCGCGAACCTCGTCATGCGTACTTATGCGCAGGCGCAACGGGAATCGGCCCAGCGCAGCGGCGAGTTGTTGCAGTCGATGGGCGCCGGCGGCTACGTCATGGACCGGTTGCGGTGGCGCCTGCAACACCAGCCGGACCTGCAGGCGGGCCGCGGGGCGCCGCGCAGGGAGTCCGAGCAGAAGCCGAACCCGCGCGACGCGCATCTGACGTATCTCAAGGACCGCTCGATGCCCGGCTACGACCTGGTTCCACCGATCCCGGAACCACCGCCACCACCCAAACCGGGTGACGACGACTGGTACGAAAAGGGTTTCCGGGTACTGCGGCCGAGCTGACCTACCGCTCCTTCTCGCGGCGCGCGGCGCGTCCCTCGAGGCCGCCGCGCTCCGCCGCTTCCTCCTCGGTCTCGCCCTCCTCCTGGCCGAGCGCCCAGGCCCTGGCCGGCCGGCGGAAGAGCAGCACCACGATCAGCAGGCCGATCAGGATCATCGGCACCCCGGGCCCCGGCAGTCCGGACGGGCCGGCGAGGTACCAGCCGACCCCCATCGTGATGAGTGCCATCACCACACCGGGCGAACGCGCCCAGGTGTGCCCGGCCCCGAGCCCCGCCGCGCAGGCCAGCACGGCCAGGCCGAACAACGCGTAGAAGGCGGCCTCGGCCAGCACATTGTTACGCGGTGCGTCCGACTCCCCCGGCGCGGCGAGCAGGACGACCCCGAACACGATCAGGCCGAGCCCCGGCAGCGCCGTGACGAGCCCGGCGAGCCGGACCTCGCGCGGCGCCGGAGCGATTTTGTCCTTGAGCGACACGGGAACCGGGCCTCCACTGTCCTTGCGGGCCCCGTCGGCGGCGTGATCGCGTCCGGCATTTCCGATCATGCGAGCCTGCGGTGACCTTGCGTGAGCACTTTCGATCGTATGCCACCCGGTCGGCCGTTTTCGAACCGCGGGGACAGGGGTCAAGATCTGAGTGTCGTCGGCGAGCGGGCGGTCGGCCCGGGTGCACTTGTCACGACGAGCGGTCCTTCGTCTGCGATGGGAGGTCCCACCGGCACTCGAACTCGTTGTCGTGACTTCCGGGGTCCTCGTCGCCGCTTGCGCCACGGTGATCCCGTAGTGATTTGTGGCTCCTCGACCGGCCGGTTGCCGGGGCAGGTGGCCTACCCTGCGGTGGTGCGCGCGATTCTCCTCGTGAACCCGCAGGCCACGTCCACCACGGCAGGCGGCCGCGACGTGCTGGCGCATGCGCTGGCCAGTCAGGTCAAGCTCGAGGTGGTCGAGACCGACTACCGGGGGCACGCGCTCGCGGTGGCTCGCGGAGCCGCGCGCGAGGGTGTCGAACTCGTGGTCGCGCACGGGGGCGACGGCACCGTGAACGAGGTCGTCAACGGCCTGCTCGCGGACGGTCCGGGCAGCCGCACCGCGCTGGGCGTCGTGCCCGGCGGGTCGGCCAACGTCTTCGCCCGCGCGCTGGGCATCGCACGTGATCCGGTGGAGGCCACGCACCACCTGCTGCGCGCCATCGAGGGCGGGCGCAGCCGGACGGTCAATCTGGGCCGGGCCGACGAGCGCTGGTTCACCTTCAACGCCGGCCTGGGCTGGGACGCCGACGTGGTGGCCACGGTGGCCGACCGGCGAGGCAAGCAGACCAACGCGCTGCTGTACATGCGGGCGGCGGTCGCCTGCTACTTCCGGCCGCCGAACGGCAAGCAGCCGCTGCGCGTGTGCCTGCCCGGCGAGGAGCCCGTCGAGGTGCGGACCGCGTTCGTCTCCAACACCGACCCGTGGAGCTACCTGGGCTCGCGGCCGGTGCATCTGAACACCGGCACCTCGTTCGACGGCGGACTCGGCTTGTTCGCTCTGCGCGAACTCGGGCTCGGGACCATCTACCGCCACGTGCGGCAGGCGCTGCGTGAGGACGCGAAGCATCGCGGTAAGCGGTTGCTGCGTGACGATGACCTCGAAATGCTCAGCATCGAGGCGGACGAGCCGGTAAACTTCCAGGTGGACGGCGATCCGGTCGGCCTGCGGACGAGCGTGAAATTCGTGAGCGTACCGCACGCGCTGACCGTGCTGGCCTGACGGGTACGGGTATCCGGTGATCGTGTGCGGCAAAGTGCAACTTGCCGCTCACCGACGCCAAGCCCCCGTTCACCGCACGGCGCTTCCCCTCCGAACGGTGTTTCGGAGAGAAACCGCAGGTCAGGCCGGTCGCCCGACCAGGTGAGCTGACTCACCGATCGGCAAAAAACTCTTGTCGAAAGCCGTGCTTCGTGAAAGCATTCACAAGCACCCCAAAAAACGACCGCCATGACGACTGTGGCGCAACACTCTGCGCCCTTAGAAGGAGCTCACGAAAATGGACTGGCGCCACGACGCGGCCTGCCGAGACGAGGACCCGGAACTGTTCTTCCCTGTGGGTAACAGCGGTCCCGCTCTGCTGCAGATCGCCGAGGCGAAAGCCGTATGCCACCGCTGCACCGTGGCTTCCGACTGCCTGGCCTGGGCTTTGGCCAGCGGTCAGGACGCCGGTGTGTGGGGCGGAATGAGCGAGGACGAGCGTCGCGCACTCAAGCGCCGTCGCGCTCACATCGGCACGCGCAGCAACGCCTGACACCACGATACGGCGCGGCTGGCCGGGGCCCCACACCGGGCCACGCAAGCAGCCCGCCAGGACCCTCCGCGGTCCACATTCCCAACGCTTAAAGGGCTGGTACCCACCGGTACCGGCCCTTTTGGCGTGCCCGCTTCCGCTGCCCGCACCCCCGCCTCAACTCGCGCACATGAAGTCCGCCCGGAAAGCCCAACCCGCCCGCGCGGAAACCCCGACTCGGCCGCACGGAAGGCTCGACTCGCGGCCGGATGCGGCTGGCGACGTGGTCAGAGGCGGCGGCTGAGTGGGATTCGCAGGGCGGCCTCCGTGCCGCGCTTCTCGCCGTCCCGGAGCTTGCGCAGCGACAGCGACCCGCGCAGCTCGGACTCCACCAGGGTCCGCACGATCTGCAGGCCCAGCCCGTCGGCCCGCTCCAGCGAGAAGCCCGAGGGCAGGCCACGTCCGTTGTCCCGGATGAGGATGTCCAGCCAGCGCGCCGAGCGGGACACCGAGATCTCCACCTTGCCCGGCCGGCCATCGGGGAACGCGTGTTCCACCGCGTTCTGCACCAGCTCCGCCAGCACCATGACGAGCGGCGTCGCGATCTCGGCCACCACGACGCCGAACGACCCGCTGCGGCCGATGCTCACGCGCGACTCCGCGGTCGCGACCTCGCCGACCATGGGCAGCACCTTGTCCAGCAGCTGATCCAGATCGACCCGCTCGTCGACCGACACCGAAAGCGCCTCGTGCACCATCGCGATCGACGCGACGCGCCGCACCGACTCCGTCAGCGCCTGCCTCGCCTCCGGGCTCGGCGTGCGCCGCGACTGCAGGCGCAGCAGAGCCGCCACGGTCTGCAGGTTGTTCTTGACCCGGTGGTGGATCTCGCGAATCGTCGCGTCCTTCGACAGCAGCGCGCGGTCCCGCCGCTTCACCTCGGTCACGTCACGCACGAGCACGAGCGCGCCGGCGGGCTGCCCGTGCGGCCGCAACGGCAAGGCACGGAACAAAACCACGGCACCGCGCCGCGAATCGGCCTCCGTGCGGCTGCCCGGCTTACCGTCGAGCGCGTCGAGGATGCGGTGTGCCACCTCGGTCGCGTCGAACGGGTCGCGGATCAGCGAGCGTGTCAGCGGAGCGAGCCGCGTGCCGACCAAATCGGACTCGTGGCCCATGCGGTGGTACGCCGAAAGCCCGTTGGGACTGGCGAACACGACGTTGCCGCTGGAGTCCAGCCGGATCAGGCCGTCGCCGACGCGGGGGCTGGTGTGCACGTCGCTCTGCGAGTCCGGGCTCGGGAACGTGCCGTCCACGATCATCTGGCACAGATCGCCGGCACTGCCGAGGTAGGCGACCTCCAGCGGGCTCGGTACCCGCGGCGCCGCCAGGTTCGTCTCCCGGCTCAGCACGGCGATGACCTCACCGCCGAAGCTCACCGGGATCGCCTCCCGGCGCATCGGCAGATCGCGGTACCAGTGCGGGTCCTCCTCGCGGCAGATCCGCACCTCACGCATGGCCCTGGCCAGCTGGGGATGCTCCTCGACGGTGAACCGGGTGCCGACGACGTCCTCGGGGTGCGCGGTCGGCGCGGTCGTCGGCCGGGCCTGCGCGACACACACGAAATCGCCGCCCTGCGCGTTCAGCTTCGGCGAAACCGGAACCCACAACAGGAAATCCGCGAACGAGAGGTCCGCGAGCAGCTGCCATTCGGCCACCACGGCCTGCAGGTGATCGGCCGCCTCACCGGGCAGACCAGTGTTCTCGTCGAGCAGGTCGGAAAGTGTGGACACTCGCTTACTCCGTCAAGCACCGTCGCACCCCGGTCTGGGCGCGAAATACAGCATGACACACTGGAGCGAGCAGCAAGACCGAGGAGTTGACATGTCCAAGCGTGCCCGTAAGCGCCGCGACCGCAAGAAGAACGGCGCGAACCACGGCAAGAAGCCCAACGCCTGATCTTGGGTATCGAAAAGGGCCCCGGCAGTGCCGGGGCCTTCTTCGTGTCAGTCGCTCAGTTGCGGCGGTCGATGCTGACCTCGGTGCGCTCGATGGTCACGCCACCGTGCTTCTCGACGGTCTTGCGAATCGAGGCGCGCAGTTTCTGCTTCAGCTCGTTCGGCGCGGTATCACCACCGCATTTGCGCGCCAGCAGCTGCTTGAGCTGCTCGTCGATGCCGTACTCCTCGAGGCACGGCGGGCAGTCCTCGATGTGCCGCCGGAGCTCGGCGTCGCGCTCCGGGCTGCACTCCCGGTCCAGCAGCAGAAAGATCTCGGCCAGTGCCTCGCTGCAGTTGACCTTGTCCTTCTCGGATTCAGCGCCGCTCATCGCGCTACCTCCTGCTGAGCGCCACGAATGAAACCGCGCTCGCGCGCAACGTCGGCGAGCAGGTTACGCAGCTGCGCGCGACCACGGTGCAGCCGGGACATCACGGTGCCGATCGGGGTGTCCATGATCTCGGCGATTTCCTTGTACGCGAAGCCTTCGACGTCGGCGAGGTACACCGCGAGCCGGAACTCCTCGGGCAGTTGCTGCAGCGCGGCCTTCACATCGGTGTCCGGCAGCCGGTCCATCGCCTCGACCTCGGCCGAGCGCAGCCCGCTGGAGGTGTGGCTCTCCGCCTGGGCGATCTGCCAGTCCGAGATCTCCTCGGTGGGCTGCTGCACCGGCTGGCGCTGCCGCTTGCGGTACCCGTTGATGTAGGTGTTGGTCAGGATGCGGTACATCCACGCCTTGAGGTTGGTGCCCTCCTTGAAGGACCCGAAGGCGCCGTAGGCCTTCAGGTAGGTCTCCTGCACCAGGTCCTCCGCGTCGGCGGGGTTGCGGGTCATCCGCATCGCCGCCGAGTACAGCTGGTCGAGCAGAGGCATCGCATCGCGCTCGAAACGCTCGGCGCGTGCGACGGCATCCTCCTGCTCGGTGCCGGACTCTGGCCTCGCGTCGTCTTGCGTGCTCGCCAAACCTTTCCCTTCCCCATCCCCCGCTGTGCGGGTCGCGCGCGTAGCCGGATGCGCATATGACGGCTCCCAGCTTACGCGGGTGGGGTCTGCTTGGCCTGGCTGACCAGGAAGAGTGAACACCCGTACCTGGTCCGTCGGATGAGCAAGTTTCGTCATCACGCCCTGCACAACGACGTGCGGGCCGGGGACATTCCCCGCCGTGTGAGATCACGGACAATAGGCTCGGCGCGTGGCTGGAAAGGCAACGCCGGCGACCGCGCTGCTCACCAAGCGCAACGTCGAGCACAAACTGCACACCTACGATCACGATCCGAAGCACGAGTCCTACGGGACGGAGGCCGCCGAAGCGCTCGGCGTCGAACCGGCGCGGGTGTTCAAGACGCTGGTCGCGGACGTGGACGGCAAGCTGACGGTCGGCGTCGTTCCGGTGACCGGGCAGCTGGATCTCAAGGCGCTGGCCGCGGCCGTAGGCGGGAAGCGCGCGCGGATGGCGGAAGCCGGCGCGGCGCAGCGGGCCACCGGGTACGTGCTCGGCGGCATCTCGCCACTCGGGCAGCGCAGCCGGCTTCCGGTGGTGATCGACGCCTCGGTGCGGGACTTCGAGACCGTGTTCTGCTCGGGCGGGCGGCGAGGCCTGGAACTCGAACTGGCACCGGCGGATCTGATCGAGCTGACGTCCGCCACGGTCGCTCCCATTCGCGCCTGAGCCGGGGTCGGCGGCGGGGTGGCGCGGCATGGCAACCCCGGTGGCACGGCACGGCCGGTGCGGCGGCGGGGTGGCGCGGCATGGCAACCCCGGCGGCACGGCACGGCCGGTGCGGCGGCGGGGCGGCGCGGCCGGCGCGGCCGGTGCGGTGCGGGGCGGCCGGTGCGGGGCGGCCGGTGCGGGGCGGCCGGTGCGGCGGCGGTGCGGCGGGCGCGGCGGGCCGCATGCCACTTTTGGCTCCTTCTAGTGGCCGAACGTGGCATTCGGCTCGCTGCTGGGGCAGCCGGAGGCGACTCGGCGCGTTGGTTTCGGCGCGTTGGCGCTGGGGCCGCTCGGCGCGTTGCGGCGGCTCGCGGCGGCGGCTCGCGGCGACGGCGGCTCGCGGCAGCGGGGGCTCGCGGCAGCGGGGGCTCGCGGCAGCGGCGCGTTGCGGCGGCGGGGGCTCGCGGAAGCGGCGGCTCGCGGCGGCGGGGGCTCGCGGCAGCGGGGGCTCGCGGAAGCGGCTCGCGGAAGCGGCGGCTCGCTGCCGTGATGGCCGCGGCTCGCGGCAGCGGTAAACGAGTCGCGGCGACGGATCCGCGTGGGTGGGGTCAGGTGGTGTCGCTGTAGGCGCTCGGGGTCAGCTGGCGGTGTCGCTTTCGGCGGGTGGGGTCAGCCGGTGGTGTCGCTTTCGCGGAGAGCGGTGATCACGCTGGCGATGTGGCGGCGGACCGCGCGTTCGGCGCCTTCGGGGCTGCGGGCGCACAGCTCGTCGATGATCGCCAGGTGCTCGGGTAGTGAGACCTGTGGGCGGCCGGGGCGCAGGGCCAGCCGGAAGGCGTGCCGTACGTTTCTGGCCCGCAGGTTGTCCAGCACCTCGGCGGCCACGCCCTGCGCGCAGAGCTCACGAATCCGGTCGTGCAGCGCGGTGTTGAGCTGCGAGTACGTCAGCACCTCCCCAGCGCGCACCGCCTCCTCCATCCGCCGACCGAGGTCACGCAGGTTCGCGATCTCCTCGTCGGTGATGCGCTCGGCCGCCTTCGCCGCGCACAGGCCCTCCACGACCATCCGCACCTCGGTGATCGCGATCGCCTCCTCGACGCTCACCGCGCGGACTCGGGCACCTCGATTGGCTATTCGTTCAACAATCCCCTGATGCGACAAGTCAACCAAGGCCGAGCGGACGACTCCTCGCGTCGTGTTGAACATTTCACTCAGCTCCGCCTCCACCAGGCGCTGTCCCGGCGCGAAGTCGCCGGCGACGATGGCCGCCCGGATCCGTTCGGCGAGCTCGGCGGGGCCCGCGATGCCTTCGGGGGTGCTCGTACTCACGTCGGCTCCTGTAGCGGCGTTGGACAGGCGGAAGAGCGCGAGCCCGCTGAGGGCCGCGGGATGCGGTCGGAAACCCAGTTCGGTGAGCGTAACCGCGCACGAAATTGTTGACAACTTTTGCGATCAAACAGTAGTTACCCTCGCGTTACTTCGCACAGCGCCTGCTCGAAGCCGAAGCTTCGCAAAAGTTGTCATCGGAATTGGCTTCACAATTGTTCACAATCACTGTAACCTCCGTCACGTTCACTTGGTCGGAACCGCAATGTCGCGTGAGTCGGGTGGCGCGGCAGCACTCCAAGGAGTCCCCATGTACCGGTCCATCGCTCGCGTGCCACTCGTGCACCGGTTCACGCCCCGCGCGCCACGCCGCCGCGGGCTCGTCGCGGCGCTCGCACTCGCCCTGTCCCTCACGCTCGCCGCGTGCGGTGGCGGCAACTCGCCCGCCACCACCTCCGAGGGCACCACGGCGGTGAAGGTCGGCGTCATCCCGATCATCGACGTCGCCCCGATCTACCTCGGCATCAACAAGGGCTTCTTCAAGGAGCAGGGCCTCGACGTCTCGCTCGAGACCGCGCAGGGCGGCGCCGCGATCGTGCCCGGCGTGATGAGCGGGCAGTACCAGTTCGGGTTCAGCAACACGATTTCCTTGCTGCTGGCCCAATCCCAGGGCCTTCCGGTCAAGGCCGTGAGCGCCGGGGTGGCGTCGACAGGCGTGGTCGGCAAGGACTTCGGCGCCGTCGTGGTGCCGGCGAACAGTCCCATCAAGTCGGCCGCCGATCTCGCCGGTAAGCGCGTCGCGGTCAACACGCTGAAGAACATCAACACCACCACCGTCAACAACGTGGTGCGCGCGGCGGGCGGCGATCCGGCCGGCATCAAGTACGTCGAGCTGCCGTTCCAGGACATCCCAGCCGCCATCGCCCGCGGTGACGTCGACGCGGGGCAGGTCGTGGAGCCGTTCCTGACGATCGCGACACAACAGGGCAACCGGCAGGTCACGTCGAACTACGCGGGCACCGACCCGAACCTCGCCGTCGCGCTGTACTTCACCTCGAAGCAGTTCGCGCAGCAGAACCCCAAGGCAGCACAGGGTTTCACCGCCGCGATGCAGAAGTCGCTCGCCTACGCCCAGGAGCACCCGGACGAGGCGCGCGGAGTGCTGAACTCCTACACCAAGATCGACCCGGCGGTGCAGTCGGCGATGACCCTGCCCAAGTGGCCGACGGAGATCGACAAGGCGTCGGTGCAGAAGCTGGCCGATCTCGCGCAGCAGGACGGCCTGCTGACCAAGGCGCCCGACGTCGCCGGGCTGCTGCCGTGAGCCATCCGAACGGCGCGGGTCCGGCCTCGCCGCGGTGGGAAACCGTCGCGGCGAGGCCGGGTGCCGGGGAGGTGACCATCCGATGACGCAGGTCGCCACCGCCCCGGCCGCTGCAACACGACGCCGTACGCCGCGGCGCGGCCGGGACGCGCTGCTCGGCGTCGCGGGATTGGCAGTGCTCATCGCGCTCGTCGAGGTACTGCCCCGCTCCGGCGCGGTCGACTCGCACTACCTCGCGCCGGCCAGTGAAATGGCACGCGCGCTGTTCGACCAGCTCGGGGACGGCGAGTTCTGGGTCGCGCTCGGGGAAACGTTGCGGGGCTGGGCATTCGGCCTCGCCCTGGCGATGGTGGCCGGCATCGTCGTCGGCGTGGTCGTGGGCAGCGTGCCGTTCCTGCGCTCACTCACCGCGTCCACCATCGAGTTCCTGCGCCCGATCCCTTCCGTCGCACTGATTCCGCTCGTCGTGCTGATCTATGGCAGCCGGCCGGAGTCGGCACTGGTCCTGGTCGTCTACGCCGCCTTCTGGCAGGTACTCGTCCAGGTGCTCTACGGCGTCGCGGACGTCGATCCGGTCGTGCGGGACACCGCGCGGTCCTACCGGTTCTCCCGCTGGACGATGGTCCGCACGGTCATCTGGCCGACCGCCTTGCCTTACGTCGTAACGGGTTTCCGGCTCGCCGCGGCCGTCGCGCTGATCCTGGAGATCACCGCCGAGCTGATCATCGGCGTGCCCGGGCTCGGCCGTTCCATCGGCGTGGCACAGAGTTCCGGCGCCGTGGCGCTGACCTACGCGCTGGTGATCGTGGTCGGGATCGTCGGCATCGGCGTCAATGTGCTCGCCCGCGTCGCCGAGCGCCGGGTGCTGCGCTGGCACAGCTCGGTCCGGAAGGACATCGCATGAAAGCCGTCCGTCAGATCGCGTTCGTGCTGGCGCTGCCAGTGATCCTCGTGGTCGTGTGGTGGTTCGCCAGCGCGGGCAGTGAGAACTTCTTCTGGCCGCCATTGTCCAAAATCGTCGCCGCGTTCCCGGAGACCTGGAACGCCGACCGGCTGACCGGCGACGTGCTGCCCAGTCTCGGCAGGCTCGTCGTCGGCTACCTGCTGGCGCTCGTCGCCGGGGTGCTCGCGGGCACCGCGATCGGGCTTTCCCGTTCGCTGCGGGCTTTCTGCGAACCCGTGCTGGAGTTCTTCCGCGCGATCCCGCCGCCCGTGCTCATCCCGATCATCGCATTGTTCACCGGATACACCGGCGCCACCCCGAAAATCGTCACGATCGCGCTCGGCTGCCTGTGGCCGGTCCTGCTCAACACGGTGGAAGGGGTGCGCGGGCTCGACGAGGTGCTGCTCGACACGGCCCGCTCGTACCGCTTCCGCCGTCACACCCGGCTGGTGCGTGTCGTCATCTACGGTGCCAGCCCGCAGATCGCGACCGGCGCGCGCCAGGCACTGTCGATCGGCGTGATCCTGATGGTCATCAGCGAACTGTTCGGCGCGAACCAGGGCCTCGGCGCGTCGATCGTCCAATTCCAGCGGAGTTTCGCCATTCCGGAGATGTGGACGGGCATCATCGTGCTCGGCCTCATCGGGGTGGTGCTCTCCGCGCTGTTCCGCGTCATCGAATACCGGGCCATGGCGTGGTACCGCGGCCTGCGCCGGGCCGAGAGAGGATCTTGATCACGATGACGATCGCCGCACCGGTCGCGCTCGACATTTCCGGAGTGCGCAAGGTCTACCAGGGGCACGGCCGCGAGGTCGAAGCCGTGCGGGAGCTGACTTTCCAGGTCACCCGTGGCGAGTTCGTGTGCGTCGTCGGCCCGTCCGGCGCCGGCAAGACCACACTGCTCCGCTGCATCGCGGGCCTGCTGGACCTCACCGCCGGGCAGGTCAGCCTCGACGGCACCAAGGTCACCGGCCCGCCCGAGGGCATGGCCGTCGTGTTCCAGGAGTACGGCCGCAGCCTGTTCCCGTGGATGACCGTCCGCCAGAACGTCGAGTTGCCGTTGAAGGAGAAGGGAGTGCCGCGCGCGAAGCGTGGCGAGAAGGTCGATACGGCGCTGGAAGCCGTCGGCCTCGCCGACAGCGCGTCGGCACACCCGTGGCAGCTGTCGGGTGGCATGCAGCAGCGCGTCGCCATCGCCCGCGCGATCGCCTACGAGCCGACCGTGCTGCTGATGGACGAGCCGTTCGCCGCCGTGGACGCCCAGACCCGCGCCGAACTCGAGGACCTCGTGCGCTCGCTGTGGCGGCGGATGGGCGTCACGATCCTGTTCGTCACGCACGACATCGACGAGGCCGTGTACCTCGGCCAGCGCGTGCTGGTGCTGTCGAACCGGCCGACCGTCATCCTCGAGGACGTCACGGTGGACCTTCCCGACGAACGCGACCAGCTCACGACCAGGTCCAGCCCGAAGTTCGGGGAACTGCGCGGCCACGTCTACGAGCAGATCCAGGCCGCGAAGAAGGGATACCGCCCGGACGAGGCTTAGCTCAGCGGGCGCAGCACACGGCCGAGCCATTCGGTGACGGCACGGGACAGGCCGTCGAGGTCCTTGTCCAGCGCGTGCGTGCCGGGAATGACGACGACCTCGTGGCGCGGCCCGGCCGTGGGCCTGCCGAAGGGGTCGGATTCCCCCTGCACGACGAGCGTCGGCACCTCGACGGCGTCCAGTTCGGACTGCCGGGACTTCTCCGGCTTGCCCGGCGGATGCTCGGGAAAGGCCAGGCACAGCACGGCGTCCGCCTGGCCGGCCGCGGCCGTGCGGCAGGCGACCCTGGCGCCGGAGGACCGGCCGCCGAACACCACGGGCAGGCCGTCGAAACGGCTCGACACTTCCTCGGCCACCGCGAGCCACGCCGCGTCGAGCTGCTTCGCCGGCGCCGGGGCGCGACGGCCCGCGACGCGGTAGGGCTGTTCGATCAGCGCGACGTTCACGCCCGCGGCCTGCGCGGCGCGGGTGACCGCGACCAGGTCCTTCGCGTCGACGCCGCCGCCCGCGCCGTGCCCGAGCATGAGCACGGCTGCGTCCTCCTCGGCGCAGTGCAGTTCCGCACGCGCCGGGCCGTGCGGGGTGGCGATCTCGATCCTGGTCATTTCGGCAGGTCGAACAGGGGCGTGTCGAGGTCGGCGCCGGCCTCGACCCGGTCCAGCAGCTCGGGGCCGTTGTTGCGGACGTTGTTGACCTTGTCCGAGATCGGCCGCAGTTCGAGTGTGTCCACCAGATCGCGCGGCGGCGCGAGCAGGTCGGCGACGTCCGAGCGGTCCGGGTCGAGCCAGCTCGACCAGCGCTGCTTGGTCATCAGCAGCGGCATCCGGTCGTGGATGTCGGTGAGCCTGCCGATCGAGTCGGTGGTGATGATCGAGAACGTGATCAGCGGGTCGTCGTCGCTGTCCTTCGGGCGCCAGCTCTCCCAGATCCCGGCGAACGCCAGATCGGGGCCGGTCATGAAGAACGGCTCCTTCTTCTTGCCGTCACGGCGCCATTCGAACCAGCCGTCGGCAGGCACGAGGCAGCGGCGTTTGGCCAGAGCGCGCTTGAACGCGGGCTTCTCGGTGGCCGTCTCCGCCCGCGTGTTGATCATGCGGTTGCCGACGGAGGGGTCCTTGGCCCAGAACGGGACGAGCCCCCAGCGCATGAGCCGCAGGCTGCGCACGGCCGGCTCGTCCTCCAGTACCGTGCCGTCCTCGTCACGTGGGTGGCGCTGCACCACGGTCACCACGTTCTTGGTGGGCGCGACGTTGTAGTCCTCGCGGACCTCGCCGCCGGTCTCGTCCACCGCCTCGAACTCCTGCACCAGGGCCGCGGGATTCTTCGTCGCGGCGTAGCGGCCGCACATCTCAGCCAACTCCTTCATGCCTCGGAACAACCATCGTGACATACATCAGGGATCATCGTGTCGTACACGCAGGGAGGAACGGTTTGGCGAGCAGGGACTGGCGGAAGCTCGACGAGAGCGACGTCCGGGTGCGCCCCGGGCGTGGTTCGCGGCCCCGGAGCAAGCGCCGGCCCGAGCACGCGGACGCCGTGAACGCCATGGTCATCGCCGTGGACCGGGGACGCTGGACGTGCGCCGTCGACGGTGATCCGGAGCGGGCCGTGGTCGCGATGCGGGCGCGGGAACTGGGCCGCACACCCGTCGTGGTCGGTGATCAGGTCGGCTTGGTGGGCGACGTGAGCGGCAAGCCCGACACACTCGCCCGCATCGTCCGGGTCGACGAGCGCACCAGCGTGCTGCGGCGCACGGCCGACGACACCGATCCGTACGAACGCATCGTCGTCGCGAACGCCGAACAGCTGCTGATCGTCACGGCGCTCGCCGATCCGCCGCCGCGCACGGGCTTCATCGACAGGTGCCTCGTGGCTTGTTACGCCGGTGGCCTGCAACCGGTGCTGTGCCTGACGAAGGCCGATCTCGCGAGCCCGGAGACGCTGCTGAAAGGCTATGCCGATCTCGATGTGCCGACGCTCGTGACCAGGCACGACGAGGACTCGCTGCCGCTGGCCGACACCGTGCGCGGCCGGGTGTCCGCGCTCGTCGGACACTCCGGTGTCGGCAAGTCGACACTGGTCAACAGGCTGGTGCCGGCCGCGGAACTCGCGACGGGTGAGGTGAGCGCGGTCGGCAAGGGCAGGCACACGTCGGTCGCGGCGGTGGCGTTGCCGCTGCCGGAGGGGGGCTGGGTCGTCGACACACCGGGTGTGCGGTCGTTCGGGCTCGCCCACATCACGGCGGACGACATCGTTTCGGCTTTCCTGGAGTTCGCCGAGGCGGCCGAGGAGTGCCCGCCCGGGTGCGGGCATCTGGGTGCGCCGGAGGATCCGGACTGCATGCTGGACGAGGTCGAGGACTCGCGGCGGCTGCAATCCCTGCGACGGCTGCTCGCGTCGCGCGCCGGTCTGGAAGTATGAACGCAAATCACGTTTTTCCAGACAGGGGCTGCGACAAATGAAAAGAATGGCTCTGGGCGCAAGTGTGCTGGCGCTCGCCATCGCGTTGACCGGATGCGGGGCCAAGACGATCTCCGGGACGCCCAGCGGAGGCACGTTCGACAACGCGCAGGAACTCGTGCGCGCCGCAGCGTCCAAGACCGAGCAGGCGAAGTCCTCGAAGTTCACGTTCGAGACCCAGATCGCCGGGCAGAAGATGACCGGTCAGGGCATGGGCCGCTACGACGGCGCCGCCACCGCGATGCAGATGTCGATGGACGTCGGCCCGATGCACGAGGAGATCGTGTACACGGACGGCATGATGTATATCCAGCTGCCCGAGGAGATGCGCGCGCTGATGACGGGCGGCAAGCCCTGGGGCAAACTCGACCCGAACAGCGACGTGGCCAAGGCGATGGGGTCGAGCGTCAACGCCGAGCAGAACGACCCGAGCAAGTACCTGGAGCAGATCCAGGAGGCCGGGACGATCACCAAGAGCGAGCAGACGACGCTGAACGGCGAGCCCGCGACGCACTACTGGATCGACCTCGACTTCGCGAAGGCGCTCGACAAGCTTGCGGAATCGGGCTACCCGCGGGAAATGCTGGACGTGCTCAAGGGCAAGAGCGGCACCATCCCGATGGAACTGTGGCTCAACGCCGACCAGCTGCCAATGAAGATCACCGAGAACCTCGGCGCGATGATGAAGGCCGTCGGCGCACCGGCGGAGCTGAGCGACATGGTGATGACCATGACCTACACCGACTGGGGCGCCCCGGTGACCGTGACGGCGCCGTCCGCGGACCAGGTGGGCGAACTGAAGCTGGGTGGGTGACGTTTGGGGCCGGCGGTGTGATGGCCGGCGTGGCCGAGCTGGCCACCGCGGACTGAGCGGCCGACCACGCCATGGCGGCGGGGTAAGCCCGCCGCCATGGCAGCCGGGCTCGCCCGAATGGTGAGTCCACGGCCCGCTTCTCAAGGGCTTGGCCGGGAACGATGCGGTCTAGAGATAAAGGAGATTCCTCGCCGGCGGGCCGGCTCCGGGATGACTCGGGTTCCGTTGTCGGCCTGCGGTTTCGAGTGGGTCGCCGGCTCACTTCGCTGAGCGCGCCGCTTCACCGGCCTCGCCCTTCCCTACTCCGCTGCCATGTGGGGGTAGCCGATTTCCGTTGGGGCGTCGAAGGTTTCCTTGATCGACCGGGGGCTCACCCAGCGTTGCAGGTTGAACATCGAGCCTGCCTTGTCGTTCGTGCCGGAACCCCGCGAGCCGCCGAAAGGTTGCTGGCTCACGATGGAGCCGGTGGGCTTGTCGTTGACGTAGAAGTTGCCCGCCGAGAAGCGCAACGCCTTGTGTGCCTGCTCGATCGCGGAACGGTCGTCGGCGAAAACGGCGCCTGTCAGGGCGTAAGGTGAGGTGCCGTCGACCACTTCGAGGATTCGCTCGTAGTCCGCGTCCTCATAGACGTGCACGGCGAGGATCGGGCCGAAGTACTCGGTCGCGAAGACCTCGTGTCCCGGATCGTCGCTCACCAGCACCGTGGGCTCGACGAAGTATCCGATGCCGTCGTCACAATGGCCACCCACCAGGATATCCAGATCGACATCACCGTCCACACTGGACAGCAGGCGCGCGTGCTTGGCGTAGGCCCGCGCGTCGATCACGGCTCCGCCGAACAGCTCGAAGTCCGCGATGTTCCCGAACTTCACGGTCCTGGTGAGGTCCACCAGATCGTCCCGGAAACCACTATCCCAAATGGACCTCGGAACGTAGGCACGTGACGCGGCCGAGCATTTCTGCCCCTGATATTCAAAAGCGCCCCGCACGAGCGCGGCCAGCAACTTCTCCTTGCGAGCCGACGGGTGTGCGACCACGAAGTCCTTGCCGCCGGTCTCCCCGACGATCCTGGGATAACTCCGGTACACATCGAGGTTCTCCGCGATCCGCCGCCACAACAGTTTGAACGTGGCCGTCGAGCCGGTGAAGTGCAGGCCACCGAAACCGGGATCGGCGAGGGCGACCTCGCTGACCGCCTTGCCGTCGCCCGTCACCATGTTGATCACGCCGGGCGGCAGGCCCGCCTCCTCGAACACCTGCATCGTGAAGTGCGCGGCCAGTTGCTGGGTCGGCGTCGGCTTCCAGACCACCGTGTTGCCCATCAACGCCGGCGAGCTGGGCAGGTTCCCCGCGATAGCCGTGAAGTTGAACGGCGTGATGGCCACGACGAAACCGTCCAGCGGCCGGTACTCCATCCGGTTCCAGGTGCCCGGCACCGAATTCGGCTGCTCCGCAATGATCCGCCGCGCGTAGTGCACGTTGAAGCGCAGGAAGTCGATCAGCTCGCACGCCGCGTCGATCTCCGCCTGCTGCACCGACTTCGACTGGCCCAGCATCGTGGCAGCGTTGAGCGTGTCCCGGTACTTGCCCGCCATCAGGTCCGCGGCACGCAGGAAAACCGCGGCACGCTCGTCGAAGGGCAGCTCACGCCAGCCGGGCGCGGCCTCCTTCGCGGCGGCCACCGCATCGGCCACGTCCTCCCGCGTCGCCTGCGCCGAGACCCCGAGCACGTGCCCGTGATCATGCGGCTCGACCACGTCGAACGCATCGCCGCCCGCCAGCCGGCGGCGACCACCGATCGTCTGCGGCAACTCGTGCTTGTCGGCTTCGAGCTCGGCGATCCGCCTCCGCAGCGACTCGCGTTCCGGGGTTGCGGGGGCGTAGGTCCGCACCGGTTCGTTGGCCGGTACCGGTACGTTCGTGACGGCGTCCATGGGGCTACCTCCAAGCGTGGCTTGTGGCCTGCCCCTCAACGCTAGAGCAGCTCAAGCAGGAACGGCAGCTCCTGCGGCGCGTACCAGGCCAGTTCGTGGTCCTCCGCCTCGCCGAGGGCGAACTCCGCGTCCATGTCCCCGAGGTCCGCGGCGTCGATCACGGCGGCCGCGGCGCGCACCGCGTCCTCCGCCTCCTCCGAGTCCACGTGCACGGCGGCGACCTCGTCCATCACGATCGGCCCCGACAGCTTCACCACGGCGGCGTCCAGATCCGAACGAACCGTGACGTGCTCGACGTCCACCGAGAGCACCACGCGCCGCGGCCGCTCCTTCTCGTCGTCGGTGAGCAGCCGCAGCGAAGCACGCGCGGCGTCCATCAGCGCGGCGTACTCCAGTTCCTCGGTCGACCCGCTGATGTAGGACTCACGCAGCGCCGGGGTGAGCGCGAAACCGGTGCCGCCGGGCGGCTGTAGCTTGCCCTCCGCAACGAGTTTGCGCAGCATCCCGATCGTCGCCGGAAGATAAACCCTCACCTGTGCGCACCCTTCAGCTCATCAAGCGCGTCCTCGACCATCGCGGCGAGGTTCCCCACATCGGACACCGCCTTGCGGTCCCCGTTCAGCCCGTAATACACGGTGCCGTAGTACGACGTCACGCCGATCGCCAGCGCCTGGTTCCTGGCCAGCGGGATCACCGGGTACATCTCCGTCATCCTCGCGCGCCCCGCGTACAGCGGCTGCTGCGGCCCCGGCGAGTTCGTGATCACCAGGTTGAAGATACGGCCGGAGAACGACCCGGCGGCCCGCGCCGCCAGCGAATGCATCGTCGCCGGCGCGAATCCGCCGACCTTCAGCATGGCACGCGCCGCGACCGAGCGGCGTGAATCGGTGTACGCGCGCATGCCGTGGCTGATGTGCTTCAACCGCAGCACCGGGTTCGGCTCACCGATCGGCAGGTCCACCAGATGCGCCTCGACCTGGTTGTTCACCAGTCCGGCGGCGGAGAACTCGAACGTGTCCGGCTCCAGCACCGCCATCGGCACCAGTGCCCGCATCGTCGCGGTCGCGGTCACCCCGGCGCCGCGCGACAACAGCCATTCACGCAACGCGCCGGTGATCGCCGCGAGGACCACGTCGTTGACCGTGCCGCCGTGCTCGGCGCGGATCTTGCGGTAGTCCTCCAGCCGCGTGCGCACCACGGCGAACATCCGGCCGCCCGACACGTGCGTGTTCAGCGGGCCCGCCGGGGCCGGGCTGACGAGCGTGCGCAGCGTGGAGGCGACGCCGCCGAACGCGTTGGTGATCTTGTCGACGGTGGCGGTGGCGTCGGTGACCGCGGCACGCACGTTCTCCACCAGCTCACCCGGCCGCTGCACGGTCTCCCCGACCGCGTCGAGGATCAGCTGTGTCGTGGACGGCGTACGGCGCGGCGTCCAGGTGTCCTCGTAGGGCTCGGCATCCTGCGGCGACTCGTCAAGGATGAGCTGCCCCAGCTCGACCGTGCCGACCCCGTCCACGACCGCCTGATGGGTCTTGGTCACCAGCGCGACGCGGTTGTGCTCCAGCCCCTCCACGAAGTAGGCCTCCCACAGCGGCCGCTCGTGGTCCATCGGCCGCGCCATGAGCCGCGCGACCAGGTCGTACAGCTGCTCGTCACTGCCCGGCGAAGGCAGGGCGGAGCGGCGCACGTGGTAGTTCAGGTCGAAGTCGACGTCGTCCACCCACACCGGACGGGCGAGATGGCCCGGCACGTTCAGCACCCGCTGGCGGTACCGCGGCAGATACGCGAGGCGCTGGCCGACCAGCGACAGCAGCTGCTCGTAGTCGAAGCCGTCACGGGGACGCTCGAACACGGCGACCCCGCCGACGTGCATCGGCGTGACGGCGTCCTCCAGGTAGAGGAAGGAGGCGTCCAACGCGGAAAGGCGGTCGGGCATAACGCGATCCTGACATACCCTGGTCTACTGGTGCCGTGCACGAAACCGACACCGTCTCCCCGAAGGACCGCTTCCTGACCGTCTACGGGCGCAAACCCGTGCTGGAAGCGCTGGACGACCCGGACCTGCGTGTTGACAAGGTCATACTGGCCGACACGGCGCGGGGCGCGGGTGCGGCGGAGATCCAGCGTGCCGCGAAGGCCGCCGGGGTGCCGGTGCGGCGGGCGAGCGCGCACCGGGTGAAGGTGCTCGCCGGCAACGGCAAGCAGGACCAGGGTGTGCTGGCCGACGTGGTCGCGCCGAGGATGCGGCCGCTGCGCACCGCGCTGTCGTCGGACGCGCCGCCCGCGCAGGTTCTGGTGCTCGACGGCATCACCACCCCGGCGAACGTCGGGATGATCCTGCGCACCGCGACGGCCGCGGGAGTGGACGGCGTCGTGGTGCCGCGGCGCGGGGTGGCCGCACTGGATCCGCTGGTGGTGAAGGCTTCCGCCGGGGTGGCGTTCCGCGCGCCGATGCTGCGCTGTGCGACGGCGCCGGAAGCCGCGGAGCTGCTGGCGCGCACCGGCTACCGGCTGTACGGGCTCGCCGCGAGCGGGGACTCGCTGTTCGACGCGGAACTGCCGAAGCGGGCGGCGTTCGTGCTGGGCGGGGAGACGGCCGGGGTGTCCGAGGAGGTGGCCGCGCAGCTGGACGGCTGGCTGTCGATCCCGATGCCGGGCGCGGTCGAATCGCTGAACGTGTCGGCGGCCGCGGCGGTGCTGTGCTTCGAGCTGGTCAGGCGGGAAACAGCACGCTCAGCTCGGCGAGCGTCGCGCTGACCGAGGTGTGGTGCACGCCGACCATGCCCGCGGCCACCGCACCGTCCACATTGGACCTCGAATCGTCCACGAACACGCACGCGCCGGCCGGGATACCGAGCCGGTCCGCGGTGATCAGGTAGGCCTCCGTCGCCGGTTTCGCGAAGCCGACCTCACCGGAGAAGACGAGCGCGTCGAAGTGGCGTTTGAGCACGGCGTTGCCGCCGCCCGCCGCGTTGGACAGCAGAGCGGTGCGCACGCCACGGTCGCGGAGGCCATCGATGGCGGCGTACAGCGTGGTGGCGTCCGGGTCGGTGAGTACCCCGGCGTAGTCGAGTACCAGCCCTTTCAGCACGGATACCGACCCTAGCGGCCCCGATGTCACCGGTTCGGGGGCATTTTGCCCGGATCCGGCGTGCCGGCGTCTCTACTACGCGCCAGATCCGAACACGCTGGGGGACTTGGATGCGGAGTGCGGCGCTCAGACCGTTGCGACCATACGAACCACTGCGCGATTTGCATCGCTTTGCCGACACCGGCGGGCAGCTCGCGCTCAACCTGCTGCCGGTGCGGATACCGGCGGCCCCACCGCCGCTTCGCCGTGCGGAACCGCAGCCGTTGTCAGCCACCCGGGTCCGGGCGGTGCTGACGGCGCTGCTCGACGTGCGCTCCGGCGCGCGGCCGGTGAGCCGGGTGCAGGGCATGGTGCACCTGCGGCTGTACCGGCACCTGGGGAACTGCCAGCCGCTGCGTGACCTGCGCTTCACGTTGCGGAACCTCCGCCTGTGCCGCGTCGCGACCGACGCGTACGAGGTGAGCGCCACGGCCCACGGTGGTGGGCGGACGCACGGGGTGGTGGCCCGGTTCGAACTGCTGGAACCGGGCTGGCGCTGCGTGATGTTCGACGTGCTCCGGCCGCCGCAGGGGGCGCCGAGGCCGCAGGGGTCTCCGGTGGCGCGGGGGTCGCAGGGGTCGCGGAGGAGGTAGAGGTGCGGAGCAGGTGGGGGCGCGGACCGCCATCGCCGTAGGTGGCGGGGCCGTCCTCGCCGGAGGGCCTGGGGGCCTCCTCGCC
>Ga0164243_10001967_pt1 | contig 34520 bp, 25 predicted proteins | sample OricompcompostOP_FD_108781 | JGI IMG/M metagenome (GOLD analysis project Ga0164243, IMG submission 108781) | Organic Plus compost microbial communities from Emeryville, California, USA - Original compost - Organic plus compost (OP) | ecosystem: Engineered > Solid waste > Mixed feedstock >...
GACGATCACGTCGTCGATCCGGTTCAGGAACTCCGGCCGGAAGTGCTTCTTCATCTCCTCGTGGACCTTGGACTTCATCCGCTCGTAGTTGGACTCAGCGCCCTGACCACTGGAGAAGCCCAGGCCGACGGCCTTGGAGATGTCGCCCGTGCCGAGGTTCGAGGTGAAGATCAGCACCGTGTTCTTGAAGTCCACCGTGCGGCCCTGGCCGTCGGTCAGGCGGCCGTCCTCCAGGACCTGCAGGAGGGTGTTGTAGATCTCCTGGTGCGCCTTCTCGATCTCGTCGAACAGCACCACGGAGAACGGCTTGCGGCGGACCTTCTCGGTGAGCTGGCCGCCCTCCTCGTAGCCGACGTACCCGGGCGGGGCGCCGAACAGCCGCGAGGCGGTGTAGCGGTCGTGGAACTCGCCCATGTCGATCTGCACGAGCGCGTCGTCGTCGCCGAACAGGAACTCCGCCAGCGCCTTGGACAGCTCAGTCTTCCCGACACCGGACGGGCCGGCGAAGATGAACGAACCGGACGGGCGCTTCGGGTCCTTCAGGCCGGCGCGGGTGCGGCGGATCGCCTGGGACACGGCCTTGACCGCGTCGTTCTGGCCGATGATCCGCTTGTGCAGCTCGTCCTCCATGCGGAGCAGACGGGTCGTCTCCTCCTCGGTGAGCTTGAAGACCGGGATGCCGGTCCAGTTCGCCAGCACCTCGGCGATCTGCTCGTCGTCGACCTCGGCGACGACGTCCAGGTCACCGGCCTTCCACTGCTTCTCCCGCTCCTCCTTCTGGCCGAGGAGCTGCTTCTCCTCGTCCCGCAGGCGGGCGGCCCGCTCGAAGTCCTGCGCGTCGATCGCGGACTCCTTGTCGCGGCGCACGTCGGCGATCTTCTCGTCGAACTCGCGCAGGTCCGGCGGCGCGGTCATGCGGCGGATGCGCATCCGGGCGCCGGCCTCGTCGATCAGGTCGATCGCCTTGTCCGGCAGGTAGCGGTCGTTGATGTAGCGGTCCGCCAGGGAGGCCGCGGACACCAGCGCGCCGTCGGTGATCGAGACCCGGTGGTGCGCCTCGTACCGGTCGCGGAGGCCCTTGAGGATCTCCACGGTGTGCTCCAGCGACGGCTCGCCGACCTGGATCGGCTGGAACCGGCGCTCCAGCGCGGGGTCCTTCTCGACGTACTTGCGGTACTCCTCGAGCGTGGTGGCGCCGATGGTCTGCAGCTCACCGCGGGCCAGCATCGGCTTGAGGATGCTCGCGGCGTCTATCGCGCCCTCGGCCGCGCCGGCGCCGACGAGGGTGTGGATCTCGTCGATGAACAGGATGATGTCGCCGCGGGTCTTGATCTCCTTGAGCACCTTCTTCAGGCGCTCCTCGAAGTCACCGCGGTAGCGGGAGCCGGCGACCAGCGAACCCAGGTCGAGCGTGTAGAGCTGCTTCTCCTTGAGCGTCTCGGGCACCTCGCCCTTGACGACCTTCTGCGCCAGGCCCTCGACGACGGCGGTCTTGCCGACGCCGGCCTCCCCGATCAGCACCGGGTTGTTCTTGGTGCGCCGGGACAGCACCTGCATGATCCGCTCGATCTCCTTGTCCCGGCCGATGACCGGGTCGAGCTTGGATTCGCGGGCGCTCTGCGTCAGGTTGCGGCCGAACTGGTCGAGCACCAGCGAGGAGGACGGGGTGCCCTCGCCGCGGCCGCCCGCCTCGGCGGGTTCCTTGCCCTGGTAGCCGGACAGCAGCTGCAGGACCTGCTGGCGGACCCGGTTCAGGTCCGCGCCGAGCTTCACCAGCACCTGCGCGGCGACGCCCTCGCCCTCGCGGATCAGGCCCAGCAGGATGTGCTCGGTGCCGATGTAGTTGTGCCCGAGCTGCAGCGCCTCGCGCAGCGACAGCTCCAGCACCTTCTTGGCCCGCGGGGTGAACGGGATGTGACCGCTCGGAGCCTGCTGGCCCTGGCCGATGATCTCCTCGACCTGCTGGCGCACGCCTTCCAGGGCGATTCCCAGCGACTCCAGCGCCTTGGCGGCGACACCCTCACCCTCGTGGATCAAGCCCAAGAGGATGTGCTCGGTGCCGATGTAGTTGTGGTTGAGCATCCGGGCCTCTTCCTGGGCCAGGACGACCACCCGCCTCGCGCGGTCGGTGAACCTCTCGAACATTCGCACTCCCTGACTGCTGCGCCGGCGGTGTTGTACCGGGACACGGCTCCTGCTTAGGCCGCTGCCCGCGATGGGTTCAGCACTCTGCGGCCCACTGTAGTAGCCACACCCCGCCGCGGTCCGCGCCCGCACGCAGCCTGCTGTTCACTTTCCTCGTCCCGTGCAGCGTCCAACGGGCCGCTGGCCTGGGACATTCCGGTGGGGCGGCGGAGCGGCCGGGGTTCCGCTGAGCGCGAACACGCCTCGGCCGCGGTGCCCGCGGCAGGCGGCTGACCGGGCTATTCGGCGCTGCTCGGGGCCTGCCGGCCCCCGATCGGCACCACCATCGGAGTACCTGCGACCGGATCCGGGATGACCTTGGCGTTCAACCCGAAGACATCCGCCAGCAGCTGCTCGGTCACCACCTCGCCGGGCGCGCCCTGGGCCACGACCTCCCCGTCGCGCATGGCGATCAGCCGGTCCGCGTAGCGCGCCGCCAGGTTGAGGTCGTGCAGCACCATCACCACGGTGCGGCCGCTGTCGTCGTGCAGCTGGCCGATCAGGTCCAGGACCTCCACCTGGTGCGACAGGTCCAGGTAGGTCGTCGGCTCGTCCAGCAGCAGCAGGTCCGTGCCCTGCGCCAGCGCCATCGACAGCCAGGCCCGCTGCCGCTGGCCGCCGGAGAGCTCGTCCACCGGCCGCTCGGCCAGGTCGGCGATGCCGGTCAGCGCCAGCGCCTCGGCCACCGCCCGCTCGTCGCCCGCCGACCACTGCCGGTACCAGGCCTGGTGCGGGTGCCGGCCGCGGGCGACCAGGTCGGCCACCGTCAGGCCCTCCGGGGCCTGCGGGGACTGCGGGAGCAGGCCGAGGGTGCGGGCGACCTCCTTGGTCGGCATCTTGTGGATCAGCCGGCCGTCCAGCAGCACCTGCCCGCTCTTCGGCGGCAGCAGCCGGGCCAGCGCGCGCAGCACCGTCGACTTCCCGCAGCCGTTCGGGCCGATCACCGCGGTGATCGTGCCGTCCGGGACGTCGATGTCGAGGCCGTCCACGACGACCCGGTCGCCGTAGGCCAGCTGCAGCTCCCGGCCGCGCAGCCGCTGCTCGGCGGAGGGTTCGGGCTTCGCACCGCCCGAGGTGGGCGCGGACACGGACGAGGTCATGCGCGGTCCTCCCGGTACCGACGGATGAGCAGGTAGATCAGGTACGGCGCGCCCAAGATCGCGGTCACGACACCGACCGGCAGCTCCAACGTGCCGAACGCGGTCCGGGACAGCACGTCCGCCCAGACCACCAGCGCCGCACCGCACACCAGCGAGGCCACCAGCGGCGGCCGCGGCGCCCGCGCCAGCCGCATCGCGATCTGCGGCGCCGCGAGCGCGACGAACTGCACCGGCCCGGCCGCCGCCGTCGCGATCGAGGCCAGCACCACCGACCCCAGCAGCAGCGAGCCCCGCGACAGATCCGTCCGCACGCCCAGCCCGCGCACGGTGTCGTCGTCGAACCCGAGCGCCCCGAGCACGTGCGCGCCGATCAGCGTCAGCGGCAGCAGCACGCCCATCGCGATCGCCGTCGGCACCACGTGCTCCCAGCCGCGCGCGTTGAGGCTGCCGGTCAGCCACACCATCGCCCGGCCCGCGTCGTTGACGTCGCCGACGGTCAGCAGCCAGTAGGTCGCGTTCCCGGCCAGCGCGGTGATCCCCACGCCGACCAGCACGATCCGGTAGGAGTCCACGCCGCCGCGGTAGGCCAGCGCGTAGATCGCCAGCCCCGCCAGCAGCCCGCCGAGCAGCGCCACCAGCGGCAGCCCGGCCGCGCTCGCCGCCCCGAAGGTGCTGCCGAACACGATCACCGCGGTCGCCGCGAACCCGGCACCGGAGGTGATCCCCAGCATGTCCGGGCTGGCCAGCGGGTTGCGCGCCACCGCCTGCGTGATCGCCCCCGCGAGCCCGAGCGCGGCGCCGACCAGCAGCCCGGTCAGCGCCCGCGGCATCCGCAGCGTGTAGACGATCACCTGGTCGGCCCGGTCCCCGCCGCCGAACAGCGTGGCCAGCACCTGCCCCGGGCTGATCGGGTAGGCCCCGATGCCGATGTCCAGCACCAGCGCCGCCAGCAGCACCACCAGCGCGCCCAGCAGCACCAGCAGCGGCCGCGCCCGCCACACCCCGGACAGCGGGCCGGCCCGGACCGGGCGCCTGCCGGGCACGCGGGTTTCCAGCACCTCGGTCACAGCCGCACCAGCCTCCTGCGCCGGACGAGCGCGATGAAGAACGGGGCGCCGACCATCGCCAGCATCACCCCGACCTGGACCTCCGCGGGCCGCGCCACCATCCGGCCCACCACGTCGGCCAGCAGCACCAGCGAGGCGCCCAGCACCCCGGCGAACGGCAGCAGCCAGCGGTGGTCGGCCCCGGTGAAGAAGCGGGCCACGTGCGGCACCACCAGCCCGACGAAGCTCAACGGCCCGCACACCGCGGCCGAAGCGCCCACCAGCACCGCGATCGCCAGCACCCCGAGCCGCCGGGTCCACTCCACGCGGTGCCCGAGCCCGCGGGCCACGTCGTCGCCGAGCGCCAGCGCGTTCAGCCCCGGCGCGTTCGCCAGCCCCAGCACCAGCCCGCCGACCAGGAACGGCAGCACCTGCCACAGCAGCCCGGGATCGGTGATCGCGATCGAGCCGACCTTCCAGAACCGGTAGGTGTCCAGGCTCTGCTGGTCGGTCAGCACCAGCGCCGAGGTCAACCCCTGCAGCAGCGCGCTGATCGCCATGCCCGCCAGCGCCAGCGTCACCGGCGTCGCCCCGCCGCGCCCCAGCGACCCGATCGCGAACACCGCCACCGCGCCCAGCAGCGCGCCCGCGAACGCGAACCAGATGTAGCCGTACAGCGAGGTCATGCCGAACGAGTAGACGGCCAGCACCACCGCCAGCGCCGCGCCCTGCGTGATGCCGAGGATGCCCGGGTCGGCGATCGGGTTGCGGGTGTGGCCCTGCATCAGCGCCCCGGCCACGCCGAGCGCCGCCCCGACCAGCACCCCGGCCAGCGTCCGCGGCATCCGCAGCTGGTGGACGATCAGGTCGTTCTCCGCGCCGCCCGGGGTCAGCAGCGAGCGCACCACCTCGCCGAGCGGGATCGACTTCGCGCCGACCGCGATGCTCAGCAGGCAGCTGGCCAGCACCAGCGACACCAGCAGCGCCAGCCCCAGCAGCCGCCGCCGGCGCCGGGTGCCCAGCCGCTGCCGCGCCTGCGGCCCCGCGGAGTCCGCGCCCGCGGCCTCCGGGTCGGCGCCGGGCGGCTCCCCGGCGATCCCGCTGCGACTCGTCACGCCCACTCCCAGTCGTTCCGACCTGCCGACCCGACCAAGTTAGGTTAGGCCGACCTAAGGCTAGCGGACGGGGAGCGCGAAGCCGACCACTTCACCGCCACCACTGGTCCCGAGAACATCACATCCCGGCGGGGCCGCCCGGGGTTCCGGCGCGCGTTCGCGCGGCCCCTTTCCGGCTGCGCTCGTTGCCGCATTCCGCTTGGGCTGTCCGGCAGAACGCGGCCGCGGGGCGGCGGGAATCTTGCGGCGCGCGCCGGGACCGGGCGCAGGAAATCCGCGGCGGGTGGCGGGAACACGACACCGGAACCGCCGCGGAACACGCTCCGTGAAACCGCGACCCCGCGCCGCGCTTCTGTTTCGATCCGGCCCGCGCGGGCGCGCCGGAATCAGCGGGGGAAAACGACCACCGCGGCGAGTTCACCGCGCGCCGCGCACCGCCGCGGGCGAACCCGCCGCCGGCCGCGGATAGCCGCGCAGCACTCCCGCCGCGCGGCCGGACACCGAAAGTGACATTCCCGGGCCGCGGCGGCGGATTTCGGCCGCCGCAATCCGCCACCCGGGGAACCGGAAGGCGCCGCGCCGCTTCGGCGATCCGCGGCGGAAAAAGCCGACCGGCGCGGCGCGGCCGGCCGCGGTTCGATCTCGCGCCGCAGCCCGCACCAGAACGGCCGCGGCCGGTGCGGCGAACGGAGCCCGGACAACACCGGAACCACCCGCACAACACCGAGGGGGCGCCGGGAAACCCGGCGCCCCCTCGATCGCGGCTCGCTTCAGTTCGCCTTGTGGTACTGCTCGACGATGTCGGCCGGGATCCGGCCGCGGTCGGAGACCTTCAGCCCGCGCTTGCGCGCCCATTCCCGAATCGCCTGGTTCTGCTCCCGGTCCGCGCTCGTGGAACCGCTCGAGGAACGCCCCGACGACGCCGGCCGCGGGCCCGGCTTCTTGCGCCCGCCGGCGCGGCGTGCGCTGGAGACGTAGCTGGACAGCGCGTCGCGCAGCTCGCTCGCATTCTCGTTGGAAAGGTCGATCTGGTACGAGACGCCGTCCAGCGCGAACTCGACCGTTTCATCGGCCTGGCCGCCGTCCAGATCGTCGACGAGCGTGACCGTGACCTTCTGCGCCATGTTGGCAGTCCTCCCCGGAGTTATTGCTATGAAACACCGATGACAGCGCCTGTCGCCGGGACCTGGCGCCGACCCGGACTCCGCTCGCGGACTCTCCCACCGGGCCGCTCCGAGGTGCCCTCATCGAACTGCCCGCACCGACCTCCTCGATCCGGGCCACCGGAACGCCGAAAGCGCCGACCAGGCCGGTCCACCGGACTCCTCAACGGACCGCGCCGAAGGACTGCGCCCTTCTGCCGGTCCACCGAACCGCTCCCGCCGATCGATCGGGAAGTGCCGCTGCGCGCGACGCTTCGCGAAGCCGCCCCGCCGGAGAGGTCGGAAGGAGTTCGGCAGCGCTCGACCCGGCTGAGCAATAGTCTTCACCGAAGCCGTTGGTCTTGTCGAAGCCGTCATCGAAGTCGTCACCGAACATTGTCTCGGTCAGGTTAGCGCAGTAACTCCGCAAACGCACTCACCCCGCCGAGGAAATCTCTAGGGACCTCCCCGGATCGGGTCATTCCGGACGACGCGCGGAAGCGGATCGGCCACTCCGTTAGCCACTCGCCGGAAGCGGCGCATCAACCGCCCGCCCGGCGCGCATTCCGCGGGCCCCGACGACATTCCGCACTCGGCGGCAAGCAGAAAGCGCGGGACGCGGCCGCGAGACCTCGGCGGAGCCGCTCAGTTCGTTGTGCCGCGGCGTTCCGGTCGGCAAGCCGCCGGAAGCAATCGGCGGGCAGTTGTGGTGACCGGTTAACGACCGGGAGTGGCGCGCTCCCATTTTCCCGGGCGCGGCGATCGCCGGTCTCAGCGGAAGTTGCGGTCGTAGACCAGCCGCAGGCCGAGCAACGTCAGATCCGGCACGTGCTCGGTGATCATCTCCGATTCGGACACCACCAGCGGCGCGAGACCGCCGGTGCCCAGCACCGTCGTCGGCCCGCCGTGGGTGGATTCCAGCTCGTCGACGATCCGCCGCACCAGGCCGTCGACCTGGCCGACGAAACCGAACAGGATTCCTGACTGCAGGCACTCCACGGTGTTCTTGCCGATCACCGACCGCGGCCGGGTCAGCTCCACCTTGCGCAGCTGCGCGGCGCGCGAGGCCAGCGCGTCCAGCGAGATCTCCACCCCCGGCGCGAACGCGCCGCCGAGGAACTCGCCTTTCGCCGAGATCACGTCGACGTTCGTGGAGGTCCCGAAATCCACCACCACGCAGTTCGTGGAATGCAGGTGGTGCGCGGCCAGGGTGTTGATGACCCGGTCCGCGCCCACCTCCTTCGGGTTGTCCACCAGCAGCGGAACCCCGGTTCGCACGCCCGGCTCCACCACCACGCGCGGCACGTCCGCCCAATACCGGCCCAGCATCACGCGCAGCTCCCGCAGCAGCGCGGGCACCGTCGACAGCGCCGCGATGCCGGTGATCTCCCCGGCCAGGTCGCCGAGCAGGCCGCGCACGGTCAGCGCCAGCTCGTCGGCGGTCATCCGCGGCTCGGTGCGCATCCGCCAATCCCGCAGCAGCCCCCCGCGACCGGAGTCCTCGGCGGTCTCCTCGGCGTAGAGGCCCAGCGTGATGTTGGTGTTGCCGACGTCGAGGGCGAGCAGCACCGGTCGTTCTCCTGTCGGGTCGGTGGGTCAGGACTGGTCGGCCAGCAGCGCGTCCAGCTTCGCCGCATCGGCGGTCTCGGCGCGGGCCGCGCCGCTGGACAGGCCGGAGCCCTCCGGCACCGCGGCCGGGTCGGCGCCGCGCTCCAGCACCCGGTTGTCGGCGTCGACGAACACGACCCGCGGCCGGAACGACCGGGCCTCCGCCTCGTCCATCACCCCGTAGGCGATCAGGATCACCAGGTCACCGGGGTGCACCAGGTGCGCGGCCGCCCCGTTGATGCCGAGCACGCCGCTGCCGCGCTCGCCGGTGATCACGTAGGTCTCCAGCCGGGCGCCGTTGGTAACGTCGACGATCGTCACCTGCTCGCCCTCCAGCAGGTCGGCGGCGTCCATCAGGTCCTCGTCCACCGTCACCGACCCCACGTAGTGCAGGTCGGCCTGGGTGACCGTGGCCCGGTGGATCTTCGACTTGAGCATGGTGCGGAACATGGCGGGCTCCCTCCTCACCGCCGCGCGGCGGTCGGTCCGGGACGCCGGGGGCCGGCCCCGGCGCGGATCACTGCTCCGGCGCGGCGTCCGGGTCGCCGAGCACGACGAGCGCGTTGTCGATCAGGCGGGTGTCGCCGACCTTCGCGGCCACCAGCAGGCGCGCCTCCCCCGAACTCGGCGGCGGGCCCAGCTCGGTGTCGCGCAGCTCCAGGTAGTCCAGCTGCACCAGCGGTTCGGCTTCCAGCACCGCGCGCGCCGCGGCCAGCACCGCCTCCGCCCCGGCCCGGCCGGCGTGCGAGCCCGCCGCCATCGCCGCCGACAGCGACAGCGCGGCGCGGCGCTGCTCGCCGTCGAGGTAGGCGTTGCGGGACGACATGGCCAGCCCGTCGGCGTGCCGCACGATCGGCACGCCCTGGATCTTGGCGTCGAAGTTCAGCTCCCGCGCCATCCGGCGGATCAGCACCAGCTGCTGGTAGTCCTTCTCGCCGAACAGCGCCAGGTCCGGGCGCACGATCCCGAGCAGCTTCGCCACCACGGTGAGCATCCCGTCGAAGTGGCCCGGGCGGCTGGCGCCCTCCAGCTGCTCGCCGAGGCTGCCCGCGGTGATGCCGATCTGCCGGTCCGGGACGTACATGTCCGCCGGCTCCGGCGCCAGCACCAGCTCCACGCCCTCGGCGCGGCAGGCCTCCAGGTCGGACTCCAGGGTGCGCGGGTAGCGGTCGAAGTCCTCGCCCGGGCCGAACTGCAGCGGGTTCACGAAGATCGACACCACGGTGATCGAGCCCGGCACCTTCTTGGCCGCGCGGATCAGCTCCAGGTGCCCGGCGTGCAGCGCGCCCATCGTCGGCACCAGCGTGATCCGGCGGCCGGTGGCGCGCAGCGCGCGCGTGACCTTGGCCAGCTCGGCCGGGCGGTGGTGCACGGTCAGCTGCTGCGGGTCGAAGCCGGGCCCGGCGCCCGCGGTCTCGGGTGCGGTCATCACTGCTCCTCGTCGAGGGCTTCGGCGACCTCGGCGGCCGCGTGCGGATCCAGGATCCCGGCCTGCTCGGCCCGCTCGGCGGTGCGGCGGGCCAGCGCCGCGTAGGCCGCGGCCTGCTCCGGGGAGAGCTCGTGCAGCGCGGCCAGGTGCGCGCGGACCGTGCCCACGTCGCCGCGCGAGACCGGGCCGGTCAGGCCGCGGTCGCCGAAGCGCAGCGCGTTGTCCAGCGAGGCCGACAGGATCGGCGCCATCATCCGGTCCGGGACCTCGACCCCGGCCTCGCGCAGCAGGTCGGCGCACTCGTTGACCAGCGTGACCAGGTGGTTCGCCCCGTGCGTGAGGGCGGTGTGGTAGATCCGGCGGGACTCCTGCGGCACCCGCACCGGCTCGGCGCCCAGCTCCAGGGCCAGCACCTCGCCGACGTTCCAGGGGGCCTCGTCCACCCCGGCGGCGGTGACCGCGATGCAGGCGGTGGCGAGGCGCTCGACGTCCTCGGCGCGGCCGGTGAACGTCATCGCCGGGTGCAGCGCCAGCGGCAGCACGCCCGCCTCGGCGGCCGGTTCCAGCACCTCGGCGCCGTGCGCGCCGCAGGTGTGCACCACGATCTGGCCGCTGCGCAGCGAACCCGTCGCCACCAGGCCGCGGACCAGGCCGGGCAGCACGTCGTCCGGCACCGCCAGCAGCACCAGGTCGGCGGCGGAGGCCACCTCGTCCGGCGGGCGGATCGCGGCGTCCGGGAGCAGCTCCTCGGCGCGGCGGCGCGACGCGTCCGAGACCGCGGAGACCGCGACGACCTGGTGACCAGCGCGCTGGAACGCCGCGCCCAGCACCGCGCCAACCCGGCCGGCGGACACCACACCGACTCGCAACCGGGGGCCGTCGCCCCGGCGAGCCGGACGCCCGGCAGACATCGCCACGTCGTCCTCCCTACCGTTCCAGTCCCGGAGCGGGTACCGGACAGCAGCGCGAGAGTAGCCGCCGGTGCGGGCGTTCGGGGGAACCGGGTGGGCAGCGCCACGTCGGAACCCGCGGCACGGGGCTCGCGCCGGGTGCGGGGCGGGATTTCCGTTGCGTGCTGGGGTTTTCGGGACGGCTGGGACCGCGGCGCGGGAGCGGCGGCCGAGGTGCGGGCGGAGTCCGGGTGCTCGGAATCACCCGATCCAGATCATCGCTGCGGCGGCTGCGGGCGGTGCGGGGAGACCGGGCGCTGCTCCGGGCGGGAGCGCTCGGCGGCCCGGCGCTGCTCCGGCTCGGCCGGGCGGTCCGGGTGCGCGGCCGGGCGCGGGGGCTCCGGGCGGGCCTGATCGGGGCGGGGCTGATCGGGGCGGGCCTGCTCCGGTGGGCCCTGTTCCGATCGGTGGTGATCGTCTCGGCGCTGCTCGGGTCGGCGCTGCTCGGGGCGGCCGCGCTCGGGCCGCTGGCCGGGGCCGGGCTGGTCGGCGCGGGCGCGCTCCCGCGGCGGCTCCAGGCTCCCGGACTGCCGGATCTGACCGGGCCGCGCCGGCTCCCCGGGCCGGTTCGCGGCGCCCTGCTCGGGGCGAGCCCGGTCCTGGCGCGGCCGCTCGTCGCGGACCTGCTCCGGGCGGGGCCGGGCCTGCTCGGACGAGGCATCAGCGCGGGGCTGCTCGTGAGCCGGACGCGCGCGCTCCGGCCGGTGCTCGGCCTGCGGGTCCAGCCGCCCGTGGTGCTGCTCGGAGCGCCCCGGGCTCCGCGGTTGCTGCGGACGAGCGCCCTCGGCCGCGGGGCCTCCCGCCGGGCGCCGGCGCGGCTGCTCCGGGCCCGCGTCGCCCTGCGGGGAGCGGGCGGGCGGCCGCTGCTGCTCGGGGAAGCCGGGCGGCGGCATGTTCGGGCGCGAGCCCGGATTCCCGGCCTGCGGGGAGCCCTGGCCCTGCCCCGGCCAGGCCTCCGGCACCTGCCGAGCGGCTCCCGGCCGCCCCGCGCGGTCCGGCGCCCGCCGAGCCTCACCGTCCACATCGGACATCTGCTGGTCCGGGCGGGCCGGATTCGGCGCAGCTGCGGCCTGATCGCGCCCCGGCCGCGCACGGCGGGAATCCGCCGGCGAGCCACCCGGGAACCCGGTCTCCTGCCGCGCAGATCGATCCGCCCCGAGGTCCCCGTCCAGCTCAGCCGGAACGGCTTCGGAGCGGCGCACGCCCTGCGTGAGCTCGCCGATCTTGACGCGCGCGGTCTGGAACGCCTCCCGCGAGCCGACCGCCGACCGCCGCGCCTCCTTCAGCTCCTCGATCAACTGCTCCCGCCGGGCCCGGCGCACCGCGCTCGTCGTGCGCCCCTCGGCCGCCCGGTGCTGCAGGAACGCCAGCTCGGTCACCGCGATCTGGTAGTCCCGCACCGCCTTGGCCGCCTCCGCGCCCGCGCTGCGCCGCACCTTCCGCTGCCAGCCGAGCCGCCCGGCCAGCGAGGCCAGCAGGTCCAGCTCGCTGCGCGCGATCAGCCCGGCCCGGTGCAGCACCGGCAGCTGGTCGCGCACGATCCGCTCCTCGCGCTTGCGCTGCCAGACCACCAGCCAGCCGGTGCCCGCGAAGATCGGCACCATGATCAGGAAGTAGACGTTGAGGAACCCGGTGCCGCCCAGCAGCGTCGAGGCGTTCCAGGCCGCGTGCAGCACCACCGCCGCCACGTACCCGAGCACCGGCCACAGCAGCCGCCGCCGCGTGTCCGTGGTGCGCGAGGCCAGCCCGATCCCGAGGCCGACCATCGACGTGAACAGCGGGTGCGAGAACGGCGCGAGGATCCCGCGCAGGATGAACACCGCGACCACGCCACCGGCCGCGCTGCCCAGCCCGCCGTCCGCGAACGCCTTGCCGAAGTAGAGGATGTTCTCGGTGAACGCGAACCCGGCCGCGGTCAGCCCGGCGTAGACGATGCCGTCCACCAGGCCGTTGAACTCGGAGCGCCGCCGGAACCACAGCGCCACCACGAACAGCGCCTTCGCGCCCTCCTCGACCAGCGGCGCCATCAGCGCCCGCTCGAAGAACACCCGCTTGTCCGGCCCGAACAGCAGCTCGCCCAGCCCGACCACGGAGTCGTTGAGCACCAGCGCGCACGCGGTCGCCCCACCGGCGCCCCACAGGAACGCGCCGAGCATCAGCCCCGGCGGCTCCGGCTCCCAGCGGTCGATCCACACGATCGCGCCGAACACGACGCCGACCGGGATCAACGCGGCCAGCGAGCCGACGACCGCGGGCACCACCCCGACCTTCGAGGTCGCCACCCCGACCATGACCAGGCCGACCACGCCCAGCACCAGCAGACCGGCGACCGGCAGCCCGACCGCGGAGTGCTTGCGCGCCTGCAGCCGGCGGGCTCCGGACAGGTCGGGGGCCGGGCCGGACAGATCGGGAGTGGACACACCCGAACCCTAGAACGCGGCCGGAACGCCGGGCACCACCCGGGCCGGTGGCGCGGAGCGCTCCGCCGCTCCCCCGGACGGCGGTGCCCCGCCCGGTTCAGTCCCGCCTTCAGTCCCGCCGGCGCCGGCGGCGGTTGCCGTCCCCGGACGAGCCGCCGTAGGCGGCGATCAGGTCGATCGCGGAGGTGCCTTCGGCGTGCGCGCCCGCTCCCGCGGGCTCGGGCTGCTGCCCGGTATCGGCGGCCTGGTCGTGCTGCGGCCACTGCATCGCCTCGGCCTGCTGCTGGTTCCCGCGCGGGTCCGGGCCACCCGGATTCCCTTGCGCAGCGGGCATTTCCGGCCAGGAGGCGGTGGCCGCGACGGCCGGGATCTGCCCGGTGCGGCTCTCCGAGCTCTCCGCAGCCGGCTGCGGCCGCCGGTTCTGGCCCGGCCAGGAGTGCTGCACCGCGGCCGGCGCCGGGCCGCCGCGAGGCGCGCGCGGATCGTTGGGCTGCCGCGGCGCGGGGCGGCTGGGGTGCGGCTGGCGGCGGGCGTGCTCGGCGTCGATGGCGCCCTGGGCGGCCGACAGCTGCCGGTCGACCTGCCCGCCCTGCTCGCCGAACGAGCGGACCCGGGTGGACTCGGCGCGCAGCGCGACCCGCTCGAACAGCACGTCTCCGCCGAGGACCTTCTCCAGGTTCTCCCGCAGCGCGCGCAGCTCCGCCTTCAGCGCCTGGATCTCGCCGTCGGCGTCGGCCGCGGCACGGCGGCGCGCTTCGGCCTCGGCGGCGGCCTCGTGCTCGCGGCGGGCGGCGATCTCCCGCTCCAGCTCCAGCTCGTAGATCCGCTGCCGCTCCGCGGCCTCCCGGTCCGCCGCGGCGATCCGGGAACGCAGCTTGGCGACCGCGAGCGCGCCGAACAGCGCCGCCCACAGCGCCGCGACCAGGCCGAGCTTGAGCACCCGGGCGTCCTCGCTGAGCACCAGCACGGCGGTGGCGGCAGCGGCCAGCACGACCGCTCCGATCCACAACGCCGGGGCGCGGCCGGTTCCGGGGCGATCGGTGGCTGACATGGCCTCACCGTACCCGGCGGTTATCGCATCGAGATCCGCAGGGAACCGACCGCTCGGTACGTTCGGCGGTTCGCCGCAGCGCCGCACGCCCGGACGGGCCAGGGATTACTTCGCCCGCGAGCGGTCCGGCGGGGCCGCGACCCCGAGTTGATCTCGCGGCGGGCCGAGTCCGTTCCGTTATCGAACGATCCCGCGGAGCTCACTCCTCGTCGTCGTCGGGCTCTTCGGGTTCGTCCGGATTCCGCAGGCAGTGCTCCAGCCACAACCCGGCGGCCACCAGCACGGCCGCGCTCACCAGCCCGATCACCGCCGCCGGCGTGTCCGCCGCGGCCGCCGAGACCGTGCTGCGCAGCGGCAGCAGGTAGCCGAGCAGCCCGAGCCACACCCCGCCCATGATCGAACCGGCCATCGAGGAGGCCTTGGCCAGCGCCACCGCGCGCGCCGCCGTCAGCGCCTCCACCGGCTCGGTGCCGGGCTTGCGCTGGATCCGCGGGCGCATCGTCTGCGCCAGCACCACGTCGATCGCCGCGACCAGCAGCAACGTCGCCCCCGCGAGCGCAGGCAGCCGCGGCAGCCCGTTGTAGGCGGCCTGGCATCCCACGTAGGCCAGCGCCGCCGCGACCACCGCGGCGATGATCAGGTGCCGGGGCTGGGTGAAGGTCATCCGCTCTTGCTGCCGAGGTGCCACCGACCCAGCATCGCACCCGCCGCGACCTCGCCCCGGTTCCGGGCGGAGATCAGCCTCGGGTGAGCGCGAGGTCCGGGCGGGGGTGCACGGCCCGCACGTCCTCGGCGGGCAGCGCGGCCAGGAGCTCGGCGACCGGGCCGTGGCCGGGGAGCACCGCGCCGGGGTCGACGTCGAGCCACGGGATCAGCACCGTGGCCCGCCGGGGCGTTCCCGGGTGCGGCAGCAGCAGGTCCGGGTGGTCGCTGCGCACGCCGTCCACCGCGACCACGTCCACGTCCAGCGTCCGCGGGCCCCAGCGCTGCTCCCGGATCCGCTCGGCAGCGCGCTCCAGCTCCTGCCCGCGGCGCAGCCAGCCCCACTCGTCGACGTCCGCGGACTCCACCACCAGCACCGCGTTCAAGAAGTCCGGCTGGTCGGTCACGCCCCACGGCTCGGTCTCGTACACCGGGGAGATCGCCCGCACCGCCGCGCCGAACCCGTCCACCGCCAGCTGCAGGTACCGCAGCCGATCACCGAGGTTCGAGCCCAGCGACAGCACCGCCCTGCTCATCGCCACCTCCCGGGGCTCAGGCCGCGCCGCGGCCACCCCGCCGGGAACGGCGGATCGTGACCGCGACGTCGGCGAAGTCCAGCGGGATCGGCGCGTGCGGCTTGTGGATCGTCACCTCGGCGGCGTGCGCCCGGCCGTCGGCCATGATCCCGTCGGCGATCTCGGCGGCCACCGTCTCGATCAGGTCCCGCGGGGGCCCGGCCACCACGTCGGCCGCGCGCTGCGCCAGCTCGCCGTAGTTCAGCGTCTGCGCCAGGTCGTCCTCGGCGGCCGCACCACCGAGGTCGATCCACACCGTGATGTCGACCAGGAACTCCTGGCCGTCGCGCTTCTCGTGCTCGTAGACGCCGTGGTTGCCCCGCACCCGCAGGCCGGTCAACGCGATCCGATCAGCCACCCGTGGTCCCTCCGGCCCGCCAGGCGGCCGTCACCGCGACCGCGTCCAGCGAGCTCCGCACGTCGTGCACCCGCACCGCCCACGCGCCGCGGTCCGCGGCCAGCGCGGAGACCACCGCGGTCGCGGTCTCCCGGCCCGTCGGCGGGCGCGGCGCACCGTCCTCGTCGGCCAGCAGCTTGCCGAGGAAGCGCTTGCGGGAGGCGCCCACCAGCACCGGGAAACCCAGGGCGACGAACTCCTCCAGCCGGTTCAGCAGCGCCCAGTCGTGCTCCCCGGTCTTGGCGAAGCCCAGGCCCGGGTCCAGCACGATCGCCTCCTCCCGGACCCCGGCGGCCAGCGCCGCGTCCACCTGCCGCAGCAGCTCGGAGCGCACCTCCCCGACCACGTCGGAGTACTGCGCCAGCGAGTTCATGTCCTTGCTGTGCCCGCGCCAGTGCATCAGCACCCACGGCAGCCCCGTCTCCGCGGCCACCCGCGCCATGTCCGGGTCCGCGAGCCCGCCGGAGACGTCGTTGATCAGCGCCGCACCGGCCTCCGCGGTCGCCTCCGCCACGCGGGCGCGCGTGGTGTCCACGCTCACCGGCACCCCGGCCGCGACCAGCTCGGAGACCACCGGCAGCACCCGCTGCACCTCGGTGTCCGCGTCCACCCGCGCCGAGCCGGGGCGCGTCGACTCGCCCCCGACGTCGATCATGTCCGCACCGGCGCGGTGCATCTGCACGCCGTGCTCGATCGCCGCCGCCCGGTCCAGGTAGCGGCCGCCGTCGGAGAACGAATCCGGCGTCACGTTCAGCACGCCCATCACCGCGCAGCGGCCGGGCTCGGGCAGTGGCACGCCCATCACGACCCCCTGATCAGCGACAGCGCTTCGGACCGCGAGGAGGCGGAGGTGCGGAACACCCCGCGGACCGCGGAGGTCGTGGTCGTCGACCCGGCCTTGCGCACCCCGCGCATCCCCATGCACAGGTGCTCGGCGTCCACCACGACGATCACCCCGCGCGGCTCCAGCTTGCGCACCAGGGCGTCGGCGACCTGCGAGGTCAGCCGCTCCTGCACCTGCGGGCGCTTGGCGTAGAGGTCGACCAGCCGGGCCAGCTTGGACAGGCCGGTCACCCGGCCCTTCTCGTTCGGGATGTAGCCGATGTGCGCGACGCCGTGGAACGGCAGCAGGTGGTGCTCGCACTGCGAGTACATCGGGATGTCGCGCACCAGCACGAGTTCCTCGTGGGCCTCGTCGAAGGTCCGGTCCAGCACCTCGTCCGGATCCGTGTACAGCCCGGCGAACAGCTCCTCGTAGGCGCGGGCCACCCGGGCCGGGGTCTCCCGCAGGCCCTCGCGGTCCGGGTCCTCCCCCGCCGCGAGCAGCAGTTCCCGGATCGCCGCCTGGGCCCGCTGCTGGTCGAAGCGGACGCCTCCCGCGTCGGCCCGGGGTTCGTCGGCCGAGCCGGCCTGCGCACCGAGACTGCTGATCACTGTCGTTCCTCCACCCGCTCAACGCGCCGAGAGGGGGCACCGGCAGCGCGGTGCCCCCTGGCGGGCCTGGTTCCCCGGCGCTCGGCCGCCCCGCTCAGCGGGACGTGCCGCCGTCGCCCTTGTCCTCTCCTCGCTGCTCGTCCTGCGAGGACTGCGCTTCCCCGGACTCCGCCTCGGAGCCGGCGGACTGCCTGCCGGTCTGCTCCCCGGCCGCGGTGCTCGGCTGCTGCCGCTCCCAGGACGGCACCCACTGGTACGGCTGCTGCTGGCCACCGGCCTGCTGGCCCTGCCCGGAGCCGCCCGGCGCGGTCGCCGGGGTCCACCCGGGCGGGGCGCCGTAGTTCGGCGGCACCGCGTGCGGCAGCTGCTGGCCGGACTGGCCCTGCTGGCCCCCGCCCTGCTGCTGCGGGTTCGGGAACTGGACCGTGCCCTGGTCGGCGTTCTGGTTCGGGTCCTGGGACTGGTTCTGCTGACCGCCCGGGACCGCACCGGCCGGGACCGCCCCGTTGTCCGGGACAGCACCGTTGTCCGGGCTCGCGCCGTTCTGCCCCGGCTGCACACCGCTGAGCGGGGTCGGGGCGACCGGCGGGGGCCACGGCTCACCGCGCTCGATGGCCAGCTCGCCCGGGGTCTTGATCGGCGGCTTGTCGGACGGGGTGCGCCCGCCGAAGTCGTTGAACGCGGTGATCCGCGGCCGCTTCTCCACCCGGGCGAAGATCCGCTCCAGGTCCTTGCGGACCAGCGTCTCCTTCTCCAGGACCTCCATCACGAGGTCGTCGAGGACGTCGCGGTAGGTGTTGAGCACCTCCCACGCCTCGGTGTGCGCGGCCTCGATGAGCTTGCGCACCTCCTCGTCGATCTCGTGCGCGACCTCCAGCGAGTAGTTCGGCTGCTGGCCGGCGGAGCGGCCCAGGAACGGGTCGCCCTCCTCCTTGCCGTACTTGACCGCGCCGAGGCGGGCGGTCATGCCGTACTCGGTGACCATCGCGCGGGCGATCTTGGTGGCCTGCTCGATGTCGCTGGAGGCGCCGGTGGTGGGCTCGTGGAAGACCAGCTCCTCGGCGGAGCGCCCGCCCAGGGCGAACACCAGCCGCCCGATCATCTCCGAGCGGGTCATCATGTCCTTGTCCTCTTCGGGGACGACGAGGGCATGACCACCGGTGCGGCCGCGCGGCAGGATCGTGAGCTTGTACACCGGTTCCACGTCCGGCATCGCCCACGCGGCCAGCGCGTGCCCGCCCTCGTGGTAGGCGGTGATCTTCTTGTCCCGCTCCGAGATGATCTTGCTCTTGCGCCGCGGGCCGCCGATCACGCGGTCCACCGACTCCTCCAGGGCGGCGGCGGTGATCAGCTGGCCGCCCTCGCGGGCGGTGAGCAGCGCGGCCTCGTTGACCACGTTCTCCAGGTCCGCGCCGGAGAACCCGACGGTGCGCTTGGCCAGCCCCTCCAGGTCGGCGTCCCCGGCCAGCGGCTTGCCCTTGGAGTGCACGCCGAGGATCGCGCGGCGCCCGCGCAGGTCCGGCGCCGAGACCGGGATCTGCCGGTCGAAGCGGCCCGGCCGCAGCAGCGCCGGGTCCAGGATGTCCGGCCGGTTCGTCGCGGCGATCAGGATGATCCCGCCGCGCGAGTCGAACCCGTCCATCTCCACCAGCAGCTGGTTCAGCGTCTGCTCGCGCTCGTCGTGCCCGCCGCCGAGGCCGGCGCCGCGCTGGCGGCCGACCGCGTCGATCTCGTCGACGAAGATGATGCACGGCGCGTTCTGCTTGGCCTGCTCGAACAGGTCGCGGACGCGGGAGGCGCCGACACCGACGAACATCTCCACGAAGTCCGACCCGGAGATCGAGTAGAACGGCACCCCGGCCTCGCCGGCGACCGCGCGCGCCAGCAGCGTCTTGCCGGTGCCGGGCGGGCCGTACAGCAGCACGCCCTTCGGGATCTTGGCGCCGAGCGCCTGGTACCGGCCCGGGCTGGACAGGAAGTCCTTGATCTCGTGCAGCTCCTCGACGGCCTCGTCGGCGCCGGCGACGTCGCCGAACAGCGTCTTCGGCATGTCCTTGGTGAGCTGCTTGGCCTTGGACTTGCCGAAGTTGAGGACCCGGTTACCGCCGCCCTGGACGTTGTTCATCATCCACATGAGCAGCAGGACCAGCAGCCCTATCGGCACCAGGTAGATCAGCATCTGCATCCAGAGCGAATCCTGGGTGACCTGGGTGTTCCAGGTGCCGACGTCGGCGCCGCGGATCTCCTGGACCACCGCGTCGGTGGCCCCGGCCGGGTACTGGGTGGTCAGCAGGGAGCTGCCCTCGAAGCTCTGACCGGGCTTGAGGGTGAGCAGGACGCGCTGTTCCTTGTCCTGGATGGTCGCTTCCGAGACCTTGCCATCGGCGATCTGCTGCAGCGCTTGGGAGGTGGAGACGGGGTGGTAGCCCCGGGTCTCGTCCATGATCACGCTGAGTCCCCACATCAGCGCGAACACCGCCAGGATCCAGAGCAGCGGGTTTCGGAGCAGGCGCTTTCGGTCCATTCACTTGCGGCCGGTTCGGCCTCGACCCTCCCTGACTTCACCTCGGGCAACGGCACCGGTGAACGGCGCACGAACCGTCGCGGCCGTCAACCCCCTCGAACCAGCGTACCGGCCGCCACGAGCGGGCCACCACGCCGAGAGCCGTGCAGGGCGACCACACTACCCCTGCTCCGAATCGGACCTTTCGCACGGCCGTGCGGTGCCGCGACCTGCCGATTCCCGCGTGGCGCGGGCAGGCGGGCCGGGCACCGGTCGCGGGCGCGCGCCCGGCGTGGCGCACCGATCATGGCGCCGGTGGGGCCGGGCGCGCTGCCGATTTCGCCGAGCGCGCAACCGGCGGCTCAGACTCCCGACGTGTAGACCTTCGGATCCAGCGAGCCGATGTAGGGCAGGTCGCGGTAGCGCTCGGCGTAGTCCAGCCCGTAGCCCACGACGAACTCGTTCGGGATGTCGAACCCGACGTAGCGCACCGGCACGTCCACCTGCACCGCGTCCGGCTTCCGCAGCAGCGTGCAGACCTCCAGCGACGCGGGGTTGCGCGAGGCGAGGTTCTTCAGCAGCCAGGACAGCGTCAGCCCCGAGTCGATGATGTCCTCGACGATCAGCACCTGCCGCCCGGCGATGTCCCGGTCCAGGTCCTTCAGGATCCGCACCACCCCGGACGAGGAGGTGGACGAGCCGTAGGAGCTGACCGCCATGAACTCCAGCTGCGTCGGCTGCGGCAGCGCGCGGGCCAGGTCGGTCATGAACATGACCGCGCCCTTGAGCACCCCCACCAGCAGCAGATCGCCGCCGGCCGGATCCCGGAAGTCCTCGGCGACCTGCTTGGCCAGTTCGGCCGTCTTGTCCTTGATCTGCTGCTCAGTGATGAGCACCGACGCGATGTCGCCGTCGTACACGGCCCGGCTTCCCCTCTCTGTTCGGCGGACGTTCACCCGTCGCTCAACCCCCGGCGGGTTCCCCGTCCACCACGTTCCACCCGAAGCCTGCCACGTCGGCGTGCCAGCACAAAGCCGCCGGGCAGAGCGTGACCGCCCTGTCCCCGCCAGTCACCGACGAGCGCGTCGGACGCCCGCAGGTGCGCGTCCGAGAGCTCCGCCACACCGCGTTCGAGCAGCCAGGTGCGCAGGGCTCGGCGGCGGATCGCGGGCGGGTGCTCGGCTAGGGCCGCGGCGTCCAGTTCGGCGGGATCCTCGGCGCTGCGGGACCGGGCGAGGACCCCGGTGGCGACCTCGTCGAGCGCGTCGACGTCTTCGCGGAGCTGGCGGGCCGTGCGGGCCAGCGCGGTGGCGACGCCGCCCTGCAGCACCTCGTCGAGCAGCGGCAGGACCTCGGAGCGCAGGCGGACGCGGGTGAACCTGGCGTCGCTGTTGTGCGGGTCCTGCCAGGGTTCGAGGCCCAGCTCCGCGCAGGCGCGGGCGGTGGTCTCGCGGGTTGCGCCGAGCAGCGGGCGGGCCCAGGGCTCGTCCCACGCGCGCATCCCCGCCAGCGAGCGGGCACCGGAGCCGCGCCCGAGCCCGAGCAGCACCGTCTCGGCCTGGTCGTCCTGGGTGTGCCCGAGCAGCACCGGAGCTCCTCGCGGCCGGGCCCGCTGCAGCGCCGCGTAGCGGGCGCGGCGGGCGGCGGCCTCCACACCGCCGGAGCCGCCGACCCGCACCGGCAGCACCTCGACATCCCCCACACCGAGCCGTTCCAGCTGCTCAGCCGCCCATCGCGCCACCTCGGCCGAGCCGTCCTGCAGCCCGTGGTCCACCACCAGCCCGCGCAGCGAACCTCCCGCGCGCGCGACCCGGTGCGCGGCCGCGGCCGCCAGCGCCAGCGAATCCGCGCCCCCGGAGCAGGCCACCGCCAGCGGCGCCGCCGCGAGCCCGGTCGCCTCCAGGAACCGGCGCAGCTCCCGGCGCACCTCCAGCACCGCCGGGCCGACGGGAGCGGGATCGGGAGGCGCGGAGGTCACCCGGTCATTGTGGCCGCGCAGCTGCGGCCCCCGGCCAGGTGGCCGCGGGAACGCCGGATCAGCCGTGCACCCGGCGGATCCACGCGGGCGGATCGGTGATCTCGGCCCGGGTCGGCAGGTGCTGCGGCGAAGACCACACCGCGTTGAAGCCGTCCATGCCCACGGTCGACACGACCTGCTCGGTGAAGGCCGCGCCCTCGGCGTACTGCCGCATCTTCGCGTCCACGCCCAGCAGGCTGCGCAGCAGCTTGTCCAGCAGCCCGCCGCCCTTGCGGCGCTCGGTGAACCGGCGGCGGATCTCCGCCACGCTCGGCACCACCCGCGGGCCCACGGCGTCCATCACGTGATCCGCGTGGCCCTCCAGCAGCGTCGACAGCGCGAGGATCCGGTCCAGCGCCGCCCGCTGCTCCGGGCCCTGCAGCAGCTCCACCACGCCGAGCACGCCCGGGCTCGACTCCTGCCCCGACCGCACCCCGCGCAGCACCGCGGGCAGCCGCCCGGCCAGCTCGGTCAGCGAGGAATCCGCGTCCGACAGCAGCGCGCCCACGTTCTCCGCGAAGTGGTCCCGCAGCCACGGCACCGCGTTGAACTGCAACCGGTGCGTCGACTCGTGCAGGCAGACCCACATCGTGAACTCGTCCGCGGGCACGTCCAGCGACCGCTGCGCGGCCACGATGTTCGGCGCCACCAGCAGCAGCCGGCCCGGGTCTCCGCCGGACTCGGCGGGCAGGAACGGGTCGTACTGCCCGAGCACCTTCGTGCCCAGGTAGGACAGCACCACGCCCGCCTGCACCCCGGCGCCGCGGGAACCGACCCCGCTGAGCAGCTCGGAGCGCAGCGACCGCGGGCCCCCGGCCAGCGCGATCCCGGTCAGCTCGGACAGCCCGTGCGCGGCCGCCCGCACCCAGCCGCGCCGGTCCACCACGTCGCCCTGCCGCACCGGCAGGTCCAGGCCCAGCCCGGTCAGCTCCCGCACGTGCGCCTCGGCCTCGATGCTCGCCCGGCGCAGCTCCCGCACCGCCCGCGCCGCCTCGGCGCGCGGGACGTCCGGACCGCTGGGCATCAACCGGCCCGCGGTCGCGGCGGCCACCTCCCAGTCCAAGGTGCGGTCCGCACCGGCGGCGTCCCGGTCGCGCGGGGAGGGCAAGGTGGCGGATCGCGCAGTCACAGGCCCGACCGTACCCCCGGTGGCCTGCGCGGCGACACTTCCGCGCAGGCCGCGGGGATCAGCCGCAGCCGCACTCGCGCATCGCCGTGGTGACCTTGTCCAGCGCCTGCCGCACCGCGTCCGAATCGCCGTTGGACATCAGCGCGAACACCAGCAGCCGCCCGTCCTTCGTGACCACCGTGCCCGCCAGGCTGTTCGCGCCGGTGAGCGTGCCGGTCTTCGCGCGGATCCAGCCGCGGCCCGGGCTGTCGGTGTAGCGGGTCTCCAGGCTGCCCGAGCCGCCCGCGACCGGGAGGCCGGTCAGCAGGTCCCGCAGCTTCGCCGACCGCTCCGGCACCCGGCCCTGCTGCTCCTGCGCGGTCGCCGCGGCCATCAGCTCGGCCAGCAGCTTCGGCGGGATGCGGTCGTTGGTGGACAGGCCGCTGCAGTCGTCCATGTGCACGCCGCTCATGTCGAAGCCGTTGCGCTGCAGCACCTCGCGCACCGCCTGGACCGAGCCGGCGAAGGACGGCTCCTTGCCGGTGCTGATCGCGACCTCCCGGCCCAGCGCCTCGGCCAGCACGTTGTCCGAGTGCAGCAGCGTCGCCTCGACCATCTTGCGCACCGTCGGCGACTTGACCTCGCCGAGGTTCTGCGCGTTCGGCGGGGCCGAGCCCTCGGACACCGCCGACGGCGACACCCCGAGCCGGCTCGCCAGCTCCTGCCCGGCCTGCAGCCCCGGCGTTGTGGTGCGCGGGCTGTAGTCCACGGCCGGATCCGCCCGGCCGCCGTCCAGCATCACCGGATCCATCGGCGCCATGAACCCGTCCGCGACGTCCGCGGGCAGCCAGCCCGGCGCCATGTTCGGGCCCTTGTAGCGGCTGTTGTCCACCTTGATCGAGGTGACCCGGCCGCCGGTGGCCGCCTTCACCTGCGCCACCAGGTCGTCCAGGCGCGGCGCACCGGGGTAGACCGACTCCTTGCCCGCGGGCAGCTTCGACAGCGTCGGATCACCGCCGCCGACCAGCACCACGCTGCCCGGCTCCGAACCGCGCACGACCTTGGTGGTCAGCCGCGCATCGTGGTCCAGGGCCAGCATCGCGGCGCTCATCGTCAGCACCTTGCCGGTCGAGGCCGGCATCAGCGGCTGCGTCGGCGCCCGCTCCCACAGGGTGCGGCCGGTCGCCGGGTCGATCACCTGGCCGCCGAAGGTGCCCAGCACCGGGTTCGCCGCCGGCCCCTGCAGCGCCGCCGCCAGCGAACCGGCCGCCGGAGCCGGAGCCGACGAGCTCACCGGCTTGATCGACGGGGACAGCCGCACCGGGGCGGGCGGATCCGCGATCTGCGCCGCGGAGATCGCGCTGATCAGCGCCGGGATGCCGACCGCGACACCGGCGCCGAGCACCACCACGACCAGCACGGCCAGGGCGGTGCGGGCCCGGTTGCGGCGCGGGGGCTCCGGCTCCCGCTCCGGCTCGGGCGCGGACTCCTCCTGCGGGTCGATGCGCTGCGGCATCGCCCGGTAGGTCGGGGCCTCGGCGAAGTCCTGGGACTGCGCGGGGCGCTGCGGCGGGAACGCCCGCGCCGGGTGCTCGGCCGGCTGCTGTTGGGGCGGGGCCTGCTGCTGCGGCGGGTGCGGGCGCGGCGGGGCGCTGAAGTCCGGGCGCCGGATCTGCTGGGTGCGCTCGGCGTCCGACTCCGGCGGCTCCTCCGGGCGGACGATCGGGATCTGCGAGGTCGGCGGGTCGTCGTCCGGGCGCTCGTCCGCCTCCTGCTCGGCGCGCTGCAGGTCGGCGGCGCTGAACTGCTGGGTGTCCTCGATCGCCGCGAACTGCTGGGTGCTCTCCGCGTCCGGGGACCGCTTGGTCAGCGGCGATTCCGGCGGGGCGGCGGCCAGTGGGCTGCCCGCGTCGGCGTCGAACGCGGAGTCCTCCGGTTCGGCCTCCTGCGCGGGAGCCTCCTGCTGCGCGGTGCCGGGGAACGAGGGGTCGTCCGCGGGCTCGCGCACCCGCTCCTGCTCAGCGGTCGGCCAGTCGCCGTCCTCGGCCTCCTCGTCCGGGGCCGCCTCCGCGGGACCAGCTGCGGTGTCGTCGGCTTCCGCGGTCGGGGAGGTCGCCTCGGTGCGCGGCGGGACGGCGGCGGTGTCGTCCTCGTCCTCGCCGGGACGCACGGCGGTCGCGCCCGAGCGGGACGGGACCGCGGCGGTGTCGTCCGCGTCCGTGGAGCTCTGCGGGCCGTCCGCCGTCGCATCGGCGTCCGCTGGGGTGCGGCTCGGCGCGCCTTCTCCGGTCGCGTCCTCGGGAGCGGCCGGTGGAACCGCAGCGGTCTGGTCAGTCGCGTCCTCGCCGGCCGGAGCGGTGGTCGCACTGGCGGCGTCGTCCTCCCCGGCTCGGGAGGTGCGCTGAGCTGCGGAGTCGTCGTCCTGGCGGGACTGCGCCCGGGCCGTGGCGTCGTCCTCGTCCGCGCGGGGCGGAGCGGAAGTCCCGTCGGCGCGGCTCGGAACCGCCGCGGTGTGATCGTCCGCGTCGTCCTGGGGGCGCGGTGGGACCGCAGCGGTGTCGTCGGCTTCGTCCGCGCCGGTCGCCGTGTCGTCGGCGCGGCTCGGAGCGGCGGTGGCATCCGCTTGCTCCGCGCGCGGGCGCGCGGAGGTGCCCTCGGTGCGCTGGGGAAGTGCCGCGATGTCGTCGTCGCTCGGGGCGCCGGTTCCGGGGCGCGGCGGGACGGCGGCGGTCTGGTCCTCCGCGTCGGCCGGAGCGGAGGTGCGCTGCGCCTCGGCTCGCGTCGGGACCGCGGCGGTGTCGTCCTGCTCATCAGCGGCGGCGGGTGACTCCTCGGCCCGGTTCGGGGCCTGAGCCGTCAGGTCCGCGGCTTCCGCGCCGGTGGTTCCGGCGGATTCCTGGCCCGAGGCGGCGCTCGCCGGATCCGACGTCGGCTGATCGCCGCTGCCCTGGCCGGCCGCGCCGGCGGTGTCGTCGTGCTCGGCGGACTTGGTCGCGCCTGCACCGGCGTTGCCGGGAGATCCGCTGCCACTGGCGGCCTCGCCGCCGGAGCTCTCGGCCGCGCTCGGCTGAGCCGAAGCGGTGCTGCCGGAGGACGGAGCGCTCGCCGCCGAGCGATCAGCGCTCGAAGCGCCCTCGGCCCGTCCGGCGTGGTCGCCTTCCGAGCTGTCGGCGCCGGATCCGGCCGCGGAGCTCGTTGCGTCACCGGAGGTCTTCCCGTCGCCAGCGGCTTCCGCACTGTCCGCGTCGTTCCCGGCGGACGCGGCCGCGGCAGCCGCCCCGGCGGCACCGGCGAGTCCGGCAGCGATCGCCGCTCCGGTCCCGCCCGTCTTCCCGGCGGGCTCGTCGTCGCGGACGGCCTCGATGCGCCCGGTCGTCTCGGCGCTGCCCGCCTCGTCCGCGGCGGTGTCCCCACCGGCCGATCCGGAGTCCCCGGCCGACCGGCCGGCCTCCGACGAACCGCCCGCAGCCTGCGAGCCCGCGGCCCCTGCACTGCTCGCGGCATCCGGACCGTCCCCGGCCCGCGAACCGGCAGCAGCCGAGCTCCCGGCGGCAGACCCCGACGCGTCGGTGGCCCCGCCACTGCCCGGCTGACCAGCCGCACCGGCGGTGCTCCCGGCGTCCGAGCCGCTCGCGGCCCCGGCAGCGCTCGTGCCCACCTGATCGGCCGCGACGGAGTCGCCGGCAGCCGAACCGCCGTCACCTGCCTGACCGGCTTCCGAGCTGCGCGCGGCCCCCGAGTGATCAACGGCTCCGGTGGAGCGGCCAGCGTCCGGACCCGAACCCTCCGCAGCCTGCGAACCGGCGGATCCGGCACCTGTCCCCGCCTGACCGGAACGACCGGTGTCCGCCCCGGAGCCCTCGGCCTCGGCACTGCTCGTCCCCGCCTGACCGGCACCGTCGGCGGAGCGCCCGGCGTCGCTCGCCTGATCAGCGGCAGAGCGGCCCGCCTCCGCGTCCGAACTGCGCTCGGCCCCGGCACTGCTCGTGCCCGCCGGGTCGGCGGCTGCGGCGGAGCGATCGGCTTCCGAACTCGTGCCGTCCGCGGCCGGAGAACCAGGTGCCGTGGAGGTGGTTCCCGGCTCAGCAGCCCGCGAAGCGGCGCTCGCACCGCCGGTCGAGCTCGCGGCGCTTCCCGAAGCGGACGAGCCGGTCTCGGCGGCCGAAGTCGTGGAGGTCTCCGAGTCGGCGCTGCTACCAGCGCTCGCAGCGGAGCCACCAGCCGAACCCGAATCCGCGGCTTCCGAAGCCGCCGCTCCGGAAGCACCGGCCGAATCCGCAGATCGCGCGGAGGTGTCCGCGCCTCGCGGAGTCCCGGCAGCGCTCGCAGCACCAGTGCGCTCGCCGGATCCGGAGCCACCGCCCGCGGCCGAGCTCGCCGAACCACCGGTCGCGGCACTCGTGTCGGCCGCCGAACCGCTCTGCGCGTCGCTCGCTGCGGAGGACGGTTCGTCGCGGACGGGCTCGATGCGGCCGGTGACCTCCGAGCTGCCGGGCTCGGACGCGCGGGCGTCCGCGGAACCACCGGCGCCGGAGCTCTCCGACTGCGGTTCCGAGCCGCGACGGGCCGACTCGGGCTGATCCGAGGAGCCCGTGTGCGCCCGGTCGGCACCGGCCGCGGTCCCGCCGGAAGCAGCGCCGCTGCCGGTCTCGGAGGTCGCACCGCTGTCCCCGGCCTGCGCCGAGGCGCCCTGCTGCTCGCCGGACCCCTGCCCAGCCGAACCGGTCCCGCGCTCGGAGGCGCTGGTTCCGGATCCAGCGCGCTGCGGTTCAGCGCTCGCGGCCTCGCCCGAACCGGACGATCCAGCCGTCTGCTCCCGACCGGCACCGGCCTGCTCGGAGGAACCCGGGAAGCTCCCGGTGCCCTGCTCCGCGGCCGCGAACCAGCCGACCGGCCGAGGCCGCGCAGAGCCTTCCGAACCCTCGCCACCTGCGGACGAGCCGCGCTCGGCCTGCCCACCCGGAGCGGCCGGGCCTCGACCGGCCGACGACCCGGTGGGCCCGGCCGGGAAGCTGCCCGTCCCGGTCGTCGGCGCGCCGCCGCCCGAAGCGGAACCGGTCCCGGACTCGGCACCACCCGAGCCGGTCCCGGCCGACGTGCTGTCCTGACCGGCGCCGGTCCCGGCCGCAGCCGGAGCACTCCCGGAACCACCCGCATCGGCGGCACCACTCGCCGCCCCGGCGCCGGAAGCCGAACCGCCCGTCGCGCCGGACGTGCTCACCGAAGAGGACTCGCCGTTCCCGGCCTCCGCGCCGGAACCGGTCGCCGCGCCACCGTCCTGGTCACCGGTGGCCGGAGGAGCCGCCCCGGAAGCGGCGCGCGCAGCACTCGGCCACTCGCCGGAACCCGAGGTTCCACCGCCTCCGGCCTGCCCGGACCCGGTCGCCTCCGGCCGCGCAGAACCAGACGCAGTGGTCCCGGCCTCGGAACCAGCGGTCCCGGAACTTCCCGCGGCCGCCCGGGATTCGCCGCTCGCGGAGCCGCCGGCCGCCCCGGAGGCGGGGCGCTCGTCGCGAGCACCGGTCTGCTGCGGGGTCTCCGGCGCAGCATCGTCCAGGTCGAGCCGCCCGGTCACCTTCCCCGAGCGCCCGGCACCGGCAGCCGAGGAGTCCGATGTGGACGAACCCGTCGCGTCACCGCCCGAGCCGCGCCCGCCGCTTTCCGCAGCGCCGACGCCCCGGGCCGCTCCGGAGCTCCCCGCCCCGGAACCCGAGCCCGCCGACGCAGCACCGGAGTCGTTCGCACCCGAACCGGCCGAGGCGTTCGCAGAATCGGCCTGCGCGGCCGACGACTCCGCCCCGCCCGCTTGCCCGGACGACGCGTCGTGGCTGCGCGCCCCTGCCCCGGACTGCGCGGAGCCAGAGCCGGACTGCCCGGCCGCGGAGCCCGCAGCCGAACCGGACTCGTCACCGGACTGCGCAGCAGCACCGGAGCCGCCCGGGGCTTCCGCACCGGACCCGCCGCTCCCGGCCGTCCCCCCGGACCCGCTCACCTGCTCCTCCGATCCGGAACCGCCCTGCGCCGCAGAACCACCGGAGCTCTGCGCGGAGGCCCCGGCATCCCCGGCCCCGCCGGAGGAGGGCTGCGCACCCGCTGCCCCGGCCTCGGAGCCCGAGGAGCTCGTGCCCGGCGTCCCGGCCGCACCGCCTGCGGCCTGCCCGGACCGCGCCGCACGATCACCTGATCCGCCCTGGTCAGCAGGGCCCTTCCCGGAGCCGGCAGTACTCGCGCCACCGGACGCCGAGCCCGCTCCGGCCGCGGGGAACGCCCCGGTCGCACCACCAGTCGGAACCCCGGCACCACCGGCCCGCCCGGCTCCGCCGGCATCCCCGGTTCCCGAACCACCGGCAGCCCCGCTGCCCGATCCCGCGCCGCCGGACGCTCCGCCCACGGCCGACCCGAAGCCGGAGCCGGACGCGCCCATGCCCGGCTGCCACCCGGAGAAGTCCTGCGCGGCCGCGGCGCCCTGCCCGCTGTCTCCCGAGGAGGCGACGACGCGCCCCGGCGAGTCCTCCCCGAGGTCGCCGGACACCGAGCTCATCGACCCGCGCTCGATCCGCACCGTGCCGGACGAGGCACCCTCGGAAGAGCCCTGACCAGCTGTTTCCCGCTCGGTACCGGCGGAGTCCGCGGTCTCGCCGTCCGGCTGCCGTCCCGTCGCGGCGCCGGGCGCGGTGCCGCCCTCCGCGGCGCTGCCCGCCCCGGTCCCCTGCTGCGGTGCCGGCGCGGACTCCGAGTGCTGCTCGCGGTCGGGATCGGACACCTCACCCCGGAAGCTGTGGGGTTCGGGCACGGGCTCCTCCTCGACGGTCGATCAGATTGCCAGATGCGAGCTGCCGCACTGCGGTGGGGCCGTGGGCGCGGCCGTGGTCCACACTAGACGTGGTCGTGCCGCGGCACGGGCGGCCACTCCGAAGCGCGGGCCTCCGGCTCGACCTGGGGTGACGCCGCGCGGTGCCCGGCGGGCGCACCGCAGTTCAGGTCGTCCGGCGCCACCCGCGCCGGCCGGCCCGGCGGTGGCGGCCGGAACGGTCGGGCGCAGTCTCGACGAGCAAGCTGGCGAGAACGAGTGAGGAACCGCGTGGAGTTCGACGTCACCATCGAGATCCCCAAGGGGAACCGGAACAAGTACGAGGTGGACCACAAGACGGGCCGCATCCGGCTGGACCGGACGCTGTTCACCGCCACCCAGTACCCCGCCGACTACGGCTTCGTGGACGACACCCTCGGCGAGGACGGCGACCCGCTGGACGCACTGGTGCTGGTGCAGGAGCCGACGTTCCCGGGCTGCCTGATCACCGCCCGGGCGATCGGCATGTTCCGGATGCGGGACGAGAAGGGCGGCGACGACAAGCTCATCTGCGTCCCCTCCGACGACCCGCGGCAGGAGCACCTGCGCGACATCCACCACCTGGCGGAGTTCTACAAGCTGGAGATCCAGCACTTCTTCGAGGTCTACAAGGACCTGGAGCCGGGCAAGAGCGTGGAGGGCGCGACCTGGGTCGGCCGGGTCGAGGCCGAGCAGGAGATCAAGGCCTCCTACGAGCGCTTCAAGGAGCAGGGCGGTCACTGACCCCCGGTCACGCGCGAAGGCCCTTTCCCGGTGCGGGAGGGGCCTTCTTCGCGTTTCAGCCCGGGTGCCCGAGGGCGGTGGAGACCTCGGCGGCCGCCGCCCGCACCCGCGGCCCGATCTCGCGCAGCCACGCCACGTCGTGCTCCAGCGCGAGGGTGGAGGCGCTGACCCCGCCGACGACGGTCCCGGAGTGGTCCCGCACGCAGGCCCCGACGCAGCGCACCCCGGCTTCGTTCTCCCCGTCGTCGAGGGCGAACCCGGCGCTGCGGGCGGCGTCGAGCTGCCGGTCGAGCTCGGCCCGGTCGGTGATCGAGCCGGCGGTGCGCGGGGCGAGCTCGCCGAGCAGCTCGGGCAGCGCGGCCGCGGGCAGCTCGGCCAGCACCGCCTTGCCGATGGCGCTGGTGTGCCAGGGCAGGTGCATTCCGATGCGGGAGCCCATCCGGTACGGCTTGTCCGGCTCGACCTTGTGCACGTACAGCAGTTCGCCGCCGAACCGCATCGCCAGGTGCACGGTGCAGCCGGTGTCGTCGCGCAGCCGCCCGAGCGCGGGGTCGGCCTGCGCGGCGGGGTCGACGCGGTACAGCACCTTGCCTGCCAGCGCGAGCACCCGGTCGCCGGTGCGGTAGCCGCTGCCGTCGCCGGCGGCGAACCCGCTGTCGACGAGCACCTGCAGCAGCCGGTGGACGGTGGACTTGGGCAGCCCGGTGGCCTCGGCGAGGTCGGTGATCCGGCTGTGGTCGGCGAGGGCTTCCAGCACCCGCAGCGCCTTGCGCACCGCCCCGGGCCCGTCGGCGGACGTGCTCACCGCGCCATCCACCCGCCGTCGACGACGAGCACGTGCCCGTTGACGTAGTCCGCGGCCGGGGAGGCCAGGAACACCGCGGCCCCGGCGATGTCCTCCGGTTCGCCCCAGCGCCCGGCGGGGATGCGCGCGCGGATGGCGGGTTCGCGCTCCTCGTCGGCCTGCAGCGCGGCGGTGTTGTTGGTGCGGATGTAGCCGGGTGCGATGGCGTTGACCTGGATGCCGTGCGGGGCCCACTCGTTGGCGAGCGCTTTGGTGAGGCCGGTGACGGCGTGCTTGGCGGCGGCGTAGGCGGGCACCAGCACCCCGCCCTGGAAGGACAGCAGCGAGGCGATGTTGATGATCTTGCCGCGGCCGCGCTGCAGCATCTCCCGCCCGGCCAGCCTGCTGAGCAGGAACACCGCGTCCAGGTCGACGTCCAGCACTCGCCGCCAGTCGGCGTAGGAGACCTCGGCGGCGGGTTCGCGGTGGATGATCCCGGCGTTGTTGACCAGCACGTCGATCTCGCGGCCGGCGAAGACGCCGGCGAGCGCGCCTTCGGCCGCGGCCGGGTCGGTGAGGTCGGCGCCGACCGGTTCGGCGGTGACACCGTGCGCGCGGACCTCGTCGACGACCTCGCCGAGCTCGGCGGTGCGCCCGAGCAGCACCAGGTCCGCCCCGGCGGCGGCGAGCCCCACCGCGACGGCCCGGCCGATGCCGGTGCGCGCACCGGTGACCAGCGCGGTGCGCCCGCGCAGCGAGAACGTGCTCATCGCTTCCCTCACCTGAGCTCGGCCGCGGTGACGTGGTCCATGTCGTCGAAGGACTGGTTCTCCCCCGCCATCGCCCAGACGAAACCGTACCGGTGCGTGCCCGCTCCACTGTGGATGGACCAGCTGGGCGAGATCACCGCCTGCTGGTCGGCCACGAGCAGGTGCCGGGTCTCGCCGGGGCGTCCGAGCAGGTGCACCACGCGGTGCTCGGCGGGCAGGTCGAAGTACAGGTAGCACTCGGTGCGCCGGTCGTGGGTGTGCGCGGGCATGGTGTTCCAGACGCTGCCCTCGGCGAGTTCGGTGACGCCCATGACGAGCTGGCAGGACCGGATGCCGTCCGGGTGCACGTACTTGCGGAGTTCGCGGACGTTGGCGGTGCGCTGCTCGCCGAGCCGGGCGGGTTCGGTGGCGGAGTGCCGCGCGACCTGCACCGGGTGCTCGGCGTGGGCCGGGGTGGACACGAGGTAGAAGCGGGTTCCGGCGCCGCGGAAGGTGATCCGCCGCGTTCCGCGTCCTATGTAGACGCAGTCGCGGTGCTGCAGCTCGTGCTCGGCGCCGTCGGCGGTGACCACACCGGGCCCGCCGAGCGCGATCACGCCGAGTTCGCGGCGCAGGCAGAAGAAGTCCGCGCGCAGCTCCGGTTCCGGGGACAGCTCCAGCTCCTGCCCCTCCAGCGGGCTGGCGCCGCCGAGCACGACCCGGTCCTGGTGCGAGTGCGCGGTGCGCACCTCGCCGGGCGCGAACAGGTCCGGCACCAGGTAGTGGGCGCGCAGCTGCGCGGTGTCGAAGCCGGGCAGCTGGTCGGGGTGGGTGGGGTGCCGGTTGTCCATGCGAGTTCCTCCGCGTTCGCGCCGTTCGCCGGATTGGTCCGGGCGGCCGATACCGGCCGGTGGTGACCGGGGTCACCATGACCTTCCCCGGATATGGAACTCGGTTCTGCTTTTCGGAACAACCCGCCGTTCGGCGGGTGCTCGCGTGGAGGTCGCCGTTGCCCTACCACCAGGACCCCCATCCGACCGGATCCGCCACCCTCGCCGCCCTGCTGGCGCTGCTGCCCCTGGTCACCCTGCTCGTGCTGCTCGGCGGGCTGCGCTGGAAGGCGCACTCGGCGGGGCTGGCCGCGCTCGCGGTGGCGCTGCTGGTCGCCGTGCTCGGCTTCGGGATGCCGCCGCTGCCGGCCGCCGACGCCGGGCTGTACGGGATGGCGCAGAGCACCCTGCTGATCCTCTGGCTGACGTTCAACGCCATCTGGATCTACAACCTCACCGTCCGCAGCGGGCACTTCGCGGTGCTGCGCCGCGCGTTCGGCTCGCTGAGCTCGGACGTGCGGGTGCAGGCCGTGGTCATCGCGTTCAGCTTCGGCGCGCTGCTGGAGGCGCTGGCCGGGGGCGGCGGCCCGGTGGCGATCTGCTCGGTCATGCTCATCGCGCTCGGCGTGGCACCGCTGCGGGCGGCCGCGCTGGCGCTGGTGGCCGACACCGCGCCGGTCGCCTACGGCGGGATGGGCAACCCGATCACGATCCTCGGCGAGGTCACCGGGATCCCGGCCGCCGAGTTCGGCGCGGTCGTCGGCAGGCAGGTGCCGGTGCTGGCCGTGCTGGTGCCGTTCGTGCTGCTGGTGGTCGCTGACGGGCGGCGCGGGCTGCGGGAGGCGTGGCCGGCGGCGCTGACCGGCGGGCTGTCGTTCGCGGTGGCCCAGTTCGCGACCTCGAACTACCTGTCGTACCAGCTCGCCGACATCGTCTCGGCGATCGCGTCGGTGGCGGCGCTGCTGGTGCTGCTGCGGTTCTGGCGCCCGGCCCGGTCCGAAGTGGACGATCCGGATCCGGCGCCGGACGCGGCCGGTGAGCGGCTCCGCGCGTTCGCCCCGTACGCGATCATCGTGGTGGTCTTCGGGCTCGTGCAGTTCGACGCGGTCAAGGCACCGCTGGAGGTGCTGACCTGGGAGTTCGACTGGCCCGGGCTGACCGTGCTGGACCCCGGCGGCGCGCCGGTGGACACCACCTACGAGTTCGACATCGGCTCGTCCACCGGGACGTTGCTGCTGCTGTCCGGGCTGCTGGCGCTGATCCCGCTGCGGGTCTCGCCCGCTGCCGCGGTGCGCGTGTACGGCGCGACGATCCGGCAGTTCGGCTGGGCGATCGTGGCCATCCTGGCGGTGTTCGCGCTGTCGTACGTGATGAACCTGTCCGGGCAGATCAGCGCGCTCGGCACCTGGCTGGCCGGCACCGGCGGGCTGTTCGCGTTCCTGTCGCCGGTGGTGGGCTGGTTCGGGGTGACCGTCACCGGCACCGACGCGGGCGCGAACGCGCTGTTCGGCTCGTTGCAGACGACCGCGGCCGCGCAGCTGGGCGCGGATCCGGTGCTGCTGGGCTCGGCGAACTCGGCGGGCGGGGTGATGGCCAAGATGATCTCGCCGCAGAACCTGGCCATCGGCACCGCCGCGGTCGGCCTCGTCGGGCGGGAGGGCGAGCTGTTCCGCCGGGTGTTCGGCTGGAGCCTGCTGCTGTTGCTGGTGCTGTGCGTGCTCGTCTACCTGCAATCCACCCCGGTGCTGGGCTGGATGCTGCCGTGACGGGCGGCCGCCGGAGTGCGGCCGCCCGCCCGCAGGC
>Ga0164243_10001969_pt1 | contig 34486 bp, 29 predicted proteins | sample OricompcompostOP_FD_108781 | JGI IMG/M metagenome (GOLD analysis project Ga0164243, IMG submission 108781) | Organic Plus compost microbial communities from Emeryville, California, USA - Original compost - Organic plus compost (OP) | ecosystem: Engineered > Solid waste > Mixed feedstock >...
GCAGCGTGTCTCCACGCCCCAGAGAGGCGAGCATGTCGTGGGCACTGCGCCCGTCATGAGCCTGGCCTTCGGTGATTTTCAGCAGGATTGGCAAGCCGCAGGCATCGACGAGGGCATGGATTTGGTCGTCAGTCCGCCCCGCGAGCGACCCATGCAACGGGATCGCGTCGTTTTTTTGGCCATTGGCGGCGTGCTGATGCACCCGGATCGACGAGGAGTCGATCATCTGCAGCTTGCCGTCATAAGCCTCTGAAACCGCTTTAAGAATGCGGTCCCATACCCCAGCCTTGCGCCACCGGTTGAAGCGGTTCACGCAAGTCGTGGGAGGGCCATAGCGCTCCGGAATGTCCGCCCAAGGCGCGCCCGTGCGCAGCCGCCAGAATATCCCGTTCAGCACCCGACGATCGTCCGCGCGCTTGACGCCGCGAACCTTGGTCGGCAGCAAAGGCTGAATGACCGACCACTCGAAATCCGTCAGATCGAACCGTGCCATTTAAACCTCCCGCGTTGGAAGTTTGAATCACTGTTCGCCACAAAACGGAATCCCTCTTTATGAGTATGTGTCCTAGAGCAAACTGGCTGCTATGCGATATTTTTCATAAAGCAGTTCGTTCACAAACAGCATGTCCATCTGGAGTGTATTTCCAGTTGGTGCGCGATGAACTTCACATATATCGACGCAGCGGAACCTACGTTGAGCAAAACCCGACACAACATCACCCATCAATGGTGCTCCTTCATTATAGGACAGCAACGATGTTTCCGCGATTATCGCACTGCATGCGTCTAACAACTTCCCCGCGCCAGCTAAGACGTCCAATTCTGCGCCCTGTACATCGAGCTTGATTAGGTCCGGATCCGGTAGTTTTTGTTCCGCGGCGAGCACATCGAGCCGCCTTGTCTTCACCACCTCAACGCGTAGGAGTCCGGCGGAATAATGCTCGGTCTGCTCGCGATAAAGTGACACTCCGGTCGCAACCGCATCACGTGGTAGATAGAGCGGCCGCTCCTCGCCGTCGACTGCAGCGAGCACGGCTATTGTATAGCGCTCACCTTTCATCTCCAGCACATTTGCATTGTGGGAATTGGCTTCGAACAGAAGATAATTTGCCGTCGAAAATACTTTTCGCGCTGTCTTGGTCCACTCTCCTTGAAATGCGCCGATATCGTAGATCGTTGCCGGAACGAAACCCAAATTTTTCAATCGCTCCAACGCCAGCTCATGGGAAAACGCTTGTCGCGGGCGCACAAAGCCCGGCAACTTATTTTTCATTGAGTATTCCCATGGGTAAATATGCCGCCTCAGGCCCGCCCGCCGGCGGAGAACTGATTGAGGCGCTTGGCTACCTTTTCTATCCGTTCAGCCGTCGTTGCAAGCACTTCGACAAAAGCCGATTCCGCTGCGCGGGTGCGATCCGCAGAGGCAAGCCGGGCGTCGTTGAGTTCGCCCAGCTGGCGCTCAAGCTGCTTCACCCTGCCGTTCACCTCGGCCAGTTCGTCGGCGATGGTGATCGCCGCCATGATGGTCAGCCGCATGTCGCCGACCTCGCCAAAGTCTTCCCGCATGGCATGAATGCGCCGATTCACTTCGCCGGCGAGTTCCATCAGATGCTCTTCCTGACCATCCTCGCAGGCCATCCGATATTGCCGCCCGTTGATGGTGACGCTGACCTGTGCCACGCGCGGTCTCCCTAAGAATCTTTCACCGCGATCACGGAGCGAATCGAGTTGATGGCGATATCCAGGCGGTCCGCAATCTCGCGATTGGCGTTTTCAAGCCGCTTCGAGCGGGCGGCGGCATTGTCGAGGTCGTCGGCAAGGCGTGAGCGATCCACCGCCAGTGCATGGAGCTGATCGGCGAGCGATGATGTTTGGGCGTCGCCATCGATCCGCCGCTCGGCAGCCATTTCCAGCGCCTCAAGCGCGGCCCGCAAACGCTGGGTGACGACTTCTATATCCTTGTTGCTCATCCGCTCGGCTCACGATTTACCGGTGGGTATCAAGCGCCAGACCACGTACCAAAATGTGGCGAAGCCTGAACAACAGCGGCGAATCGGGTATCTCCAGCAAGAGTCTAGGAAAAGAACCTTAGTGGCGGCTGGCGTGGCACGTCAACCGTACGTTCCTGCCTTGTCCACCCCAGCTTTGCGTCTGCACTTCATGTGAAAGGCGGCGGACAACGCCCTGGTTCGTTGACTCAGGGGGCTTTCGTGCTATCGCTCGCCCACCGTAACAGGAACACACGCGTGAACAGCCAGACTGCGACGATCAATACCGCCTCGACGCCGACCAAAAAGACTGAACTTCAGCACATGGCCAACGCCATCCGCGCGCTTGCCATGGACGCTGTCGAGCAGGCGAAATCCGGCCATCCGGGTCTGCCGATGGGCGCAGCCGATATCGCGACAGTCCTGTTCACGCAGGTCCTGAAATTCGACCCAAAGGACCCCACCTGGCCCGACCGCGACCGCTTTGTGCTCTCGGCCGGTCACGGCTCGATGCTGATCTACGCTGTTCTGCATCTGCTCGGATACGAAGCGGTCACGCTCGACCAGATCAAGAAGTTCCGTCAACTCGGTTCGATCACGGCGGGCCATCCCGAATATGGCCACACGCCAGGCGTCGAAACCACAACGGGTCCTCTCGGCCAGGGACTCGCGACCGCCGTCGGCATGGCAATTGCGGAAACACACCTTGCGGCGGTCTTTGGCAATGATGTCGTCGACCATCGCACCTATGTGCTCGCCTCCGACGGCGATCTGATGGAAGGCATTTCGCAGGAAGCGATCGCGCTCGCGGGTCATCTCAAGCTGAAAAAGCTGACGGTGCTGTTTGATGACAATGGCATTTCCATCGACGGGCCCATATCGCTTTCGGACTCCGTCGATCAGATCAAGCGTTTCGAATCCGCCGGCTGGGCCGCGACGCGCGTCGACGGCCATGATCCCGAAGCGATCGCCGCCGCAGTCGCGCAATCGCAGAAATCGGACCGCCCGACCCTCATTGCCTGCAAGACGACCATCGGCTTCGGAGCGCCGACCAAGGCCGGGTCGGAAAAGAGCCATGGCTCGCCACTCGGCGCGGACGAGATCAAGGGTGCGCGCGAAAAGCTGGGCTGGACCGCGGCGCCATTCGAAGTCCCTTCGGATATCCTGGCGCTGTGGCGAACCGCCGGTGCGCGTGGGGGGCAACAGCGTAGCGCGTGGGCACAGCGTGTGGCGGCGATGCCGGCGGGGCTGCGGGCCGAGTTCGAACGGCGACTCAAGAACGATTTCGCGAAAGACAAGCTCGCGGCGGCGGTGCAATCGGTGAAGGCGAAAGTCGTCGCTGCGCCCAAAGACATCGCGACCCGCAGCGCATCGGAATTCGCGCTCGAAACCCTCGCCGCCGAAATCCCGGAAATGATCGGCGGCTCAGCCGACCTTACCGGATCGAATAATACCCGACCGAAAGGCATGACCGCCTATTCGGCAAAGGATCCAGCCGGCCGCTTTGTGCACTACGGCATCCGCGAGCACGGCATGGCAGCGGCCATGAACGGCATGGCACTCCACGGCGGAATCATCCCCTATTCCGGCACGTTCCTGGTGTTCTCGGACTACTCGCGCCCGGCGATCCGGCTTGCAGCGCTGATGGGGCAGCGGGTCATCCATGTGCTGACCCACGACTCTATCGGCCTCGGCGAGGACGGACCGACACATCAGCCGGTTGAGCATCTCGCCGCCCTGCGCGCGATCCCCAACCTCCGCGTGTTTCGGCCGTGCGACGCGATCGAGACAGCGGAGTGCTGGCAGCTTGCGTTGGAAGCGTTGAATACGCCAAGCGCGCTCGCGCTCACGCGGCAGAACCTCCCGTTGCTGCGCAAGGATGCCGATGGAGCGAACAAGTGCGCCGCCGGCGCTTATGAAATCGCCGCCGCCTCTGGCAAGGCACAGGTATCGCTGTTTGCAACCGGCTCGGAGGTTGCGCTTGCCGTCGAGGCGAAGAAACTGCTCGACCAGCGAGGTATCGCGACCCGCGTCGTCTCCGTCCCTTGTTTTGAATTGTTCTTCGCTCAGCCGGAAGCCGCTCGCCGCGCGGTGACCGGCGATGCGCCTGTCCGTATCGGGATCGAAGCAGCTATTCGCCAGGGGTGGGATGCCATTATCGGCTCCGACGCTTCGTTCATCGGGATGACCGGATTTGGCGCTAGCGCTCCGGCCAAGGATCTGTTCAAGCATTTCGGGATTACGCCGGAAGCTGTTGCCGCGGCGGCCGTATCCCGGCTGGGGTAGCCTGCAAGCCGGGCATTCCCCCGATCGAAAAATTAACCCGTCGCCGCGGGTGTTCCGCGGAACGGGACAAAGTGTCGCTTCGTTACAATTAATAAGGCTGCCGCTATTGGGCCGCGATTAAGGACAACCCCTGCATTCCCAGGGTAAATGCCCGCTCCGGGTTGTGAGTCGCCGGTTCCGGCCTTAAAAGAGCGCAGCTTTCTCAGGGATCTTGCCGGAGGTTTCAGAATGTCTGTTCGGGTCGCGATCAACGGATTTGGCCGCATTGGCCGCAACGTCCTGCGCGCTATCGCCGAGAGCGGCCGCAAGGATATTGAAGTGGTCGGCATCAACGATCTCGGCCCAGTCGAGACCAATGCCCATCTGCTGCGCTTCGACAGCGTGCACGGCCGGTTTCCGGGCGAAGTGACCGTCAAGGGTGATACCATCAGCGTCGGCAATGGTGCCATCAAGGTCACCGCCGAAAGGGATCCCACCAAGCTGCCGTGGAAGGATCTCGGCGTCGATATCGCGCTCGAATGTACCGGCATCTTCACCGCCAAGGATAAGGCGTCGGCCCATCTTACGGCCGGCGCGAAGCGGGTGCTCGTCTCGGCTCCCGCTGACGGCGCGGACTTCACGGTCGTCTATGGTGTCAATCACGACAAGCTGACCAAGGATCACGTCGTCATCTCGAACGGCTCGTGCACCACGAACTGCCTCGCACCGGTCGCAAAGGTGCTCAACGACACCATCGGTATCGAGACCGGCTTCATGACCACGATCCACGCCTATACCGGCGACCAGCCGACGCTCGACACCATGCACAAGGATCTCTACCGCGCCCGTGCGGCGGCGATGTCGATGATCCCGACCTCGACTGGCGCGGCGAAGGCCATCGGCCTCGTGTTGCCGGAACTCAACGGCAAGCTCGACGGCGTCGCGATCCGCGTGCCAACCCCGAACGTTTCGGTGATCGACCTCAAGATCGTCGCCAAGAAGGCGACCAGCAAGGACGAGATCAACGCCGCGATGAAGCGTGCGTCCCAGCAGGAGCTCAAGGGCATCCTCGGCGTCACCGATCAGCCGAACGTGTCTATTGACTTCAACCACGATCCGCACTCCTCGACGTTCCACCTTGACCAAACGAAGGTGATGAACGGCACGCTGGTGCGCGTTCTGTCGTGGTACGATAATGAATGGGGCTTCTCGAACCGCATGGCGGATTCCGCTGTCGCGATCGGTAAGCTGATCTGATCCCGGTCTCTCACGTGGTGGCCGGGCTCGTCCCGGCCGTTCCTTCTTAGTACGCGATTTGTGTCACGCGAGTTTCTGTGCACATGGCTTTCAAGACTCTCGATAACGCAGACTTCAACAACAAGCGCGTGCTGGTGCGGGTCGATCTCAATGTCCCGACGGAAAACGGCAAGGTCACCGACGCGACCCGCATCGAACGCGCCGCTCCGACCATCACGGAAATCGCCGGCAAGGGTGGCAAGGTAATCCTGCTCTCGCACTTCGGACGCCCGAAGGGCCGCGACCCGAAGGAATCCCTGAAGCCGGTCGCCGAAGAAGTTGCCCGTGTCCTGAAGCGGCCCGTCGCGTTTGCCGACGACTGTGTCGGCGAAGCCGCGGCGAAAGCCATCGATGCAATGAACCCGGGCGACGTTCTTTGTCTGGAGAATACGCGCTTCCACAAGGGCGAAGAGAAGAACGAGCCGGATTTTGTCGCAGCACTTGCCGCGGACGGCGACATCTGGGTCAACGACGCGTTCTCCGCCGCGCATCGCGCCCACGCCTCGACCGAAGGGCTCGGCCACAAGCTGCCAGCTTATGCCGGACGGGCCATGCAGGCCGAGCTTGAGGCGTTGACCAAGGCGCTGGAGAACCCCGCACGTCCGCTGGCTGCGATTGTTGGCGGCGCGAAGATTTCCACCAAGCTCGATCTGCTCAACAACCTCATCGACAAGGTCGACGTGCTGATCATCGGCGGCGCCATGGCGAATACCTTCCTCGCCGCGCAGGGCAAGGCGGTCGGCAAGTCGCTCGTCGAAAAAGACCTGCTCGACACCGCCCGCGAGATCATGGCCAAGGCGAAAGCGAAGGGCCGCGAGATCGTGCTGCCCGTCGATGTGGTCGTGGCGCGGAAGTTCGAGGCCAACGCCCCGTCGCGCGCCGTCGGGATCGACGCGGTTGGCGCCGATGACATGATTCTCGACATCGGCCCAAAGTCGATTGCAAATGTCATCGCGAAAATCGCCGATGTGAAAACGCTGATCTGGAACGGTCCGTTCGGCGCGTTCGAAATGAAACCTTTCGATGCCGGAACGGTTGACGTCGCGAAAGCGGTGGCCGAATTAACGCAGGCCGGCAAATTGATTGCGGTGGCTGGGGGCGGCGATACGGTCGCAGCCCTCAATGCCGCTGAAGTTGCCGACAAATTTACCTATGTTTCGACGGCAGGCGGCGCTTTTCTGGAATGGATGGAAGGCAAAGCCCTGCCAGGCGTTGAAGTGTTAAGGGTCAAGTGAGGGAAGCCTTCACACATCTGTCCCGAAAGCGGTAAAATATTGGCAGACATATGTACCCGCGGCGCTACGCGGATTTCTTGATGCAGGAGACGTATTCATGAACCTCGCCGAACTCAACAAGGTCGCCTGCGCCATGGTCGCACCCGGCAAGGGCATTCTCGCCGCCGATGAATCTTCCGGCACGATCAAGAAGCGGTTCGACGCCATCAAGGTGGAGTCGACGGAAGACAATCGCCGCGACTACCGCGAACTGATGTTCCGCTCCGCAGAGGCGATGAAGAACTACATTTCCGGCGTGATCCTTTACGACGAGACCATCTGGCAGAAGGCGAAAGACGGCACGCCGCTCGTCAAGATCATCGAAGCGGCCGGTTCGATCCCCGGCATCAAGGTCGACGAAGGCACCAAGCCGCTGCCGAACTGCCCCGGCGAAGTCGTCACCGCCGGCCTCGACAAGCTCGCCGATCGTCTCGTCAAGTATTACGAGCAGGGTGCGCGGTTCGCAAAGTGGCGCGCGGTGATCGATATCGGATCGGGCATCCCGAGCTACGCCTGTGTACACGCCAATGCGCATGCACTGGCGCGCTACGCGGCGCTGTGCCAGGCGGCACAGATCGTGCCGATCGTCGAGCCGGAAGTATTGATGGACGGCGATCATGACATCGACCGCTGCGTCGACGTTACAACCTGGGTGCTCAAGGAGACCTTCCAGGAGCTCTTCTATAACAAGGTCGCGCTCGAAGGCATCGTGTTGAAGCCGAACATGGCGGTAGCCGGGAAAAAGAGCGCGAAGCAGGCCGGCGTGCAGGAAGTCGCCGAGAAGACCGTCAAGATGCTCAAGGAATGCGTACCGGCCGCGGTGCCGGGCATCGCGTTCCTCTCGGGCGGCCAGTCGGACGAGGATGCCACCGCCCATCTCGACGCCATGAACAAGATCGGCAACCTGCCATGGGGCCTGACTTTCTCCTACGGCCGCGCCTTGCAGGCTGCCGTGCAGAAGACCTGGCTCGGCAAGTCGGAGAATGTGGCTGCCGCCCAGCGCGCATTTATTCACCGCGCCAAGATGAACAGCCTGGCCGCGCTGGGCCAATGGAAGTCGGACCTGGAGAAGAAGGCGGCCTAGCCAACATCCCGCTCCTGCAATCGAGCGCCCCGCCCAGGCGGGGCGTTCTGCTTTTCCGGCAGGCCGTTACGGTGCGCCAAACTCCCACCCGAATCCGGTAGTACTGGCGCGCCATGGCAAAAACACCGTCCCAAAGCGCGCCGGTACCGCGGCTTTACATTGTGACACCGCTGGTTGCGGACACGGCTGGCATCGCGACGCCGCTGCAGGATGCCCTTGCCGCTGCCGACGTTGCCGCGGTCCTGTTGCGGCTGGCGCCTGCGGACGAGCGCACTCTCATCAATCGCGTCAAGGCGCTGGCGCCGGCGGTTCAGGAGCAAGGGACAGCGCTCATCCTTGAGGAACATCTTGAGATTGCCGCACGTGCCGGGGCGGACGGCTGCCACATCAACGATGTCGCCACGCTGCGTTCCGCCGCGGCCGCCCTCAAGCCGGCGCGCATCCTTGGCGCAGGCCGCCTGCCGTCGCGCCACGATGCCATGCTCGCCGGTGAAGCCGGCGTCGACTACGTGATGTTCGGCGAACCCGACGCCAAGGGCGCTCGGCCGTCGCTTTCGGCCGTCGTCGAGCGGGTCTCCTGGTGGGCGGCACTGTTCGAGATTCCCTGTGTCGCTTTCGCAGCAAGCCTTGAGGAGATCGAACCTCTTTGCGAAGCAGGCGCGGACTTCATCGCGCTCGGCGACGCCGTGTTTTCTGATCCGCGCGGTTTGGCGGCTGCAGCCGCGGACGCCGGCCGGCATATAGGTGCAAGGGTCACCGCATGAAAACGCCGCTCGCCGCCCTCGCCGCAGCGATCATTTTCAGCGCGCCGTTGACGGCCTATGCGCAGACCGCGCCGCCACGCCATCCGGTAACCAAGCCGCCGCCGGCAGCATCCAAAAAGCCGGAGCCCAAAAAAAATGCAGACCGCAAACCCAAGCCGGAAGCCGGGTCCGAAACCAAGCCGGCGTCGGCTGCGCCTGCCGCCGCAGCCAACGTCGATCTCGCATTCGGGGCCTATCAGCGAGGCCACTATCTCACTGCGTTCCGTGAAGCGTCGAAACGCGTCACCGAGAAGAATGATCCGAAGGCCATGACACTTCTGGGCGAGCTTTACGCAAACGGCCTCGGCGTGCAGTCGGACGAGCAGAAAGCGGCGGAATGGTATCGACTCGCCGCCGACCGCGGCGACGCAAATGCGATGTTTGCGCTTGCGATGTTTCATATCGGCGGCCGCGCCGGTCCGCGGGACATGAAAGCTGCGGCGCAGCTTCTCGCATCGGCCGCGAAGCTCGGCCACGCCGCCGCCGCGTACAACCTGGCGCTTCTCTACGTCGAGGGTCAGCAGTTCCCCCAGGATTTCACCCGCGCCGCCGAGCTGTTCCGCGTGGCCGCGCAAGCCGGCAATCCGGAAGCTCAATACGCGCTGGCCACGCTCTACAAGGAGGGCCGGGGCGTCCCAAAAGACGACCGTGAAGCGGCCCGGCTTCTTGCCGCCGCCGCCCTCGCCGACAACACCGATGCGGCGCTGGAATACGCCATCGCGCTATTCAACGGGACCGGCGTGCCGAAAAACCAGGGCCTCGCGGTGAGATTCCTGAAGCGTGCCGCGCTGCGCGGCAATCCCGTGGCGCAGAACCGCCTGGCTCGCCTCTACATGGCGGGGCAAGGTGTGCCAGCCGATCCGGTCCAGGCCATCAAGTGGCACATCGCCGCCAAGGCCGGCGGCGCCGGCGACCCCCAACTCGACGAATTCATGAGCAGGCAAACTGTCGAAATCCGCGGCCAAGCCGAACTGGCCGCCAAACCGTGGATTGACTATGTGGCGCAATTCCGCTCTTGAGACGGGGTTACCCCGCTTGGCCCACGTTCAGAACCAGAATTCAGCTCTCGCATGATCCAATCCGCGCTTATGAATGTGATGATTGCGGCTGCCCGCAAGGCGGCGCGCAATCTCAGCCGCGATTTCGGCGAGGTCGAGAATTTGCAGGTATCGCTCAAAGGCCCTGCGAATTTCGTCAGCGCGGCAGACCGAAAGGCAGAAGAAGTCTTGCGCGCCGAACTGGCAAAGGCGCGGCCGGGCTACAGCTTTCTCGGCGAGGAAGGCGGGCGCCAGGTCGGCGCCGACACAACCCATACCTGGATCGTTGATCCGCTCGACGGAACGACAAATTTCCTCCACGGCATCCCGCATTTCGCGATCTCGATCGCACTGGAACGCGAGGGTACGATTGTCGCCGGGCTGATCTACAATCCGATCAACGACGAGATGTTCACGGCCGAGCGCGGCAAAGGCGCCTTCCTCAACGACCGGCGCATTCGGGTCGCAGCGCGCAAACAGCTCGCCGAAGCGGTATTTGCCTGTGGTCTGCCCCATCTCGGCCGCGGCAATCTCGGGCAGTTTCGGCAAGAATTCGCCGTGATTCAGGAAAAGGTCGCCGGGCTCCGCCGGTTCGGAGCGGCGGCGCTTGATCTTGCATGGGTTGCGGCCGGCCGGCTTGATGCCTATTGGGAACGTAACATCTCCGCCTGGGACATGGCGGCCGGGCTGCTGATCGTGCGCGAGGCGGGCGGTTTCGTTTCCGACTGTGACGGTAACGATGACATGTTCGCGACAGGCGATATCGCGGCTGGCAACGAAACCATGCACAAGGAGCTTATCGCGCTGCTGAAGGCGGCCAATCGCCCCTGAAACCCACAGCTAGTGGATGCGAAATCACAGCGCAGGCGTTACGTTCCGCCTTCGATGTGCCATAGTTGGTAGCTGAAGGTGGACCAATCACGGAGCCGCCATGGCGTCCCGCAATCTCGAAGTCGACTCGTTCAGGGTTTCCTCGCCCCGGATCTTTCTGGTCCGGATGCTGGTGTTTTTGATCCTGGGCGGACTACTGGTCTTTATCCTGCAGAAGCAGATTTTGACCGCATTCCTTGCCAATCCGGGCCTCAATGCCCTGATCGTCGGTGTGTTGCTGATCGGCATTATCCTGTCATTCCGGCAGGTGTTGCGGCTGTTCCCTGAGATTGCCTGGGTCAACGGGTTTCGGCTGGCCGATCCGGGGCTTGCACAAGGCCGCCCGCCGGTTCTGCTGGCGCCCATGGCGGCTATTCTCGGCGAGCGCTCGGACCGCACTGCGATCTCGCCCCAAATCATGCGCAGCCTGACCGACTCGATCGCGACCCGCCTCGACGAGTCACGCGACATTTCGCGTTACCTGACCGGCCTGCTGGTTTTCCTCGGCCTCCTTGGGACCTTCTGGGGCCTGATCGAGACTGTTGGCTCAATCGGTGGAGTTATCCAGGGCCTGAAGCCCGGCAGCGACGCCTCGGGTCTGTTCGATTCGCTGCGTGATGGACTTGCCGCGCCCCTGTCCGGCATGGGCATCTCGTTTTCGTCCTCCCTGTTCGGCCTCGCCGGCTCGCTGGTGCTCGGCTTTCTCGATCTGCAATCGAGTCAGGCCCAGAACCGCTTCTACACGGAACTGGAAGACTGGCTTGCCACCACGGTGCGCGATCTCGACGCTGGCCCGGCGGTACCCGGACTGGCATCGTCCGGCAGCAGCGCCGAGATCAAGGCCGCAATCGAGCGACTGCGTGAGGTCATGGCGGAATCCGGCTCGAGCAAAGCAGCGACGAACGCCATGGCGAACCTCGCGGAAGCGATTCAGGGCCTCGTGCAGCACATGCGCACGGAGCAGCAGATGATCCGCAACTGGGCCGACGCGCAGGCCGAGCAGCACGCTGAAATCCGGCGTGTGCTGGAACGGCTTTCGCGCGAGCGTCACAATGCGTAGCGAGGACTTGCAGGACCTTGGATTGACGACCGGCATCGTCTCCGCTGGCCGCCGCGGTCAAAGGGATTGGAAATCGGAAAATTCGGAGTCCGATTCGAATGGAAACGAGAGGAGCCCGGGCCGCACTTCGACCGAATATCAAGCTCTAGAGAGAAACCGTCTGTATGGCTCTTGCCCGCTCACGCCGTGATAGAGGGGTCGATTACTGGCCCGGCTTCGTCGATGCGCTGTCGACCCTGATCCTCGGCATTATTTTTCTTTTGACGGTGTTCGTCATCGTTCAGTTCTTCCTGTCGCAGGAAGTCGCCGGCAAGGATACGGCGTTGTCGCGTCTGAACGCGCAGATTGCGCAACTTACCGACCTGCTGGCGCTGGAGAAAACCGGCAAGACCGATCTGGAAGACCAGTTGACGCGGCTGCGCGCCTCGCTTTCCGGCGCAGAGGCAGAACGTGACCGGCTGCGCGGCGCGGCGGCCGGCTCGGGCGCCGACGCGGCCTCCGCCCAGACACGTCTCAACGAGACCACCACCGCACTCGATAACGAGAAGCAGCTTTCTGCTCGTGCGCTCTCTGAAGTCGAGGTGCTGAACCAGCAGATCGCTGCGCTGCGGCGTCAGCTTGCGGCGCTGGAGGAAGCGCTGGACGCCTCGGAACGCCGAGGCCGCGAATCCCAGGCGCGTATTTCCGACCTTGGCCAAAGACTCAACGTGGCGTTGGCGCAGCGGGTGCAGGAACTGTCGCGCTATCGCTCCGACTTTTTTGGCAAGCTGCGCGAAATTCTTGGTAATCGGGCCGATATCCGGGTTGTCGGCGACCGCTTCGTGTTTCAGTCGGAGGTTTTGTTCGATTCCGGCCAGGCCGTGCTGAACCCGGTAGGCCGTGCGGAGATCGACAAGCTCGCGACCGCGTTGCTCGAACTGGAGCGCACCATTCCGCAGGAGATTCCGTGGGTGTTGCGGGTCGATGGACACACGGACGTGCGGCCGATCGCCAGCGCACAATTTCCCTCCAACTGGGAGCTTTCGTCCGCGCGCGCGATTTCGGTAGTGCAATATCTCGTCAGCAAGGGCGTGTCCCCGCAGCGGCTGGTCGCCGCAGGATTTGGCGAATTCCAACCGCTCGATACCGGCACGAGCGATGAGGCCTATCGGCGCAACCGTCGCATCGAGTTGAAGCTTACCGAGCGGTGACCACCGACGCCGTCACGCTGCGCCGCTACGATCCCGCTGACGAGGCCGACGCAATAGAACTGTGGCGGCGGACCTGGCAGGCTGCTTACCCGCATCTCGATTTTGCGGCGCGCCTCGACTGGTGGCGCGAGCGCTGGCGCAACGAACTCGTCCCTGCCAACGAGATCGTCATCGCCACGCGCGCAGAAAAAATGGTCGGCTTTGTCACCGTCGATCCGTCGAATGGCTATCTCGACCAGATCGTGGTCGCGCCGGAAGCCTGGGGGGCGAAAGTCGGAGACGCGCTGCTTGAAGCAGCGCGCGAGATCGCCCCGCCAGGGCTCGACCTCCATGTCAACGCCGACAACGCCCGCGCCATTAGGTTCTACCGCAAGCACGGCTTTGTCGTGACCGGTGAAGACGTCAATCCCCGTTCCGGCGCCCCGATTTACAGGATGAGCTGGCGACCATAGGGATCGAGCTCATACCGCTCCGCGACGCCCGGGACGGCTATCCCTTCGGTTCGATATTGGCGATCTTCACAAACTCAGCCCAGTTTTTGATTTCCTGAAGCATCTGCTTTTGCGATTGCGCGCGGCCGATAACCCAGGAATCCGTGCCGAATTTTGCGAGCCACTCCTTCGTCTCAGGCTTTCTTGCCATCTTGAGGAAAGCCTCGCTCAATTGCTCCTTGATTGGCTCCGGCACGCCGGCAGGCACGATCAAACCCCACCAACCCACGACATCTACGCCCGGAACACCGCTCTCGTGCATGGTCGGGATGTCAGGGGCCGTCGACATTCGCTCCTTCGAGCTCACGGCAAGCACGCGGATCTTGCCTTCCCGGTGACGCGGGATGGCGAAAATCGGATCGTACATCATGTAATCCACCGCACCGGCATCGAGGTCGTTTACGGAGTCGGCGGCGGTGCGATACGGCACTTCGACAATCGACAGATTGAGAAATTTCTTCATCATGGCGCCCGCAACCTGCCCTGTCGGCGCGGTCGTGCCATAGCTCGCGTTGGCGCCTTTCGCCTTCACCGCCGCGATCAGGTCCGCCATGGTCTTGTGCGGGCTTTTTATGGAAACAGAAACCGTGAAAGGCAGCCGCGCCACGCTGCCGAGCACCTCGAACGCCGTAGCGGCGTCATAGCCCGGGTTCTTGAACATCGCCATGTTCCCGGCGATCCCACTCGGCGAAAAGATCAATATCGTATAGCCGTCAGGAGTCGCGCGCGCGACCTGGTTCACGGCGAGATTGCCGCTGGCACCGACCTTGTTCTCGACAATGATAGTACCCCCCAGGAAGGGCCGCGTGTTTTCGGCAAAGTAGCGGACGAAAATATCTGCGCCGCTGCCAGGCGGGAACGGCGCGATGACATGGATGTCTTTCGAGGGATACTTGTCCTCCGCGAAAACCGGCAGACCCGTCAGCCCTGTCGCCGCCGTCAACGCCATGCCGCCTTCGATGATCTGGCGGCGCGTGAGGCCTCCTGCCGACATGGAATTTGTCATTTTCGTCATCGAGCGTATTCCTCCTGTTGGGTTTTCCCTATTCATAGGCATGGCCGCAAAGGCCAGCGAGTTAATTTAGGGAAATGCGCCACTCCGCCGCAACCGCTATGACGCGGAACGCTGCAGCAGGGAGGATGCAACAGTCAGGGGTGCCAATTGGCGACGGCTCCCAAAACGGCGCTCCGGCCGGGGTCATGTTCCGGATCGCCGTTGGCGACCCGGAACAGAGCCAGCTTTGCGAGTGTCAGCCCTTCGGCTCGATATGGGCGATCTTGACGAATTCCGCCCAGTTCTTGGCGTCCTTGAGAAACACGGCCTGCGCCTCGGCGGGCCCTGCGACCCACGAGTCGCCGCCGAAATTCGCCAGCCATTGCTTGGTCTCGGGTTTTTCCGCCATCTTCAGGAACGCCTCGCTGAGCTGATGCTTGATCGGCTCCGGCACGCCGACCGGCACCGCGATGCCCCACCAGCCGACAACATCGACGTCAGGAATGCCGCTCTCATGCATGGTCGGGATGTCCGGTGCGCTGGTCATCCGCTCTTTCGACGAGATGGCCAGCACGCGCATCTTTCCGGCGCGATGCAGCGGCATGGCGAAAATCGGATCGTACATCACGTAGTCGATCGCGCCGCTGTCGAGATCATTCACCGCATCCGCCGCCGTGCGGTAGGGCACCTCGACGATCTGGAGGTTCAGTTTGTCCTTCATCATCGCGCCGGCGACCTGTCCGGTCGGCGCGGTCGTGCCATAGCTCGCCTTGGCGCCCTTCGCTTTCACTGCGGCGATCAGCTCTGCCATCGTCTTGTACGGGCTCTTGGCCGACACCGTGACGGTGAACGGCAGGCGGCAGACACTGCCCAGAATATCGAACGCCTTTGCGTCATAGCCCGGCTCCTTGAACAACGACAGGTTGCCGGCGACCGCGCCCAGTCCATGGATGAGGACCGTGTATCCATCCGGCTTAGCGCGAGCGACATAGTTCGCGGCCAGATTGCCGGACGCGCCGACCTTGTTTTCGACGATCATCACGCCGCCCAGGAACGGCCGCATGTTTTCGGTGAAATAGCGTGTAAACACATCCGCGCCACTGCCCGCCGGAAACGCAGCAATCACGTGCACTTCGCGGACGGGATATTTTTCCTGCGCCGAAGCAGGCAGCGTCACAGGCAATCCCGCAAAACTGCTGGTTGTAACCAGAGCCACTCCGCCTTCAAGGAGCTGACGGCGGGTCGGGCCTTGCGGCCCAATGAACTTCCTCATCGAACGTGTTCCTTCCAAGTAACAATAAGCCGGTCCGGAAAACGGAATTGGTTTCCGGATCACGCTCATAGCATCAAGTGCTGATATTACGACTAGCGTAGTCGGCTGTGCCCAGCGAGTTAACTTGCTGTCATTTATTTTTTACTACGCGGCAACGGCCGAAGCCTTGCGTGCGGCGACGATCTGGTCTGCCGGTTTGCCAGTAAGCTCCGCCATGTGATCGAATTTCGCAGTATAGGAGCCGACACCCGCCGTAGCGGACCTGATCTCCACGATCAGACCCCCGGTCTCCGCCTCCGGCATCATGGCTCGAACGACATCCCAGCCAGGCCACCCTTCGCGTGTATCGAAACCCAGGATCTGGCCGCGACGCCCGGAAAGAATAGCATTGATCTTCGCCGTGGCGTCGCTCGGACACACGATCTCAACCAACTGAATTGGCTCCAGCAACACCGGGGTGCATTGCGGCAGCGCTTCCGTAATGCCGATCCGGCCGGCGGTGCGGAATGCCTGATCGGACGAATCGACCGAATGGTACGAGCCATCGATCAGTTTCACCGCGACGTCCACAACCGGAAAGCCCAGCGGACCATGCTTGAGGCCGTCGACGACCCCTTCTTCCACCGAGGGAATGTAGTTGCCGGGCACCACGCCACCTTTGATCTCATCCGCAAAGGCGAAGCCCGCGCCGCGCGGCAGCGGCTTGATATCAAGCACCACGTCGCCGAACTGTCCGTGCCCGCCCGATTGCTTTTTGTGCCGCCCGCGCTGCACGATCGGCTTGCGAATGGTTTCCCGATAACCGACGCTGGGCGAGTGCCGCAGAATCGGAATGCCAAACCGATCCGACAGCCGCTCGGCCGCAACGCGCAAATGCATCTCGCCCTGCCCCCACACAATCATCTCGTGCGCTTCCGCATTGTGCTGAACGACCAGCGATGGATCTTCGTCGACGAGCTTGGCCAACGCCTGACCGAGCCTGACGTCGTCCTTGCGTTCCTTCGCCGCAATTGAAAGCGCAAGCACCGGTGGGGTCGGCGTAACCGCGGCAATAGCGGCATGCGGCGTCTTTGCGGCCGACAGCGTGTCTCCGGTGTGCGCGCCTTCGAGACGGCCAAGCGCAACCGTATCGCCCGCGACCGCAGGGTCGCGCTTTTCGAACGTCTGGCCAAACACCTTCATGACGCCGGAGACCCGGCCAGCCTCACCCTGCGGCGTGTTAAGGATCGTACCGTCGCCGATCTGCCCGCCAAGCACACGTGCGAGCGAAACTTTTCCGCCGTGGGCGGTATGCAATGTCTTGAGTACGATTGCGAGCGCGTCGTTGCCAGGTTTTACGCCGAGCCGGGCGATGGTTCGTTCAACGCCGTCGACTTCGTGACGCAATGCTTTGAGGAGGCGCAGCACGCCGTTGGTGCGGGTCGCCACGCCCATCAGCACGGGACAGACGGAACCATCGCGCAATTCCTTTGCAAGGTCGTCGAATACGCGATCCCGCGGCGGCGGAATGTCTTCCAGCAACTGCTCCATCAACTCGTCATCATGATCGGCGAGCGTCTCGAGCATGGTAAAGCGCGCATTTTTTTCACGCTCGGCATCCGCACTATCGAGCGGGATAACTTCCGACGGCGCGTGCTCTTTGTAGACGTGGGCGCGTTCGCGCGCGAGATCGACAAAGCCAATGACGATGTCGCCATTCCAGATCGGGATCTGGCGCAACAGCAGCGGTACACGCGAGGCCGGTTGCAGGAGATTGAGCACATCCGCGATGGGCGTATCCGCCTTGTCGATCTTGTTGAGAAACAGAAAACGTGGAATTTTCAAATCTTCGAGTTCGCGAAGAATAAGCTGAAGCTGCGGAATTTTCCGTTCGTCGGCTTCGCAGACGACGACCGCCGCGTCGCAGGCCGGCAGCACCGCGTGCATGTCATGGCTGAATTCAACCGATCCTGGACAATCGATAAAAGTGTAGCTCTCGCCCATGAACGTCGTGGTCGCGACCGAGACTTCGACGCTCATTTGATGCTGGCGCGCTTCCTTGTTGGCGTCTCCGACCGTCGTGCCAGCTTCCACAGTCCCCATGCGAGCGACGGCACCCGTACGCGCGAGAATCGCTTCCAGCAATGTCGTCTTGCCGCTTTGGAACGGGCCGACCAGCGCGATGCACCGAGGACCCGCAGGACTTGAACCATTTGCCCTTGGCATGTTCGCCTCCTTTCGATCGAAAATGCTCCTCGGAGCATTCGAGTGTGTTCAGCAACGGTGGGTGCTTTTTTTGCGCCTGGCGCACTCCACATGCGGTAAGCAGCGCGTCTTCGTCGGCTTGTGCCCACCTGATCCGTTGTTCTCAGCTCAACTCAAGACGCGCCGGTGAGCCAAAGAAAACTTCGGACTTTTTATCGTTTCAAACAATGCGGGGGGTTGGCAAGACCGCATCGTGAAAGGTGCGGTAACAGAACCGATATCATGCAGCGCACAAAAGCAAACGGGCGTCTTTCGACGCCCGTTCGTCCAATCTTGATCTGCCGGAAACTTACCGCCGCCGATGCCGCGAGCGCATTGGTTGCACCGGCGTCAACTCCATACTGGCAATGCCCCCTGCAGCGTTCACACCTTGCGTGCCCTGGAAGCTGATCGGCTGTAGCGCATAGGAATTATACGAACCGCCAAACAGGACATTGACCGCGCCGCCAAGACCAAACGCCGCAGCCGCCGCGACGCCACCGTAGACACCCGCAATCTCGCCCGGACCGAGCTGCTTTGTCGGCGCCAGCACCGCCCATGTCAGTGCATTCCGGGTGGTCACGCCGACGTCGCCGCCGAACCGGCGGATCGTGGCGTGATACCGTTGCGGCCGTCCGAACTCCGGAACGAACACGCAAAACATTTCGGTAACCGACCCAACGACATACGATGTCTGACCGCCGCCCTCGCAATTCAACGTGCCGGCGCGGACACGTTCTTGCGCATGTGCAGGCGCTGTGGTGATCGCTCCGGCGAGTGCCAATGCTGCCGCGGCAGCTATGAGATCAATCCGCATCTGCAGTTCTCCATTCGCGTGGTCGCGAGTTAACAACAACGACGGCCGCACACCACGCCGTACAGCCCGGCGTAAAACTCAGCGATGGAATTGGAGAGACAGTTCGGCCACGCCGCCGGCGACATTAAGCCCCTGCTGGCCTTGCACCGATACCGGCTGGAGCGCAACAGTCCGATTGGACCCTCCGACCAGCACGTTGGCGCCGAGCCCGACACCGAAGGTCGCTTCGCCCGTCGCGCCGACATACTGGCCCGCCAACGCACCGGCCGGACGCGACGTCGGCGCATAAACCAGCCACACCATTACGCTGGCCGCGGTCGCACCGATATCAACGCCGACCTTTGTGATCGTGCCATAGTAATACTCGACCGGACCGGGATAAGACGGCGCGAACGTGCAGTTGACCGACTTGCGCGAGCCAATGATCAGCCCGATGCCTGCCGACACATCACAGGTCAGCGTACCCGCCGCCACCGTTCCGGGCGGCGGCTGCTGAGCCACAGCCGCACCCCCTGTTGCCAGCGCCACGGCGGCAACAGCCAACGACACGATTACTTTCCACATAATGCCCCCCAAGACTACTCTGCGATCAGATGACCGACCCCCGGTCCCTATAGCCCACAACAATGGGGCAGACTCGCGGCAAGCCGCCCCACAAACTAACGCAAATTGCCACAAAAACGCTGAATGCGGCGTCCCGCCTCCTCCAGCGCCGAGGTCGCCGTGGCATAGGATATTCGGAATGCCGGCCCTGCGCCAAACGCCGTTCCCTGCACCACCGCGACGCCCTCCGCCTCCAGCAACTCGATCACAAAGTCCTCATCCGTTGCGATCTTCTTGCCGGACGGCGCCGTCTTGCCGATCGTGCCAGCGCAAGACGGATAGACATAGAATGCGCCTTCCGGCTTCGGACAGCGCAGGCCCTGCGCCTGGTTCAGCATGCCCACGATCAGGTCGCGGCGCTCCTTGAACACGGCATTGTTCTTCGCGATGAAATCCTGCGGACCGTCGAGCGCCTCGACCGCCGCCCACTGCGCGATCGCGTTGGCATTCGTGGTCGACTGCGATTGCAGCGTCGCCATTGCCTTGATGAGGAACTCCGGTGCGCCGGCATAGCCGATGCGCCAGCCGGTCATGCAATAGGCTTTCGACACCCCGTTGAGCGTCAGTGTGCGCTCGTAGAGCGACGGCTCGACCTGCACGGGCGTGAAAAACTCGAAATTGTCATAGACGAGGTGTTCGTACATGTCGTCGGTGAGCAGCCACACGTGGGGGTTCTTCACCAGTACGTCGGTGAGCGCCTTCACCTCCGCCCGCGTATAGGCGGCGCCGGTCGGGTTCGACGGCGAGTTGAAGATCAGCCACTTGGTCTTTTTGGTGATCGCCTTGCCGAGCTGTTCCGCGGACATCTTGAAGTTGGCCTCAAGCGTCGTCTCGACAACAACAGGGGTTGCGCCCGCGAGCAGGACGATATCGGCGTAACTGACCCAATAGGGCGCCGGAATAACCACCTCATCGCCCGGATTGAGGGTGCACATCAGCGCATTGAACAGCACCTGCTTGCCGCCGGTACCGACAATGATCTGGCCCGGCTTGTAGTCGAGGCCGTTCTCGCGCTTGAACTTGCGTGCCACCGCAGCCTTGAGTTCGGGCATACCGTCAACCGCGGTATATTTGGTCTTGCCGTCGCGGATGGCCTTGATCGCCGCTTCCTTGATGTTGTCCGGCGTGTCGAAATCCGGCTCCCCGGCGGCGAGCCCAATGACGTCTCTTCCCGCCTGTTTGAGCGCGCGCGCCTTGTCCGTAACCGCGATAGTGGCGGAGGGCTTGATGCGGCTGAGCGAGTCGGCGAGGAAAGACACAATTTGCTCCTGTTCAGGCTGGTTTCCGGTAAGCCCTGCTAAGGCGGCGGGACGCTAGTCGAACCGCTGCGGCGCAGCAAGCGGCTGTCCTGAATAACACCCAAAAATCGCGAATCCCACCTCATAATAGAAATTCGGCGAATACCCTGCGGATGGGCCGGTGACGCCCGAGTCCTCCCTATCCCTGGACCGACTGTCCCTGGATCGAACCGGCCCGGCGACGGCCAGCCGCAGCGTGCGGCTGCCGCTCCTTACCCCGTTGTTGCGGAATAAGGTCATCGGAGAATTTTGCAAAAGCCGGGATAGATCGCGTTCCGAATTTTCAGGCGGCGTTGATGACGGTTTCATTGCAGCAAACCTGAAGCTTTTCTAAACGGCCTCACGATTGCCGCAACGCGTGCCGATGGAGGTCATCAATTCGCCCATGTCATTGGCGGAATTGTTTTCATCACGCTTGCTTCACAGTGGTGAGAAAATTTTGCGCGAGGAGATTTGTAAATTGCGCAGCACAACTGATCCTGCTGCGCTGCAACCAATCACATTTGCGACATTGAGAGAACCAACAACCGGCCAGACCAAAATCGTGCGTATGAGCGACCAAATTTAGCCTGGAAATTCTACAAAACCATCGCCTATCACAATTGCTTTGCTCGCATCGGCGCGGCGGTTGTTCTATGTTGTGAACCGATGCGTGAGGGTGCGCTGTCCAGCGGGGTTCAATGTACACACTCTACTCGATGCAGCGGTCGGGAAACTGCTACAAGGCGCGGCTCGCGCTCGCGCAATTGCGGATTCCATATCGGCTTGTCGAGATCGACATCCTGCAGGGCGAGAGCCGCACGCCGGAATTTCTTGCAAAGAATCCCGACGGACACGTTCCGCTTCTGGAAGTCGAAGCTGGACGCTATCTCGCCGAGTCCAATGCAATCCTCTGGTACGTCGGCGGCGGCACGGCGCTGGCGCCCAACGATAAGTTTGGCCGTGCCGAAGCGCTGCAATGGATGTTCTTCGAGCAGCACTCGCTCGAACCCAATCTCGGCGCCGCGTGGTTCTGGTTGACGCTGGTGAAGGGCGGCCGCGAACTGCAACTGCACGCGGTGGAGGACTGGACCGAACAAGGCTACCGCGCGCTGCTCGTTATGGAGAAGCATCTCGAGCGCAACGATTTCCTCGCCGCCGGCCGTTATACGATCGCGGACATCGCGCTCTACGCCTATACCCACATCGCCCACGAATGTGGTTTCGACCTCACCGGCTTTCCCTCGGTTCGCCGCTGGCTAAGAAGGGTTGCCGCCGAGCCTCAGCATGTGACGATGGACTGGCAGCCCGAACGCATGGAAATCGTTGGATAAGCGCGCGGGTTCCGCCCAAAGCACCGCGCGTTAACGTTTGATTAACCATACGCCGCGGAAATGCCACACGGTGATACCCGGCGCGCCCCATTCCGGTCGAACGCTTGCCGACATCCGCATGCAAGGTAACACCATGAGCGAATCGCTTGAGGAGCGTGTTGTGCGCACACGGATTACAACTGGCAACCGGAACGGCCGGGTCGGCTTTGCGCCGACGGAACGCCGCAAGCCCGGCCAGCGCCGCGCCCGCGTTCTTGTGCAGCTCATCGCGGCCGTTGGGCTCGTGATTTCGCTTGCCGTCGCCGCCACCGCGGTATCGATCGGCATCGCGCGGGCGCAAGCCGAAACGGCCACTGTCACGCATTAGACAAATCGTCCGTCGATTCTGTGTGAGACGCGCGCATCGCTGCGCGCACAAGCATTATCGTTACATGGCCGGCACGCTCTCCTGGGCGGGTGCGGGCAGCCACAGGCTTTGGTAGAAACGCGCATGTTTTCCCTATTCGAACGGCTGCTGAACCCAACCGTCCAGCCCGAACAACCGCAACCGCCGGCAACGCTGATCGCGTTCTATTGGCACTATGCACGCCAGGCCAAAGGCCTGTTTATCGCGCTGTTCGGTGCCGGATTTGCCGTTGCGCTGCTCGACATCCTCATTCCCGTCTTCATGGGCCGCGTTGTGTCACTGGTCAGCGCCAGCGATCCGCACACACTGTTCGCGCAGTCGTGGCACGTGCTCCTCGGCATGGCGCTGGTGCTCCTGATCGCGCGGCCGGCGGCCATGGCGCTGCAGAACCTTTTGATGAACCAGGCGATTGCAGCCAACCTGTCGAACCGCATCCGCTGGCAAAACCATTGGCACGTGGTGCGGCAATCATGGAACTTCTTCCAGAACGACTTTGCCGGCCGCATTTCCAGCCGCGTCATGCAGACCGGTCCGGCGGTGCGTGAAAGCATCGTCGCGATGATCACCAGCATCTGGTACATCCTCGTCTATGGCACCAGCACGATCGTGCTCCTCGCCAGCGCCGATCCGCGGCTGGCGATCCCGGCGCTGTGCTGGTTCACCGGCTATCTCCTGATGCTGCGCTGGCTGGTGCCGCGCATGCGCGACCGTTCCAAGACCATGACGGAGATGCGCTCGAAACTCACGGGGCGCATTGTCGACAGCTACACGAACATCCTGACCGTAAAACTGTTCGCGCGGCCGCGCGACGAGGACAACTACGTCCGCGACACGGTCGAAGAGCATACCCGCACCTTTCTTCATTCGCTGCGTCTCAACACGCTTTTGAGTATCAGCCTCTCGCTGCTCAATGCCTGCCTCACCGTCGGCAACGGCGGCTTTGCGATCTATCTTTGGAGCATTGGCGAGATCCAGATCGGCATGGTGGCGACGGCACTGGCCCTCGCCTGGCAACTCGTCAGCATATCCGGCTGGATCGCCTACCAGGTCACCGGCATTTTTGAAAACATCGGCGTCGTGCAAGAAGGCATGATGACGATCTCCCAGCCGGTGGCGCTCACCGATCGCCCGGACGCGCGCCCGCTGGCAACAACGCGCGGCGAGATCAAGTTCGAGAACGTCCAGTTCGGCTACGGTAACGCGCCTGACGTGATCGATGGATTGAATCTGACGGTTGCACCCGGCGAAAAAATCGGCCTGATCGGCCGTTCCGGGGCCGGCAAATCGACGCTCGTCAACCTGCTGCTGCGCTTCTTCGATTGCCGCAGCGGGCGAATACTCATCGATGGACAGGACATCGCGGCCGTGACGCAGGAGTCGCTGCGCGCCAGCATTTCGATGGTGACCCAAGATACATCGCTCCTGCATCGCTCGATCCGCGACAACATCCGCTACGGCTGCCCCAATGCAACCGATGCCGAGATCGCGGAGGCAGCGGCGCTTGCCCACGCCGACGGTTTCATCGCCGATCTGGAGGATTGGCGCGGCCGGCGCGGCTATGATGCGCATGTCGGCGAGCGGGGGGTGAAACTCTCCGGCGGCCAGCGCCAGCGTATCGCTATCGCCCGGGTGATTTTAAAGAACGCCCCCATTCTTGTCCTCGACGAGGCGACATCAGCACTCGACAGCGAAGTCGAGGCAGCGATCCAGCAAAGCCTCGATACGCTGATGGCGGACAAGACCGTGATCGCGATCGCACACCGGCTTTCCACCATCGCGCGGATGGACCGGCTGATCGTGCTCGATGGCGGACGTATTGTCGAACAAGGCTCGCATCACGAATTGCTGCGCCTCAATGGACACTATGCAGCGCTGTGGCGCCGCCAGTCCGGCGGCTTCATCGATGCGGACGAGGCCGAGGCCGCGGAATAACCGCCGTTGCCGTTTTGGCGCGCGTCCGGAATGGGAGCGCCGCTACACGAGCCCGGTCATGGCCTTGATATCATCACTGCCCGGGAAGACCTCCTCATCGAGGACATCTTCGTCAACACGCAGGTGTTCCGACAGCAGGCCCTTGAGCACGGCACGCAGATCCGTCGTCGGCTTGAGATCGCGGCCCTCGTATTGGTCTTTTTCCTTCAGGCCCGGCCAATCGGAGATGATCCGCCCGCCTTTAAGACCGCCGCCTGCCAGCAAAGCCACCGTCGCCGTGCCGTGATCGGTCCCGCTTGAGCCGTTGATCTTCACCATGCGGCCGAATTCGGTGACGACCGTGATCACAGTTTCGCGCCATACAGGACCGAGCGTTGTCTCCGCCGCAGCGAGCGCACCGTCGAGCGCGCCAAGCATATTGTTCAGTTGACCGGTGATGATGCCTTCGCTCGCGTGCGTATCCCATCCTTCGAGCGCGAGCGCGCCAACACGCGGACCGTCAGCGTGCGCCAGCGCCTGCGCCGCCCCAGTCGCCGCCTCCGCGTAGTAGGCGCGCAGCTTGGAAGCGCGGGCGGACTCGTTGGGGTCCCCTGCCGGACGCGCACCGTCGGACTGGAGGATAGGGGCGAGCGCAAGACGTTCCTCAAGAACACGTGCCAGTTCGGCGTCGGTCTGCTTATAGAGACGCAGCAACCGCATCAACGTATCTTCGCTTGCCGGCACCACCTGTTGCGGCGCCCACACCAGCACTGGCGCCGGCCCGCGCACCACCATCGGCATCACCGGTCCGACGGCGAATGCCTGGGCACTGTCGCCCTTGACTTGATCGTCACTCGCGAGCGCGTCCAGCGCGCGATTGAGCCAGCCGGTCGACGTAGAGCTGGGTTTCACCAAGCCGCTTTCGAGCACATCCTGACCGTCAAAATGAGAACGGTCGCGATAGGACGACGACACGGCGTGTACGATAGTTGCATGGCCCGCATGGAACATGCGGTGCAGGTTTGGCATCGACGGGTGAACGGCGTAAAAATCCGTCAACTTCAGCGGCGGCATCTTGCTGTCGGGATTGAGCGCAAAATCGCCACGCACCGAAATCCAGTCGGGATCGCCGACCGGCGCAACCGTCGCGAGCCCGTCGAGAGCGCCGCGCAGCACGATCGTCAAAAAACGCGGATCGCGCCCCTCCGCACGCGCCAGTTTCGGCGTGCCGGCCCAGGCGAAGAAAGCGGCCGAACCTGCGAGGAATTGACGGCGTGATGTAAAAATACAGCTCATCGTCACCTCCGCTGAAACTCGGGAGCCAACAGCAGCAGCGTCAAAGCCTGCTGCCGGCTACCGGCAAAGCCGATGGTCTGCCGTGTGCGGTCGGAAGCAAGCGGGCCGAGCGCCGTATCGACCAGCTTGATCGGACTGAGCCGATCAGCCGACCGTTCGGCATATTCGGCGGCGAGATCGAGACGCTGGGTCAAGCCTTCGACCCAAGTGATCGAGAGATCGGAGAAGCCGGTCGGCGCGGCAGGGACCCACAACGGCTGCCCGAGAACCACCTGAGCACGCACAATACCATCAACCTCCGGTCTCGTTCCGGTGGCACGCAGTGATGATATGATCCATTCGCCCGGCGGCTTCAGTTTCGAGCGTGGGGCATCCCACGACTCCGGCGCCATCACCAGGGCCTTGGTGAACTCCCGCAGATTGCCGTCCGTCTCCATGAAAGTCTTCGCGAGCTTGTCGACCAGAGACGGAGGCGGATCGTCGGCCACAAAGTGGCGCACGAATTTTGTCGCGAGGTGAGTGGCTGTCTGCGGCTTGCGGGCAAGATCGTTGAGCACAGCCTTGCCCTGTGCCAGGCCAGTGTCTTTGTACGTTTTGCCCCAGATCACCTGATCGCCGGGTTCGTGGCGATCCTCAACGAACGCGAACTCGCCGCCATGTTTGGTGTCGCCGACCGGATTGATAGACCACCCGCTGATGACTTTCGCAAAATTGGTGACGTCTTCCTGGGTATAGCCCGAACGGACGCCGACCGTGTGCAGCTCCATGATCTCGCGCGCGAGGTTTTCATTGATGCCGCCGTCTTCGAAGACCCCGAGCGGCGAATTGGGACCGGTCGAGAATGCATTGTCGAGATAGAACAGCATCGCCGGATGGCTCTCGACCGCGAACAGCATGTCAGAGAATTTTCCAAGCACGTGAGGGCGGATCGCCTCTCGCTCGTAGGTGCCCGCGAGCGCACCGACCTTGTCCCCGGCAACCGCAAAGTGGTTCGACCAGAACCACACGAGCCGTTCGACAAAACCGATATCGGCACTCACTCCCTTGTCGATCCGTAGCTTGGCCTCCTTGAGGTAGAGCGCGCGCGGAAGACTTGGCGCCTTGGGCCGCTTCGGTGCTGCCATGTCGCCCCGCAGCATCGGGCTGTCGGAAGGCATCATCATCGTCCGCGGCAACGCCATCGAATTCGTCATCTTCGGCGCCACCGCGTTGCGTTGCTCGGCAGCAGCGACGCTATAGGCACGCAAAGCCCGCAATGTCGCACCGCCGTTCATCATCCCGGCGGAAGGTACACGCGCAACATTGGGCTTCTGAAGTTCGGCCAGCAGCGCACCACGGGGATCGCCGGCAATGCGACGGATCGAGCCCTCTCGCGGACCAAGCCCAAAGCGATGCAGCGCCAACGCGGCCGATTTCGGATCGTTTGCCATGACACGTGATCTGCCCGGAAATGCCCTGCCACCAACACGGTCGTACCGTTTGTTTCTGTGTGAGTTTGGCCATTGTCAAGCGCGAAGACGACGCACATCGAAGCGCGGAATGTCCGACAGGGGACCGCAAGCCAGCCAAACCAGGGTCCAACGCAATCCGCTCGCGCAATCGTGAAGGATTGACGCCGTGACCAGCCGTTTATTATTTCTGAAACACAAAAAAAGCGCCGGCTGCAATGAGCGCAAATCCGATCGCCTGATTCCAGGTGAAGGCCTCGCGCAGGTACACCATCGAAAAGCCCGCGAAGACAACGAGGGTGATGACTTCCTGTATCGTCTTGAGCTGCGCGGTCGAATAGACCGCCGATCCCCAGCGGTTTGCCGGCACCGCCAAACAATATTCCATCAAGGCGATCCCCCAGCTCGCCAGAATGACCGCGGGTAGAGAGACTTCCTTGAACCGCAGGTGCCCATACCAAGCTACAGTCATGAATATATTCGAGGCAATGAGCATCAGGATCGGCAAAACATAGGGCGATACAGACAGACCGGGCATCCGGACCTCACGTCGTTTATCGGACCAGCGTTTCACCTCTATCACGCCCCGCAACAGGATAGAAAACGCGGCGGTGGCACCGCCAATTTGCTATAATGTGGCGGAATCAGACGAGGCGATGGCGATGCAGTTTTTCGCGCAGATCGGCAACGCCACCCGTACCGCGACGGTTCGGGGATTTGCACTGGGCGTCGCCCTGTTCGCCTCTGCGGCAGAGGCGCAGTCCCCTTCGGCTAGCCCCGACAGCACGACGCCGCCAGCGCAATCCGCTCCGCAACCAGCGCCGGCGAAGGCCTATCAGCCGGTTGCCGTCAAACTGGCGGAGCCAGCCGCCGATCCGACATTCGAGATTTTCCGCAAGCAGCTTGCCGATGTGGTGAAGCGCAAGGATCGCGCAGCGCTGCAAAAGCTCGTGGTCGCGCAAGGCTTCTTCTGGGAGGGCGAGACCGGCGACAAGACGAGCAAACGTAAATCGAGCTTTGAAAATTTCGCGACCGCCATTGGACTCAACGAGAAGGAAGGTACCGGCTGGGACATCATTGCTGCGGCAGCCGCCGATCCGACACTTGAGAAAATGGAGGAGCGCAAGGGCGTGATGTGCGGACCGGCAAGCCCGCAGATCGACGACGCCGCATTCGAACATCTGATCAAGATGACCGCTACCGACGCCGAGGAATGGGGGTTTCCGAATGCGAAAGGCGTGGAAGTGCGTGCGACAGCGGAGCCGAACGCGGCTGTCATTGAAACACTGGGCATGCATCTCGTCCGCGTATTGCCGGACGATAGCGCGAGCGGCAATCAGCCTCCGACTGCGCTGCGGGTCGTCGCTCCATCCGGCAAGATCGGCTTTGTGCCGGTGATTGCGCTCCTGCCGGTCGTGTTCGACCAGTTGTGTTACATCAAGGGCAGCGACGGCTGGAAGATTGCGGGTTACTCCGGCGGCGAATAGCCTTCAAAAATCCCGGCTGCCGGGCTTGACCTGGCAATCTGGTCGGACAGGAATATCCCTCAGGGAGGACGTGCGGAGGCCATGCCTCGCGCCAAGACGCTACAGGGCCGCGCATGACGCTGATTTCCGATCCGCCGGTTTTGCAATCTTCCATTTTACACCCGTTCATGGGACGCGACGTCTCCTATCTTGTCGATGCCCGCGCGCGGCAGCGCGGCGATCACCCCATGCTCGTCTGGGCGCCTTATTCCGGCGAAGGAGAGACATGGAGTTATGCAAGATTTGCTCATGACGTGGCGCGGCTTGCCGGCGGGCTTTACGTCCGCGGCGTCCGCGCCGGTGACCGGGTGCTCGTTCATTTCGAGAATTGCCCTGAAACGATTTTGATGCGCTTCGCATGCTGGCGGCTCGGCGCAACGGCCGTCCTCGGCAATTCGCACTGGACCGGTCCAGAGATTGCTCATGCCATTTCGTCACTCGACGTGCGCGCCGCGGTCACGCAGCCGCGATTTTACGCTCGCATCGTGGAGCACTGTCCTTCGCTCGAATGGGTTGCAGTATCGATGACGGATGCCGGCGAAACGCCGGAGGCCGCGCCGCCAAAATCGGACAGTTTCTCCGCGCTCTACGGCGAGCCGCTGCCTCGCCAGCCGGCGGACCCGACCGCACCGGCGGTAATCCTGTTCACCACCGGATCCACATCGCGGCCGAAAGCCGTGTTGTGGACACATGCCAATCTTCTGTGGGGCGGCAAGGTCGGCGCATTGCAGCAGGGCATTCGGCCCGAGGATATTTATCAAATCCATCTGCCGCTGTTCCACGTGGTCGGCTTCACATGGTCATTCATACCGGCGGTCTGGGCTGGCGCGACAACGGTGCTGCAACCAAAATTTTCTGCCAGCCGTTACTGGCCGGCCGCGCTCAGGCACCGCTCAACCTTGTCCTCGCACGCGGGCACCGACGGGTTTTTGCGGGGGCTCGAGGTACCGACGCATCATTTCAGACAATGGCTGCACGCCTGGCATGATCCGGCGCGCGACGCGCATTTCGGCCTGACGGGCGTGGCCGGCTGGGGCATGACGGAAATGGTGATTCCCGCGATCTGCAGCGATGGCGCGTTCGATCAGCCGACACACTCGGTCGGGCGTCCCTACCCCGGTTATACCGCGCGTATCGAGCACCAAAACGGCGATCATGTCGCGCCGGGAGAGACCGGCCAGTTGCTGATCGGAGCCATACGAGGCCTGCACATCTTTCAGGAATATGTCGACAATCCGAAAGCGATGGCGGAAGCGTTCGATGAGCGCGGCTTTTTCCGCACCGGCGATCTCGTGACTCTGCATGAAGAAGGCTGGATCATCTACCGCGAGCGGGTCAAGGACATGATGAAGGTCGGCGGAGAAAGCGTGTCCGCCTCGGAGGTCGAAGCCGTTGTGAACGAGGTGCCGGGTGTGCGCGAGACTGCCGTCGTGTCGCGGCCCGATCCGCATTATGGCGAAGCCATCGTTGCCTTTGTGGTGCTGGCGGAGGATGCGGCGGACCGCAAGACGGAAGTGATCGAGCACATTCAGGCCGCGTGTCAGGCCTCGCTCGCGAAATTCAAGAACCCGCGTGTGATCGAAGTGGTCGCGGAAATACCCAAGATCGGCAACAACAAGATTCACCGGCCCGCCTTGCGGGAACTTGCCAGCCGCCTCAAGTCACCGGCGCAAGTGCGCTGATCCGGGCTTGCGCTGATCCGGGCTTGCGCTGACCGCCCTTGGGAAGGAGGAGCAGCGCTCACTGGCGACGCGACGCGCCCGTTCAATGATATAAAATAAGCCGCCTCCGTTTGATCGTCGCACTTGATTGCCTTCCACGTCAGGCTACCATGGCTGCAGGGCGGCCTCGCTTTTCGCGACTTTAAAAAACGGCCGCCGGACAAACGGGAGGTTACTTATGCTCACGCGCAGGGCGCTCGTGCGGCTGGCTGCGGCCGCACCTGTACTTACAGTTTCCAGGAACGCCTTCGCCGAAGGCGAAGTCTATCCAAGCCGCGTTATCACCAGCGTGTGCATGTTCGCACCCGGCACCGGCGCCGATATTTTCGTGCGCTTTTTCGCAAAGAAGCTGCAGGAACTCGCCAACCAGACGGTGATCGTCGAAAACAAGGTTGGCATGGCAGGCAACATTGCCACTGAATATGTGGCGAAGTCCAAGCCGGACGGTTACACGATCTTTATCGCGCCGGCGAGTTCGATACTTGTCGCCGGCCCTTTCCTCTACAAGAAACTCGCTTACGACCCGATCAAGGATTTTACGTCGGTGACGTCGCTGGCGAAACTTCCTTTCGTTCTTGTGGTAGCGCCGGATACCGGTGCCAACTCGGTAGCCGATCTCGTTGCGCGGCTGAAAGCAAAACCGGATCACGGATTCTTCGGGTCGAGCACAACCACCGGCCTGATCGCATCCGAATTGCTCAAGCAGCAGTTCGGCCTGAATTCGACCGAAGTGAAATATAAGAGCGGCCTCGATGCGCTCAATGACCTGATTGCGCACAATATCGACTTTCAGTTCACTGATCCGGTCACGGTCAAGGAACGCATTGCCGACGGCAGGCTCAAGGCGCTGATGCTCACCTCCGCCGAGCCGTTTGCCGCGCTGCCGAAAATTCCAAGCGCCCGGCAGGCCGGGGTCAACAACATCGATATGATTTCGTGGTGGTCGGTGCATGTTCCGGCTGGGACGCCAAGGCCGGTGGTCGACAAGCTGACGGGATGGTTCAACCAGATCGCACGAAGCGACGACGTCAGGAAATTCCTCGCCAACCTTGGCTCCGACCCGCTGATTGGAGACGCCGCGCTTGTCGATCAGATGATCGCCAAGGAGACCAAGGAGTGGGAGACCTACGTGAAGATCGCCAAGATCGAGCCGCAGTAAGCGTTTGGCCTACCTGACGTGTCTGGCTCTGCGTTACGGCCGGTGGTCGCAACGCAATGTCAACTGTAGGCCGGCTCAAAATGGAAGTTGAGATCGGGTCATCGGCGCGCCGGCAATCTCGACGAGCTTTGCGAGATTGAAAAAGCGCCCGCCGTCCGTAGCGTCCGGCTCCCAGCACGGGTCGACACTGAAATAAGAGAAGGCGTCGCCGGCCAGCAACCCGACGAGGGTTTCGCCGACGATCCGCGCGCCGACAGGTCCTAGCTGGTGGCCGTTCTCAAATAACTCGGCTTCTTTCAAAAGGTAGACCCACAGCGGAAGCTCTTTTTCGCTATCGACGATCTTGCTTTTGGGCACGCACATATGTCGGGCAATTCTCTGGCCGGACGGAAGCCCGAGCCTGTGTCCGCGCAAAATATTTCTGAAGGCAAGCGAGCGATTGTTAACATTCCGCGCAGCATCGTCGACAACTGTGTCAGGCAAGGACATCAAGGGCGCAGCCAGCGTCGTATCAATGAGAAGACTCTTGGCTGGATTCGACCCTTTGTATTCGATAAATTTGTCCCATTGCACAGTGTATTGCTCAGGCAAAAATCTATTGCCTCTCAAATCCGGATCTTTGTCTGAAAATATCGAAATCGGATTTGCGGTCACATCGTTGAGCTTGTAGGCGGACCGCACCAGAGAATGTCCAAACCTGAATCCCGCAACGGCAAATTCGATCGGCATGAACGGCAGATCGTCGAAGTCGTAGAACTTCAGTTTTGGTTTTCCCGGAATCTGTCCGGGAGGCGGCGGCCTATTGAAGGGCTGATCGAGAAGTTCATGAATGAGGTCCAGTCCGCAGATTCGCTCCGCGAAATCGTGGATAACAACCCATTGGTAATGCCAACGCGTGAGGCGCTGGGCTTCGGCAAAGGCTTCCTTTTCCCGGCCTGCACCCTGGTATTTCGGCTGAGCACGTACCCGACGATACATCACATTGTGAAATTTGAGGAGTTGAAGATGAACCTGCGAGATGAGCAAATTCTCGTCGTTGCGAGGATCGCCGATCAAGGCCGTTCCGTTAAACCGGGGAAGATCGTCCTCTTTGGAAGCGACACCCGGTTTCGGTTCTTGTCCCTTGCCTATCACCATCTCCACACCAGTCTTGTAGAGATAGGGTTGGTCCTTCGGACCGCGGCCATAGACAGAATCGAGATCGAACCGCGGCGTGCGGAAATTATGGATGCGCTCGGGATCGGTCAGGCGATCCAGGCTTGACGTCGTGTCGAGCGTCAGGTCGTGGTCAATGAACTGACCGAAGAATGTATAGCCCGCAGGAATTTTCGGGTTTTCAACACTGCCCGGTTTGAAGACGCTTTTTGCGATATCCTCGATAATCTGGAGGTTTTCGGCATCGCTCGCCCCGCCGGGGTCCCACGGCTCGATATTGCGAAACATGCGGCCGAACCGGCCGTGGTGGAATCGCGCAACCGGCGCGAAAATTGGCTCCTGAATGGCATGCGAGGCGTGGGTCGTCATGGGTGAACCTCGGTTTCCTATTACCCAAAATACAATTTGAGATAGAATTGTTCAACCTTAATTGCTCTTATAGAACCTTAATTGCTCTTATAGATTGTGTATTGCCAAGCCGTTGAGAACCTCGGCACGCGGCCTTTTCTCGCCGCCGTCCGAACGCCATATTGCGGGCGATGGCCAAAACACCCCCCAAAAAGCCGAAAGACCCGGCAAAGCCCACCCGTGCCAAGGCGGCGCGGGAGCAGTTGCCGAAAATCGCGCCGGCGGTCGAGCACCTGCTCAACCCCGCGATTTCGCGTGGCGATGCAGGCATCGGTTCCGGCACCGGGCTGCAGCCGCCGCCGACCAATTCGAAGGACCGCCGCGCGCAAGCCGCCGCCGACCACAAGGCCCGCGCCTCCGCGAAGGGCTTTGGCGAGGCCCCGCAGGCCGGTTATGTCGCGAAGAACCCGGTGAAGGAGCCGCCGACTGTCAACGCCAAGCTGGCGGAAGCGCTCGGCTATCGGCTCGGCGACGACGAAGAGGACAACGACCTCGCCCTGCCCTCCGGCGTGACCGCCACGGCCGAAGCGCTCGACAGCCTGCTGCGCGAGGGCCGCAAGGAATTCCTGCGCGACGATGGCGGCCAGAAGGTCTGGACGCCGCATCGCCCGCCGCGTCCGGAGAAATCCGAAGGCGGCATCCGGTTCCAGATCAAGTCGGACTTCGAGCCAAAGGGCGATCAGCCGACCGCGATCCGCGATCTCGTCGAAGGCGCCAACCGCCACGACCGCACCCAGGTGCTGCTCGGCGTCACCGGCTCCGGCAAGACTTTCACCATGGCCAAGGTGATCGAGGAAACGCAGCGCCCGGCGCTCATCCTCGCCCCGAATAAGACGCTCGCCGCGCAGCTCTATGGTGAGTTCAAAAGCTTCTTTCCCGACAACGCGGTCGAATATTTCGTCTCGTATTACGACTACTACCAACCGGAAGCCTACGTTCCGCGTACCGACACCTATATCGAGAAGGAATCCTCGATCAACGAGCAGATCGACCGCATGCGCCACTCGGCGACGCGTGCCCTGCTTGAGCGCGACGACGTCATTATCGTGGCGTCGGTGTCGTGCATCTACGGTATCGGCTCGGTCGAAACCTACACGGCGATGACGTTCGCGCTGAAGAAGGGCGACCGCATCAACCAGCGCCAGCTCATCGCGGATCTCGTCGCGCTGCAATACAAGCGCACGCCGGATTTCTCGCGCGGCACGTTCCGCGTGCGCGGCGACACCATCGATATTTTTCCGGCGCATTATGAAGACCGCGCCTGGCGCGTGAACATGTTCGGCGACGAAGTGGAATCGATCATCGAGTTTGACCCGCTCACCGGCCACAACACCGACGAACTCGACTTCATTAAGGTCTACGCCAACTCGCACTATGTGACGCCACGCCCGACGCTGCTGCAGGCCATCTCCGGTATCAAGGCGGAGCTGAAGTGGCGGCTTGAAGAATTGAACAATGCGGGCCGCCTGCTCGAAGCACAGCGGCTGGAGCAGCGTGTGCGTTTTGATCTTGAAATGATGGAAGCGACCGGAAGCTGCGCCGGCATCGAGAACTACTCGCGCTATCTTACCGGCCGC
>Ga0164243_10001971_pt1 | contig 34469 bp, 19 predicted proteins | sample OricompcompostOP_FD_108781 | JGI IMG/M metagenome (GOLD analysis project Ga0164243, IMG submission 108781) | Organic Plus compost microbial communities from Emeryville, California, USA - Original compost - Organic plus compost (OP) | ecosystem: Engineered > Solid waste > Mixed feedstock >...
ACCGTCTGGGCTTATCTTTGCTCGCCGGCGGAATTGCAGAAAGCCAAGGATCGCGGCGACGACCCGACCGGCCTGCAGGAAAAGTATGTCGACATGATCAACCTGGCTTTGAAGGACAAGCCGTCCGACATGGTCATCACCACCCATGTCTGCCGCGGCAATTTCCGCTCCACCTGGATTTCCGAAGGTGGCTATGAGCCGGTCGCCGAGTCGCTGCTCGCCAAGTGCAATTACGACGGCTATTTCCTCGAATATGACACCGAGCGGGCCGGCGGTTTCGAGCCGCTGCGCTTTCTTCCCAAGGGCGACAAGCAGGTCGTGCTCGGTCTCATCACCTCCAAGAGCGGGACGCTGGAGAAGAAAGACGACATCAAGCGCCGGATCGAAGAGGCGACCAAGTTCGCCCCGCTCGAGCAGTGCTGCCTGTCGCCGCAATGCGGCTTCGCCTCGACCGAGGAAGGCAATGTCCTGACCGAGGACCAGCAATGGGCCAAGATGCGGGAAATCGTCGAATTGTCGAAAGAAGTGTGGGGCTGATCGCCGCGCTTCGGCGATCCCCAAACATCCGAAAAGCCCGGCCAGCTCCGCTGCGCCGGGCTTTTTATGTCGTTTTCGCTACCTTATTACCGCGCGTCGCTCCCTCGCGGTCATCTGAGACGGCCCATCGGCCTCGCGTGGGCAGGCTTGATCGGCTTTCTCAATCGATCCATCGGGCCCACCGCATTGATTTGCCACGGCTTTCGTCTAGTTTTTTGTCATTCTGATCTAGTGATGGAAGCTCCGGTGCAGCAATTCGAACCTTGGACTGTCGAACGTGCGTCCGCGCTGATCGCGGATTGTCAGGGGCTGGAAGGCCCGCTGCTGCCGATCCTGCATGCCTTTCAGGAAACCTTCGGTTGCGTGCCGGAACAGGCCGCGCCGCTGATCGCCGAAAAGCTCAACCTGTCGCGCGCGGAAGTGCACGGCGTCATCACCTTCTATCATGACTTCCGCCGGGCACCGGCCGGTCAGCATGTCGTCAAGCTCTGCCGCGCCGAAGCCTGCCAGTCGGTCGGCTGCGATAGCTTGGTGGCGCAGGCCGAGCGCAAGCTTGGCATTTCCATGGGGGCGACCACGGCCGATGGCCGGGTGACGCTGGAACCGACCTTCTGTCTCGGGCTTTGTTCAACGGGTCCTTCGGCGATGGTCGATGGCCGCCTGGTCGGACGACTGACCGAAAACAAACTCGACAAAATCCTCATGGAGGTCAGCCGATGAGCCTCCGTATTTACGTTCCCGGCGATTCGGCTGCGGTTGCCTGCGGCGCCGATGACATCGTGGCGTCGCTGCAGCGCCTGATTGCCAACCGCAAGCTCGATGTCAGCATCGTGCGCAATGGCTCGCGCGGAATGCATTGGCTGGAGCCGATGCTGGAAGTCGAAACCAGCGCCGGCCGCGTCGCCTATGGCCCGGTGCAGGATGAGGACGTGGAAACCGTTCTCGATGCCATGCTGGCCGAGGGCGGTGAGCATGCGCTGCGGCTCGGCATCACCGATGAATTGCCTTGGCTCAAGCGCCAGACCCGGCTGACCTTCGCCCGTTGTGGCATCGTCGACCCGCGCTCGCTCAGCGATTACCGCGCCAATGGCGGGTATCGCGGTCTTGAGCGCGCGCTGGCGATTGGGCCGGAAGCCATTGTCGAAGACGTGTTTCAGTCCGGTCTGCGCGGCCGTGGCGGCGCCGGCTTCCCGACCGGCATCAAATGGCGCACCGTTGCGCAGACGATCGCCTCGCAAAAATACATCGTCTGCAACGCCGATGAAGGCGATAGCGGCACCTTCGCCGATCGCATGATCATGGAAGGCGATCCGTTCGTGCTGATCGAAGGCATGACGATTGCCGGCATCGCTGTTGGCGCCACCAAGGGCTACATTTACTGCCGCTCGGAATATCCGCTGGCGATCGCGGTGATGAATGACGCCATCCGCACCGCCCGCAGCAACGGCATGCTCGGCGCGTCGGTCTGCGGCTCCGAATACATGTTCGATCTCGAAGTGCGGTCCGGCGCCGGCGCTTATGTCTGCGGCGAGGAAACCTCGCTCTTGGAGAGCCTCGAAGGCAAGCGCGCCCTCGTTCGCGCCAAGCCGCCGCTGCCGGCGCATCAGGGCCTGTTCGGCAAGCCGACCGTCATCAACAACGTGCTGTCGCTCGCGACTGTGCCGATCGTTCTCGATAAGGGTCCTGAGTTTTACAAGGATTTCGGCATGGGTCGCTCGCGCGGCACGATGCCGATCCAGCTCGCCGGCAACATCAAGCATGGCGGCCTGTTCGAAGTCGCCTTCGGCATCACGCTCGGCGAACTGGTCGAGGAGATTGGTGGCGGCACGGCCAGCGGCCGTCCGGTGCGCGCGGTGCAGGTCGGTGGTCCGCTCGGCGCCTATTTCCCGCCATCGCTGTTCGACACGCCGTTCGATTACGAAGCTTTTGCCGCGCGCGATGGCCTGATCGGCCATGGCGGCATCGTCGTGTTCGACGATCAGGTCGATATGGCCAAGCAGGCGCGGTTCGCGATGGAGTTCTGCGCCATCGAATCCTGCGGCAAGTGCACGCCCTGCCGTCTCGGTTCGACCCGCGGCGTCGAGACCATCGATCGCATCATCAATAATGAGAAGCGCGCCGAGAATCTCGTCGTGCTGGAAGACCTTTGCAACACCATGAAGTTTGGGTCGCTCTGCGCGCTGGGTGGGTTCACACCCTATCCGGTGATGTCAGCGCTCACCCATTTCCCTGAAGATTTTGGCGCAGCCCCCACACGGCTGGAAGCTGCGGAATAGGAGAGGACCGATGTCGCTCGTCCATGAGATTGATTACGGCACGCCCCGCTCGAAATCGGAAAAGATGGTCGAACTGACCATCGATGGTCAGACGATTGCGGTGCCGGAAGGCACCTCGATCATGCGCGCGGCGATGGAGATGGGAACGCAAATCCCCAAGCTCTGCGCCACCGATATGCTGGATGCCTACGGTTCCTGCCGCCTGTGCCTCGTCGAGATCGAAGGCCGCCCCGGCACGCCTGCCTCCTGCACCACCCCGGTGATGCCGGGCATGGTGGTGAAGACGCAGACCCCGCGCCTGCAGCAGCTGCGCAAGGGCGTGATGGAGCTTTACATCTCCGATCATCCGCTCGACTGCCTGACCTGTTCGGCCAATGGCGATTGCGAATTGCAGGACATGGCCGGCGCGGTCGGCCTGCGCGACGTGCGCTACGGCTATGAAGGCGAGAACCACGTCTTTCCGAAGCATGATGGTGTCGCCAATGAGAACTGGCTCGCCAAGGACGAGAGCAATCCGTATTTCACTTACGATCCGTCCAAATGCATCGTCTGCATGCGCTGCGTGCGCGCCTGCGAAGACGTGCAGGGCACTTTCGCGCTGACCATTTCCGGCCGCGGCTTCGAAAGTCGCGTGTCAGCCGGCATGAATGAGAGTTTCCTCGGTTCGGAATGCGTGTCCTGCGGCGCCTGCGTGCAGGCCTGCCCAACCGCGACGCTGAACGAGAAGAAGGTGATCGAGGTCGGCACGCCCGAACATTCCGTCGTCACCACCTGCGCCTATTGCGGTGTCGGCTGCGCCTTCAAAGCGGAAATGCGCGGCGAAGAACTGATCCGCATGGTGCCGTACAAGGACGGCGAGGCCAACCGTGGCCATTCCTGCGTGAAGGGCCGGTTCGCCTGGGGCTATGCCACACACCGCGAGCGCATCCTCAATCCGATGATCCGCTCCAGCATCCATGAGCCGTGGCGCGAAGTGAGCTGGGATGAGGCGATCAATTACGCCGCGTCCGAGTTCAAGCGCATCCAGGGCAAATACGGCAAGAATTCCGTCGGCGGCATCACCTCGTCACGCTGCACCAATGAAGAGACCTTCCTGGTGCAGAAGCTGATCCGCGCCGCCTTCGGCAACAACAATGTCGATACCTGCGCCCGCGTGTGCCATTCGCCGACCGGCTATGGCCTCGGCCAGACCTTCGGCACCTCGGCCGGTACGCAGAATTTCGACTCGGTCGAAGAGACCGATGTGGCGCTGGTCATCGGCGCCAATCCGGCGTCCGCGCATCCGGTCTTTGCCTCGCGACTGAAGAAGCGCATTCGCCAGGGCGCCAAGCTGATCGTCATCGATCCGCGCCGCACCGAAATGGTGAAGTCCGCGCATATCGAAGCCGCTCATCATCTGGCTCTGCTGCCGGGCACCAATGTCGCGATAGTGACCTCGCTCGCGCATGTGATCGTTACCGAAGGCCTTTACAACGAAGCCTTCATTCGCGAGCGCTGCGACTGGGAAGAATTCCAGCATTGGGCCGAGTTCGTCGCCGACCAGCGCCACAGCCCGGAAGAAGTCTCAAAAATCTCCGGCGTGCCGGCGCAGACGATCCGTGAGGCCGCGCGCCTTTACGCGACCGGCGGCAATGCCTCGATCTATTACGGCCTCGGTGTCACCGAACACAGCCAGGGCTCGACCACGGTGATGGCGATCGCCAACCTCGCCATGTGCACCGGCAATATCGGCCGTCCCGGCGTCGGCGTGAATCCGCTGCGCGGCCAGAACAACGTGCAGGGCTCCTGCGACATGGGTTCGTTCCCGCATGAACTTGCGGGATATCGGCACATCTCGCTCGACGAGCCGCGCCAGCTGTTCGAGATGGATTGGGGCGTGTCGCTCGACAAGGAGCCGGGCCTGCGCATTCCGAACATGCTCGATGCTGCCGTCGATGGCACCTTCAAGGGCATCTACATTCAGGGCGAGGACATCCTGCAATCCGATCCCGACACCAAGCATGTGTCGGCCGGCCTCGAAGCGATGGAATGCGTCGTCGTGCAGGATCTGTTCCTGAACGAGACCGCGCGCTTTGCCCATGTGTTCCTGCCGGGATCGACCTTCCTCGAAAAGGACGGCACCTTCACCAATGCCGAACGCCGCATCCAGCGCGTGCGCAAGGTGATGTCGCCCAAGAATGGCTATGGCGACTGGGAGATCACGCTGATGCTCTCCAAGGCGCTCGGCTATGAGATGCAGTACGACCATCCCTCGCAGATCATGGACGAGATTGCGCGGCTGACGCCGGGCTTCGCCAATGTCTCCTACGAGATGCTGGACGAGCGCGGTTCGGTGCAATGGCCGTGCAACGACAAGGCGCCGGAAGGCTCGCCGATCATGCATGTGAACGGCTTCGTGCGCGGCAAGGGCAAGTTCATCATCACCGAATATGTGGCGACCGATGAACGCACCGGCCCGCGCTTCCCGCTCTTGCTCACCACCGGCCGCATCCTGTCGCAATACAATGTCGGCGCGCAGACCCGCCGCACCGACAATTCGCTTTGGCATGCCGAAGACGTGCTGGAAATCCATCCGCATGACGCCGAGCAGCGCGGCGTGCGCGATGGCGACTGGATCAAGCTGAAGAGCCGTGCCGGCGAAACCACCTTGCGCGCGCAGATCACCGATCGCGTGTCGCCGGGCGTCGTCTACACGACCTTCCATCACCCGGACACGCAGGCCAACGTTATCACCACCGACTTCTCGGACTGGGCGACCAATTGCCCCGAATACAAAGTGACGGCGGTGCAGGTGACGCCGTCCAACGGTCCGTCGGACTGGCAGCGTGAATACGAAGCTTTCTCGCGCGAAAGCCGCCGCATCGCGCCGATGGAAGCTGCGGAGTAAAACGGATGGTGTCACCGGTGTCCCGCGTATCGCGCAAGGCCTGGCGTCTGTCACGCCCGGGCCTTGCCAGCGGGAGCCGGGCGATCCCGGAAGAGACGGCGGTTGCCTTCACCTATAACGGCTCTTCGCATGCGGTGATGATGGCGTCGCCGCAGGATCTCGAAGACTTCGCCTATGGCTTCAGCCGCCATGAAGGCATCATCTCCTCACCCGATGACATCACCGCGCTCGACATCGTCGAGCATGACGAAGGCATCGAATTGCGGGTCTGGCTGAGCGACGACGAAGCGCGCATCTTGAGCGAGCGCCGCCGCTATATCGCCGGTCCCACCGGCTGCGGATTGTGCGGGCTAGAAAGCCTGCAGGATGCGATGCGCAAGGCGCCCGATGTTGCGAAAACCGGCTTTGCCGTTTCGCCGCGGCAGATATTGCAGGCGCTGGCGGAGATCCCGCCGCTACAGCTTTTGAATCAGGAGACGCGCGCCGTGCATGCGGCTGCCTTCTGGGAGCCGTCCACGGGCATCGTCGCCTTGCGTGAGGATGTCGGCCGCCACAATGCGCTCGACAAGCTCGGCGGCGCGCTTGCGCGCAAGAAGCATGATGGCCGCAACGGCGCGGTGTTCGTCACCAGCCGCGTATCGGTCGAGATGGTGCAAAAGACCGCCGTGATCGGCGCGCCGGTGATTGTCGCGGTGTCGGCTCCGACGGCGTTGGCGGTGCGGGTTGCGGAAGCCGCCGGCATCACATTGGTTGCCGTGGCGCGGGATGACGGGTTTGAGGTCTTCACCCATCCCGCACGGATTGAAGAGGATGTTGCTGCTCATGTCGCATGAGATGTCGTCAGTAGAAAATTCGTCGCGTGAAGACGCCGGTCATGCCCACGCGCATGACACCAAGACGCGCGACAAGCTCGTCTATATGGCCAACCAGATCGGCAAGTTCTTTGTCAGTCAGGGCCAGGAACAGGCAATCAACGGCACCGCCGAGCATATCCGCAAATTCTGGGACCCGCGCATGCGCGCTGCCATTTTCGCCCATCTTGATCAGGGCGGTGAGGGCCTCGACCCGCATGTGCGCGAAGCGCTGATCCGCCTGCAATCGGGCCAGTAATCCGCAACGCTCGCCGCCCACGCGCGGCCTGCCCATACGCTTGTTTCGTCTGATGCCTGAGACAGTCAGGCTTATTCCCACGCGCGTCCGATTCGTTTAGGTTTTCCGCTACGGCGCGGAGGGCTGCTGCGATGAACGGACTGTTTGCGACCCGGAACATGTTCGTGGGGCTGGCCCTGTTGGCCGGTGTCCTCGCGGTTCTCGTGGCCTGGCTCCTTACGTCCGGCCGTGTCGATGCGCCATCGCTATTCGCCGCGCGCGAAAAACCTGCCGCCAGCACCGAAAAGCCCGCAGCGCCCGCGCAGCAGCAGCAATCCGCGGTCAATTCGGCGACCGAGACCCTGAAAGGGCTCACCGATCAACTCGCCACGACACCGAAGCAGGATGAAGCCAAGCCCGCGACGGATGCGCTGACGCCGACCTTTGACATCGCCCGCATCGAGCCCAATGGCGAGGCGGTGATCGCCGGCCGCGCGTCGCCGGGCGCCAGCGTCGAGCTGCTGCAGGATGGCAAGGTGCATGACCGTACGGTGGCCGACGCCTCCGGCGCCTTTGTGTTTGTGCCGCAGCCGCTGCCGTCCGGCCGTTATGATCTGACGCTGCGGGCGACCGGCAAGGATGGCCAGCCGGCGCGCTCCAGCGCGCCTGTCGCGGTGACAGTCGACGTCCGCGCCGCCGACAAGGCGGTGACGGCACTCGCCGTGACGCCGCCGGCCCTGGCCGCCAAACCGGGCGATGCAATCAAGCCTGCCGATACGCTCAAGCCGAGCGATGCGCTCAAATCGAATGATGCAAAAGCCGGCGCTGCCGCCAGCGTGCAGATCGATGCCGTGACCGCGGGCGAGGGCGGCAAGCTGCGCGTGCTCGGCCGTGCGACGCCCGGCGCTGTCGTCAAGCTGCATCTCAATGATGCGTATATCGCCAGCGCCACCGCGGCGCCGGATGGCCGCGTCGATTTTTCCATCCTCGATGGCGTCAAGCCCGGCGAATATCGCGTGCGTCTCGATCAGACCGGCGCTGGCGGCAATGTCGTCGCCCGCATCGAACGCATGTTCGAAGCGCCCGTCGCGCTGGCCGCCACACCGTCGCCGGCGCCGCAACAGGACGCCGCGGCGGCCAAACAGGAGACGCCGTCGCCACTCGCCACCGGCTCGACCGATCAGGCCAATGTCGTGGTGGTGCCGAAGATCAACACCAAGGTGGTGCTGCGCGGCGACAATCTCTGGCGCATCAGCCAGGCCACCTATGGCCATGGCAAAAGCTATACGAAGATCTACAGCGCCAACCGCAACCAGATCCGCAATCCCAACCTGATCTTCCCCGATCAAATCTTCGTGCTGCCATCGGCGGCGGAGTGAGCCGCGGCTGCCTTCTCTCCGACGTCATCGTCGAACTTTCGATGCGCTTATCAGCGACGCGCAAAACCACCAATCGTCGTTGCGTGACGTGAAGCGAGCTTTCGACATCACCGCTCGCGTAGAGAAAACCGCGCTATAACAATGGGTTCCGTGCATCGTGACACGTGCTTGACATCGTGTGTTGCATGTTGCGCGACTCTAGAAGTTTCGCTGCGACCTCTGTCGCATTCACTCTGTTGCTTTGATGCCATGCTGGGCCTGCAACCGCACGGTTGCCGTCTGCGGATGGCACTCGCGTCTTGCGCGTCGGTAGAAGCCTCATTACGACGGTGGATGAGGCAGAATCACCTCTAGGGGGCGGGGTCCTCAAAGCCAGTTGTTCCCACGTTTTGATGGGCCGTTTTGCTGCGGCCCAGCCGGTGTTCTGCGTCCCACATCCATCTTTCTTGAGGCAGATATGAAACGTGGCGATCTTCTCGCCCGATCAGCGATTCGCAATGACGCTGCGCGTTCAACTTCGGCTCCAGCCAGTCTTGCGATCGCCCTTGAGCCACGGTTCATGTATGACGCCGCCGGCGCCGCCACCGCCGATGCGGTTGTGAAGGCCGCCGATTCGCAGCCGATTCCCGATCAGACTGTCAGCGACACAGCGGAGTCCGGCCCTTCCAGCTCCCCGCATCACGATGATGTGACCATCGCCGATGTTGGCCCATACGGTAGCAAGGCTGAGGCGCATCTCGATGCTGCCGCGCATGAGAACAGCGCCAAGCCGATCACCGAAATCATCTTTGTCGATTCACGCCTGCCCGACATTCAGTCGCTGACGCCGCGCGACGGCACGCAGATCATCGTTCTTGATGCGAGCAAGGACGGCATCACGCAGGTTAGCGAGACTTTGGCGGGCCGCGACGGCATCACCGCGATTCACTTCGTTGGCCATGGCGAGAGCGGCGAATTCATCGTTGGCGGCACGCGTATCAATGCTGAGACGCTGTCGCAGCGATCGAGCGACATCGCCGCCTGGAATGCCGCGCTCACCGACAGCGCCGATCTGATGATCTGGGGCTGTGATGTCGGCGCCCAGGCGGCAGGCCAGGCCTTGCTCAATTCGCTGGCGTCGCTCACCGGCGCTGATGTTGCAGCGTCCACGGATCGCACCGGCGCAACACAGCTGGGCGGCGACTGGACGCTCGAAGCAACCAGCGGCGACATTGAGGCAACAAATCCCTTTGATGCCGCTTCGCTGGCCGCATGGGATCATCTCCTGGCGCCGCCGACGATCACTGGTCCCAGCGGAACGCCGCTGACCGTTGCGGAACCGAGTTCGCTCAATGCGCCGGGTGCGGACAGCGCGTCGCTTGCAGGCTGGGAATTTAATAGCGACGTCAACGGCAATGTGACGGTGACAGCGACCGTCGGCGATACCTCGGTCGGCAGATTGCTAAATGGCTCTGGTTTCGGCGCCGAGGTGGCTGGCGGCTGGACCTTTACCGGCACCTTGGCTGAAGCCAATGCGTGGCTGGATGCGCTGACCTTTCAGGCCGCCGATGTCGAGCGCGGCAACGGCGCCGGCAAAACCAACATCGTCTTGTCGATCAGCGATGCAGATGGCGCCAGCACCAACCGCTCGATCGCCGTGGAAGTGACGCCGTCAAACGACCCCACGATCATCAATGACCATACGGCGAATATCGTCGAGGGCGCGGCTTCGACTGTCATCGATCAGTCAATCCTGAACGCAATCGATCCGGAAGTCGGCATCGGCACGCAGAATGCGAGCCAGATCGTTTATCGGCTCACCGACGATCCTGATTTTGGCTATCTCACCCTCAACGGACAACGCATCGGCGTCGGCTCGATCTTCACGCAGCAGGACGTGATCGACGGCAAGCTGAGCTATGTCCATACCGGCTCGGGCGCGAACCAGAATACGCCGGACGGCTTCAGCGTCAGCGTCAATGATGGCGCGACTCCGCAGGCCGCATCCGACACCGCGAGGATCACGCTCGACATCACGCCGGTCAACCAGGCGCCGAATGTGTCGGGCGGCGGCGCGGTGTATGAAGGCCAGCCGGCCAATGCAACGAATGGGGGCGTGCCGCAATCGATCGTCGGTAATTTCATCACTGCCGATGGCGGCGGTGATCCCGGCGATGCCGATGTGCGTGTGCGGCTGACGTCGCTACCGACGCATGGCGCGCTCTATTTCACCGGCGTTGCGGTGGTCAACGGCGTCACCCGCACGTTCAACAATCATCAGGTTACGGCGGCCGATATCGCCGATGGCTTCGTGTTCGATTATGCCGCGCGCTCGGGTCTGACTTACGCCAATGACGGCGTCGATGGCGCCAATGGCCGTCCGCCGAATGACAGCTTCGGCGTCGAAGTGACCGATAATGGCGGCGGGCAGGGCACGCCGCTGTCGAGCCAGACGACGATCAATCTGACAATCCGGCCGGTCAATGACGATCCCACCTGGGTTGATGGGAGCACGCAGCAAGCCACGGTGCCGGCGCCGACCGGTAATGCCGCGACCGATTACAAGGTGACGCTGACGACGGGCATGATCAACGTCACCGACGTCGATTCATCGCCGGAAAACCTCACCTTCAAGGTGACATCGCAGGCCGGCCTCGATCAGGGCCGGCTTGTCTATGTCAATGGCGGCACATCCTACTTCCTGCCGGAAGGCGCGACCTTCACGCTGGCGGATGTGCAGGCCGGACGCATTCAATACTGGCAGATGGCCGGTGCGAGCGCGGGCCAGACCGACAGTTTCACTTTCCAGGTGGTCGACAATGCGCTCGGCCCGCGCTGGAATCCCGATGGCACGCAATTCGAACGCGTCGGCGGCATCTATACCGATCCGACATCGGCTGGCACGCTGCGCAATTTCACCTTCACGATCAATCTGGCGGAAACGCCGGACGGTACGGACGCTAATCTCCCTGATCGCAATACCACGACCAGCAATTCATCGTCGAATTTCGCCGGCACCGATCCGTCCGGCACGTCGTTCGGTTCGCTTCTTGAAGGCGGAACGGTCACGCTCACCAATGGCAGCGGCGGTCTGCCGGGCCTGAATTACACGGCGGAAGGCGTTGATCCGTCGCAGGTGGTCTACACCATTCGCGGCTTCGATGGCGCAGGTCCTGACTGGAACGGCCAGCTGCAGAAGCTGGTCAATGGCGAGTGGGTGACGCTCAGCGTCTACGACACCTTCACCCAGGCCGATCTCAACGACGGCAACGTCCGCTTCCAGCATGATGGCGGCGAGGATTTCGAATCGAGCGTGCGGTTGCAGGCCTCCGCTGGCGTTGTCGAAAATGGCGCGCCCGCTTCGTGGGACACGAGCTTCACCTTCTACATCAAGCCGGTGAATGATGCGCCGGTGGCGACCGGCTCCAGCACTACGGTGATCGACGAAGGCGACACGGTCGCCATCACCACAGGCCAGCTGAATTTTGGTGATGCGGACGACGCCACCAGTGAAAGCTATCTGGAGAACGGTGCGACATTGCCGGGTGTCGGCGGTGACAATTTCGCTTTCAACAATGGCGATCAACTGACCTTCAAGGTCACCTCCCTGCCGACGAACGGCAAGCTGCAATATCGCGACGATAACGGCACCTGGCAGGATGTCACCACGAACACCGTGCTGCAGACATCCTGGATCACCAATGACACCGGCACGACGCGGATGCGTTACGTGCATGACGGCGGCGAAGGGCGAAACGACACGTTCCAGGTGCAGGCGACCGACCGCTGGGGCGCGACATCGAACACCGCATCCGTCGGCTTCGTCATCACCAATGTCAATGACGCGCCGCAGATCGCGCCAAAGCCGATCGATGCCGACCCGACCGGGCCATTGCCCGGCACAGCGACACCCGGCGTCGGCGCCAATCAACCGCTCACCGTCATTCAGGAGGGATCGTATACGCAGATCACCTCCGCCATGTTGCAGGCGATCGATTCCGACAGCTCGGCGCAGCAGGTGCAGTATCGCATCACGCAGGCGCCGGCGCATGGCCGCATCGCCTATTCGGTCGATGGCATCAATTTCGTGACGATCGGCGTCGGCTCGTCCTTCACGCAGGCCGATGTCGCGGCCGGCCGCATTTACTATCTCAGCGGCGGCGATGAGCCGTCCGGCAGCGCCTATCCCGGCACGCCGGACGACAAATTCACCTTCACGCTCGCCGATGGCGCCGCCGAACAGGTCGGCAATGAATTCTGGATTTACGTCCAGCCGACCAACGACGCACCGGTGGTGACAGCGCCGACCGGCCCGATCCCGGTGACCGATACGCTGACCGGCATTCCGGGCTTCAGCGTCACCGACCCCGATCTCGTCACGTTGATTCCGGGAGAGACCGATTTCCTGCAGGTCACCATCCGCCTGACGCATGCGGATGGCACGGCTTTCACCGCCGCTGATTATGCCGCGTTGGGCGGGGTGCAGATCGATGTCAACGCCAATGGTGCGACCATCGATGCCGATCATGACGGCAGCAATGACTATCTCGTTCTGCGCGGCACGCGCGACCAGATCAACGCGGCGCTGGGCACGCTCGAACTGTCTTTCGGCAGCGACCGCGATACCACCTATCAGGTGCAGGTGATCGCGGACGATCGCGTGCGCGATGTCGCGACCGGCGCGCTGCTCGATCGCGATGCCGACACCGCAGGTCTGCAGCCCGGCGGCAATGGCGGCGGCACGCTGAACGAGCCAGAGACGCCCTTCACCGGCACGCCGACGACGGTGCTGGCCACAGAATATAACTGGTATGTCGACGCCGTGCCGACGACCGGCGCCATCATCGGCAACATCGCGGCCGCTTCCGTCACGGTGCGTGCGTCCAGCGTCAATGATCCGGCGACGCTGACCAGCGGCAATAACGCCGCCACCACCTTCGAAGACCAGCCGACGCGGATCGGCGACCAGATCAATTTCAACATCGAGGATGCGGAATCTGCGGCGTTCGGAACGCCGGTGACGGTGACGCTGACCGTGCCGAGCGGCAGCCTTGGTCTTGGCACCGATCCAAATGTCACCGTGTCCGGCCGCAATACCGGTACGCTTACGCTCACGGGCACGGCGGCGCAGATCGAGGCTTTGCTGAATGCAAGCCTTACCTATACGAGCGCGTCGAACGTCAACGGCGATCTCAATGGCGGTGCCGATGGCGATGTGACGCTTACGGTGTCGTTCAGCGATAGCGGATCGAACTGGGGCACCGGACAGGCCGCGAACAATCCTGCCGATCTTGCAATCGCGCTGACGATCACGCCGGTGAACGATGCGCCCACCGTATCGGCTGGCAGCGGCACCTTGGTGGTGGATGGTCCAACCGCCGTTCCGGGCTTCTCGGTCGGCGATATCGATTTGAGTGGCGATGGCGGCATCGCCGATGGAGAAGCCGATTTCGTTCAGGTGACGGTGCGCGTCACCACGAGTGGCGGTGCGCCGCTCAGCGCTGCGCAGCACCAGAATGTCAACATCTCCTCGACATCGGCTCCCGGCGAGGGCGCGACCTTCGAAATCGACAACACCTATGACGGCGACGGCAGTGCGCTGGTCATTCGCGGCACGCGCGATCAGGTTAATGCCTATCTTGCCGGCTTGCAGGTCGAGTTCACCGGCAGCCTTGCCAACAGCGACAGCACCTATCGCGTCGAAGTCGTCGCCGACGATCGCGTGCGCGATGTCGCGACCGGTACCCTGCAGGGCGGCGCTAATGGCGGGATGAACAATAACGGCGGCGACGGCACCACGGCTGTTCCGACCACTGCGATTAATCCATACGCTGCGGTGCCGGCTGGCCTCACCGCCAATGTTGCGAGAAATTCCCGCGCGCTGTTCCTGAGCGACTTCAACGATCCGGCGCATATCGATCTCAGCGGCGCGCTGATTACGCCGGAAGGCACGGGCTCCGGCGTCGTGCAACTCGGCGGCATCGTCGTTACTGACAGCGATGCTCTGAATGATACCCTGACGGCGACGGTCACGCTGCCGAGCGGCTTCAACATCGTCTCGGTCAATGGTTCGACCAGTTATCCGGGCGCGGGCACCGGCTCGGTGACGATCACCGGATCGCTGTCGCAGATCAACGCCGCCCTCAACAGCATTCGCATCCAGCTGCCGGATGTCAGTGGTGCGCCGACCGCCGCCGACTGGAACGGCCAGTTCGACGTCACCATCGTCGTCAATGACGGCGGCAATAACGGGGGCCGCCCGGCGAGTCTGCCCGGCGATACCAATGATCCGACCGCCAATCCCGGCGATTTCGACTATGCCGACGGCACCAGCGCCGCGCTCGTCACCACGCGCACATTCACCTTCACCGTGACGCCGGTGAATGATGCGCCGCAGGTGATCGGCGAAGGCACGGAAGTTCTGACGCCGGTGAATGAGGACGTGAACGGCCCCGCCGGTCAGACGGTCGGCGATCTGTTCGGCGGCCAGTTCGGCGATCCACGCGATCCGATCCCGGGCGGATCGAGTTCGAATTCTTTCGCGGGCGTCGCTGTCACCGGATTGACGACGAATGCCGCGCAGGGCGCCTGGCAATATTACAACGGCACCAGCTGGGTGGATGTCGGCACGCGTACCGCTTCGACGGCGCTGATCCTGAGCGCCGATACGCTCGTGCGGTTCGTGCCGGCTGCGGATTTCCATGGCACGCCGCAAGCGATGACGGTGCGGCTGGTGGAGACCGGCGATGGCGGCAACGGTTCGGCCGTGCCGGCCACCGGCACCCAAGTCGATCTATCCGGCGCAAACGCCACCGGCGGCATCACGCGCTACAGCGCTGGCACCGTCATGCTGTCGACCAGCGTCATCAACGTCAACGATCGTCCGACGCTCGGCAATGGCACGCTGCCAAGCGTGCCGGAAGATACCGTCAATCCGTCCGGTAGTACGGTCGGCGGTCTGTTCGGCGGCGGCTATAGCGACGCTACCGATAATCAGACGGCGATTGCAGGCGGCGGCAATGCCGCGACCTCCTTTGGCGGCATCGCCATTGTCGGCAACAGCGCGACGGCTGAGCAGGGCAGCTGGCAATATTCGCTCGACGGCAACAGCTGGAGCACAATCGGTGCGGGTGTCAGCGATACCTCAGCCTTGCTGCTGCCGACCAATGCGCTGGTGCGCTTCGTGCCGGCCGCCGATTACAACGGCACGCCGGGCAGCCTGACCATCCGCGGCGCTGACAGCACCGTGACATTCTCGGCCTCAGCGGATATTTCCGCGACCGTCAATGATCAGACCAGCACATGGTCGGTGACGCGCACGCTGAATACCAACGTTGATCCTCGCAACGATGCGCCGGTGCTGTCGGGCGATGTCAGCAATCCGACCGTCACCGAAAACGACGAGATAAACTCGGGCAACAGCGTGCCGCCGACCAAGCTGGTGAATGCCGGCACGGTCAGCCTGTCGGATATCGACCTGTCCACGACGCCGGCTCTTGGCACGACGGTGTTCGGCGCCGGCACGATCACCGTCAGCCTCGGCGCCAGCTATCGCAATGGCGACGTGCTGTTCGTGGACGGAACGTTACCGAACGGCGTTAATGCCAGCTTTGACAATACCAATGGCACGCTGACCATCACGCTCGACGGTGACACCACGATCGCCGATGTGCAGCAGCTCGTTGAGCAGGTGAGCTATCGCAACACCAGCGATGATCCGACCAATGGTGGCGCCGACACCACCCGCAATTACACCATCACGGTGAGCGACGGAAACAACGCGCAGCCGGGCGGCAATGCCGGCGGCGCCACGCCGCTCACCGCGGCGCCGTTGACTGGGACGATCACCATCATTCCGACAAACGATCCGCCGACAGCGGTCGACGATGTCAACGCGATCAGCGAAGGCACTGTGTCGGTGGGTGGCAACGTCGTCACCGGCACCAATGGTGTGGGCGAGGACACAGATCCGGATTCGCCCGTTCTCACTGTCACCGATATCAGCTTCGGCGGGACCGGACACAGCGTCGGCGTTGAATTCGCCGCGACCTATGGCTGGCTGACGCTGAATGCCGACGGCAGCTACACCTATCGGCTCGACAACGACAATCCCGCCGTCAACGCACTGAAGGACGGCGAGACGCTGACCGAAGTGTTCGATTACACCATTGACGACGGCAGCGGCCTGACCGCCAGCGCCAAACTGACTATCACCATCAATGGCGAAACCGATGGCGCGCCCGCCATCGTGCCGGTTGATGTCAATGGCGCAGCGGACGGACAGGCCGAGGTTTATGAGCACGGCCTGACCGACAGCACCGGCAAAGAAACGACGACCGGCGCTATCACGGTGACGGCGGCGGACGGCCTTTCCTCCATCTCGGTCGGCGGCCGCGACATCACGCTCGCCGAATTGCAGAACCTCGGCACAACGCCGATCACTATCGATACCGACGAGGGCCTTCTCACCCTGACCGGATTTGCGGCCACGACGGATGTCGGCGGTGTGCCGACCAGCGGCACGCTCAACTACAGCTATACGCTGAAGGCGGCGCTGCCGAACGGCACGCAAAGCCTCGATACCGTCGCGCTGACGGTGACCGATGCCGGTGGCGATACCAATAACGGCACGCTAACCGTGCGCATCATCGACGACGTGCCGGTTGCGCGCGACGACGCGGCGGAGATCGTGGAAGACACCGACCAGGTCAGTGGCAATGTCGTCATCGGCTCGGGTCCGGGGGATGTTCCGGATACGATCGGCGCCGATGGTGAATCCGCGTCCGGCGCGGTGACCGATGTGAGCTTCGCCGGCACGTCACAAGGCGTCGGCACACGCTTTGCGACCACCTATGGCTGGCTGACGCTGAATGCCGATGGCAGCTATACCTATGAGCTGAACAACGCCGATCCCACTGTCAATGCGCTGAAGGTCGGCGAGACGCTGACGGAGACGGTGCGCTACACCATCACCGATAGTGATGGCGACGATGCCGCGGCCAATCTCACCATCACCATTCTCGGCAATACCGATGGCGCGCCAAGCATCACACCCGTTGATGGTAATGGCAGTGCGACCGGCGAAGCCGAGGTGCATGAAGGTGGTCTCACCGATCCGTCGGACAATAGCGAAACCACGACTGGCGCAATCGATGTCACCGCGACCGATGGATTGTCTTCTGTTACCATCGGCGGCACCACTGTGTCGCTGGCGCAGCTGAACAATCTCGGCAATGCGCCGGTGACGATCGATACCGGCGAGGGCTTGCTGACACTGACCGGCTTCACCGTGGGATCGACGGTTGGAGGCGTACCGACCAGCGGCACGCTGAGCTACAGCTATACGCTGAAAGCCGCGCAGGAACAGCCAGCGGCAACTGAGAGCATCGATACGATCGCGCTGACGGTGACGGATGCCGGCGGCATTGCCACCGATGGCACGCTGACAGTGCGCATCATCGATGACGTGCCGGTGGCGCGCGACGATGTGGCGGAAATCAACGAGGATGACACCTCTGTCGGCGGCAATGTCATCACTGGCGCCGGGCCGCAGGATGTGGCGGACAGTCTCGGCGCTGATGGCAGCGCGCTTGGCGGCCCGATCACCGATGTCAGCTTCGATGGCACGGCGCAGACGGTCGGCACACGCTTTGCCACCGCCTATGGCTGGCTGACCCTGAATGCCGACGGCAGCTACACCTACGAACTCGACAACAGCCATCCGGCGGTCAGCGCGCTGAAGCAAGGCGCCACGCTGACGGAAAGCGTCAGTTACGTCATCGCCGATGGCGATGGTGACAGCGCCACCGCGACCCTCAGCATCATCATTCGCGGTACCAATGACGCACCGACCAATGTGGTTGGTGCGGAGCTTCCAGACCGCACCAACGTCGATTCGGACAATGTCGGTCCCGTCGACGTCACCGGCGCGTTTTCCGATGTCGATATCGGCGACAAGCTGACCTATACCGCGACCGGCTTGCCGCCGGGGCTGACGCTCGATCCTGATACCGGTCTGATCACCGGCAGGCTCGACACATCGGCATCGCAGGATGGGCCGGCGCAGGACGGTGTGTACACGGTCACGGTCACGGTGACCGACGAGAATGGCGAAACGGCGAGCCAAACCTTTGAATGGAAGGTCACTAATCCGCCGCCGGTCGCCAATGATGACACCAATACGACCAACCATGACACGTCTGTCGGTGGCAACATCATCACGGGTAATGGTGCGGGTGCTGGCCGCGATACCGACCCGGATGGCGACAGCCTGACCGTGACGGAAATCGATGGCGTGCCGCTGGCGCCAGACGGAACGAGTATTCGCGGATCAGGCGGCGGCACGTTCACCGTCCGTCCGGATGGCACCTACACATTCAATCCGGGGAGCGACTTCCAGAACCTGACCCCAGGCTCATCGGCAACGACGACGATCACCTACACGATCGTCGACGCCGATGGTGCGACAGCGACCGCGAAGCTGACCATCACCGTCAATGGCCCGCCCGTTGCGCCACCCGCGCCGTCGACCAATATCGACAAGGGCACGGTCATCGATGTGCGCGGCACGCCGGGTTATCTCGAAGGCGAGCAGGTCCATCGCTACACCGATCCTGGCCAGACGCTGTCGCAACAGCTGACCTTCTATGATCGCGGCACGCAGACCGGCGTCTATTTCTACGAAGCCCGGATGCAGGGCGAATTGCCGCTGCCATACTGGATCTCGTTTGATCCCTCGACGCGCACAGTCACCGCGCGCCCGGATTCAAGCGTACAGCCCGGCATATACATCGTGCGCGTGGTGGCGCGCGATGCGGCCGGCCGGCAAGCGGTGTCGATGCTGACGATCCATGTCATGCCGGAAAATATACGCGGCCAGGGCGCCTATGGCGTGCGGTCGTCGGCGACATCGACCCACGATCAGCCGTCATCGCCGGGCGAAGCGCCGCAAGTCCCGCAAGTGGCACCCGTCACGCCGCAGGATAATTCAGGTGCGCCGTCGCCGACCGATCCACAATCCGTGGCGCCGACGCCGCAATTGCCGCCGCAGATTCCGCCGCCTGACAACACGACGCCAGCGCCGTCGCCGATCGATGCGCCGGACTATCGCCGTCTATCGCCGCAGCAAAACGCGGAGGCCGAGGCACTGCTTGAGCGCCTGGCGAATGCGCAGGGTCTGGTCGTTCAGGACGGCGCAAAGACCGCTGCGTCATTGACGAAAACACTGCACGGCCTCGGCTCAACCGGCCGAATGATCGAGGCCGCGCGCATTCTGGAATCGCTGGCCGCCGATCATCCGGCCGGCAACGCGAACTTGCATAACGAGATCTGAAATCATGCATCTGCGGATAATGTGCCTTGCCGTCAGCTTGAGTCTCGGGGCCTGCACGCTTGCGCCTGAGCCGTTCACGTTGGACGAAAATATCGCTCGCGCCGCGGCGGATCTCGAGACGCTGGGCGTAAATACCCCGCCACCGACGCGTCCTATCTCGCTGGAGGAAGCGCAGGCGCGGGCGTTGGTCTATAACTTCGACAACCGCCTGCAGATGTTCAACGCCGCGTTGCAAGATCGCCAGCTCGATCTGAGCAAATACGATCTGTTGCCCAATCTCACCGCCAATGCGGGTTACGTGGCCCGATCGCCCGAACTCGTCAGCTCCAGCGCCAGCTATCAGACTGGGGTCATTCTGCCGTCCAACCTGCAGACCGTGTCAGTCGATCGCGAACGCTATTTCGGCGATCTGACGCTGTCATGGAACATCATCGATTTCGGCGTCAGTTATCTGCAGGCCAAGCAGCAGGCGGATCGCGTCGCCATTGCACGCGAGCAGCGCCGCCGCGTCGTCAACAATATCTTCCAGCAGGTTCGCTCTGCCTACTGGACGGCGATTGCCGCCGAGCGGGTGCGTCCGCGCCTGAAGCCCATCTTGGCCGAAGCGCGGCGTGCGCTGCAGACCTCTCGGTCGCTGGAAACCGATCGCGCGCAACAGCCGGTCGAAGCGCTGCGTTATCAGCGCGCGCTGATGGAATTGATCCAGGACCTGGAATCCGTCGATGACAAACTGGCGATTGCCAAGATCCAGCTGGCGCAATTGATGGGCTTGTATCCGGGCGCCTCCTACAAGCTGGTGGTGCCGGCGAAAGAACCGGCGATGCCGCTGCTGCGCTTTACCATCGCCGAAATGGAACAGATGGCACTGGTCAATCGGCCGGAACTGCGCGAGGAGGGATACAATTCACGCATCACTTTCCATGAGGGACGTCGGGCGCTGCTCCGCCTCGTGCCGGGTATCAACCTGCTGGCCTCGCTGAATTATGACAGCAACAGCTATCTGCTCTTCAACGACTGGCGCGAGGGCGGCGTTCGCATCGCTGCCAGCATGGTGCGCCTGTTGTCGATGCCGGCCGTCGTCAAGTTGAACGAAGTGCAAGGTGAAATTGCCGAAACCCGCCGTCTGGCAACGACCGTCGCCGTGTTGGCGCAGGTTCAGATATCGGCCCAGCAATATGTGATCGCGCGCAAGAATTATGAGCGGGCGCGCGATGTCGCCGACGTCAATCGCCGCATTGCGACCGTCTCCGCCGACAACAAGGACGCGCGGACCTCATCGGATCTCGATGTGATCTTCGAGAAGGCCAATGCCGTCGTCGCCGAGCTGAGGCGCAACCGCGCCTATGCCGACCTGCAGAATGCCAGCGCGTCGATATTCGCGACCGTCGGTCTCGATCCGCTTCCGAACGAAGCCGCGATGGATGATGTCGCCCTGCTGGCGGCGGCGATCCGTGAACGCGCCGATGAATGGCGCGTCGGCAAGGTCGCGGTTCCGCCGGTCGTCACGCATGCGGCGAGTGACAAGCGCGTTGCAGCTCCGGCGGTGGCTGCACGTGCAGAGCCCGAACAGCCCCGTATCGTCGAAGCGCGGAGTGAGGCACGCTGACATGATGCGATTCGCGCGCCTGTCATCTTTCGCCTGCCTGCTGGCCGTCCTGCCTGTCGCTGCCGCTGCGACCGAGCCGGGCAGCCTCGATGTGCGGGCGCAATTGACGGCGCGCAAGGCGACGGTGCTGTCGAGCGAAATCGCCGGCAAGATTCTGGAGCTGCCGGTCCGCGAGGGCGAAGCCTTCAAGGAAGGCCAGGAGATCGTTGCCATCGATTGCGCCGCCTATCGCGCGCGGCTTGCCCAGATGGACGCGCAGGTCAATCGCGCCACCCGCAAGCTGGAAGCGCAACGCCTGCTCGACCAGCGCGGCGCCATCGGCAAGGCCGATCTCGATTTCGCCGAGATCGATCTCGATGCGGCGCAAGCCGAACAACGGCTCGCCGCGCTCGATGTCTCCCGCTGCAGCATCACCGCGCCGTTTTCTGGCCGAGTCGCCGAACGCAAGGTGCAGCGCTATCAATATGTCACGCTCGGCCAGCCGATCATCGACATTCTGAACGATCGCGATCTCGAACTGGAATTGCTGGCGCCATCGCGCTGGTTGTCGTGGCTGAAGCCGGGCGCTGCTTTCGTTGTGCGGATCGATGAGCTCGGCCGTGAATTTCCTGCCATTGTCACCCGCATCGGGCCGCGCATCGATCCGGTCAGCCAGGCAGTGAAGATTTACGCGCGCATGGATGGCGACTTTCCCGAACTTGCGCCTGGCATGAGCGGGCTTGCGCGTCTGTCGCCGCGCGCGGAGGCCGCCGTTCGGCCATGAGCGATCTGCACGCCCGGCAACTGGTTCGTCTCACGGGTCTGCTCCAGCTTGAGACGCGCGTGCGGGCGGCGGCGGGCGACGAGCTCAGCTTTCTCATGGTCAATGAGACGCTGAATGCCGTGCGCTATCGTCAGGCGCTGCTGTGGCGCGCTGCGCCAGTCAGCCGCATCGTCGCTGTGTCTGGTGTCGCCACTCCGGATGCGCATGCGCCCTTCGTCGTGTGGATGAGCAGGCTTTGCCGCGCGCTGGAATGCCGCAAAACTGATGGCATCCAGGAACTCACTGCCGATGACGTTGCGCCGGATCTGCGAAGCGAATGGCCGCAATGGCTTCCGGCTTATGTTGTCTGGATTCCGCTTGCTCCCAGACTTGGAGCGCTGGTGCTGGCGCGCGAAGAAACGCTCGGCGAGGCGGATCGTCATCTGCTCGGCTTTTTGGCCGATGCTTATGCCCATGCCTGGCGTGCGCAACTGCCAAAGGTGAATTTTCGCGACCGCGCATTTTATGCCTCGCCCCGCAAGAAAGCCTTGATGGCAGCTGCAGCGCTTGCGCTTGTCGGCGCGTGCTTTGTTCCGGGTCGTCAATCTGTTCTGGCGCCTGCCGAAATCATTCCACGCGAGCCGGCGGTAATCCGTGCGCCGCTGGAAGGCGTGGTCGATAACGTACTCGTCAAGCCGAATGAGAGCGTCACGCAGGGGCAGATTCTCTTCGCGCTCGATCAGCGCCGCCTGCGCAACCAGCTTGAAGTCGCTTTGCGCGCGCATGATGCGGCCGACACCGAATTGCGTCAGGCCAGACAATTCGCCGTGGTCGATTACAAGGTGCGTGCGTCGCTTCCCGGCTTGCAGGGCAAGTTCGATCAGGCAGCGGCGGAGGTTGCTTATCTGCGCGAGCAATTGCAGCGGGTCGAGGTGAGGGCGCCGCAGAACGGACTTGCCGTTTTCGATGATCCGAATGACTGGCTCGGCCGCCCGGTGGCGATCGGCGAGCGTGTCATGCTGGTGGCCGATCCAAGCCACGTCGAAGTCGAGGCGCGCGTCCCGGTAGCCGACGCCATCGATCTTAATATCGGAGGTCCGGTGCGGGTGTTTCTGAATATTGACCCGGAGCGCGCGCGCAAAGCGGTGCTGACGTTCGTGTCGTATCAGGCGCAGCGCGGCGTCGATGGCACATTGGCTTATCGCGTGAAGGCGCGCCTTGCCGATGATGTGCCGCCGCGCATCGGCGTGAAAGGCACCGCCAAATTATATGGCGAGCAGGTGCCGCTCGCTTATGCAATTTTCCGACGGCCGATGTCGGCGATCCGGCAATGGCTGGGACTTTAGACGCGCCGATGAGTGCTATCGCAGCGGGCCTTCCCGCGACCGATGCTATTGCGAGCGCGGCGGCCGCGAATGCAGCGAAACGAGGCTTTGCTCCGCTGCGTGAGGAACTGGCGATCGAGCGAGGGCCAACGTTGGCCGGCGGCGCGCCCAGCTGGACGCTGCATGATCCGGTGACCAATAAGTTCTATCGCATCGGCTGGCTGCAGTTCGAGATCCTCTGCCGCTGGCATTTCGGATCAGCCGACGAGATCGCCAGGCGCATCGCGCGCGACACCACGCTGCGTCCGACCGCTCCCGACGTTGAAGAGTTCGCACGCTTTCTCCTCGGCGCGGAGCTGCTGCGCATCAGCGATGCCGAAGGGACGCGCCGCTTTCGCGACCGCAAGGGGTCGGGCCGCACGAGCTGGTTCAACTGGCTGCTGCATCATTATTTGTTCGTCCGCATCCCGCTGCTCCGGCCTGATGGCCTGCTGAACTTCCTGCTGCCGCGCCTTGAATGGGTTTACAGCCGCGGCTTTGTGGCGGTGACAATCCTCGCCGGCCTTGCCGGCCTTTATCTCGCGCTCCGGCAATGGGACACATTCTCAACATCGCTGTTGTGGTTCTTCTCGCTGGAAGGCGCGGCGATCGCCGGGCTGGCGCTGTTCGGCTCGAAGTTGTTGCACGAACTTGGCCACGGTCTCACTGCCAAGCGGTTCGGGTGCCGCGTGCCGACCATGGGCGTTGCGCTGCTGGTGATGATGCCGGTGCTTTACACCGACACCAGCGCCGCTTGGCATTTGCGGGAGCGTTCCAAGCGGCTCGCCATCGGCAGCGCCGGTGTTGCTGCCGAATGCTGCCTCGCGGCCTATGCGCTTCTCGTCTGGAGCTTCCTGCCGGACGGCATTTTTCGCAGCGTGGTGTTCGTCTGGGCGACGACGACATGGGTGTTGACCGTGCTGATCAACATGTCGCCCTTCATGCGCTTCGACGGCTATTACCTGTTTTCCGACCTGATCGACGTTCCCAATCTCCAGGATCGCTCCTTCAAGCTGGCGCGTCATGCCTTGCGCGAAATGCTGTTCGGCTTCGGCGAAAAGCCGCCGGAGGCATGGTCGCCGTCGATGCGGCGTCTGCTGCTTGCTTATGCCTTCACGACCTGGGCCTATCGTTTCATCCTGTTTCTCGGCATAGCCGCGCTTGTCTATCACATGTTCTTCAAGGCGCTCGGCATCCTGCTCTTTGCGGTGGAGATCTGGTGGTTCATCGCGCGGCCGATCGTGCGCGAGCTTGGTGAATGGCTGACGCGCGGGCGCGCCACCGGGCTCAACACCCGGGCGCTCGTGACCTTATCCTGTCTTGCGTTGCTGATGATCGTTGTGCTGGTGCCATGGCGCACCTCGGTCCATGCGCCGGCGCTAATGGCGGCGGACACACGGGTACGGCTGTTCTCGCAAGTGCCGGGGCAGGTGACGGCTGTGCTGGTGAAGCCGGGAGATCGTGTCAAAGAGGGCGAGCCGCTCATCACTTTCGCGTCGCCCGACATCGCCTATAAGTTCGGACAGGCGCAGCGTCGCGTTGCAAGTCTGCAAGCCGAGATGCAGGCTGCGTCGCAGGAGCCGGAGTTGCAATCCCGTGCGCAAATTCTGGCGCGGTCGCTGGAAGGCGCGCAGGCCGAATTCGCGGCGGCTAAGGCCGAACAGGACCGGCTGACCATTCGTGCACCGATCGCAGGAACGATGGTCGAGGTTGCCGAGCCGCTCGGGACAGGCGAGTGGGTCAAGCCCGGCGAGTTGCTCGGCGTGGTCGCCGACATTTCCGCGACTCGCATCGACGCCTATGTGGAAGAAGCGGAGCTCGATCGTGTGGCTGTCGGCTCGCATGGGCTGTTCGTGCCGGCGGATCTTGCGCAGTCGCGCATCGCCGCGACGATTGTCAGCATCGATGGCACGGCCGCGCGGACGCTGGCGGATCAGGAGCTGGCCTCGGTCAATGGCGGCCCGATCGCGACGCGCGCCGGCCAGAACGACACGCTAGTGCCCGAGGTGCCAATCTATCGCGTGACGCTGCGGCCATCGGAGGCCGTTGCCCTCCAGCACACGGTCGCGGGTCATGTCATTCTCGACGGCCAGCCGGCCTCCATCGCCGGCCAGGTCTGGCGCAAGGTCGTCAGTGTCCTGATCCGCGAAAGCGGGTTCTGAACGCCAGCTTCACACCCTTCGTTCCTCAATGCGCGGCAGAAACCAGGTCAGCAGTCCGATCAGCGGCAGGAAGGCGCAGATGCGATAGAGGCCTTCGATACCGACGCTGTCGGCCAGTGCACCAAGGACCGCAGCGGCGATGCCGGCGAGCCCGAAATTGAGGCCGTAGAACAATCCGCCGACAAGACCGACGCGACGCGGCGCCAATTCCATCGCGTAAATCAGGATCGACGCGAAGGCAGCCGACATCACAAGATTGATCGCAATGGTCAGGGCGCCGGTCCAGAACAGATTGGCGAACGGCAACAGCAAGGTCAGCGGCAGCGGGCCGAGCACCGAAATCCAGATGATGCGATAGCGGCCGATCCGGTCGCCAAGAATGCCACCGATCAACGCGCCGGCTGCCGACGCCACCAGGAAGACGAACAGCATCAGTTGCGCGGTCTGCAGCGGCACCTGAAAGCGGTCGATCAGATAGAATGTGTAGAAGGAGCGGAAGCTCTCGACATAGGCATTCTTCGAAAACATCAGCACGGTCAGGATGACCAGACCGAAGATCACCGTCTTCGGCAGATGCTGTGCGTGAACATCGTCGACGCTCCGGGCTTTTGCGGCAGCGACAAGTGTTTCATTTCTCATATGCTGCCGCGCCGTCCAGATCATCAGGATCATCGCCAGCAAAGCGGCGGCGGCGAACCAGGCCAGGCTCGCTTGCCCGCGCGGCACGATGATCAGCGCCGCCAGCAATGGCCCGAGCGCACCGCCGGCCTGACCGCCGATCTGGAACAGCCCCTGCGCAAATCCCTGTCGCTCCTTGGTGGCATTGCGCACCATGCGCGTCGCTTCCGGATGGAAGATCGACGAGCCGATGCCGACGCAGGCGGCTGACACAAGAATGAACGGATAGCTGGTGGCGAAGCCGAGCCCAAGCAGGCCGGCCAGCGAAAAGCCCATGCCGACCACGGAGGCATAAGGCATAGGGCGCTGATCGGTGACATGGCCGACGACCGGCTGCAGCAGCGAGGCCGCGAACTGGAAGGTCATCGTGATCATGCCGATCTGCACGAAGTCGAGCGCGTAGGCATCCTTGATGATCGGATAGATCGCCGGGATCAGCGACTGGATGAGGTCATTGAGCAGATGGGTCGCGCTCAGGACGAGCAGGCCGGCCAAATGCAATTGCGGCCGCATGGCCAAGGATCGCGGCTGATCGGATCGCGACTGATCCATCGGATAATTTCTTTCTTTCTCGGCGGGACCCGGTCTTCCGCGATTGGCGGTGAGAGAGCCGATTGGCGATCTCACTAACAAGAGCGGATAAAGAAACCGCCATTTTTGGGATAATCGGGTGGCGTGGCGTTGATGTCGGCCGACCTTGACCCGTCTTTGTGATCTCTTTGCCTACTGGGAATAAATGCTCAACTCCACATCCCGCGAAGCTTGGCCTTCAGGTCGATCGGCTGTCTCGGCGTGGCGCGCGCGGCGACCGATTGGGAGCGCTGGGGCGACCAGTGGCAATTGTCGAACTTGTTCAGGATCGACTGCGGGATGAACCGCGTGCGCTGCGCGTAGACGTGGCGGTCGCCGTCCTGACGCTGCTGCTGTACGAAGAAGCGCTGCGGCACCATCAGGTGCAGATGATCCTTGGCGCGCGTCATTGCCACATACAGAAGCCGACGCTCCTCCTCGATCTCCTGCGACGTGTTGAGGGCGAGGTCGGCGGGAATGCAGCCATCAACCGTGTTCAAGACGAAGACCGACTTCCATTCCTGACCCTTGGCCGAGTGAATGGTCGAGAGAATAAGATAGTCCTCATCCTGAAGCGGCGCGCCGGCCTCATCGCTGGTGGCTTCCGGCGGGTCGAGCGTCAGGTCGGTCAGAAAGCGCTCACGGCTCGGATAGGAAGATGCGATTTGAACGAGCTGGATCAGATCCAGCTGCCGGATCGCTGCATCATCGTGGTTACGCTCGAGGTGAGGCGCATACCAGCGGCAGGCGAGATCCAGCTCGGCCGGCCAGCCTGTCGCATTTCTCCTGAGAAGCCCGAATGTCTCGGCGAAGTGCGGCCACGCCTCTCTCGCGGCCGCAGGCGGCGTGAAGGACTGGAGTGCTTCAGCGGTGTCGAACGAAACATCCATCCGCTCCAGCAGCCGCGCTGCCGCCGCAGGGCCGATGCCGGGCATCAGTTGCGCGACGCGAAATGCCGAAACACGGTCTTTCGGGTTTTGGGCCCAGCGCAGGAGCGCGAGCACGTCCTTGATATGCGCGGCTTCAAGGAATTTCAGGCCGCCGAATTTGACATAGGGGATGTTGCGGCGGGTCAGTTCGACCTCGAGCGTCGCGCTGTGCTGTGACGTTCTGAACAACACGGCTTGCGACTTCAGCGTCATGCCGCATTCGCGGTTTTCGAGGATGCGTTCGACGATGTATGAGGACTGACCATAATCGTCGGCGACATTCACCAGTTTCGGCCGCTCCGAAGATACGCGGTCTGACCACAGGTTCTTGGTGAAGCGCTCACTTGCCAGCTCGATCACAGCATTGGCTGCCTCAAGGATCGGCTGCGTTGAGCGATAGTTGCGATCAAGTGTTATGACTTGTGCCGACGGACTGAAGTGGCCCGGAAAGTCGAGAATGTTGCGCACCGTGGCCGCGCGAAACGAATAGATCGACTGCGCATCATCGCCGACAACGGTCAGGCCGGCACCCGTCGGCTTCAGTGCGAGCAGGATTGATGCCTGCAGCAGGTTCGTGTCCTGATATTCGTCGACGAAGACATGATCGAACCGATCGGACAGTTCGTCCGCGATCGCGCTCTCCATCATCATCTGCGCCCAGTAGAGAAGAAGATCGTCGTAATCCAGCACGTTCTGGTGCTGCTTGGCTTCGACATAGCCGGCGAACAGCTGCCGCAATTCCTGTTCCCACTCTGCGCACCATGCGAAATGCGACCCAAGCAACTCGCCGAGTTCGCTCTGGCTGTTGACGCTGCGGGAATAGATGGAGAGGCAAGTGCCCTTCATCGGGAAGCGGCGTTCGGTCTTCGAGAAACCGAGTTCGTGTCGCACCAGGTTCAAAAGATCGGCCGAGTCCTCGCGGTCATGAATGGTGAACTCGCGATCAAGCCCGATCTCGGCGGCGTATTCGCGCAGAAGCCGCGCACCGACTGCGTGAAACGTGCCGGACCATGTCAGGCCGCCAGTGAGCGTGCGGCCATGCGCACCCATCATTTCGGTAGAAATGCGCTCAACGCGCTTTTGCATCTCCGTCGCCGCACGGCGGGAGAAGGTCAGCAGCATCATCCGGGAGGGATCAGCGCCATTCACGACGAGATTGGCAACCCGATGCGCCAGCGTGTTGGTCTTGCCAGAGCCGGCGCCGGCGATGATGAGAAGCGGCGCTGGCGGCCCCATGCCAGCACCGCCATGCTCCACCGCGCGCCGCTGCTCGCTATTGAGAGACGCAAGATAATCCGTCGCCTGCGGCGCGGTCGCCGTGCTGAAAGCCATTCCCCACCTGATTCGTCAGGCAGCCATCAGAACAAGCGGAGAACGAAATCTCAAGGATCATCATCGAGAGAAGACTTGGTTTGAGCATTCGAATGGAACCAGCCGGCCGTTGCCTTGCTTCACGGCCTGATGTCTGTCATCCTGTCAGACATCACTGGCAACGGTTCCATCCGTGGGCGTCGGTGGCTGAGAGACCGGTCGTGCTCCCGCCTGCAGCAACGAGGAGCAAGCCGTGCGCAATTCCCTGTTTGATAGCTATCACCGTGCAGTTTCCAAAGAGACTGTGCAAAATCAGGGCTTGATTGCGCGATCGCATCATACAATCGCTTTCGCTCCCGCGTCGCAGTGATGGGAGCCTCCATGCAAGATTTTCGCTTGGTCGGGGCGCTTATTACCCCTCAGCAACGATTCATTCGTGGTCTCGAGGCTGTCGCTTTCGTTTCCGATGAGCAGAAGAACGCCATTGAGGCGGGGCTTACGGGCAACCTTCGCGAATACCAGGCGGGTGAGGCGATCGCGAGCCAGGGCGATCAGCCGGATTCGTGCGCAATTCTGATTGAAGGGCTGATATGCCGCTGCCATTATCTGAATGACGGTAGCCGTCAGATATTGTCCTTCCACATTCCGGGTGACACGCCGGATGTGCAAAGTCTGTATCTGCGCACGATGGACCATGCGATCGAGTCACTCGATCGCGTTACGGTGCTCCACGTTGATCACCGGACGATGTTCAAGTTGCTGGAGCACACGCCGTCCCTCAGCCCGTTATTCTGGCGACAGACCCTCATAGACGCGTCCATTTTCAGGATGTGGATTACCAATGTCGGCCACCGTCAAGCGGCCTCGCGCATCGCGCACCTTCTGTGCGAAACGATGAGCCGCCTTCAGGCGGTGGGTCTGTCCGACGGCAAGACGTGCAAATTGTCGCTCACGCAGGCAGATATCGGAGACGCTTCGGGCATAACGGCGGTGCACGTCAACCGATGCCTGCAGCAGCTTCGTGCCGACCGTCTGATCGAATTGCGCGCGGGCTCATTAACGGTGCTCGATTGGGACGGCCTGATCCAGGTTGCGGATTTCGACCCTGCCTATTTGCATATGCGGGCTCCGGCGCAACATTAGGAAGCTGACGTCCTTCGCGGTGCGCACCGGCGATCAGACAGCAGCTGTTGCTTGTGTTCACGTCGTCTTGCCGAGCGGGCGCATCTCTTGAAGGTAGCTGGCGATCTCTTCGAGGTCGCCAAAGGTCAGGCGGTTCATTTCAAATGGCGCGTCAAAGACAGCTTCCGGGAACCAGCGCCCTTCCAGATCTTCCTGTGATGAATCGAGCTTGCTGACAACTGCAACGAGCGCGCCATCCAGAAAGACCAGCGACGCTTCGCCAAGACCGTTCAAGATCACCGGCTGAAAAGTGGTGCGACTCGCCATTTTGTCCCGTGGGTGGCCCTTTAGCTTCAAGGGATCGGACGTATGGAAGGTTCCGCCGCCTGCATAGCCGTTCAGACTCAAAATGACTGTCCCGATCCGGCTGGCTTCAATGCTGCTCTATCTCGGCTGCGTAAGAAATGAGCGTCACCCGGCCATTCACATCCGACACACACAGCCATATGTAACGCGAATCTTCGGAAGATTGTGATGGATGTGGATATGGGTTGGTTCTTGAAGGCACGGTGCATGCGAAGTCCGGTGATACTCGCCTTTGCAGCAATGATCGCATCCGTCACACCCGGCGGGGCAGCGGATGTCTGGCAGAAAATATCCGATCCCGAGAACAATCTCTCGGTCGAGTATCCCGCCTCCGTATTTCGAAACTTCGCTGGGCCCACGGATCGCTATGCCGGCAAGCGTTTTCTTACTCCGGATGGACAAGCCGAATTTGCGTATTATGCCTTTGAAAACAGGCTTCGTGAGACCCCCGCAAAATACCTCAACCGGACCTTGGTCGTGCAGAAAAGCAACCTCGTATACAAGCGGATAACCGATCGTTTCTTTGTTATTTCGAGTGTGCGCAACAAGCGCATTTTTTATAGCCGCTGCAATTTCGGATCGACGGTGAAATGCATCTATCTTGAATATCCGGCCTCTGAAAAGCGCGCCTGGGATCGTGCGGTCGCCAGAATAAGTTCCTCGCTTCGGTGATAGCGCAAAACGCCGTGGAGCCTGCGCAAATATCGGGAACGTTGCTTTATCGAACGCGTTCATCGCGCGACTGGTGACCGGTCGGAGAGTAAAGCTTCGGCAGGAACCGCAATCGGAGGAGCGTTCCCATGACAACTCGGCATATTAAAACCTCTTTATTGGCTACCGCTTCGGCGATCGTTCTGATCGCCGGGACGAGCATCGGCCTGGCGCAAGATCGAGGCGGACAGATGGGCGGAGGCGCGGCCGGCGGCCAGACCCAGGCACCCGGTGCACAACCGGGCGGTGGCGAGATGAGGGGCGGCGGTGCCAGCAATGGCCGAACTGAAACTGCGCCCAAAGGCGGAGCCGCGCAGGGCGGGCAGGCAGAACAGCGTATGGAACAGAGGGGCGATCAAAGGAATGAGCGCTCACAAGGCGCATCGGGCGATCGCAATCAGACCGAGCAGAAGGGCGCACAGGATCAGCGCAACAACCGTGACGATCGCGCTCAGGACAAGTCAGAGCGTAAGGACAGCAAAGACTCGTCGTCTGACACCAAATCGAGACGTGAGAACACCGGTCAAGGGTCTGCGGCGCGAAGCGGCGGTTCGATCCCTGCCGAGAAGCGCACCCAGATCACCACAACCATCCGGCAAACCAACGTGCGGCCGGTGACCAACGTCAACTTTAATATTCGTGTCGGCTCTGCCGTGCCGCGCACGGTGACGCTGAATCCGCTTCCACCGGCGGTGATCGAAATTTATCCGGACTGGCGGGGATACCGCTTTATCCTTGTTGGCAACGACATTCTGGTTATCGATCCGGACACTTACGAGATCGTTGCTGTTCTCGATGCGTGAACGACCTGACGCATGACGTTTAATCAGGATGGAAAGCCCGGCCGACGCCGGGCTTTCTGTTTTGAGAAGCGCCGAAACGAGGGTGCCTATTCCCACCGGCTGTCATTGTACGAGAAGATCGGCAGGCTCCAGCCTCTCCAGATCGCCAGCAGCCGCAGCGCAAGTCCGCCGGCGAAGCAGATCGTCGTATTCAGGTCGATGTTGACGCCAAGGGCGTTCAGGCTGAGAAACAGCGCGCAGACAGCGAGCGAAACGCTGGCATAGAGCTCGCGCCGAAACACGACCGGCACCTGATTGCACAACACGTCACGGAGGATGCCGCCGCAGATGCCGGTGATCATGCCCGACATGACGATGACGACGGCCGGATAGTTCATCTTCAGAGCGACGCTGCAGCCGATCAGCGAGAACGCGATCAGCCCCATGGCATCGAGAACAAGGAAGGCGCGCTTCAAATTGTGCATGAAGCGCGCCACGATCATCGTTAGCAGACCAGCGGAAACAACCAGGTAGACATATTCAGGATGCTGGGTCCAACTGATCGGAAAGCGGCCGAGGGTGAGATCGCGGATTGTGCCGCCGCCGAGCGCGGTGACGAATGCGATAACGGCGACGCCAAAAATGTCCAAGTTGCGCCGGCCGGCCGCGAGCGCGCCTGACATTGCCTCGGCGGTGATAGCAACCAGATAGATGACGGCGAGGACAGATTCTGCAGGCAGCAACAGGGACATCGTGAAGCTCCGAAGAAGCGGAGGATATGATGTCTTGCAGAGCCTGTCGTCCTGTCCTGGGCCTGTTTTCCCGGCCAGGATTGCGGTCGCCCTTCGCCCCAGCGGTGTTGAGACGACTTTGCGCTATTGAAGGGACGACACGGTCGGGCGGCTTAGATGGCGACCTGAAAAATCACGCGTCGTAAGCATTTTGGCGAACGGGGCTGCGGAAGGCCGGACGCGATATCCCATTTCAACAGGGCCTTCGAGCGGGTGCTCCTGCTCACTGACGAGAGTGCCTTCGCCAGTCGATGCCTGCCGGTCGGTGCCGCTTTTTTCCGACTGACACTCGCCGGATTGCCGCGCTCGATAATGAGATTGCAGGCGAGGCACCAGCGGGTTCTCTCAGCGGTGACCCATGGGCCGACCGCGAATCCCTCGATGAACTGCGAAGGTTCTTCGGTGGCCGGTTCAGGATGGAAGGCTTGGTAAAATCCGCCGCTTAGATCTGGCGGAGAGAGAGGGATTCGAACCCTCGATACGGTTTCCCGTATACACGCTTTCCAAGCGTGCGCCTTCAGCCACTCGGCCACCTCTCCGGCGCGGGTCTTTTGACTGCATCTGCCGGATTTATCAAGCGAAACGGCTAGGATGCACAGCCGGAATGGCGACAAGGGGACCCAGCTGGCCGGATTCTCGCGAAATTGGGGTTCCGAGCGCCGGCCGGCGCCGCGATTGGCTTGCCGGACTCGCTGGGTGGCGAAACTTGCCGGGGCCGCTCCGCAGGGCGTTCGGCCGGGGGGCTCGCCATCGCCCGAGCCCGCCACCCCCTTGGCTCTTCCCTGACCTCGACAGAACTGCCCAGCGCCTCAGACCTTGTCGAACACCATCACCTTGGACACGAAGGCCGGCTCCTGGCACACCTGCGTGAGGCCCGCGCCCTCGGCGATGGCGGCGAAATCCTCGTCCAGATAGCTCTCGAAATAGGGCTCGTGATAATTCTGCGGGAAGCGTTCGAGGATGCCGTCATAGTCCGGCACATCGCGCCGCTGCAGCGAATCCATCACGATCAGCCGGCCGCCCGGCTTCAGCACGCGCGCGCATTCGCCGATCACCGCGCGCCGCACCTTCGGCGGCAATTCGTGCATCATGAAGATATTCGTCACTGCATCCTGGCTGGCATCGGCCAGTGGCAGGCTTTCACCATTGCCAACCAGCATGCGCAAGCGCGCCCAGCGCCGCAGATGGTGGCGCGCATGTTTGACATAGGGCTCGGACAGATCGATCCCGGTCATCGGCAAGTGCGGCCAGGCCTGTTTGACGAAATCGAGAAAGCGCCCGGTGCCGCAACCGACATCCGTCAGGCGCAAGGTGCGCTGGTCGCGGCCCTGAAAGATCTCATGCAGATGCGGCAGCGCCATCCGCCGCATGGCATTGGCGGTGCCCTTGAACAGCACCTCGACCTGCATGTCATAGCGCTGTGCGGAGTCATCCGTCATCCAGCCGCCGGACTGGTAATGGAAATTCTGCAGGTAATAATCGGGCCGGGTGCCGGGCGGCACTTCGTCCAGCACCTCGTCATGGCGACGCGCCTTGCGGCGGCGATGGATGGCCGGCAGGTCGCCAAAGAACAGCCGCGAGCGCTGCAGCCGGGTCATCAGCGAGCCGTCGTGATCAGCCGGCAGCGGATAAAATCCGGCTTCGACATTGGCGAGATCGCGGGCGAACAAGGCGCGCATATCGGCATAGAGCCGGCCCTGGCGCGGCGGGGCTGCGCGATTGTCGCCCGGCCGCGGCGGGCTTTCGGTTTCGTCATCCTCGCGCCGCCGCACTTCGGCGGCCAGCCGCTGCAGCGCATAGCCATGGCCGGCAAACCAGGCGAAGCGCGGCAGCTGCGTCGCGCCATAGGCGAGGCG
>Ga0164243_10001972_pt1 | contig 34468 bp, 28 predicted proteins | sample OricompcompostOP_FD_108781 | JGI IMG/M metagenome (GOLD analysis project Ga0164243, IMG submission 108781) | Organic Plus compost microbial communities from Emeryville, California, USA - Original compost - Organic plus compost (OP) | ecosystem: Engineered > Solid waste > Mixed feedstock >...
CCCCGCACACACTCCCGCAAGCCCTCAACCCGGGGGGCAGCAACGGACGGCAGTGATCTGACGGCCCAGGCCGCCACCCAGCCCCAAGGACCGGGCAGCAACAGTCTCCCCAATGAGCGACGGCCCGGACCACCGCGGACCCGAGTCCGTGGATGGTCCCGGAAGCGGGACCGCTTCCGGGACCATCGCGTTCGTCAGAGCGTCAGGGTCCAGGTGTTGATGGAGCCCGTGTCGCCGCTGTAGACGTCACGGACGCGCAGCTGCCACGTGCCGTTGGCCGACTCGCTCGACAGGTTGCCGGTGTAGGTCGCGTTGACGTTGTCGGCGCTGTCGAAGTAGCTGCTGTTCTTGAGCCGGTACGCGGTGCCGTCCGGTGCGATGAGGTCGATCACCAGGTCCCCGCGGTACGTGTGGACGATGGAGACGGCGATCGTCGACGACGTCGACGGGGCCCGGCCGCAACCCGTGATCGTGATCGGGCTGACGGCGTTGGTGTTGTTGTCGGGGATCGCGACGTCGGTGCCGTTGGTGCCGGAGCAGCCGCCGCCGGGGCCGCCGGTCACGGTGAGCGTGTAGGTCGCGGTCCGCGCGCCGGCCGTCCCGGTGCCGGTGACGGTCACGGAGTACGTGCCCGACGGCGTCGACGTGGACGTGGAGATGGTGAGGGTGGACGAGCCGCCCGATGTCACGGATGCCGGGGAGAACGTCGCGGTGGCGCCGGACGGCAGGCCGCTCGCGGAGAGCGTGACGGTCTGCGCGGAGCCGGATGTGGTCGCGGTGCCGACCGTGGTGGTGGCGCTGTTGCCGGCCGTCACCGAGCCCGACGCCGGCGACACCGACACGGAGAAGTCGTTGGCCGGCGGCGTGCCGTCGTTGACGACGTAGAGCAGCCGGTTGGGGGTGCCGGTGCCCGCGTTGGTGACGACGTTCGGGGTCGCGTTGTTGACCAGGTAGTCGCGCACCTGCTGGTTGGTCCAGGACGGGTTGGCCTGGAGGACGAGGGCCGCGGCGCCGGCGACGTGCGGGGTGGCCATCGAGGTGCCGCTGATCGTGTTGGTCGCGGTGTTGCTGCTGTACCACGCCGACGTGATGCTCACGCCCGGCGCGAGGATGTCGACGCAGGTGCCGTAGTTCGAGAACGAGGCGGCGGCGTCGTTGCTCTGTGTCGCGCCGACCGTGATCGCCGCGGGCACCCGGGCCGGCGAGTAGTTGCAGGCGTTCTGCCGGTTGCCCAGCAGGTCGCCGTTGCCGGAAGCGATCGCGAACGTGATGCCACGGTTGATCGCGTTGTTGACCGCGTTGTCGATCGCGGTGTTGGCGCCACCGCCGAGGCTCATGTTCGCGACCGCGGGCCGGACCGCGTTGGCGGCCACCCAGTCGATGCCGCCGACGACCTGCGCGTTGGTGCCCTGGCCGGAGCAGTTGAGCACGCGGACGGCGACGAGTTGCACGCTCTTGGCCACGCCGTAGCTGGCGCCGCCGACCGTGCCGGCGACGTGGGTGCCGTGCCCGTTGCAGTCGTCGGCCGTGCCGCCGTCGACCGCGTCGTAGCCGCTCGTCGCCCGGCCGCCGAACTCGTTGTGGGTGGTCCGGATGCCGGTGTCCACGATGTACGCGCGCACCGAGTTCGCCCGGTTGGGGAACGTGTACGACTGGTTGAGCGGCAGGTTGCGCTGGTCGATGCGGTCGAGGCCCCACGACGGCGGGTTGGTCTGCGTCTCGAGGGCACGCACCGTGTGGTTCTGTTCGACATACGCCACGTTCGGGTTCGCCGCTATCCGCGCCGCCTGCGTGGCCGTGGCCTTGAGCTCGAAGCCGCGCAGCGCCGTGTGGTACGTACGGACCACCGAACCGCCGTGCCGGCCGGCGAGCGTCGCCGCGCTGCCGTCGACGGCGTTGCGGCCGACCGCGCTGTCCTTGAACACGACGATGTAGCTGTCCGCGACCGCGGTCTCACCACCGGCCGACAGGATCGTCCCGGTCGGCTCGGCCGCGGCGGCCGGCGACACGAACGCGAACGCGGTCAGGGCACCGACCCCGACCATGATGGATCTGCGTGGGAGCTTCATCTCCCTCCTCCCCTCCGATCGGGGACGCTGTCTCCGTTCGTGGCGAGAGATCAACGTCCACCGATCGATGGTGAGGGTATTCGGCTCCCGTCGATATTGGCAGATGCCGAAGTTTCTATATCACCGGGTGATGGCCCCTACGGGATGGTTCTGCGGGTGTGGCCGGGGGCGTGCCCGGATGCGCCACGGCCGCGGCTCGGCGACCCTGGAGTACGTGGACATCTCGCTGGCTCCGACGATCGCCGTCGGCGGCGCCGCGGTCGTCGCGGCCGCGCTCGCCGACGTGCTGCCCAGGGTCACCACGGCGGCCGCTCTGCGGCGCCGCGCCACGGCACTCCTCGTCGCGGTGGTCGCGACCGTGGCCGGCTCGCTCGCCCTGGCCGGGTTGCGCGGCGCGGTGCCGGTGCTGGCCGTGGCGGTGGTGTCGGTGCCGCGGCTCAACCGGGTACGGCGGGGGGCCGCCGCGTTCGGGACCGCGCCGCACACGCCGGCGCCACCCGGGTTGCGGGCCGCCGCGGCGCATCCTCGGCTGGTATTGCCCATCCAGGTGACCGCGGTGGCCGGTCTCGCGGCGGCGCTGGTGTCGCTCACGGCGCCAGCCGTGCTCGGCATCGTGCTCACCGCCGGCGGGCTCCTGGCCGTGGCCATCGCTGTGCGCCATGGCCTGCGGCACAGCCGGCTCGTCGAAGGCGCGGTCGCCCGGCCGGAACGGCTATCGCGGCCGGTGGGCGTCCTGTAGGTAGAGCAGCTCCAGGATGGAGCGCGCTGCCTCGAACCAGCGGTCCAACCAGCCCGCGGTCGGGATGCTGCCCTTGGGCGGCAGCTCGAGGAGCAGGCCGCGCAGCAGCGGATGGTCGGCGATCGGTACGTCGGCGGGGTCGGCCGCGGCGTTCTTCCACGGCTGGTAAACCGGCTCGCGCAGGCCGGTCGGGTCCAGCGACGGCAGGGCGGGACGCTCCGCGCCGCCGCCACTCGGGGCCTGGGCTTCGAGGCCCGGCGGAGGGCTCTGGCGGACGACCCGCTCCGGCTCCCGCTCCGCCGGCGACTCGATGGTCAGGGACGCCTCGCGCCGGGTCTTGCGGTACGGCGGTGAGAAACGCTCCTGCGCGGCCGAACCGTTACCGAGGTTGTCGGGCATCGTCATGGTGTGTTGTCGCCTGCCTGCTCGTTGGGACGAACCCGCGCGGCGGGTTGACCGGGCTGCTCCCCGGTTCGGCTGGTACAACGAGTGGGATCCCGGCCTGATACGGAAACCAGGCGCCTTCCGCGCCGGCGGGGGCACGGGAGACGCCTGGGTCTGGGCTGCGCGTCGATCGTCAGAGGTCGAACTCGCCGTCCTTGGCGCCGCCGACGAACGCGTCCCACTCGTCCACGGTGAAGATCAGCACGGGGCCGGTCGGGTTCTTGGAGTCCCGCACGGCGACCGCGTTGGGGACGAAGGCCACCTCGACGCAGTTGTCGCAGTTCGGGCCGCTTCGGGTGCTCTTCTGCCAGACCGCGCCGTTCAGGTCGACATGAAGCCCTTTGGTCTTGATTTCCATAATGGCTCCTTTGCTAGCTTCGCGATGTAGGCGACCGACTCCTCGGGACGGAGCGCGGCCGCACGGATGTGGTCGAAGATGAAGACGTACTTCCGCAACTCGTCGCTTTTCTCGATGAAGAGGCCACCGGTGGCGTTCTCCGCGTAGACCACCTCGGGGTCGCTTGGCTCGGGGAACTCGAGAATCGCGAAGGTGCCGTCCATGCCGGCATGGGCACCGGCTTCGAAGGGCAGGATCTGCAGGGTCACGTTGGGGAGATCAGCCGCCTCCACAAGCCTTTCCAGTTGGGCCCGCATGACGGCATCCCCGCCGACAGGCCGGCTTACGACCGCTTCATCCAGAACGAACCATAGGTCGATAGGGTCGTCCGCTTTCAACAACGACTGACGGGCGGTACGGACACTCACCCGACGGTCTACGTCTTCGTTGGTGAAATCGGGGCGAGCGGCGCGGATCATCGCTCGCGCATAGGCCTCCGTCTGCAGGAGCCCCGGAACGACCTGCTGTTCGTAGGCCCGGATCGAACGGGCCGCCGCCTCGAGGCCGACGTAGGCGCCGGCGAGCACCTGGCCGTACGGGTGCCACCAGCCCTTCTGGCGCGCTTCGCGGGCGATCTGGACGAGTTCCTCGCAGTCCGGGCCGGTCACGCCGTAGATGGCGAGCATGTCGCGGACGTCGCGCGGAGTCGCCGAGGTGTGACCGGTCTCGATGCGGGAGATCTTCGAAGCGGAGCATTCGAGCCGCTCGGCGACGCCGTCGATGGTGACTCCGGCGGATTCCCGCAGTCGGCGCAATTCGGCACCTAACCGCCTTCTACGGATAGTCGGGCTCCGGCGCTCGGTCACCGGTCACCTCCGGACGGGATGCGGAAACATTTCGGCGTCCGCACCCGCCGCGGGAACGGACCTATTCGGACAAATGCGGCGAGCTACGCTAATTGCGGCGGTCGCTGTGTGATGCGCGTCCAGTCTGACGCGCTTATCGGGCGGACATCAAGGACCATAGCGGCCGAACGAGGCCACGAAAGCACTACCAAAGTGCAACTTGCATTGATCACGTTGTTCGTGCACTCTGTGCGTAGGCCACGCGTTACTCAGCGTTCCTGATAGATCAGCTGGCCTCCTCCCCCCACGGCTTCGGAACAGGAGTAGATGTGCTTCCACGCTCCGGTGACGTGCTGCACGTGACGCGCGCGGCGAGCGTCCAGTTCATGGACCCCCTCCTCTTCCGCGTGATCCGCGTGCACGACTGGCCGACGTACGACGGCTGGGTCTGGCTGGACGGCTACGAGCTCAACGCGGCGGGCGACGCGGTGGAGCGGCGGTCCATCTTCGTGCAGGTCAGCGGCCTGCGCCAGCTCCGGAACCCCAACGACCTGCGCAACGCGCCGCGCCGTGTCACCAACGCGCCGCGCGTTCCGGTCGCGGCCCGCGCGAGCTGACCTTCGCGTTCCGCCCGTGCCGGCGGCGTTCTCGCCATAGACTCGCAATACCCACCGAACAGTTCACCCCAGGCGTGACCAGGACCCCGATCCCTGGGGGTCTCCTATGGTCAAGCCACCAGCGCGACCGCGATCCCGCTCCCGCTCCTTGCCGGTGCTCGTAGCGGCAGGCGCGTTCGCGCTCGGCGCCATCGCCCTACCAGGCATGGCCGCAGCCGACCCACCGGAACCGGCGTGGTCGGTCCCCGACGACTGGCGCGGCTACCAGACGTGGCACAACAACCAGCCCGCGTCGCCGCCGGCGATCCCACCGCTCGCATCCCCTGGCGCGGCGGGTGGGGTCGTGGAGCCGTACGCCCCGGAATATGTCGTTCCGACACCCACGACCACACCTCAGGACAACCGCGGGCCCGGCGCACCACGGGAGATGCCGCCGGCGTCGCCGGTGGACACGCGCGGGCTCGACGAACTGTTCCCGGACCCGACCGAGCCGCCGTCCCAGCAACCACTCCAGGACCACGCGGCCGCGTCGCACTCAGCGGCCTCGGAGCCGCCGGACATCGCCCGTCCGTTGATCTACTCGGGCCTGACGGGCATGGTGCTGTCGGCCACCGGCATCACCGTCGTCCTGATCCGCCGCCGAGCGCTCTGACCGAGCACAGCAGGATGGCCGATGCAGTCGCTTTACCTGTCAGCATCACCGGGAAGCGGCTGGCGCCGCGATGGTTCGGACGACCGCTCGATGGGTCGCTTCAAGGGCCGCGTTTGCCCAGGCGGCGACTCTTCCGTTCCGGTTTGGGCGGTGGCGGAGGGCTCTCCCCTGGGGCGGTGCCTTCAGGCCACAGCGGTGTGGCCGTCGAGGTGCGTGGTCTCGTCTCCTTAGGCTCTCCGGACCCCACCTCCGCGAAGTCGTCGGCGTACGGAGACGCGGCCCCGAAGCGCGATTCGCTTCTTGGCGAGCCGGAAAGCGAACGGTCGTCGGCAGGTGGCGAGTCGACACGCGCGGTGCCGTCGTGACCGGAACTGTCGCCGTTGGACGGCAGGTCAGGCGACGTCTGGACGTGCTCCCGGATGGACGGCGAATCATCGACGTCGTCGCGTTGGCCGGGAATCGTCGGCGCGGCGGCCAGCCTCGCACTGTCGGCGCGTTGGGCCAGCGACGTCACCAGCACGGAACCCGCGAGGCCCGCCAGCACCGCATATGGCGCCAGGAGGTGTGCGGACACCTGCTCGGCTCGGATGCCGGCGAGCCGCGGCGCGGCCAGGAAGTAGGCGACCGCCACCAGCAACGGACCGACCACTCCCGACACGGCGGCCCCGACACGGCGGAACGGATCCCGGGCGGCGGCGCGCGCGGCCAGAGCGCCGATCACGAACGCCGAGCCCAGCGAGAGCGCCGCGCCGGGCCAGTAGATGTAGTCGCGGAACCAGAACGCGCCGCTGCCGTCGGTGATCTGCCAGACGCCCAGCTGCGCCGCTTCGAGACCGCGACCCGCGACGACGCCCTCGACCACCGACACGATCGCGAGGAACCAGAGCCAACCCGTCGTCGCGATGACGTTGGTCGCGGCTGCTGACGACGACAGCGTCCAGACCGCGAAGACCAGGCCCACCAGCACGCCGATGACGGCGTAACCAGCCGCGATCGTCTGCGGTGAGAACGCGTCGGCGCGGACCGCGGCACGGGCCGGGACCGCCACCAGCGCCACCGTGACCAACGCGCCGACCGCGGCGGCGAGGGACAACGAGAAACGGCTGAGCAGGGCGGCCGCGCCGCGGGACTCCGGGTCGACGTCCGCGGTGAGACGGTGCGCGCCGATCGCGCCGGCCACCGTCGACGTCGCGGCCACCCACGCGGCCCATGCCAGGCTCGCGGCCCAGGCGGCCTCGCCCGCACGGTCGGCCGCCGGCAGCCAGGTGATGATGCCCAGGCCGTAGCCCAGGCCCAACTGCGCGGCCCCCGCGCACGCGGCTATGCCGATCGCTGACGCGATCGATCCTCCCCAGCCTCGTACGGCCATGCGGGGGAGCGTAGCGTCCGCTTGCAGCGGGAGCGAGCCGGTACGCAGTCATTGTTGTCAAAGGCTTCACGGTTTACGCGCACCGGAGTTGACCAGTCACATTTAGGCTCGCACGGGTAGCGTGTCGCCCAGCTTCGCAGGCTAGGGTCGGTTTCCGGATCAGCACCGCACCGGAAGGGATCGAGGATGGTCGACGAGCCGAAGGACCCGCGCGCCAGCCGGCGGGGCGAAGGCGCCGGCCCCGCTGACCCGCCCCTCGACCGAACCGCACCGTTGGAACCCGTCCGCGAGGACGCGGCACCGCCCGCCGACCCGACTGCGACGTCACCGCACGCCGACGGCACCAGCGGATCGTCTCCCTGGCCCACGGACGCCGGCACGAACAGCACCTCGTCAGAACGGCGAGCCGCCATCCCAGACGACAGCGACACGCCCACCTCGTCATCGCAACCGCAACCCACCGAACCGAGCCGGGCCAACGACACAAAGGCTTCGTCCGAACCGCAACCAGCGACCTCCCGCGACGACATCGACACACCGACCGCCTCAATGACGTCGCAGCACGCCGAACCAACTCGGGACAGCGCGGACGGCCCATCAGAAGCCCAACCCACAACCCCACACGACCACGGCGACACACCCACCGCCGCACCACACCCACCGACCGCCAAACCAACCCACAACCGCACCGACGACCCACCCCAACCCCAACCCACCACCCCACAGGACGACAGCGACGCCCCGACTGCCGCACTGAAGCCGCTATCCGCGCAGCCGGACCACTACGACGGCACAGGCGGTTCAGCCGGAGCGCGCCGCGCGACGGCAGCCGACAACGGCGGCCTTGGCACCGCTTCGGCAGCATCGCGAGGTGGCGAGCGCGATGACCTCGGCGCGGCGCGAGATCGCGAAGACCGGACAGCCCTGAGTGGTCGCTCGGACGACGTGGCGTCAGCAACCGGTCTGGAACCACAGGGTGCTGTCGCTCGCAGCGACGACGGCTCCACTGACGGTGATCGCGATGGACCTGGCGACGCGCCGTCGTCCCCACGGGACACGCCCGCGTCCAGCGGCACCGGCGGGCCCCATGACGCGGCAACGACGCGGAGCTTGGCCGCGGTGGACGCCGGCGACCAGGAGAAGGGCAGACCTTCCCAGGACGACCGCGGTGCGAACGGGGCTGGCCTCGCCGGCGCGGGTACGAGTCCCGATGACGAACCTGCGCCGACGCGCCGCTACACGGCGTGGGGAACTGGGCCGACCGCGCCGACCCGGGGCTTTGAGGGTGTCGACGGTTCCGCAACGACGCGGCAATGGGCTGTCGGTCGTGGAAGTGACGACCCGGGTTCGACCCGCCGCTTTGGTCCCGGCGACGACGAGCCGACTGTCGCCGACGGCTCGCCGTATGGTGGCGACGACCGGACCACCCGCATACAGAACACCGGCCCGCGCAACGCGACACCACCCGCCAACGACGCCTGGGCCGGTCGCGCCGGTGTCCCTCAACCAGGCGGCCCAGGTGGCCCACCCAACGACGATGGTGGCTGGGTGCCGGGTCCCTCCGACGGCGGTCGTCGATGGTGGATGCCCATCCTCCTCGGCATCATCGCCCTCATCCTGCTGGCCGTGCTCGCCTTCGGGCTGTGGCTGATCCTGCGTGGCGACGGCGGTGGCGCTCCAACGCCGTCGCCGTCACCGACACCGACCGCACGCCCGACAACCGCCACGCCGACGACCGCCGCACCCACCACGACCGCGCCGTCGCCGACTGCCACCGCACCGACCGCGGTACCGGTGCCGGAAGTCGCCGGCCTCACGGTCATCGAAGCGGGACAACGCTTGTCCGACGCCGGCCTGTCCGCACGACTCCGATATGTCGACTCCGCGGAACCAGCCGGCACGGTAGTCGGCGCGGATCCCAAGGTAGGAACCACCGTGCCAGTTGGCTCCACGGTCACCCTGACCGTCTCTTCTGGCCGCACCATGCCTCCTACCACCCCACCACCGACCACCCCGCCAACCTCACCTCCGGCCACGCCACCAGGCCCTTAACCCACGTTTAGGAGACCAAAGTGCCGGCGATCAGCCGCCCGCGAACCCAACTGAAGCGTGACCCAGGGATGAGGCGGCCCTCTCGCCAAGCAGCCGTTCGCGGCGCTCGCGCGGCACTGGGCAGGGCCGGGACACGAACTGGTCGACCGACGCACAGGGACTGCCGCTGAGAGGCCATCGGCAAGTTGATCAACCGGATTGGCGACGGCGGGACCACGCGCAACGGTCCGCGGTCGCTGGCGGCACGGGGTCGAGGTCGCGGAGCGGGCCTCGACGGCCTGGAGGGTACGGCGGTCCTTGAGATGAAGGGCGTCTTGACCACAGAGCAACGCACGGGCCAACGCGACGAAGCGCAAAGACGGCAGTTCGCCGAGCCCGCAGCGCGGCGCGGCCTCAGGTCGACCGGCTCGCCCTTGTCCAGCACGCCTACCTGGTCAGCCGCTTCAACCGGGGGTTGTTCCGCGCCGCTGGACAGGGCGGTGAATGTGGGCCAGTGGGCTCGCGAACCGAGCCCGGATACCGAACCGATGGCTGGCGATCGTGTCGCCCCTGATCGCCGGCACACCCAACCCCGTCACCGACCTGTCGGTCAAGGCGATCCACGCCGGCCTGTCGGCCAAAGGCGATCCACGCTGGCCTGTCGGTCAAGGCGATCCACGCCGGCCTGTCGGCCAAAGGCGATCCACGCCGGCCTGTCGGCCAAAGGCGATCCACGCCGGCCTGTCGGCCAAAGGCGATCCACGCCGGCATGGCTGGATACAAGCACCGTACCCTCGGCGAGCTTTTGCTGAGCGGCGCGGCAGCCACCGGCCCGGCCGGCGCCGCGGATCGACCGCGACGGTCGGCACCTCGCACGGCGCCGGACGCCCGCAGCCGCGCGCGGTTACTCGATCGGCCACGTGTGGACCGGGTCGTTGGTGCGTTGCAGTTCGCAGTAGCGGATCAGCATGTGGTGCAGGGCCGTTTGGCGGTCCATGCCGCGCTTTCGTTCGTACCGGCGGACCGTTTCCGTCTGCCAGGTCGCGCCGTTCTGGCCGGTGCGACATCGGTCGGCGATGATGCCCAGGAGGTGGTCGCGGTGGCGAGGGGCCACGCCGAAGCGGTCCAGGCCCGCCGCGGCGCGCGGAAGCAACAGCTCCGGGACAAGGTCCGCGGCGCGGACCTCGCCGCGGCGTGGCCAGTAGACCATGGCGTCGATGCCGCGGCGGGCGGCGGCGTGGAAGTTCTCCTCCGCTTTCGAGAACGGCAGCTGACTCCAGATCGGACGATCCGCCTCGGCGAGGTCACGGACGAGTCCGAAGTAGAACGCCGCGTTCGCGAGCATGTCGACGACTGTCGGGCCGGCCGGCAGCACGCGGTTCTCGACGCGCAGGTGCGGGCGGCCGTTCATGATGTCGTACACCGGGCGGTTCCACCGGTAGATGGTGCCGTTGTGCAGGCGCAGCTCGGCGAGGTGCGGGACCCCGCCGTTGTGCAGGACCTCCACCGGGTCCTCGTCGTCGGTGATGGGCAGGAGCGGCGAGAAGTACCGTACGTTCTCCTCGAAAAGATCGAAGATCGACGTGATCCACCGCTCGCCGAACCACACCCTCGGGCGGACGCCCTGCGTCCTCAGCTCGTCCGGGCGGGTGTCGGTGGCCTGCTCGAACAGGGCGATCCGGGTCTCCGCCCACAGGCGCTTCCCATAGAGGTACGGCGAGTTCGCGCCGATCGCCACCTGCAACGCGGCGATCGACTGCGCGGCGTTCCAGTAGTCGGCGAACGTGTCCGGCGCCACCTGCAGGTGGAACTGCACACTCGTACAGGCCGATTCTGGCGCGATCGAGTCGGTGAACGTACGCAGACGCTCGACGCCGCGGATGTCGAGGTCGATGTCTTCGCCGCGGGCCGCGACGATCTGCTCGTTCAGCGCCCAATATCTCTCATTGCTGGACAGGTTGCTCAGCACCAGGTGGCGCGGGGTCAGCGTGGGAAGCATGCCGATCAGCACGATCGTCGCGTCCGCCTTGTTCGCCCTGTCCTCCGCCCGAGCGATGCTGGCCTGGATGTCGGCCGCGTAGTCCGCGAAGCCGTCCCCCTCGATCAGCCGCGGACGCGCGTTCAACTCGAGGTTGAACTGGCCCAGCTCGGTCTGAAAGGTGGGATCCGCGAGGTTGGCGAGGATCTCCGCGTTGCGCATCGCGGGCTCGGCGTCCTTGTCGACGAGGTTCAACTCGATCTCCAAGCCCGTTGTCGGCCGATCGGCGTCGAATGCGAAGTCGTCGAGCATCAGCGCGAAGACATCGAGACATCTACGCACCTTCTGCCTATAACGGACACGGTCTTCGCGCGAGAATCCGACCGGCGACACATCCTTGCCCATGTGCCCTCCCCGGCGCACGGCCCCGTATTACTGCGGATGGACCCTTCACGGTAGGAGCGCGAGCGGCGCTCGGCCAGGGACAAACCCGACTCTTATCACCCTTTGTAAGCGCGCCAAAGCGTTCAGTCCACCATACGTGAAAGCCCCGGCAGCCGTGATCGGCTGCCGGGGCTTGTGTGCCACGCACTCGGCGGAGGGCCATTACTCCTGGCGGATGGCCTCGCCCTCGATCTCGATGCGGATCTTCTTGCCCACCAGGACCCCGCCGGTCTCAAGGGTGACGTTCCAGGTCAGGCCGAAGTCCTCACGGTCGATCTCGGTGCTCGCCGAGAAGCCGAAGATGTCCTTGCCGTACGGGTTGCGGCCGGCACCCTCGAACTCGACCTTGAGGTCCACGGAGCGGGTCACGCCGCGGATCGTCAGCTGGCCCGGAAGCACGAACTCCGTGCCGTTGACCTCCTTGACCCCACCGATGCTCTGGAACTCGATGGTCGGGAACTCCTCGGTCTGCAGGAAGTCGCCGCTGCGGAGGTGGTTGTCGCGGTCGGCGACACCCGTCGTGATGCTCGCGGCCTTGATCGTCGCGGTGACGCTGGAGTCCAGCGGGTCCTCGGCGACGGTGATCGTGGCGGACGCCTCGTCGAAGTGGCCGCGAACTTTCGAGACCATCATGTGGCGAGCGGTGAAGCCGACGAGCTTGTGCATGGGGTCGAGCTCATATGTGCCCGCCGTCGGGATGGTGATGCCGTTCCAGACGCGGGTGTTGTTGCTGGTGGCGGTGTCGCTCATGGGAGGAGACCCCTTCACAGGTGGTTGCGAACTCAACGCTTGTTTGAGCAACTATATCCGCCGCAATATTCCGCCTGTCAAGGACTGGTACACTCGAACACGTGGCCGAGTTGCACGAAGACACCCGCATCACCGCGATCGGGCTGCTCGCCGAGACCTTCACGGGGCTCTCGGCGCGCTTCGCCGCGCAGTTCGAGGCGCACAAACTCTCGCCGGTCGAGTTCGAGGTGTTGATGCGGCTCGCCCGCTCCCCCGGCCACGAGCTGCGGATGACCGACCTCGCCGCACAGACGGCCCTCTCCACGAGCGGCGTCACCCGCGTCGTCGACCGCATGGAGCGCGACGGCCTCCTGCGCCGGCGCGCCTGCCCGTCGGACCGCCGCTCCTCCTACGCCGGAGTCACCGACGCCGGCATGGAACGTCTCGCGGCGACCCTGCCTGGCCACCTCCGGCTGATCGAGGAGTGGTTCACAGGGCAGCTCACCCCGACCGAGCTCGACCAGCTCCTCACGTCGCTCCGCAAGATCCGGGACGCGGTCAACCCGTGCGCCACCGCGGGCATCCGGGCCGAGACCGCTGAAGCACCAGAGGCAGTCGACGCCGCCTGAATTTTCTGCCGGTTTGATGCATAAAACGCTACCGGCAGAAAGACCGGCAGAACCGATCGACCCTCACTGCCAAAAGCCACATTTGGTACGCGGGCCGCGAGGCTCCCGATACGGTACTTCCGAGCACCAGCTGACAGCGCCACGGGGGAGCGGCGCGAGCATGTAGTTCGCAGGGTCCGTCGGGGGGCGGGCCGCTCGCGCCGAGTGGGGGTGGAAGGCAGCCGGCGCTGACCGATTGGGAGGGCGGTCAGAGCCGGCTGCCGCCGCACCACCAGCGGTGACGCTGCCGGCAACCTCCGGGCAGCGGCGAAGAGAGCGAGCAGGCCGGCGACGGGGAACAGCAGCATGAGGGCCGGCCGCACCATCATCCGCCGGGACAGTTCGGCCCCACGCCCCGGCCTGGTCGAGCCGGCGACCCGGCTCCGAACGAGAGCTACCCCGCCCCGGGTCGACGCCGCCAACGCGCGACTACCAGCAAGCGAGTCGGGTCTCGCGTCACGGCACCGGCATGCGGGTCGGGTATCCGACACGGTGAGCGGTGACGGCGGGCGGCGAGCCGTACGCGGTGGCAAGGCCGTCCGAACAACGGGTGGCGCTCATCCCGCTCAGGTGCTTACATCCCCCGGGTATTCGGTGCTACCGGGGAGGTTTCGCCCATGTTCGCGGCGGTGGGTCGGGCGATGGTTCGGTGGCGGTGGCCGGTGCTCGGTGTGTGGCTGGTGCTGGTCCTCGCGGGTGGGGTGTTCGGCGGCCAGGTGTTCGACCGGCTCGCCAGCACCGACAACCTGCGGGCCGATGCGGAGTCCCAGCTTGCCGAGCGGCGGGTACAGGAGCTCAAGCCCGAGGGCGAGAAGGTCATCGCCGTCATCCGCGACCGGGACATCTACGATCCGCCGCTGGTCGAGAACGTCACGAAGATCTCCAACGAGATCCGTGGCATTGACGGGGTCAAGGAGGTCGACGACCTCTACAGCTCCCCCGGCGGCCGGATCGGCGCCGACAACCGCAGTTCGCTGGTCGAGGTCGAACTCCGCCCCGACCTCCCGGACGAGAAGCGCGAACAGGTCGAGGATCTCGTCGCTGCCGCGCTGCACCGGATCGACGCGCCGCAGGTGCTGGTCGGAGGTGAAAAGCTCGCCGAGCGGGAGTTCGCCGACCAGGCCATCCGGGACGCCGCGGTCGGCGAGAGCGTCGCGCTGGTCGTACTCCTGGCACTCCTCGTCCTCGTACTCGGTGGTTTCGTCGTCGGCCTGATCCCCCTCGCGGCCGCGCTGGCGTCGGTCGCCGTGACCCTGCTCGGGCTGCTCGGGCTGGCCGCGCTCACCGAGGTGGGCGAGTTCACCGTGAACGTGGTCACGCTGCTCGGCATCGGGCTCGCCGTCGACTACGCGCTGCTGATGATCGCGCGGTTCCGCGAGGAGCGTGACGCGGACCCGGCGGCTGACATCACGGCGCTGGTGGCGCGGACGGCGGCCACCGCTGGCCGTACCGTCGTGATCTCCGGTCTTGCCGTCGCCGCCAGCATGGTGGGGCTGTTCGTGTTCGCCGAGCCGCTGCTGGCCACGATGGCGCTCGGCGGGGCCGTCGGCGTCGTGCTGGCGACCCTCGCGGGGCTGACCGCGGTGCCGGCGTTGATCGCGACCGCGCACCGCCGCATCCCGGCCGACCCACGGCGCTTCACGGCGCGACTTCCGCTGCTCGGTCGGCGGCGGCCGGGTCCGGACCGTCAGGGCCTTCTCGCCCGACTCGCGGCATTCGCGCAGAAGCGCCCCGGGCCGGTCGCCATCGCCGTCTCCGTCGGGCTGCTCGTCCTCTCCCTGCCGTTCGTCCTCGGCGCGAACCTCGCCAACTCCGACGCGCGGGCCCTGCCGAAGGACGCGGAGGCCCGCCAGTTGTACGAGGTGGTCCAGCGCGATTTCAACGTCAACCGCGCGGAGCCGATCGTTGTCGTGGTCGACGCCGACCCCGCCACCGCAGCCGTGCGTGACCTGATGAACCAGCTCAACACCATGCCGGGTGTGGTACTCATGCAGCCGCGTCCCGATGTCACCGGCCCGGCCGCGATCATCGACGTCACGCCGCGCGGCGAGACGGGGGACGCCACCTCGCGCGATCTGGTACGCCAGATCCGCGCGCTCGACACGCCCCTCCCCCTGCTGGTCGGCGGTGCGGCGGCGGAGCTGGTGGACTACAAGGAATCGGTCGCGGGCCGGCTGCCGATCGCGGTCGGGATCCTGCTGGTCGCCACCGCGATCCTGCTCTGGATCCTCACCGGCTCGCTGGTCACCCCGCTCAAGGCGCTGCTGATGAACGCCCTCACCCTGCTCGCCACGCTCGGCGTGCTGATCGTGGTGTTCCAGTGGGGCGTCGGGGACTTCCTGCTCGGCTTCGACTCGTGGGGGGCGGTCGACCTCACCACGCCGGTGCTGCTCTTCGTGTTCATCTTCGGGCTGTCGATGGACTACGAGGTGTTCCTGCTCGCCCGGATCAAGGAGGAGTGGGACGGCCGGGTCCGGCGCCGGCGATCCGGCGACGACGCCGCCGCGAACGACCGCGCGGTTCTCGCGGGCATCGCGAAGTCGGGTCCGGTGGTCACGACCGCGGCCCTCGCGATCTCGGTGGTCTTCCTCGGGTTCCTGCTCGGCGGCCTGACGGCGGTCAAGGAGATCGGCTTCGGCATGGTGGTGGCGGTGATCCTCGACGTCACGGTGGTACGCGGTCTCCTGCTTCCCGCGCTCATGAGTCTGCTCGGGGACCTCAACTGGTGGTCGCCGGGCCCGCTGCGGCGGCTGCACCTGCGCTGGTTCCCGCCTGCGGCGCCGGCTGGGAGGATCGTGGCGCGCGGGGCGGCCGCGGTGCCGGCCGCCCACGAGCCGATCTCGCCGTAGGGGCCGGGCCGCCGAGAGAGCCGCTGGTCGGGGCCGCCCACACGACCAGTTCGCCGTCCTCGGCGTCCTGTCGGAAATCGGGCGTTCCGGCGTCAGTGACGCGACGGTGCGGTCCACAACGCGGGGCGACCTGCGTAATCTTCCTGCCCATGACCGCGGATCACGGTGCTGAGCAGGGCTTCGACGCTCTGCTCAAGGCGCGGCGCCGGGAGGCGGGGTTAACCCAGAACGATCTCGCGGCGCGCGCCGGGGTCGGTGTGCGTACCGTGCGTGACCTGGAGCGGGGCCGGGCGTCCCGGCCGCAACGCACGACCGTCAACCTGCTCGCCGACGCGCTCGGCCTCACCGGTCGGGCCCGGGCCGAGTTCCTCGCCGCCGCGCGCGGCGGTGAGGCACCCGCGCGCACCAGACAGCCGCCCGACGAGGCACGCGTGCAGCTCGCGCCGGCGTCGACCGCGCCGGCACCCAACCGCGGCCGCGGCCTCCCACCGGCCGGGCCGCTCGTCGGCCGCGACCTCGACGTCGCGGAGGTCGCGCTGACGATCCTGCGCGGCGACGGCCTGGTGAGCCTCGTCGGCCTCGCCGGGGTGGGCAAGACGAGCGTGGCCCTCGCGATCATCGAACGGGTCAAGGAGCGGCACCCCGGCGGGGTCGCCGGCATCCTCATCACCGAGGGCTCGACCGAGAGCGACGTGCTCACCGCGGCCGCGACCGTGCTCGGCGTGGCGCGCGCCGACGAGCTCGCGGGTCGCCTGGCCGGCGCGCCGAGCGTGCTGCTCGTCGACGCGGTGGAGCGGGCTCCCGACGCGGTCGCCGAGGCCCTGCACCGGCTCACGGAGATCGCGCCGTCCCTGCGGATCCTCGCCACCGGCCGCCACCCGGTCGGGCTGCCGGGCGAGCGGGTCTGGCCCGTCGTACCGCTCGAGGTGCCGCCCACCGACGACCTCGACCTGGAGGCCGCCGCCCGCTACCCCTCGGTCGCCCTCTTCCTCGACCGGCTCGGCCGGGTTCGGCGGGAGCCACTGGAGCCCGGCGAGGTGCCCGCCATGATCCGGCTCGTCCGCCGGCTGGGCGGGCTGCCGCTCGCGCTGGAGCTCGCCGCCGCTCGCGGCCGGGTCCTCGACATGAACGAGATCCTGGACCGGTACGGGCATCGGCTGCTCGACCTGGCCGGCCCGGAGACCACTCCCGGCACCGTCAGCCTGCGCGACGCGGTCGCGGCGAGCTACCAGCTGCTCGAACCCGAGGAGCAGGCGGCCGTACGCCGGCTTTCGCCGTTCCGCAACCGCTGGTCGGTCGAGCTGGGTGAGGCGATGCTCGCCGACACGTCGGCGCCGGGCCCGGCGGTCGTCGGCGACCCCGTACCGCTGCTGGACCGCCTCGTCGCCCTCGGCCTGCTCGGGGTCCGCGGTTCCGGATCGCTGCGGTTCCGCCTGCTCGACGTGGTCCGCGACTACGCGGAGGAGCAGGCCGCCGCCGAGGGTGAGCTGACCGCGATCCGGCGGCGGCACGCGCAGGTCATGGCCCGGTACGCGGCCCGCGTCGCACCGGACCTGGTCGGCGCCAGGCTCACCGGCGCCGTGTCCAAATTGGACGAGGTGACCAGCGACCTGTGGGCGGCGCTCGCGCACTCGGCGATCGACGATCCGCACACGGCGCTGCTGCTCGCCGCGAACCTGCCCCGGTGGTGGCGGTTCCGCGGCCGGGACGCGGCGGGGCGGCAGTGGTTGCGCCGGTTGCTCGACGACCCGCGTACGGCCGACGCCGACCCGGTGCTCCGCGCGTGGGCCCAGCTCGGGGTGGCGCAGTTGGCCGCGGAGCACGACGCCGGCCCGAGCGAGCTGCCGGCGGCGGAGGCGGCGCTGGCGACGTTCCGCGAGCAGGGTGACGTGAGCGGCGAGCTGGCGGCCCGCAACCAGCTCTGTGCGCTGTGGATGTCGACCGGGGGCTACGACGAGGCCCGCAGGCACGGCGCGGCGGCGCTGGCGCTGGCGACCCGGATGGGCCGTACCCGGGACATGGCCGTGGCGCAGAACAACCTGGCCTGGCACGAGATCCGCACCGGCGACCTGGCCGCGGCCCGCCGCCGGATGGCGGCGGTCGACCGGCTCGCCGCGCAGTGCGGTGAGGAGCGGCTGCGCGCGCTGGCGCTGGCCAACGTCGCCGAGGTCAACCGCATCGACGGCCGGTACGAGGACGCGGTGAAGATGGGCCGCCGGGCGATCGCGGCGCTGGAGCGGCTCGGCGATCCCGGGCACCGGGCCCGCGTGCTCGGGACGATCGGCCTGGCGCTCGCCCTCGCGGACCGCCCGGACGAGGCGTTCGAGACCCTGACCCAGCTGCGGGCCGCCGCCGTGCCGCGCGAGTCCACCACGGACGCGGTGGCCAGCGACGTCCAGGGCCCCAGCGCGATGATCGAGGCGACGCTCGCGGCGAAGCGCGGCGACCGTGTCCTGGCCGCGGAGTGGTTCGGCGTGGCGGTCCAGGCGTACGCCGGGGGCCGCGACCTGCGCGATGTCGCGGAGGCGCTGGTGGGTCTGGCGTCGGTCACCGACGATCCGGATGCCCGGGCCGGGGTGCTGACCCGACTGGAGGCGGTGTGCAAGGAGGGCGGCATCACGCTCCTCGCCACGGAACGGGCCCGCGCCGAACACCGACCCCTGCCTGCCTGACCGCGCGGCGCCACCGGCGGTCCCGCCGGGACGCCAGCGGACTCGCGACCCGGGTCCCGGCCCGCAACGGAGCCGGACGGCCGGCACGGCCAGCGCCTGGACGCCAGCCTCTCTGCGATGCCGACATCGCAGGCGATGACACGCGGCGGTGCCGCCGGGACGCCGGCGAACTCGCTACGCCGGCCGGAGCCCAGCCGCGCCGGAGCCCAGCCGCGCCGGAACCGCTGGGCAGTTCGATGGACACGTCGACCGACCGGGTCCGGCGGGAGACGTCGAACGGACGCAGGCGGGTCGCAACAAAAGCGCGAGGCCCAGCCGCGCCGAAAGCCCGGCCGCAACAAAAGCGCGGAGCCCAGCCGCGCCGAAAGCCCGGCCACAACAAAAGCGCGGAGCCCAGCCGCGCCGAAAGCCCGGCCACAACAAAAGCGCGAACTCCAGCCGCGGCGGAAGCCGTGCCGTAACGAAGCGCGGAGCCTGGCCGCGGCGCGTGCCGGTGCCTCCGCGTCCGGACCCGGCCTCTACGCGACGCCGAGGTCGCGGGCGATGACCAGGCGTTGGATCTCCGACGTGCCCTCGCCGATCTCCAGGATCTTGGCGTCGCGCCAGAAGCGGGCCACCGGGTACTCGTTCATGAAGCCGTAGCCGCCGTGGATCTGGGTCGCGTCGCGGGCGTTGTCGACGGCGGCCTCGCTGGCGTACAGCTTCGCGATCGCGGCCTGGCGTTTGAACGCGCCGCCGGTGCGCATCGCGTTGGCGGCGTCGTAGTACGCCAGGCGGGCCAGGTGCGCGCGCTTCTCCATGTCGGCGATCTTGAACTGGATGGCCTGGAAGTCGGCGATCGGCTGGCCGAACGCGTGGCGGTCCTTCGCGTAGCGGATGGACTCGTCGACGCAGCCCTGCGCCAGGCCCGTCGCCAGCGCCGCGATGGCGATGCGGCCCTCGTCGAGGATGCGCAGGAACTGGGCGTACCCGCGGCCGCGCGCACCCAGCAGGTTCGCCGCCGGGACGCGGACGTCCTCGAACGTCAGCTCGTGGGTGTCGGAGGCGCACCAGCCGACCTTCGAGTATCCCGGCGCCACCGTGAAGCCCGGCGTCCCGGACGGGACGATGATCGTGGACAGCTCCTTGCCGCCGTCGGGCTTCTCGCCGGTCACCGCCATCACCGTCACCAGCGACGTGATGTCGGTGCCGGAGTTGGTGATGAACGCCTTCGCCCCGTTGATCACCCACTCGTCGCCGTCGAGGACGGCGCGGGTCGTGGTGCCGCCGGCGTCCGAGCCGAACCCGGGCTCGGTGAGTCCGAACGCGGCCAGGGCCTCGCCGCGCACGAGCGGCGGCAGCCAGCGGCGCTTCTGCTCCTCGGTGCCGAAGCGGTGGATCGGCATCGCGCCGAGCGACACCGCCGCCTCCAGCGTGATCGCCACGCTGGAGTCGACCCGGGCCAGCTCCTCCAGGGCCAGGCAGAGGGCGAAGTAGTCGCCGCCCATGCCGCCGTACTCCTCCGGGAAGGGCAGGCCGAACAGCCCCATCTTGCCCATCCCCGCGACCACGTCGTACGGGAAGGTGTGGTTCTCGTAGTGCTTGGCGATGACAGGCGCGACCACCTCGTGGGCGAACTCGCGCACGCTCTGTCGCAGCGCCTCGTGCTCCTCGTTGAGCAAAACGGCCCCCTCAGACAGGTGTGACGCCGTGTCGGCGGCGGGAGAAATGCCGGTCCTTGCCGCGCGCGGCGGCGTAGCGCGCGATCAGCTCGGCGCGCAGGTGTTCGGGCGGGACGATCGCGTCGACCACCAGCTCGGCCGCGAGATGCACGATGTCGATGTCCCGCTCGTACGCCTCGCGCCGGTCGCGGACGAACGCCTCGCGCGCCGCCGGGTCCTCGATCGCGGCGATCTTGTTGGCGTACACCGCGTTGACCGCCGCCTCGGCACCCATCACCGCGATCTTCGCGGTCGGCAGTGCGATCGTCGCGTCCGGCGCGAAGCCGGGGCCGGCCATGGCGTAGAGCCCCGCGCCGTACGCCTTGCGCACCACCACGCACATCTTCGGCACCGTGGCCTCGGCGATCGCGGTGATCATCTTCGCGCCGTGCCGGATGATGCCCTCCTTTTCCACCGCGGACCCCACCATGAAGCCCGGCACGTCGGCGAGGAAGAGCAGCGGCACGTTGAAAGCGTCGCAGAGTTGGACGAACCGGGTGGCCTTGTCGGCGGAATCGACGAACAGCACGCCGCCCTTGAACATCGAGTTGTTGGCGACCACGCCGACGACCTGCCCGTCCAGCCGCCCGAAGCCGATGGTCACCTCCCGTGCCCACAACGCCTGGATCTCGAAGAACGACCCCTCGTCGAGCAACCCCTTGACGAACCGCCGCATGTCGAACGCCTGCCGCTCGTTGGCCGGCACGAGCCCGGCCAGGTCGATCGCCGGCGGCGGCGCCGCGACCGCCACCGGCGGCTCCGCGGTGTAGTTGTCCGGCAGGTACGACAGGTAGCGCCGGACCGTCGCCAGTGCCTCGTCCTCGTCCGCGCACAGGAAGTGGCCGACGCCGGACTCTCGCGTGTGGACGGACGCGCCGCCCATCGCCTCGAGCGTCGTCTTCTCGCCGGTCACCATCTCGACCATGCGGTCGGACCCGAGATACATGCTCGCGTTGCCGTCCACCATGGCGACCACGTCGCAGAACGCCGGAATATACGCCCCGCCGGCCGCCGACGGCCCGAACAGCGCGCAGACCTGCGGGATCGACCCCGAGGCCCGCACCTGGTTGTAGAAGATGTGCCCGGCTCCGCGCCGGCCCGGGAAGAGGTCGACCTGGTCGGTGATCCGCGCACCGGCGGAGTCGACCAGGTAGACCATCGGCAGGCCCGACTGGTAGGCCCGCTCGATGATCCTGATGATCTTCTCGACGGTGCGGGCACCCCACGAGCCGGCCTTGACCGTGGAGTCGTTGGCCATCAGGCACACCCGCCGGCCGTCGATCGTCGCCTGGCCAGTGATCACACCGTCGGCCGGCAGCCCCTCGGCCAGCGCGTTGGCGAACAGCCCGTCTTCGACGAAGGAGCCCTCGTCGACGAGCCGGGCCACCCGCTCGCGCGCGAACAGCTTGCCCTTGGCCGCGTTCGCCGCGTGGTAGCGCTCCGCGCCGCCGGCCCGGATCCGCTTGCCGAGTTGCTCAAGATCTTCGCCGTCGAGCGTCACGGCAACCCCTCCACTCACCCGACTGAACGATCGTTAGGTTACTACATTTCCCATAGCAAGGGGCCCCCGCGATCGTCGCGAGGGCCCCTTGATGTGAAAGAGCGGCTGGATCAGCCGGCGCTCGCGCCGCCGTCGCTCTGGGCGAAGGCGACCGAGCCGAGCAGCGCGATCGCGTTGCCGCTGACGTCCACGGCGGTCTGGACCGGCGCGTACACCTGGGTGCCGTTCAGCAGCCCGTAGTTGCCGGCGGAGACCAGGGTGGTCCCGTCGTGCTTGTGCTTGCCACCCTTGTACTTGCCCTCGGTCTGGCCGGCGGCCGAGCGGGCACCCGGCAGCAGGTCCGACGTGCCCGGCACGGCACTCTGGCCGAGCTGGCCGACGACGGGCAGGCCCGCGACGACCGGCAGCTGGCCGACCAGCGGCAGGGCCTCCTGCTTGGCGGACTCCTTGACGGTGCCACCGGCGTTCGCGCCGCCGTCGCTCTGCGCGAAGGCGACCGAGCCGAGCAGCGCGATCGCGTTGCCGCTCACGTCCACGGCGGTCTGCGTCGGCGCGTACACCTGGGTCCCGTTGAGGATCCCGTAGTTGTCGGTGCTGACCAGGGTGGTGCCCTCGGCCCGCGCGCTCTCGACCGTGCCGCCGGCGTTGGCGCCACCGTCGCACTCGGCGAACGCGACGCTGAGCGCCGCCGCGATGCTGTTGCCGCAGATGTCGACCGCGGTCTGGACCGGCGCGTACACCTGGGTCCCGTTCAGGATCCCGTAGTTGTCGCCGCTGTACAGGAAGGTGCCTTCGGCACCGCGCTTGCCCTCGGTGCGCGCGCTCTCCTCGACCGTGCCGCCGGCGTTGGCGCCACCGTCGCAGGCCGCGAACGCGACCGACGCGAGCAGCGGGATCGAGTTGCCGCAGATGTCGATCGCGGTCTGGACCGGCGCGTAGATCTGGGTCCCATTGAGGATGCCGTAGTTGCCGGACGAGACGATGGTGGTCGCCGCGTCCGCCCAGTCCCCGTGCTTGCCCTTCTTGCCCTTGCCCTCGGAGACCGCGGCGAACTCGTCGTAGTACCCACCGCCGCCGTTGTCGTCGTCGTCGTCCTCGACCGTCCCGCCGGCGTTGGCGCCACCGTCGCAGGCCGCGAAGCCGACCGACGCGAGGATCGGGATGCTGTTGCCGCAGGCGCTGACGGCGGTCTGGACCGGCGCGTACACCTGGGTGCCGTTGAGGATGCCGAAGTTGCCCGCGGAGATCATGTCAACAGACTCCCCGCCGGCGTTGGCGCCGCCGTCGCAGGCGGCGAAGCCCACCGACGCGGCGATCGGGATGGAGTTGCCGCAGACGTCGACGGCGGTCTGCACGGGCGTGATGACCTGCGTGCCGTTGCCGATGCCGAAGTTGCCGTTGCTGATGACGTCCGCCTGCGCCGCGGCCTGCGTCACCAGGAGCCCACCGGCGGCCATGACACCGACACTGATGGACTTGCGAACCCAAGTCTTCATGGGGAAGAAGAGACCTTTCCGGAAATGTCAGTTAAAGGGTGTTGCGTGTCGTCGCCTGTCCGGGCGCGACGGTGCCGTTCGTGTGCTGACTGACCCCGCCTGTCGACGCCCGGGATGTCCGGCCAGGGACTCGCCGCTCGTGGGAGCGGTGTCGGGACTCCCCGGCCTGCCTTGCTGCCCCGGGCCGCTGGCCCGGGTGGGCTGTGGCTCCTGCCCGTCGGGACGGTGCAGGTCCGCGCGTCATCTAGTCAGGCGAGACGGTCGGTGCCTCGGCGTCGTGCCGCGGGACCGTGACGTCGGCCGGCATCGGCAGCAGCTGGAAGGCCATCATGCTGCCCGCGACCGACGAGGGAACGGTGGCGAACGCACCGCCCTCGACCGGCGAACCCGGCCCGTGGGCCGGCACACCGGTCAGGCTGCCCTGCTGCCCCCGCCGCGGTGCGGGGTTGGGCAGCCTTCGCGACGGGCCCGGGTCCTGGGCCGTCGCGCGCTCCACACGCCAGGCGGCGTGGGTGCGGGTGACGCTCTGCTCGGTGTGAGAGGCCCGAGGTCCGGTCGCTGCCGGACCAGGAACGGTCGTGCCGGACGGGCGGCGGATGCCGGAGAGTCCGTGCACGCCGTCATCGCCGACGGGCGTGACAGCCGAGGTTGGCCGGCCCCGGGGGCCGGGCAGAAGGTCGCTCGCCGTCCGGTTCACCGCGTCGACGCTCCCGGTGAACGGTGCCGCGAGGAGTCGCAGCATCGCCATGACGGGAGGGAGTACGACGGTGACCGGTGCGAGAACCGGAAGGGCGACCTGAGCCACCGGGACGGTCAGGACGCCCGGGACGGTCAACGCACGGGTTACCCCGAGCGGAGCGACCGGTCCAAGCAGCGTGCCGGTCAGCCCGCTGGCGCGGGTTCGGGACCGGTCCCCCGGGCCACCCGGCGCCGTGGCACCGGGCTGGTCGGGCGTACGGGCGGCGGTGTCCGGCGTCGTTGCCGGCGCTCCGCCCGCGATGACGATGGAGTGCCTCGCCGTCGTGCTGGGCGCGACGACGGCGGTAGCGGTGCCCGCGACGACCCGCTGCGGTGCGACGCCGGTCGGTGCCGGCCGGCCGGCGGATCCCCACGCACCCGCGACGGGTGCCAGGACCTCGCCGAACGATCCGGTCGCCGTGCTCAACACCGGCTTCGCGGCTTCCAGCACACCGGTCAGCGGAGCGGGTACGCGACCCGCCCCGCCGGCGGCGGCCGGCTCCTTGTCAGCCGCCTGCGCGACCGAGGCGGAGAGCAGCCAGGCCGCTCCCGCGAGACCGCCCACGACGAGGGCCCGGGTCACCATCCGGCGCGACGCCGTGCGCTGTGTGCGCGCGACCCCCGACCGAACCATGGCCCGCCTTCCGCTCGCCGTCCGTTTGGCAGTGGCGGTCCGGCCTGATCCGGCCGGCTATGACCGCCACTGCCCTAGGTAACGAACTGACACCGAGCGGGTCACGCGCGGAAAACCGGAAAAACAGGAGAAAACAGGATCTATCGCATTCGGCCGACGATGCCGGTGTCGTAGTCGCCGGAGACGAACTCCGGGTTCTCCAGCAGCTCGGCGAAGAACGGCAGGTTCTGCTTCGGGCCGGCGATCTCGAACGCGGCGACCGCGGCCCGGGCCCGGGCCAGCGCCTGTGCCCGGTCGTCGCCGTACACAACGAGCTTGGCCATCAACGAGTCGTAGTACGGCGTCACAGTCGTCCCCTCGGCGTACCCCGAGTCCACCCGCACCCCCTCGCCGGACGGCTCCACCCAGGTCGTGATCGCGCCGGGGCCCGGCAGGAAGCGCTTGGGGTCCTCCGCGTTGACCCGCAGCTCGATGGCGTGGCCGCGAGGTGCCAGGGCCGCCGGGTCGAACGCCGGCGGCAGGCCGGCCGCCACCCGCAGCTGCTCCTCCACCACGTCGACGCCGTAGACGAACTCGGTCACCGGGTGCTCGACCTGGAGCCGGGTGTTCATCTCGAGGAAGAAGAACTCGCCGGTGGCGGGCTCCAGCAGGCACTCGACGGTGCCGGCGTTGCGGTAGCCGACCGCCTCGCCGGCGCGGACCGCGGCCGCCAGCAGTCGCTCGCGCAGCTCGGGCGAGACCGCCGGGGAGGGCGACTCCTCGGCGAGCTTCTGGTTGCGGCGCTGCACCGAGCACTCGCGTTCGCCGAGGGCCACCACGGTGCCGTCGGCCAGGCCCAGGATCTGCACCTCGACGTGGCGTACCCGGGGGAAGTAGCGCTCGATCAGCACGGAACCGTCGCCGAACATCCGCTCGGCGAAGGCGCGGACCTTGTCGTACTCCGTCCGCAGCGCCGCCTCGTCGGCGGCGACGCCCATGCCCATGCCGCCGCCGCCCGCCGCGGCCTTGACCATCACCGGGTACCCGATGCCGCTCGCGGCGGCGATCGCGGCGTCCACCGACGCCGCCGGGTCGGTCGTGCCCGGCGCCACCGGGACGCCGGCGGCCGCCATCAGGTTGCGAGCGTTGATCTTGTCGCCCATCGCGGCGATCGCTTCGGGGCCGGGCCCGACCCAGATCAGGCCGGACGACTCGACGGTACGGGCGAAGTCGGCGTTCTCCGAGAGGAAGCCGTAGCCGGGGTGGACGGCCTGCGCGCCGGTCGACTTCGCCGCCTGGAGGATCGCCTCGATGTTGCGGTAGCTCTGCGCCGGGTTGGCCGGCCCGATCTGCACCGACTCGTCGGCCTCGGTGACGAACGGCAGCCCGGCGTCGACCTCGGAGTACACCGCGACGGTCCGGACCCCGAGGCGGCGCGCGGTGCGGATCACCCGCCGCGCGATCTCGCCGCGGTTGGCGACCAGCAGAGATTCGATCATCAAAGATCCCCTTTCCGGCGGGCCACATCGCCCGGCTGGAGGATAAAGGGTCCTCCGGTGGGCCGTCAGGACGTCGGCCGGAGCGCCGCCGTCGTCGCGGCCCGCAGCAGCTCCGCGACCCGGTCCCGGTGCACCTCGCCGCCGAGGAAGGGGGTCGAGTTCATCAGGCCGAACGCGGCGTGCGCGAGCACGCGGGCCTCCTCGGCGCGCAGCTCCGGCCGGATGCGGGTGAGGACCCGGACCCACTCCTCCACATAGAGCCGCTGGAGCCGGCGGATCTGCCGGCGCGGCTCGTCGGGGAGGCGGTCCAGCTCGTGCAGGTGCAGGGCGATCACGGCGGGGTTGGCGAGGGCGAAGTCGACGTGGAACTCGATGAGCGACTCGAGCGCCGCCTCGCCGTCGTGGGTGGCGACCCGCTCGCGGCCGCCGGCGAGCAGCCCCTCGCTCACCGGGATGAGGGCGGCGACGAGCATGGCCTCCTTGCCCGCGAAGTGGTGGTAGAGCGCGGGCCCGGTCACGCCGGCCGCGGAGCCGATGTCGTCCATCGAGACACCGTGGTAGCCGCGCGCGGCGAAAAGGCCGACCGCGATCTCGAGGATCTCGTCGCGGCGGGAGCGGCGGCGGGGCGGGGTGGTGGACGCGGCACTCGGGGCGGAGGGGCCCGACCGGGAGGTCGCTTGTTGTTCCAGCGTCACGAGGCCAGCCTAGCCAGGTGTCAAGACCAACAACGTATCATGATCTTGGCTTTTGCCCGCTCTTTCGTGGCGTTCTGTGGTGATATGTCCGGCGCTTCGGCGTGCCGGATCTCACGAATCGCGCCTCACCCGTCCGGGCTCGCTGCCCTTCACGATCGGTGACCGGACGAGGTTGCCCCACTCCGTCCAGGAGCCGTCGTAGTTGCGCACGTGCGGGTAGCCCAGCAGGTACCGCAGGACGAACCAGGTGTGGCTGGACCGCTCGCCGATCCGGCAGTACGCGATGATGTCGTCCCCTTCGGACAGTCCTAACTGGTCGGCGTAGATCGCGTGCAGCTCGTCGGCCGACTTGAACGTGCCGTCCTCGTTGGCCGCCGACTTCCACGGCTTGCTGAGCGCACCCGGGATGTGGCCGCCACGCAGCGCACCCTCCTGCGGGTACGACTCCATGTGGGTGAGCTTGCCGGTGTACTCGTCGGGCGAGCGCACGTCGACGAGCGGCCGGCCCGCCTCGATGTGGGCGAGCACCTGCTCGCGGAACGCGCGGATCCGCGCGTCGTCGCGGCGCGGCACCGGGTACGGCGTCGGGGGCCGCTGCGTCCGGTCCCGGGTCAGCTCCCGCCCCTCGGCGATCCACTTCTGCCGGCCGCCGTCCAGCAGCCGCAGGTCCGGGTGGCCGAAGAGGGAGAAGACCCAGAGCGCGTACGCCGCCCACCAGTTGAAGTTGTCGCCGTAGAACACCAGGGTGTCGTCCCGGCCGATGCCCTTGGCCGTGCACAGCGCGGCGAACGTCTCCGGGTCCACGTAGTCGCGGGTCACCTGGTCGTTGAGCTCCAGATGCCAGTCGACCTTGACCGCGCCGGGGATGTGGCCGGACTCGTAGAGCAGCACGTCCTCGTCGCACTCGACGACCACGAGGCCGTCGCGGCCGAGATTCTCCGCCAGCCACTCGGTGGTGACCAGCCGCTGCGGGTCCGCGTAGGCGCGCAGCCGCGGATCCGGGTCGTTCTCAACGGGCATAGCGCAACGCTATACCGCGCTCCGGTTCCCGGGCGGGGCGTTCACTCGGTGAACGGCGCCAGATGTGGCCGCTTGGCGGTGATCGCGTCGCCGGAGGACCGGCCGGTCAGCCGCCGTTTGATCCACGGCGCCAGGTGCTGCCCGGCCCAGCGCGCGTCGGCCGTCCGGGAGGCCAGCCACCGCGCCGACGGCAGCCGCTCCAGCGGGACCATCCAGGCGGGGTCGGACTGCACGCCGAGGGCCGTCAGCAGGTGGCCGGCGACCCGGCGGTGGCCGGCCGGCGAGAGGTGCAGGCGGTCCGGGCCCCACATCGCCGGGTTGTGGAACTCCTCGTCGGCGAAGAGGTCGACCAGGGTGGCGCCGTGCCGCTCGGCCGTCTCGCCGACCGCCCGGTTGAGCACCGCGACGCGCGGGGCGATCAGCCGCTGGCCCGGCAGCCGGGCCATCACGTCCGCGAAGCGGAACACGACCACGTCCGCGCCGGTGGCCCGCAACTCGCCCACCACCTGGTCGAACCGGCGGATCAGGGCGGCGCCGTCGAACGAGCGGCGCAGCACGTCGTTGCCGCCCGCGGCGAAGCTGACCAGGTCGGGCTTCATCTCCAGCGCCGCCGGCACCTGCTCCGCGACGATGTTGGCGAACAGGCGACCGCGGATGGCGAGGTTCGCGTAGCGGAAGCCGGGCACGTCGAGGGCCAGGCGGGCGGCGACCAGATCGGCCCAGCCACGGAAGGTGCCGTCCGGGTAGGGATCGTCCAACCCTTCGGTGAAGCTGTCTCCGACCGCCACGAAACTGCCCCAACGCGCCACGCGGGGCATTCTGGCACCGAGTGCGGCCGCGGGCCGTCCCCGGGCCGCCCGCACCGCAAACGGCTCGACGGTTTGGGGCGGATTGCCTACGCTTCGCGGATGCTGCTGCGCATGTCGAGGCTATTCCTCCGTACGCTGCGCGAGGACCCGGCCGAGGCCGAGGTGCCGAGCCACCGCCTGCTGCTGCGGGCCGGGTACGTCCGGCGGGCGGCCCCGGGCGGCTACACCTGGCTGCCACTCGGCAAGCTGGTGCTCGACCGGGTCACCGAGGTGGTCCGCGCCGAGATGACCGCGGCCGGCGGCCAGGAGGTGCACTTCCCGGCGCTGCTGCCCCGGGAGCCGTACGACACGAGCGGCCGCTGGACGGAGTACGGCGACGACATCTTCACCCTGAAGGACCGGCGCGGCGCGGAGTACCTGCTCGCCCCCACGCACGAGGAGATCGTCACGCTCCTCGTCCGGGACGTGCTGTCGTCGTACCGGGACTATCCGGTCCTGCTCTTCCAGGTGCAGACGAAGTTCCGGGACGAGGCGCGGCCGCGGGCCGGGCTGCTGCGGGGCCGCGAGTTCCTGATGAAGGACGCGTACTCGTTCGACCTCGACGACGCCGGGCTGCGCACCTCCTACGCGGCCATGCGGGAGGCGTACCAGCGGATCTTCGACCGGCTCGGGATGCGGTACGCCGTGGTTAGCGCGGTGTCCGGGGCGATGGGCGGGTCGGCCTCCGAGGAGTTCCTGGCCACGACCCCGGTGGGCGAGGACACCTACGTCGGCTGCACGGCGTGCGACTACGCCGCCAACACCGAGGCGGTGGTGACGCCGGCGGCGGCCGCCCTCGATCCCGCGGCCCAGCCGCCCGCGTCCACACACGACACCCCGGACACGCCGACGATCGAGTCGCTGGTGGCGTTCGCCAACGCGCGGGGCCTGGGTGGCCGCCGCGACTGGACCGCCGCCGACACGCTGAAGAACGTCGTGGTCTCGGTGACGCCGCCGGGCGGCAAGCCCGAGCCGCTGGTCGTGGGCGTGCCCGGCGACCGCGAGGTCGACCTGAGGCGTCTCGCCGCCGCGGTCGCGCCGGCCGCCGTGGAGATGTTCGACGACTGGGCCGCCCAGCCCCGGCTCGTCCGCGGCTACATCGGCCCGCAGATCCTGGCCTCGCTCGGCATCCGCTACCTCGTCGACCCGCGCGTGGCCGCCGGCACCGCGTGGCTGACCGGCGCCAACGAGCCCGGCCGGCACGCCGTCAACGTGGCCAGCGGCCGGGACTTCGTTCCCGACGGCACCGTGGAGGCGGCCTCGGTGCGTTCCGGCGACCCGTGCCCGGTGTGCGGCGAGGGCCTGACCATCCGGCGCGGCATCGAGATCGGGCACATCTTCCAGCTCGGCCGCCGCTACACCGACGCGTTCGCGGTCGACGCGCTCGGCGCCGACGGCAAGCCGGTGCGGCCGACGATGGGTTGCTACGGCATCGGGATCTCTCGGGCGGTGGCCGCCATCGCCGAACAGCACCACGACGACCGCGGCCTCGTCTGGCCGCGGTCGGTGTCGCCGGTCGACGTGCACCTGATCGCGGCCGGCAAGGGTGATCAGGTCAACTACGCTCTCTCGCTCGGCGAGCGGCTGCGCGCCGCCGGGCTGCGGGTGCTGGTCGACGACCGCGAGGCCGTGTCGCCGGGCGTGAAGTTCACCGACGCCGAGCTGATCGGCATTCCCACGGCCGTCGTGGTCGGCCGCCGCCTCGCCGAGGGGTACGTCGAGGTACGCGACCGGGCGACGGGCGAGCGGGTGGACGTACCCGTCGATCTTGCTTTGAACAACATTGTGGCGCGGACCGCCGTTTCGAGCGCAACGTCGGGTTGAGAGCGGACACTGGAGGGGAACAGTTCGGCGGTCCGCAACACGGACAGAGCGGGAGGGCGTCGTGGCCACAACGCGCGTCGCAGACGTGATGACCAAGCGCGTCGTCTACCTACCGGCGGCCACCCCGCTCGACGAGGCGGCCCGGGCGATGGCCGAAGCCGACATCGGTGACGTGGTGGTCACCGACGGCGCCAACCTCGCGGGCATGGTCACCGACCGCGACATCGTCGTACGCGCCGTAGCGGCCAACAAGAAGCCCGCCGACCTGACCCTGGGCGACATCGCCACCCGGGAGATCGTGATCATCGAGCAGTCGTCGAGCGTCCGCGAGGCCGCGGAACTGATGCGCAAACGCTCCGTCCGCCGCCTGCTGGTCGCCGACGTCGACCGCCAACTCGTCGGCATCGTCGCCAAGAGTGATCTCGCCGACGTTCAGGAGCCGGCGATCTCCGTACCCCGCGGCTAACGTGGGAGCCATGCCGCCGAAGCTGGCCGAGATCGTCGAGGAGTTCGCGTCCGCCCCCCGCGACGTGGTCCTGGAGATGCTGCTCGAATACTCCGACGCGGTCCCGCCCCTGCCCCCGGAGTTGGCCGACCACGCCGGCATGGAGCCGGTCCCGGAGTGCCAGACGCCGTTCTTCCTCAAGGCGTCGGTCGCCGCGGACAAGTCGGTGACCACCTGGTTCGACTGCCCGCCGGAGGCGCCGACGACCCGCGCCTTCGCCGGCATCCTGGCCGAGGGCCTGTCGGGGGCGACGGCCGACGAGGTGCTCTCCGTTCCTGACGATCTCTACCAGCGGATGGGCCTGGCGCAGGCGATCAGTCCGCTGCGGGTCCGGGGTGGAACGGCGATCCTGGCGCGGCTGAAGCGCCAGATCCGCGACCAGCTCGCGATGCCGGCGATCTGACACCCTCGTTCCCGGGCCGGTCGGCCTGGGGTCGGCCTGGGGTCGGCCTGCCGGTCGGCGACATTCGTGGAATAGACCAGCGTCGCGGCCAGGCCCGCCGAGGCTGTGAACCCCAACCTTGGGCTTCCGGCCGGCGGCCAGGCTGTCGCGGATCGACGACAGCTCGTCGGTGGACAAACCGCGGACTGACGCCGCGGCGGCGCGGGAACTGGGGCTGGTCGCGCCGCTGGCCAAGCTCGCCACCGGGCGGCTGGCGGTGTGACCGGTGGGCGACCAGAGGATCCTGCGGCCGTCCCACGTCCGCGCCATGTCCGCAGGAATTCACGGGTCTGATCGGCGACGTCCTGGTAGTTCTCGCCGCCCGGGGTCTGCCTGGACTGATCTTGGCAGGGTGCGGCGCGGCGCGGCGCACTCCCGGACGCGCGTCCTGGTGGATCGGGATCCCGGTTCCCGCGAAGGCGATCACAGCGGCTTCGATCTTGCCGGCGAGATCCGCTCCGCAGCCGGCCGCCGCGGCTGGCGGACGTCGTCCGGTCGCCGTCGCGCGGTATCCACGCCGACCACGGCAACGTCAAGGGCCTTGGGCCACGCCTGAACGCTGCGAGGTCTGGGAGGGACGGGCGTCCAGGTGCGCGATACCGCGTTGCATCCCGGCCAGCACCGGTCGTGGGAGTTGTCAGCAGTGGCGTGGGGCAGGCCCGGGCACGCCCCGGACGGCCAGCGGCTGTGCTGGTGGACGAGGTGGCGGGAGTGCCCGAGCATGCGGTTCGTCACCGGTCAGTGTGGTGGGCCTCTCGTCACCCGGCTGCGGGGAAGGCCCGTTCCCATCTCGGCCGGCGGGAACAGAATCGTCTGGCCGGCGGTTGGCGATGGCGTGGAGATCGAGATCTACGCCGATGCCGTGTGTCCGTGGTGCTACATCGGCAAGCGCCGGCTGGAGAAAGCCCTCGCGGCGTACCCCGGTGACGTGAACGTGAGCTACCGGCCGTTCCAGCTCGACCCCAGCCCTGTCCCGCACCCTGAGCCGCTGATCGACGCGATCGCGCGCAAGTTCGGTGGGCATGAGCGGGTACGGGAGATGTTCGCGCGGACCACCGAGACGGCGGCGCGGGACGGGCTGGAGCTGCGGTTCGACAAGGCCGTGAGTGCCAACACGTTCGACGCGCACCGCCTGGTCCGGCTGGCGGATCAGATCGGCAAGGCCGGCGAGATGGTGGAAACGCTCTACCGCGCGCACTTCGCCGACGGTGTCGACGTCGGCTCGCACGACGAGCTGGCCCGGCTCGCCGGCGCCGTCGGCCTCGACCCGGCCGAGGCGAGGGCCTACCTGGACTCCGACGAGGGGAAGCCCGAGCTGCGGGCTGCCCTGGCCGACGCGCGCGACCTCGGCATCACCGCGGTGCCGATGTTCGTCTTCGCTGGAAAGTACGGTGTCAGCGGTGCGCAGGAGCCTGAGACGCTGCTCCAGGTGCTGGCCGAGGTCGAGAAGCGCGAAGTCGCCGCCTGACTCGGTTCCACGTGAAACGTCAGCGGGCCAGGTCGTCGACCACCTGAGCGTTCGGCAGCAGCAGCAGGGCAGCCCCCGGCAGCTCGATCTTGCTGTGCCGGACGCCCGAGCCGATGACCACCTGCGGCGTCGCCGCCACCCGTGCGTCGATGAGGATCGGCCAGTCCGCGGGCAGCCCGATCGGCGTGATGCCCCCGTACTCCATCCCCGTCATCGTCACGGCCTCGGACATCGGCGCGAAGCTCGCCTTGCGCACGTCGAGCAACTTCCGCACGATCCCGTTGACGTCGGCGCGGGTGGTCGCCAGCACGAGGCAGGCCGCGTACCGCACGTCACCGCCCCGCTTCCCCGCGACGATCACGCAGTTCGCCGACACGTCCAGGCCGACGTCGTACGCCTCACAGAACGCCGCGGTGTCCGCCAGCGAAGCGTCGATCGGCGCGACCAGGATGTCGTCCACCGGGACAGCGGCGTCTCCAGGCCACGCGTCGAGCGCCGCGACGACTGGTGCGGCGAGCAGGTCGGGACGGCTACGGGCAGGTTCGGTCTTCAACGTTCCCAACACAGCGCCGATCCTGCCACGCAGCCCGCGCGAACGGCCCGGCGGCATATCCCGGCGTCGGGCACCGGCCAACCGCGCGGCACCGCCCGGCCGCTGAGCCCGGCCGCTTTCCCGTTCCTAGCCGTGGTCGGCCGGCCGTCCGTGCGGTCGCTCCGGCCGCGCGCGCAGCGGATCGTCGGCGGGCAGCTCGACGACCTGCTGCGGAGCGGTCGACATGACGGCCGGCAAACCACCCGGCCTTAGCACCACAAGGCCAACCAGCGCACAGCTCCCGACACGGTTACCGCACGGTGGCGCGGGCGGAACGTGCCGCGGCGGCCGATCGGGACGGCCCCGACGGCTCGGCCGACCCGGGTCGCCGTCCGGCTGGACGCGCGGGCCGTGCGCGGACGGCTCGCCGCTGTGCTGCGGGACATTCCGCCCGCCGACCGGGAGGTACTGCTGCTCGACTCCGGGTCGCCATCCGGCTGGACGCGCAGACCCCACGCGGACCGCTGGCCACCGCGCTACGCGACATCCCGCCCACCGACCGGGAGGTACTGCCGCTCGTCTCCTGAGCGGAGCGGGCCGCCGCCGCGGCTTCGCTGCTGGCCGGCGCGGGCCTCGCCGATGTCGCGGTGGGGAAGCTGACCGGCGAGGAGGTCGCCGTCGCGCTCGGGATCTCCGCGACCAGCGTCCGGTTCCGCCTCCACCGGGCACGCAAGCGACTACCGGCGGAACTGGGTGGAGTGGACCCCACCGCGACCGGAGGCCAGCCATGCCCGGCCAGCCACACGTCCGGCCACTCCGACCCCCGTCGGCTAAACAGTCGACATCGCGGCCGGCGACGAACCGTCCGGGTTCAGCACCACGAAGCCGACCAGCGCACGGGTCTCGACGCGACGACAGCGAACGCGAGCCCGACCACCCGCGACCGACACCGTGGTGAACGCCGGTGCGCGTCGCCAGCGTGCGGGCTGGATGAACGCGCCGGCCCGAGCCGGCGTGGGCGACGCTCCACCACAACGACCGGGAACCACGCGCCTTCCGCCGAACACGACCCCAGGCCACAGACAGGCTCGAACGACACCCACCACAACGACCCGGAACCACGCGCCTTCCGCCGAACACGACC
>Ga0164243_10001974_pt1 | contig 34453 bp, 28 predicted proteins | sample OricompcompostOP_FD_108781 | JGI IMG/M metagenome (GOLD analysis project Ga0164243, IMG submission 108781) | Organic Plus compost microbial communities from Emeryville, California, USA - Original compost - Organic plus compost (OP) | ecosystem: Engineered > Solid waste > Mixed feedstock >...
GACGAGGGCCGCCACCAGCTGGCAGGAGCCGACAACTTGGGCCGGCATCCCCCGGCGGGGTCGCTCTGCTCGCCCTACTCGCCGACCGACAGCAGCGGTGACAGCAACCGGCCCGGACGACGACGCACGCTGACGGAAGCGTGCGGACAATGGCCCGTGGTCGCCAACGCGGACCGACGACGCCGGACGACCTGCACAGAGCTTGTAAGCGAGATGTCGCCGGTTCGATCCCGGCCGGGGGCTCAGCAACGCTCGTGTCGCGGCATCGCTGCTGGTCAGGTTATGCGCGGTGGGCGGTGATGTTGAGGCGGACGTAGTCGATCGTGGTTGTGTTCGCACGGCGCCAGACCTCCGCCACGAAGGGTCGGCGTTGGGCAGGCGGGAGCTTCTGGACCCACGGGCCCAGCGGGACCGTCTCCAGATACTCCAGCGGCTCCTCGGGCTCGATCGAGAACGGCTGCAGCCAGCATTCCACGTCGGTGAAGCCCGCCTGATTCAGGCGGTGTCGGGTTGCCGTCGGGTCGGCGAACAGCCAGTTCGGCTCGAACGTCGTGAAGAACTCTCGCCAGCGCGGGGTGGCCGCGGTCGTGAACGCGGCCGTCGTCAGGGTCGTGATGTTGCCCTCGCCGCCGCATTGGGCGACCAGCGTGCCGCCCGGGCGTAGGACCGCGGCCAGCCGAGTGAACAGGCGGTCATGGTCGAGGACCCAGTATGGAACCGCCGCACCCCGCCCAGGGGAAGCCGGGCGGGGTGCGGCGTGCGTGGTGGCTCACCGGAAGTCGGCGTCCTCGCCGGCCACCGGGCGTTCCGACGCGGAGCGGGAGAACTGCCGCTGCTGGTCGTTGCCGCCGTCGTCGGCCGTCGGTGAGACGGCCGGTTGGCGGGTGGAGGCCGGCTTCTGCGCCGGGTCCCCGCCGAGCGAGCCGAGCGTGTTCAGCACCTGCAGGTCGGCCAGCGGCGACGCGTCGTCGTCGGTCAGCCCGGCCAGCGGCAGCGTGCCGACGAGCGGCAGCGTCGCGGACGAGTTGCCCTCGGCCATCTCCGCGGCGAGCGCGTCGCCGATCAGCGCCGGGAGCAGGGAGCCGCCGAGCCGGTCGAGGTCGTCCGCGCCGAGGTCGGCGATCGAGAAGTCGCCTCCGTCGGGTGACGAGAGGCCGAGCGGGTCGCCGCCGATCATCGGCTGCGTCGTCAGCGTCTGCGCGCCGACCTGCCCGCCGAGGAGCTGGTCGCCCTGTGCCGCGGTGCCGGCGCCGCTGAGCAGGTCACCGACCGTGTTGGTGCCGATCGTCCGGTCGCCCAGCTGGAGCGCGCTCACGCCTCCGGCGGGCGACGCCTCCAGCGCGGCCGCGTCGACGCCGGCCGCGGGGTCGAGCGGCAGCGCGGCCAGCAGGCCGAGCTGCTGCGTCGCCGGCAGTTCGCGGGGCACCGACGCCGTGCCCAGGGGGGCGAGGAAGCCGTCGAGCGAACCGCGTAGGTCGTTCACCGGCGCGTCGATCCCGTCCGCCTGCGCAGCCCCGCCCGCCATGAGCAGGATGCCGCCGGCCGCGACGCCGACCGTACCCACCGCGCGATAGATCCACTTGGTCATGTCTGTCCATTCCGTAACTCGCGCATTTACGACATTCGCCGTAAAGCACCTATATGGCATCAACGACCGTGGGGGTCCTGGAGGTACGGACGAGCCCCTACGATCCGGAGCATGGTCGATCCCTGGCGTAACCGAGCCCGGCGGGCGGTCGAGACCCGGTTGCGCGACGGGCTGCGGACCAACGGCGACGGGCGGCCGCACTACATCGTCTGCGGGCACGACGCGCTGGCGTACCACCTCGTGAACGCTCTGGGCCCCGCGACCGTGCGGGTGACGGTGGTCGTGCCGCCGGGCCGCCACCCGACCGCGCCGGAGATCGCCGAGATTCGCGGCGTCCGCCTGATCCGCGCGGATCGCGTCGACGAGGCGGCGCTGCGCGCCGCCGGGCTGGAGACGGCCGCCGGTCTGGCGCTCATGCACCAGGACGACGTCGGCAACATCCACGCCGCGCTCACCGCGCACGAGATCGCGCCGCGGGTCCGGATCGTCATGCGGATGTTCAACACCGGCCTGGGGTACGGGGTCAAGCGCCTCCTCGGCGACTGCGAGGTGCTCTCGGACGCCGCGATGGCCGCGCCGACGTTCGTCGCCGCCGCGCTCGGCGAGGTGGCGCCGACCAACTTCCACCACTACGGCCGCACACTGGTGGTGGCCCGCCGCGCCGACGTCCGCCCCGAGCACGTCGTCTGCCCGATCGCGGACACCTCCGATCCCGCCGCCATCGTCGTCCTGCCGGAACCCGAGCACGCCGACCTCGTGCTGGCGGAGGCGACCGGCGAGCGGCCCGCCACCGAGGTCGCGGCCGACCGGATCGCCCGGTCGCGCCGGGCCCGCGCACCGCTCACCGGCTTCGGCACGGCGCTCCGGTCATTCCTCAGCCGCAAGATCGGCATGGCCACGCTCGCCGTACTCCTGGTGGCCGTGGTCTTCGGTTTCCTGCTCTACCGCGCCGACGGCGCGCACCTCGACCCGTGGCAGGCGGTCTACACGACGCTGCTGACCGCGATCAACGGGGCCGACGTCGACCTCGAGAAGGGGCTCGCCGTCCAGCTCATGCAGATCGTGCTGACGCTGGCCGGGTTGGCCCTGGTGCCGCTGATCACCGCCGCCGTGGTCGACGCGATGGTCAAGGCCCGGCTTGCGCTCAACGCCGGGCGGCTCGCCGTGCCGCGCAAGGACCACGTCGTCGTGGTCGGGCTCGGCAACGTCGGCACGCGGGTGATCCGCCAGCTGCACAACCTCGGCGTCGAGGTCGTGGCGATCGACAAGAACGCCGACGCGCGCGGCGCCGTGGTGGCCAAGCAGCTCGGCATCCCGTTCATCGTCGGCGACGCGGCGCTGGAGGAGACCCTGGTCGAGGCCTCGGTCGCCGACTGCCAGGCGCTCGTGGTCGTCTCCACCGACGACGTGACCAACCTCCAGGCGGCGCTCAACGCCCGGTCGCTGCGGAGCAACCTGCGGGTGGTGCTGCGTCTCTTCGACGGCGACCTGGCCCAGCGGATCCAGTCGACGTTCGGCATCTTCCGGTCGCACAGCGTCTCGTACCTCGCGGCCCCGGAGTTCGCCGCGGTCCTGCGCAAGCGGCAGGTGGTCGCGACGATCCCGGTGGGTCGGCACGCGCTGCTGGTCACGATCGTGGTGGTCGCGAAGGGTTCGGCGCTCGACGGCGCGCCGCTCTCCGCCGCCGACCAGGTGCGTGGCGCGCGGGTGATCGCGCTGCTCCAGGCCGGGCAGCGGCCGCGCTGGTCGCCGCCGCCGGAAACCGTCCTCGGCCCCGGCGACGAGCTGACCGTGGTCGCCCGCCGCGCGGGCCTGAGCTGGCTCATCAAGCAGGCGACACCGGCACCGCCGGAGCCGGCCCTGCCGGCGCAGCGCGAGGATCCGACGGTCGACGACGGTACGCCCGCCGGCACCTCAGACTGACGCGCTCACCGACGGGACGTCGACACCCAGCACCGCCTGCTCGTCGGGGCGGTGCACCAGCACGTCGGTGAGGTACGACTGCACCGCCGCCGCCAGGCCCACGTCCCGGCCGGCCTCCTCCGAGCGGAACCACCGGTGTTCGAGCACCTGCGCGTAGAGCTCCGAGGGCTCCAGCTTGCGCCGCAGGTGCGCCGGGACGGCCCGTACCACCGGCTCGAAGACCTCGATCAGCCAGCGGTGCGCGGCCTGCTGCTCGTCTGGCAGGTCGCTCTCGGCGCGGTACTGGTCGAGGTCGTTGAGCAGCTGCCGGGCCTGGTTCTCCTCGGCGTCGAGCCCGGTCAGGCGGAGCAGCCGCCGGCTGTGGTGGCCGGCGTCGACCACCTTCGGCCGCACGTACGCCCGGCCGCCCTCCACCACCGACATGGACACCTCGGCGACGTCGAAGCCCATCTCGTTGAGGCGGCGGATGCGCTTCTCGATGTCGTGCCGGGACTCGCGGGAGACCTCCTGCTCGAAGGTGACCTCGTGCCAGAGCCGCTGGTAGCGGGTCACCACCTCGTCGGCCACCCACTCGGGGTCGATCGCCTCGTCGAGCAGCTCCGCGGCCTGCAGGTCGAGCGCCTCGCCGAAGATGTTGAGCCGCGCGATCTCCAGGTCCTCCTCGCGCTGACCGTTCGAGAGCGACGGCCGCAGCGCGCCGGTCTCGGCGTCGACCAGGTACGCCGCGAACGCGCCGGCGTCGCGCCGGAACAGCGTGTTGGACAGCGAGCAGTCGCCCCAGAAGAAGCCGGTCAGGTGCATCCGCACGAGCAGGGCGGCCAGCGCGTCGAGCAGCCGGTTCATCGTCTCCGGCCGCAGGGTGTGCGAGAACAGCGCGCGGTACGGCAGCGAGAACTGCAGGTGGCGGGTGACCAGCACCGGGTCGAGCGGCTCGCCGGCGGCGTCGGTCCGGTCGGCGACGATGGCGACCGCCTGCACCGCCGGGAAGTCGATGCGTTCGAGCTGGCGGAGCAGGTCGTACTCGCGTTCGGCGACGCGTTCGGCGGTCTCCTTGACCGCGTAGACGGTGCCGGCCAGCCGCACGAACCGGACGACGTGCCGGGAGATGCCCTGGGGGAGCGCGACGAGGCTGTCCGGCGGCCACTCTTCGAGCGGCGTCGACCACGGAAGGTCGAGCAGCGCCGGGTCGATGAGAGCAGACGTGATCCGCACGGATTCAAGTCTGCCTGGGGAACCTGCGCCACGCCGGTCACCGTGGTTCGTTACACACTGGCGAGATGATCTGATTGTCTGCTCTGAGGTTTTTATCCTCAGCGGACGATCCACGGTGGAGCCGGCGGAGTCGGCGACCCGACACGCGAGGGAGACACGGGTATGCGGCGGACTCTGGCGCTGGTCGCGGGGGCGTGCACGGCGGTGGTCCTGGCGGGAGCCACCGCGTACGCCGTCGTGGGTGACCGGGCGGAGGAGGCGCCGGTGACCGGGGCCACGGCGGGGCTCGGCCGCGGACCGGACCGGACGGTCGAGCGCGACGTCCCGGACGTGCCGACGGAGTCGGCCGCCGGCCCGGTCGCGGCGGCGCCGCGCGGCGGCGGCATCGGCGGTGTCATCGACGCCGTCGGCCGGCAGAAGGTCGGCGCGCTGGAGACCGTCTCCGCGCTCCTCGGCTACCGCGACGAGGGCACCACGCAGACGTTCCACTATCCCGGCGCCGACTACGTGAAAGTCCATTTCGACCGGCTGGCGATGCTCCCCGGCGACTACGTGACGGTCGCGGATCCGGAGGGCACCGAGGTTCACAAGATCACCTCCAACCCGCTGGACGGGCTGCTGGGCAGCCGCGCCGCGGGCGACGCCGGCCGCTGGGCCATGTCGGTCACCGGCGACACCGCGGTCGTCACGCTGCACCGCGCGACACCCGACCTGCTCGGCCTCCAGGAGGCCGCCGGGCTCGGCGTCAGCGTCGACAAGGTGGCCCGCGGCCTGACCGAGGACGAGCAGGAGGCGGAGGACGAGGCGAAGCTGGCGACCGCCCGCGCCGCGTCCGGGGAGACCGGCCGGGAGGAGAGCGTCTGCGGCCGCAACGACGCCAAGGACGCGGTCTGCTACAAGTCGACGGACCCCGTCGCGTACGCCCGGTCGAAGGCCGTCGCCCGGCTGCTGATCAACGGTACGGAGCTGTGCACCGGCTGGCGCCTCGGCCCGACCAACCGGATGCTCACCAACAACCACTGCATGGTGACGTCGGCGGACGCGTACGACACGGAGGTCTGGTTCGACTACCAGTGCGCGCAGTGCGGCGGGCACGCGGTGTTCCGGTCGACGAAGGTGTGGGGCGACCGGGTGCTGAGCACGGACCGCGACCTCGACTACACGCTGTTCACGGTCGAGAACTTCGCGCAGATCCAGAAGTTCGGCTACCTGACCATCGACACCGCGCGGCCGAAGCGCGGCACCGAGGTCTACATCCCGCAGCACCCCGGAGGCGACCCCGGCGTGATCGCGATGGGCAGTGACCGCGACAGCCGCGGCAACTGCGCGGTCGCCGACCCGCTGTACGACGGGTACGCGGCCGACACCGACATCTCGTACTACTGCGACACCGCGGGCGGCTCGTCCGGCTCGCCCGTGCTCTCGCGTACCACCGACAAGGTCATCGCCCTGCACCACTTCGGCGGCTGCCCCAACAGCGGCGTGCGCATCGACCTGATCCATAACAAGATCAAGAACCTTCTGTGAAGGTTCGGTAGGCGGGGCGGACCCGGACGGCATCGCGCCGCTACGGTGGTCACGTGCACGACGCGACCGCCTCCCGGGCCGCCGCCAGCCTGCGGCTGCGTCCGGTCCGACCCGCCGGGTGGTGGTTCGACGGCCTGCTCCTCGGGCTGTTCGCCGTGCTCACCGCCGCCCTCGCGGCCGGCGCGCTGCTCGGCCTCGACACGGCCGTCCGCGACTGGTGCGTGACGCACACCACACGCGCGACGTACTGGCTCGCCCGCGGCTTCAACTACCTCGGCAACGGCGGTCCGCTCACCGCGCTCTGCCTGGTGATCGCGATCGCCCTGTCGATCCGCCGGCGGAACATCTTCGCGGTGCTGCCGGTGGCGGGGGCGTTCCTGCTCACCGGCATCGTCATCATGCCGCTCAAGATCTGGACGGAGCGCGCGGCGCCGAGCTACGAGGGCCCCAACTCCGTGCCGCTGTTCAACGACACCCTGCCGGCGGATACGTATTCGCTGAGCTATCCCTCGGGTCACCTGGTCAACGCGGTGGTCTGGTACGGAGTGCTGACCCTGCTGCTCGCGCCGTGGCTGCCGCGCACCGTCCGGCGGTGGGTCCGGATCGCGCCGCCGGCGATCGTCTTCGTCACGACGATCTACCTCAACTTCCACTGGCTGACCGACTCGATCGCCGGTCTGCTGCTCGGTGTGTTCATCTGGCGCGTCATGGAGCGGATCCCATGGCACCTTCCACCCGCCCGGGACTGACCCTCGACCGCCGCCTCGGCCTCCGCGACGCGGTGGTGGTCGGGCTCGGCTCGATGCTGGGTGCCGGCGTCTTCGTGGTTTTCGCCCCCGCGACCGCGGCCGCGGGCGGTGCGGGCCTCCTGGTCGCCCTCGGCGTCGCCGGCTTCGTGGCGTTCTGCAACGCCACCAGCTCGGCCCGCCTCGCGGCGCGCTATCCGGAGTCCGGTGGCGCCTACGTCTACGGCCGCGAACGGCTCGGCGCCTTCCCCGGCTTCCTCGCCGGCTGGGCGTTCGTCACCGGCAAGACGGCCAGTTGCGCGGCGATGGCGCTGGCGATCGGGGCGTACGCCTGGCCGGGCCACCCGCGCGTGGTCGCGGTGCTCGCCGTGGTCGCGGTGACCGCCGTCAACCTGCGCGGCATCGCGAAGACGGCGCGCGCGACCCTGGCGCTGGTCGCGGTGACGCTGGCGGTCCTCGCGACGGTCCTGGTGACCGGCGTGGTCAGCACGCCGTCGCTCGACCTGTCCGGCGGCGTCGACGCCGGCGGCGTGCTGACCGCGGCCGGCCTGCTGTTCTTCGCGTTCGCCGGCTATGCCCGGGTCGCCACGCTGGGCGAGGAGGTCCGCGACCCGGCCCGCACGATCCCCCGCGCCATCCCGCTTGCGCTCGGCGCGGTCCTGGCCATCTACGCGGGCCTGGCGGTGGTGACCCTGGCGGTGCTCGGCCCGACCGCGCTCGCGGCGGCGTCGGCCCCGCTGGCCTCGGTGGTGCAGGTCGCCGGTGCGCCGGCCCTGGCCCCGGTGGTCCGGGCCGGCGCGGTGGTCGCGGTGCTCGGGGTCCTGGTCGCTTTGCTCGCCGGCGTCGGCCGCACGGCGCTGGCGATGGCCCGCCGCCGCGACCTCCCCGCCGCCGTCGCCGCCGTACACCCGACGACGAAGGTCCCGCACGTCGCGGAGCTGGTGGTGGCCGCAGCGGTCATCGCCCTGGTCCTGACCGGCGGCCTGACGACGGCGATCGCGGCGTCGAGCTGCCTGGTGCTGGTCTACTACGCCATCGCGAACGCGGCGGCCCTGACGCTGCCGACGGAGCCGGGCCGCCGCCTCCCGGTCCGCCTGCTGGCGGGCCTGGGCCTGCTCGGCTGCCTCCTGCTGGCCCTCACCCTGCCCGCGACGGGTGTGCTGTCCGGCGCGGCCATCCTGGCGATCGGTGCCCTCGGCTACGCCGTCCGCCGCCTCGTGGTCCGCGCGCCGTAGAGCCGCCGCTACGCCGGCGCCAAGTCCGCGCCGCCGTCTCCGCGCCAACCTCGCGGACGCCTCGCCCGCCGCGGACAGGCCGCCGCTTCGTGGTCCGCGCGCCGTAGAGCCGCCGCTACGCCGGCGCCAAGTCCGCGCCGCCGTCACCGCGCCAACCTCGCGCACGCCTCGCCTGCCGCGGACAGGCCGCCGCCCGCCCGGCGCCGGCGGGTGGAGCTGTCAGCTCACCCAGACGCCGGCGCGCATGACGCGGAGGACCTGGAGGTTGGTGTCGAGGATGGCCAGGTCGGCGCGCCAGCCTGGTTGGATGGCGCCGATCGTGTCGCCCTGGCCGATGGCGCGGGCCGGGGTCGTCGAGGTCATCCGGCAGGCGTCGACCATCGGGATGCCGGCGGACACCGCACGGCGGAGGGCCGCGTCCATCGTGAGCGTGCTGCCGGCGATGGAGCCGTCGCGGGTCAGCCGGGCCACACCGTCGCGGACGTCCACCGCCTGGCCGCCCAGCTCGTACGCGCCGTCGGGCATGCCGGCGGCCGCCATCGCGTCCGTGACCAGGGCCGTGCGGTCCGGGCCGGCGACCGACGCCGCGAACGTGAGGGTGCCGTCGTGCAGGTGTACGCCGTCGGCGACCAGCTCGCAGACCACGCTCGGCGCGCCGAGCAGGGCGAAGACCGGGCCCGGTTCGCGGTGGTGCGGCGGACGCATGCCGTTGAAGACGTGCGTGCCGACGCTCGCGCCGGCGTCGACGGCGGCCAGCGTCTGCTCGTACGTCGCGTCGGTGTGGCCGATCGCGGCGATCACGCCGTGGGAGACGAGCAGCTTGATCGCGTCGAGGGCACCTGCGCGCTCCGGAGCCAGCGTCACCATGCGGACCGCGCCGCCGGCCAGGGTGAGCAGGTCCGTCAGCTCCGCCAGCGACGCGTCGCGCAGGTGGGCCGGGTTCTGCGCGCCGCAGCGTACCGCCGAGAGGTAGGGGCCTTCGAAGTGGATGCCGGCGAGCACGCCGGCGTCGACGAGCGGCGTGAACGCCTGGACCGCCGTGCGCATCAGCTCCACCGGCGAGCTGACCAGGCTCGCGAAGAGCGTCGTGGTGCCGTGGCGGAGGTGGAAGGCCGCCGCCCGTACCGCGGCGTCGGGGTCGCCGGTCGTGAACGTGTCGCCGCCGCCGCCGTGGGTGTGGATGTCGACGAAGCCGGGGACTATCCAATGTGGATCCTGCACCGGGGCCTCGGTGACCGCGCCGAAGTGCGTGCCGTCGATCTCCACCGAACCCGTGACCACGCCGGTCGGCGTGACCACCCGGCCGTCGATCCTCATACCGCCTCCCGCGCGTCCGAACCGGGCGTTTCCGAGCCGAGCGGTGCCGCGCCGGGCCGGCCGGCGTTGAGCAGGTCCGCGCCGGGGTGGCCGGCGTTGAGCAGGTCCGCGCCGGGGTGGCCGGCGCCGAGCAAATCCGCGCCGAGGAGGGCGGCGCCGAGCAAATCCGCGCCGAGGAGGGCGGCGCCGAGGCAGCCGGCGGTGTCGCCCAGCGCGGCCCGGGTCAGCGCCGGCTCCCGGTGAAACGTCAACCGCGACCGCAGGGCCGACCGGAGCGGCGCGAGCAGTTGCTCGCCGGCCTCCGCCAGGCCGCCGCCGACGACGACCACGGCGGGGTCGTACAAAGCCTGTGTAATGGTCAGGCCGTCGGCGAGGGCGGCGACCGCCTCGTCCCAGACCTGGTTGGCGACCGGGTCGCCGGTGGCCGCGGCGGCGGCCACGTCCGCCGCTGACGACGGTGAGCCTGCGAGTTCCGCGTAACGGCGCGCGATCGCGGCCGCCGACGCGACCGCTTCCACGCAGCCGTGCGCTCCGCAGCCGCAGGGTGGGCCGCCGGGACGGACCACGATGTGGCCGACCTCGCCCGCGGCGCCGTGCGCGCCGGCGAACGCGCGGCCGTCGACCACGTGGGCGGCCGCGATGCCGGTGCCGACCGCGACGAAGAGCACGTGCCGGTGCCCCGCTCCGGCACCCAGCCGCGCCTCCGCGACCCCACCCGCCCGCACGTCGTGGCCGAGCGCCGTCGGCAGGCCGAGCCGCGCCGCGACAAGATCACGCAGGGGTACGTCCCGGAAGCCCACGTTCGCGGCCCAGACCGCGACCCCGCGCTCCTCGTCGACCACCCCGGGCACCACGATCCCCGCCGCGACCGGGGTCATTCCGTCCGCGCGGGCCCGGCTGGCGAGCCCGGCGGCGACGTCGAGGATCGTCGCGACCACCGCCTCGCCGCCCCGCGCCGCTGCGGTCGCGTGCCGCTCGGTGTGGTGGACTGTGCCGGACGGCGTCACCAACCCGCACTTCATCGCCGTGCCGCCCACGTCGAGCGCCACCACGACCGGGCCGGAACCGGTCACCGCTGATCCCGCGTCTGGTCGGCCATCGGCTCCAGCGTGGCACTTCGCGGGACCACTGCCTCGTACCTCCTGGCCTGCTGCGCGAATCAGCGCGGAAACCGGCGTTTCCGCGCGTCATTGTGCAGCACAACGGCGATCGGCGGCAATGGGCTGCGCGTATCGCGCAGGACCGCGCAGACTGACGCTTTGCTTACCGGCGGTTTCGCGCACTAGTGTGCACGCATTCGCAGCGTATTTCGTGAGCAGGGGGTCGAGGTGGACCGGTACGCACGGTGGAACGCCCTGCTCGAACTGCTCGCCGAGAGCGGCCGGGTCAGCGTGGAGGACGCGGCCCAGCGACTCAACGTCTCGCAGGCGACGATCCGGCGCGACTTCGACCAGCTCGGCCAGCAGCAGATGATCACCCGAACCCGGGGCGGGGCCGTCGCCAACGGGGTCTCGTACGACCTGCCGCTGCGCTACAAGACGGCCAAGCACTCGGCGGAGAAGCAGCGGATCGGGGCGGCCGCCGCCGCGCTGGTCGAGCCGGGCATGGTGGTCGGCCTCAACGGCGGCACGACGACGACCGAGGTGGCGCGGGCTCTCGCCGTCCGTCCGGAGCTCAACTCCAGCGCCGACGGCGCGCAGCTGACCGTCGTCACCAACGCGCTCAACATCGCCAACGAGCTGCTCGTACGGTCGCGGATGAAGATCGTCGTGGCCGGCGGCGTGGTGCGGCCGCAGTCGTTCGAGCTGGTCGGCCCGCTCGGCGGCGCGCTGCTGCGCGAGGTCACGCTCGACATCGCGCTGCTCGGCGCGGACGCGATCGACGTCACGCTCGGTGCCGCCGCGCACCACGAGGGCGAGGCGTCGATGAACGCGCTGATGGTCGCCCGCGCGCGGCGGGTCGTGATCATCGCGGACTCGTCCAAACTGGGCGGCCACGCCTTCGCCCGGATCTGCCCGATCGACCGGGTGGAGACGCTGGTCACGGACTCCGGCGCCACGCCGGAGGCGGTCGAGGCGTTCCGCGCGGCCGGCGTACGGGTGGTTACCGCGTGAACGGGTCCCCGCGGCGGCGACGACTCCAGTAACGTGTCGCGCGACCTGACACCCGAGGCGGGGGAGTGCCCATGGCCGCGGTACTGGAGATAACCGGTCTGGAGAAGACCTACCGGAGCAGACGTCGCGGGGTGCGCCGCGCTCTCGACGGCTTCGACATGGTGGTCGAGCAGGGGCAGGTCCACGGCTTCCTCGGGCCCAACGGGTCCGGCAAGACGACGACGCTGCGTACGCTGCTCGGCCTGATCCGGCCCAACGGCGGCCGGATGGTGCTGCTCGGCGAGGAGGTGCCGGCGGCGCTGCCACGGATCGCCAAGCGGGTCGGCGCGATCGTCGAGAGCCCGCAGTTCTTCCCCAACTTCACCGCGAGCGACACGCTTTCGCTGCTCGCCGACGCGGGCGGGGTGTCCAAACAGCGGGTGGCCGAGGTGCTGGAGCTGGTCGGGCTCCGGGAGCGCGCCAAGGAGCGGGTGAAGACCTATTCGCTGGGCATGAAGCAGCGGCTCGCCGTCGCGTCCGCGCTGCTCAAGAATCCCGATCTGCTGATCCTCGACGAGCCGGCCAACGGCCTCGACCCCGGCGGCATCCGCGAGATGCGCACGCTGATGCGCGGGCTCGCCGAGTCGGGCATGACCGTGGTCCTCTCCAGCCACATCCTCGGCGAGGTGCAGCTGATCTGCGACTCCGTCACGGTGATCTCGCGCGGCCGCCGCGTCGCGCACGGGCCCGTGGCCGACATCCTCGCCCAGCACGCGGGCACCGGGGTGACGGTCAAGCTGGAGGACCCCGCCGAGCTCTCGCCGGCCGCCGAGGTGCTGATCTCGGCCGGCGCGCGGGTGACACCGCACCCCGACCACCTGTCGGTCACCAACGTCGACCGCCCCGCCTGGGTGACCCGCACCCTGGCGGAGAAGGGCTTCTTCGTGAGCGAGCTGGCTCCCGTCCGCGTCGACCTCGAAAGCGTCTTCCTCGACCTGACCGCGACCGCGCCGGTGCCCGGCCAGGCGCGGCAGGTGGACGACTCGGCCACCGCGCCGGCGGGCGGGTGGGGCGTATGAGCCTCGCCAAGGCCGAGCTGCGGCGCCTGTTCAAGCGCCGGGTCACCCGGGTCTTCCTCGCGCTGGTCCTGCTCGGGCTGGCGCTGATCCCGCTCGTGTTCACGTTGACCAGCCAGAAGACGGGGCCGGAGCAGTTGCGGGCCGCGGAGGTGAAGGCGCAGGCTGACTTCGAGATGGCCGTGCGCGAGCATCAGCGTGTGGTCGCCGAGTGCGAGGCGCTGAAGGCCGGCGGCGCCACCGACCTGGACATGCGCTACGGGCCGAACTGCGGCAAGGACTACGCGCCGACGCGCGAGATGTTCTCCGCGGAGAATTACCTGCCGTTCGAGTTCACGTTCCGTGACGAGTTCGGCCCGTCGGTGATGGTGTTCTCGGCCGCCGTGGCGCTGGTCGCGTTTGTCATCGGCGCGTCGTTCGTCGGGGCCGAGTGGCACAGCGGCGGCATGATGAACCTCCTGCTCTGGCGGCCCCGGCGGATCCCCGTGCTGCTCACGAAGCTCGGCGTGGTGCTGGCGACGATGTTCGGCGTCACGGTCGTGCTCGGCGCACTGTGGACGGTCGCGTTCTGGTTGATCGGACGCTACGACGGCGTGCTCGGCAAGCTCACCGCCGGCGTCTGGCAGTCGTTCGCGCTGACCGGCGCGCGGGGTGCCACGCTCGTGCTGCTGGCGGCGGCGATCGGCTTCGGGCTGGCGTCGCTGGGCCGGCACACGGCGATGGCGCTCGGCGTGGGCATCGGCGGCATCGTGGTCAGCGAGATCGGTCTGCGGATCGCGCTGCAGATTGTGGAGGTGCCGTTCGCGGACCGCTATGTGGTGTCGACGTACGTCACGGCGTGGCTCAACAAGGAGTTCACGCTTTACGACTACCGCTCCTGCGCCTTCTCGATGGGCCAGTGCAACCCGGCGGAGCTGACCGTCACGTGGCAGCATTCCGCGATCGTCTTCGGGGTGGCGCTGGCGCTGGTGCTCGGTGGCGCGATCTGGTCGATGCGGCGGCGGGACATCGCCTGACGAGACACCTTGATCACAGTGAATGAGCGGTGCGGCCGCGCCGGCGCGCGGTTAATCTGGAAGCCTCCCGTCGCCAGTTCGAGGAGCGCCGCCATGAAGCCGCCCGCCGCCGACCGGGCCGACACCCGTGACGACCTCGACACAGACGAGCCCGACGAGTTCGTCGACTCCGATGTGGACGGTGCGTCGGCGGCGGCCGAGCCGGCGCGGGAGCCGGAGCCGGCGTTGAGCGAGCGAGAGCTGCGAATTCTCGCATTCGAGCGCAAATGGTGGAAACACGCCGGCTCCAAGGAGCAGGCGATCCGCGACGCGTTCGATTTGTCCGCGACACGCTATTACCAACTGCTCAACGGCCTGCTCGACAATCCGGCGGCGCTGGCCGCCGACCCGATGGTGGTCGGCCGCCTGCGCCGTCTCCGCTCGGCCCGAGCCCGCTCCCGCCGCCGCTGAGTCCGGAGCCACCGCGCGCGCCGCGGTCGCGTGTGCGCTCTGGCTGCGCTGCGCCGCGCGTTGCGCTGCGCGGCGGTTGGGCAGGCCGCGGTTGTGTTGCAGGCCGCGGGCATGGGCCGTGTTTGCGCTGCGTCGGCGTTGCGCTGCGCGGCGGTTGGGCTTGGCCGCGGATGTTGCGCGGCGGTTGGGCAGGCCGCGGTTGCGTAGCGGCCGCGGGCATGGGTCGTGCGCTGCGTTGCGCCGGCGTTGCGCTGCGCGGCGGTTGGGCTGCGCGGCGGTTGGGCGGGCCGCGGTTGCGTTGCGGTTGCGACCGTGGGCCGTGGGCTGCGTTGCGGTCGCGGTTGGGGGTGGGTTGCGGTGCGCCGCGGTTTGGCTGGGCCGCGGTGAGGGATCGGCGGCGGGGTGGGCGTCAGGCGGTGTTGCGGCGTTCGGCGTAGGCCTCCAGGGCTGCGACTTGGAGCGGGTCCAGGGACGGGCGTACCCGGTCGCGGGCCGTCGCCACGTGGGCGGCCGTCACCGACGTCGCTTCCAGGGACTCGCGCATCGCGGCGAGGGCCGCCTCGCGAATCAGGGCGGCGCAGTCCGCGGCCGAGAAGCCGTCGAGTTCGGCGCCGAGGGTCGTCAGGTTCACCTCCGGGGCCAGCGGTACGCCGCGGGCCGCGGCCTTGAGGATTTCGGCGCGGGCGGCGGCGTCGGGGGGCGGTACGAAGACCAGGCGCTCCAGGCGGCCCGGACGGAGCAGCGCGGGGTCGACGAGGTCCGGGCGGTTCGTCGCGCCGACGACGACCACGTCGCGGAGTGTCTCGATGCCGTCCAACTCGGTCAGTAGCGCTGCCACGACGCGGTCGGTGGTGCCGCCGTCGGTGGACTGGCCGCGTACCGGTGCGAGCGCGTCGACCTCATCCAGGAAGACCAGGGTGGGTGCCGCCTCGCGGGCCCGGCGGAACAGTTCGCGGACCGCGCGTTCGCTCTCGCCGACCCACTTGCTCAGCAGTTCGGCACCCTTCACCGACAGGACGTTGGCGCGGCCGCTGCCGGCGAGTGCCGTGACGAGGAATGTCTTACCGCAGCCGGGCGGGCCGTAGAGCAGCACGCCCCGGGGCGGACGCACCCCGAGCCGGGCGAACGTGTCCGGGTAGGTGAGCGGCCAGAGCACCGTCTCGGTCAGCACCTCCTTCACCGCCACCAGGTCGCCGACGTCGTCCAGTGTCAGGCCGGCGAGTTCGAGCGTGGAGGAGGCCATCGATGTCGGGCGTACCACCTGGAGGGCCGCGGCGAAGTCCTCGGCCGCGACGACCGGCGCCTCCGCCCGCCGCTGCCGCAACGCGGCGCGGACGCCGGCCTCGCGGACCAGCGCGCCGAGGTCGGCGGCCACGAATCCGGGGGTACGCGCCGCAACCTCGTCCAGCTGCACGTCCGGCGCGAGCGGCGTGGCCCGGGTCAGCACCGACAGCTGCTCGCGCCGCATCGCCTGGTCCGGCAGTGGCACCGCGATCTCCGTCGAGAGCAGGTCCGGCGCGCGGAGCGCCGGGTCGATCTCCTCGGGGTGGCTGCTGGTGCAGACGACGGCGGCGCCGGCTTCGACCAGCGACGACACGATCTGGCGGAACACCGTCGCGAGCGGGCCGGGCGACTCCCGCGGCGCCAGCGCCTCCACATCCGTCACCAGGACGACCGCCGGCGGTTCGACCGAACGCCGCGCGGCGACCGCGCGCAGTCGGGCGGCCCCCGAGTCGGGCGTCAGGGCGGCGATCTCCGGGGCCCAGACGGTCGACACCCGCGCGCCGACCGCCGCGGCGACGGCCCGGACGAGGTCCGACTTGCCCGAACCGGCCGGTCCGGTGACGAGCACCCCGAGCGAGACGGTGGTGGCGAGCCGGCTGAGCACGTCCCGGTGGTGGAAACCGAGGTCGAGCAGCTCGGTGAGCTGGTGGGCCTGGTTGCGGAGTCCGGGAAGGTCGTCCAGGCTCGGCGCCGCGTCCACCTCCGCCACGACGGTCCCGTCGACCACCTCGGCGTCGGTGTCCGCGACCGATCCGCCGCCGGCCGGAACAGCCCCGCCGCCGGTGGACGACGCCTGGCCGGCTCCCGCCGCGGGTGACCCCGCGCGCGGAGACCCGAGATCGGCCGGTCCCATGCCGCCGGTCGTCGCCCCTGCCGGCGGGTACGTCCCGGACGACCCCGGGCTGCCGGCGGCCCGTACTCCGGATCCCTGGGTCTGCTGTCCGTTCTCCCAGGCGACCACCGTATCCATCGTCACCAGGGCAGCCTCGGGGGGCTCGGCGGCGATCACGGTCAGCAGAGTGCTCGTCCAGGCGTACCCGACCCGGTTGGCCAGGCTCTGCCGCGCCGCCTCGACCAGGGAGCGGCCGGCGCCGTCCGGCAGGACGTCCTGCGGGAGGAGCGACACGTCGTCGCCGGTCGTCACCACCTTGCCGAGCAGGGCCAGCCGGAGCATCTCGGGACTCACCGCCGCCACCACGTGCGGCGCGCCGCGCAGGGTCACGCTCCGGGCGGCCACCACCGGGGCAGGGGAGACCGTGACCTGCGCGCCGTCGCGGACGCCGAGGTTGCCGAGGGTGAGGTCGTCGGCGTGGAGCAGTCCCCGCGCGTCGGCGCGCTCACCGGGAGCCACGAGGCCGGCCGTCGTCCGCCTGCCGCTCAGCCGCACGGGGTCACCCGGGCGGAGCCCGAGCGCCGCCAGCACCTCCGGATGCAGACGCACGATCCCACGCCGCGCGTCGAGCGCCGCCGGACGCAGGCTCGCGGTCAGGACTAGATCACGGTCGGCCACAGACCGAGACTAGGGCCTTCTCCGAAACAAGCCGCCCGCACCCACGCCCCGGGCATCGACGAACCGAACGGCCGCACGCCGAAGGCAGCCGGGAGTCGGTGGTGCGCCGCGAAGGCGACCCCGGAAGGTGGAGTCGGCGGCCACGCGCGGACCGCAGAGTACGCACCACACGGGTGCCGACCGCGGCGTCAGCCATTTCTCGGGTCGGCGTCCGGGGCGAGCATCGTCGGGTCGCGGCGGATCAGCTCCGCCAGTTGCGCCGCGGCGTCCTTGACCGGCCCAGGGGAGATCGCGACCGCGTCGTCCACCCAGCCCACGACGAAGGCGGTGCTGGCGCCGGCCGACTCCACCGAGACCGTGACGGTCGTGTCCGGGTGGTTTTCGACGATCTTGCGGATCGCTTCGGCGACCTCGGCGGCCACCGACGTGCGCTTGTTGGTGGCGGCTGCCGCGCGCAGCCGCTCGAGCTCCTCCCGCCGAGCCATCCGCTCGAGAGCGTCGGCGAACGAATCCCTCATCCGGAACTGACCTCCGTCAGGTGCCCCCGCGCTCGCGCAGGGCCCGATCCAACGCCCGGTCGAGGAGCACGAGCAGGGCGTCCCGGACCGACAGGCGCTGCCGCGCGTCGAACCGGATCACCGGGACGTGCTCGCCGACCGCTAGTGCCCACCGTACGGCGTTGAGGTCGTGCGCGAGGTGCCCGTCGAACGCGTTCACCGCGACGACGAACGGAAGATTCGCACGTTCGAAGTAGTCGATGGCGAAGTGACACTCCTCGAGACGTGCGCTGTCGACCACGACCAGGGCGCCGAGGGCGCCGCGGGAAAGGTCGTCCCACATGAAGCCGAAGCGGGCCTGGCCCGGCGTGCCGAACAGGTAGAGCTTCAGGCTGCCGTCGATCGTCACGCAGCCGAAGTCCATGGCGACCGTCGTGGTCGTCTTGTCGGAGCCGGGCAGCATGTCGTCCACGCCGATCGAGGCCGTGGTCATCTCGGCCTCGGTGGTCAGCGGGGCGATCTCGGAGATCGCGCCGACCGTCGTGGTCTTGCCGACGCCGAAACCGCCAGCGATCACGATTTTGACCGGGATCGGCGCGCGCCGTTTCTTCTTCGGGGGACCCATCACCCGGGCGTCGACCACCGGCGGTGCGCCGATGTGGTGCCAGCCCACGTTCGGGGCGTACGCCGAATGCTGGCCGCGGTGCCGGCCAGCCGGATCGCCGTTCCGCCCACCGGTCACCGGCGGAACGGTCAGCTGCCACTCAGGAGATCGCACGTAGTCCACGGATCACCCGCCGAATCGTCTCGGGGTCGCGAGGGTCAGCGACATCAAGCGTGTGTACGTCGAGATGGCCGGTCGCCCGCAGGTCCCCGACCAGCACCCGGGTCACCCCGAGGTGCATGCGCAACCGGGCCGAGATCTCGGCCACGGACATCGGTGCGGCGCAGAGCGCCACGATCGCGTGCAGTTCCGGCGCGCTGCTCGGCAGGTGGGTGCGCGGCGGGCCGTCGCAGACGGTCACCTGCGTCTCCACGCCGATCGCCGGGTCGACACCGACCACCCGACCCGACGTCAGCACGAACGGACGCAGGGCGGCCGACGGGTCGCTCCCCGGCGCGACACCCTCCGGCTCGCCCGAGCCCAGGCCCGCGCCGAGGTACGGGCGGACGCCCGTCGCCGGATCGGGAACATCGCTCATGCCGGCGCTCCGCTTCCCTCCGCACCGTCGTGCGGCACCGACGGGCCGAGCCGGGTGGTCCGCGCGCTCACGACTGCACGGCGTTCTTCAGCTCGGCGATCAGTCGCGGCGTCAACGCTCCGCCGGCGCGGCTGGCGAACAGCGTCATCTCGTACGCCAGCGTGCCGAGGTTGGCCGACCGGTCGGCGATGACGCCGAGCACGGACCCGCTGCTGATCGACGTGATCAGCAGGTACCCGTCGGCCATGTCGACGATCACCCGGTTGAGGCCCCCGAGCGAGTACCAGTTCGCCGCGCCGCCGGCGAGGCTGGTCATGCCGGAGACGACGGCGGCGAGGCGCTCGGCGTTGGCCCGGTCCTTGATGGCCGACATCGCCATCAGCAGGCCGTCGCTGGAGACGGCGATGGCTTCGAGGACGCCGGCGGTCCCCGAGGTGAACGAGTCGAGCAGCCAGTTGAAGGTCTGCGCCTCCTGGCTCAGCTGGCCGGTCGTGGCGTCCGCGGCGTCCTGCCGCTCGGCGCTGTCGTGGAGGTACGGGCTCGTCATCGTGATCCCTCTTGGTCGCTGCGGCCGGCACTGATCTGGCGCATCGCCCGTGCCACACCGTTCTCGAACTGCTGGACAAGGTCGCGGGCGGCATGGGCGTCCAGGGCCTGACCGGACGTTCTGCGCTCGGCCGGCGTGGGTGGCTCGTCGAGCGTGGCACCGGGCTGCCGCCGGCGCAGCGGTTGGCCCGGTCGGGCCGCCGCCTCACCGCCGTTGGTCGTGGCGGGCACCCGCTGACCGTTGGCGTGCCCGTTCCCCCGTGCGGGCGGGACTCCCGCGACCGCACCGCCGCGCACCTGCCGCTCGGCGTACCGGACGCCGGCCTCGAACTCCTCGACGAGCGCGCGGGCGGCGGCCGGGTCGGCGGGCGACGGTGGCGGCGGCGGTGCGACGTCGGAGGGCTCCGGCCCCGGCAGCTGCGCGCCGGGCACGCGCCGCCGCAGCACCATCTGCGTCTCGTCGTTGGAGAGCTCGACGGGCACCGGCCGGCCAGCCGCCGGCGCGGCGGGCCCGTCAGGCTGGGCCGGCCGGTCGGGCTCGGCCGGTGGCGGGTCGTCGCCGGAGCGGGGCCGGGGCACGAAAGCGTTCCACGGCTGGCCGTTGGCGAGCATGCGCGTGGCCCGGTCGAGCGCCGGGTCGTCGAGGAGCGGCCCGGCCTCCGCGGTGCGCCGCGGGACCGGCCGCGGCACGGGGGGATCCGCGGCACCGGCCGGTGCGGGTGCCGGCCCGGCGGCCGGTGCCGCGGAGGATCGGTCGGCTGGCGACGGGTCGATGACCAGGTGCCGCTCGTCCACCTCGATTTCGGCGGTGACGCCGCCACCGGGGGTCGGGGTCAGCGACACGCGCATGCCGTGGCGGCGTGCCAGCCGGCCGACGACGAACAGCCCGAGCACCTCGGTCGGGGCCAGGTCGAGCCGCTCGCGGTGCGCGAGCCGCGCGTTCTCCTCAGCCATCCGCTCGGGCGTCATGCCCAACCCGCGGTCGACGACGAGCAGCCGGATGCCCGGGTCGCTGACGACCGCGGTGACGGTGACCCGGGTGTGCGGCGGCGAGAACGTGGCGGCGTTCTCCATCAGCTCCGCGAGGGCCAGCACGAGGTCGCCGATGAGCGACGGCGCGATGCTGATCCCGGTCGGCACCTTGATGTCGACCCGCAGGTACGCCTCGATCTCACCGAGGGCGAGCCGCACCACGTCGGCGAGTGGCAGCGGCGTCATGTGGCTGTCGGCGCCGCGGGAGCCGGAGAGCACGACGAGGCTGCTCGCGTTGCGGCGCAACCGGCTGGAGATGTGGTCGAGCCGGTAGAGGTGCTGCAGCCGTTCGGGGTCGGTTTCCTGCCGTTCGAGCCGGTCGATGAGCGCGAGCTGGCGGCTCACCAGGTTCTGGGTGCGGCGGCCGACGTGGCCGAACATCTGCGCGACGTTGCGCCGGCTGGCGACCTGGCGCTCCACCAGCCGCGCCGCCGTGGCCTGGACCCGCTCGAACGCGCGGGCCAGGTCGCCGACCTCGTCGCGGGCCCGGACGTCGACCGCCTCCAGCCGCACCGGCGCCGGCGCGTCCCGTTCGTCGTCGGCGACACTGGTCAGCTCCGCCTCGGCGACCTCCGCGACCCGTTCGGCCGACTCGGTGAGCCGGGTCAGCGGGCGGGCGACGGCCCGAGCGACGGCGATGCTCAGCAGCACGACGCAGAGGAGCAGGAGCACGCAGGCGAAGCCGACGGCATACGCCTCGGTCAAGGCCCGGCGTTGCTGGGCGGCGACCTCGACCCGGACGTCGGCGACGATCCGCTTCTCGACGAACCGGCCGAGTGTGAGCAGCGACTCGGCCATCGGGAAGAGTTGCCGCAACGGCACGTCGGTGGCGGCGGCGAGCGGATCTGTGGACAGTCGGTCGAGGAAGTCGCCGGTGGTGCTGCGCTCGTTGGCCCCCTGCTCGACCAGGCTGTAGAGCGTGTTCTGCTCCGGTGTCGCGTACGCCCGGAACCGTTCGAGGTCCTGCACCAGCGTGGCCATCGTCCGGGTGTACTCCGCCACGGTCGCGGTGTCGCGCACGGCGGCGATCAGCACGATCTGGACGGCCACCAGGCTGACGCCCTCGTCGGCGCGGAGCACCGAGTCGAGCGCCATCACCTGCCGGCCGGCCGCGGTGGCGGTGTCGGCGCCGGTCCGCAGCCGCAGTGAGTTGATCAGCCGGGTGACCTCGGTGCCGAACGCCGACATCACCGCGTCGGGCCTGGTCTGCCGGTCGAGTACCGCCGCGCGGAGGGTGGCGAGGGCCGGCAGCGCGTCGAGCGCGGCCGCGACGTCGCGCGGCAGGCCCTCGGTGGCGCGCAGATCGGCGATGTCGTCGGCGACCTGCGCACTCTGGAGCACGAGGCGGCCGCGCTCGACGACGTCGAAGAGGTAGCCGATCGAGAGCATCCGCTCCTGCTGCAGGCTCTGCACGAGCGAACCGACCTGACCCGCGACCGCCACCGTGCGGGCCGTGCTGTCGGCGCGGGACGCGACGCCGACGCGGTCGCCGACGACGGGCACCGCCAGCAGGACGATGCCGAGCAGCGGCGCCGCGAGCAGGAGCCCGAGCTTGCCGCGGACGCGGAGCCTACCGAGGAGCACCGGACCGCTCCCACTGCGCGATCTGGTCGATCGGGTCCGGCCCGGCGCGCAGGGCGACGGGCGTCCGCCGTGGCAGGCCGGCGTCGCCGGGGGCCGGTGGGGGGGCCGGGGTCGCCGGCGCCTCGGCATCCTGCCGCGGCCGTCCACTCAGGAAGAGGGCAGCCAGGAAGCCGGCGACCAGCAGCACGGCCGCGGCGGCGGCGCCGCCGGTGAACAGCCGCGTGCGGTCGATGCCGCCGGCCCGGGTGTCGAGCAGCCCCTCCACCTCGGTGAGGATCGCGCTCGACAGCTCGCCGGCGGCCGCCTGCAGCTCCGCCCGGGCGAGCACGACGCGGGACGGGTCGCCGCCCGCGGAGCCGTCGATCTGCCCCGCGATGGCGGCCACGATGTCGGCGGCCCGCTGGAACCGGTCGAGGCGGCTGAGCAGGTTGCCGCCGAGGGTGCGGCTCTGCGTGTTGTCGACGGCGGACCGAAGGTTGTCGACGAGGCGGGTCGCCGCGTCCACCATGGTCACCCGCTCGGCCGCCAGCCGCGCCACCAGGTCGAGCTGCCGCTCCGGGTCGGCCGCCGGCGGCGTCGTGCCGGGCGTGGCGGCGCGGGCACCGGCGGCGAGCACCACGATGTCGGAGAGCCGGCCGGCCGAGATGACCGCGACCGGCAGGTCGCCCGCGGCGCCGCTCTGGAGGTGGAACGCGTCGGCGTCGGGGTCGTGCACGAGACCGGAGCGGTCCCGGACCTTGGCGTAGAGCGCGAGGACCAGGTCACCCACCTCGCGGAACGCCGTGAGGGCCTGACTCGGGTCGGCCGGCGGGTTGTCGCGCAGGGCTTCGAGCCGCTCGCGTACGCCGGTCCACCGCTCGGTGGTCCGCAGCGTCGCGCCGAGGCGCTCGTCGGTGGCGTCTGTCTCCCGTACCGCGGCGGTGATGGCGTCCCGGGGTGCCGGCTTGCCGGAGACGGCCGCGGACTGCGCGTCCGCGACCGCGAACGCGACCCCCTGAAGCGAGCGCAGGTACGCGACGCCGTCCGTTTCGAGCGCGGTGGCCCGGGCCCGTTCGCCGGCCGCCCGCCAGGCCTCGGCGAACAGCACACCGGTCGGCACGAGGAGGGCGACGACCAGAGTGGACAGCAGCACCGTGAACGCACGGGAACGTCTCATCGGCCACCCCTCCACGATGGTGGCCCCGAGAACCCGGCCGGTCCCGTCCACCGGACGGAGAACCTAGTGGAGGGAGAACCGGCGCAGCCCACCCCGAACAGTCATTTCTCTTTCATCCGTCGGTTTCTATGAGCCCTGTGTGATGGATCACGGTAGTCCGACTACGCTCTGTAACTTGTCGTCGGGCGATTGCCCGAATAAGGCCATATACCAGAGTTGGCGATATCCGCACGCCTTGGCGCGGCGCCTGAACTCAGACGGCGCTCAGCCTTGCCGCCGTACCTTTGCGGCATGTCGCCACCGCTCCGGGCCCGGCTGCGCGCCATGCGGCCCCGCCTCACGCGCCGCCGGCTTCTCGCCGGCGGCGCTGCCGTGATCATCCTCGCCGGCGCCGTGACCTGGGCCGTCTGGCCCGAATCGGCGGGCTTCCGCACCGAGGACGCCATGATCACTGTCCGCTCCGGGCCGCGCGGCGACGAACCGGTCGACCTCGACACCCGGCTGTTCCTCCCGGACGGCGCCTCGGCCGGCAACCCGGTACCCGCGCTGCTCCTCGCCCACGGTTTCGGCGCCACCAAGGAGAGCACCTACGCCGACGCCGAGGACCTGGCCGGGCTCGGCTACGCGGTGCTGACCTGGACGGCCCGCGGCTTCGGCCGCAGCGGCGGCCAGATCCACCTCGACAGCCCGGACTACGAGGTACGCGACGCGCGCGGCCTGGTCGACTGGCTGGCCGCCCGCCCCGAGATCCGCACCGACGCCCCCGGCGACCCCCGCGTCGGCGTGGTCGGCACCTCGTACGGCGGCGGCCTGGCCCTGCTCCTCGCCGGCCACGATCCGCGGGTCGACGCCGCCGTGCCGGTGGCGACCTGGAACGACCTCGCCAACGCGTTCCTGCCGGAGTCGACCGGCCGCGGCCCGGTGGACGGCGTCTTCAAGAAGACGTGGGCCGGCCTCTTCTTCGGCAACGGCGCGGCGCCGTCGCCAGCCGACGCGGGCACCGTCACCGGCGGCGACCCGTCCTGCGGTCGCTTCGCGGCCGACGTCTGCGCCGCCTACCTGCGGATCGCCAGCGCCGGCCGGGCCGACCAGGCCGCCGTCGACCTGCTGCGCCGATCGAGCCCCGCTACCGTGCTCGACCGGATCAAGGCGCCGACCCTGCTGATCCAGGGAACGGCCGACACGCTCTTCCCCCTGGCCGAAGCCGACGCCAACGCCCGCGGCATCGCGGCCACCGGCACCCCCGTACGGGTCGCCTGGTTCACCGGCGGCCACGACGGCGGCGACGGGCCGCCCGCGGACCGCGACCGGGTCCGCTTCCTGATGGCCCAGTGGCTGGGCCACTACGTCAAGGGCGAGGGCGCCGCACCGGCGACGAGCTTCACCTGGTCGCGGATCACCGGCTTCGACGCCCTCGAACGCGGCGTGGCCACCAGCGGCTACTCCGACCCGGCGTACCCGGGACTGTCGGGCACCTCGACGCGGACCGTGACCGTCGCCGGACCCCCGCAGCAGGTGGCGAACCCGCCCGGGGGTAACCCGGCCGCCGTCTCGTCGCTGCCGGCGGCCGGCGGGCTCTCGTCCTTCGTCAACGGCGTCGTCACCGACCTGCCGGGCCAGCACGCACAGTTCCGCTCCGAGCCGCTGGACCGGCCGCTGGACATCGTCGGCGCGCCGAGCGTCCGGATCCGGGCGGCGTCCGCGACCGGCGAGGCGGTGCTCTTCGTCAAGCTCTACGACGTCGACGCGAACGGGGTTGCCACGCTCTCCAGCGGCCTGATCGCCCCGGTCCGGCTGACCGGGCTCCCCGCCGACATCGCGCAGGCCGAGCCGGTCACCGTCACCCTGCCCGCCATCGTCCGGCGGGTCGAGACCGGCCACCACCTGCGGGTCGTCGTGGCGACCTCGGACCAGGCGTTCGCGACACCCGCCGAGCCCGCCGTGTACACGGTCGCCCTGCCCGGGGACGCCGCGGCGGTCACCCTCCCGACCGTCACCGGCGAGCCGATCGCGAGCCGCGCGGTCATCTGGCGGTACGTCCTCGCGGCGCTGCTCGCCGCGATCCTGGTCGGCCTCGCGGTGGTCCTCGTGGTCGTCCGCCGCCGGCGCAGCCGCCACGACACCTCCGTGCATCCCGCGTACGCCGACACGCCGCTGCGGGTCGACGGCCTGCGCAAGGAGTACGGCGACTTCGTCGCGGTCAAGCGGGTCGACTTCGAGGTCCGGCGCGGCCAGGTGGTGGGCCTGCTCGGGCCCAACGGCGCCGGCAAGACCACGACGCTGCGGGTGCTGATGGGGCTCACCACGCCGACCGCCGGGCAGGTGCACGTCTTCGGCCACCCGCTGGTTCCCGGCTCGCCGGTGCTGTCCCGGATCGGCGCGCTGGTCGAGGGCCCCGGCTTCCTGCCGCACCTGAGCGGGCTCGCGAATCTGAAGGCGTACTGGGCGGCCACCGGACGGCCCGCCGAGGAGGCGCACTTCGACCGCGCGCTGGAGATCGCCGGGCTCGGCGCGTCGGTGCACCGCCGGGTCCGCACGTACAGCCACGGCATGCGCCAGCGGCTCGCGATCGCGCAGGCCATGCTCGGCCTGCCGGAGCTGCTGGTGCTCGACGAGCCGACGGACGGGCTCGACCCGCCGCAGATCGCGGAGATGCGCCGCGTGCTCAAGCGGTACGCGACCGACGGCCGCGCCGTGCTGGTCTCCAGCCACCTGCTGGCGGAGGTCGAGCAGACCTGCACCCACGTGGTCGTCGTCAACAAGGGCGAGGTGGTCGCCTCGGGTCCGGTGGACGACATCGTCGGCGAGTCGCCGACCGTCCAGATCGAGGTGTCGGATCCTGGTGCGGCGGCCGACCTGCTGGGCCGGCTCGACGGGATCCGCTCGGTCTCCGTCGACGGCGGACCCAACCAGCTGGTGGTCGACACGAACGGCACGGCCCGCAGCACGGTGGTGGCCGAGCTGGTGCGCGCCGGCATCGGAGTGGAGCGGGTGGTGCCGCGGCGCCGCCTGGAGGACGCGTTCCTCGCCCTGGTCGGCGAGAGCTCGAGTGGAAGTGGGGACCGCTGATGGCGACCGAACTCGACGCTGGTGCCGCGCCTGGCTACCGGGCCTCCCGCACGCTGCCGGTGCGGGCCGAGTGGCGGCGGCAGTGGTCGCGGCGGCGTACCCAGTGGGCCCTGGGTCTGATGGTCCTGCTGCCGCTGATCATCCTGGTGGCGTTCCAGTTCGACAGCGGCACCGGCGACGACAACGGCGGCGGCGAGTTCGGCAGCCTGATCTCGTTCGCGACGTCCGGCGGGCTCAACTTCGCGCTCTTCTGCCTCTACGTGTCGGCGACGTTCCTGCTCGTGGTCGCCGTCGCGCTGTTCTGCGGCGACACGGTGGCGAGCGAGGCGAGCTGGGGGAGCCTGCGCTACCTGCTCGCCGTGCCCGTGCCGCGGGCCCGGCTGATCGCCGTCAAGCTGGTCGTCGCCCTCGGCTACTCCGCGGTGGCGCTGGTCGCGCTGACCGGCACGGCGCTGGCCGCCGGCACCCTGCGGTACGGATGGGAGCCGCTGCGCAGCACGGTCGCCTCACAGTTGCCGGCCGGCGAGGGGCTGCTCCGGCTCCTCGCGGTGCTCGGCTACCTCGCGGTCGTGCTGCTGGTCGTCGCGGGCCTGGCCTTCCTGCTCTCGGTGTCGACCGACGCTCCACTCGGTGCGGTCGGCGGTGCGGTGCTGCTCTGGATCCTGTCCAGCATCCTCGACCAGATCACCGCGCTGGGCTCGCTGCGCGACCTGCTGCCGACCCACTACAGCACGGCCTGGCTCGGCCTGCTCTCCACGCCGGCGCAGGTCGACGACGTCGTCAAGGGGGCGATATCGGCAGTTGTCTACGCAACCCTGTTCTGGTCGTTGGCGTTCTGGCGGTTCACGAGGAAGGACGTGACCAGTTGATCTCGTGAGGTGTGGTTCACACCCTGGGAAGGGACAGGCCTCCCGGTCGCGGGAGGCCTTACACTTGGCGGCACAACTTCATACCTCATCCAGAGGGGCTGAGGGATACGGCCCGACGACGCCCCGGCAACCACCACCGGCTCATCGACGAGCGCGGCGCGCAGGTGCCAATTCCGTCCCGACCGCGCGGTGCGGTCAGGGGAAGATGAGAGGACTTCTATCTCATGACGTCGATCATCGACGAGACCACCACCAGCTCCCCGGTCGCCGACAACCCCGCCCGTGCGCTCGTCTGTCGCGGCTGCGGCGCCGAGTACCCACTCGCCGCCCAGCACGCCTGTTACCAGTGCTTCGGGCCGCTCGAGGTCGCGTACGACCCGGCGGTGCTCGCCCGGGTCACCCGCGCGCAGATCCTCGCCGGTCCGCACAACATCTGGCGGTACGCGCCGCTGCTGCCCGCCGGCCAGGACCCGGCGAGCCGGATCACCCTCAACCCGGGCCTGACCCCGCTGGTCAGCGCGCCGGCGCTGGCCGCGGAGCTGGGCATCACCGCGCCGCTCTGGGTCAAGGACGACAGCGCCAACCCGACCCACTCGTTCAAGGACCGGGTCGTCTCGGTCGCGCTCACCGCCGCCCGCGGGCTCGGCTTCACCCGCTTCGCCTGCGCGTCGACGGGCAACCTCGCCAACTCCGTCGCGGCCCACGCGGCGCGGGCCGGGGTGCCGTCGATCGTGTTCATCCCCGGCGACCTGGAGCCCGGCAAGGTCGTCACCACCGCCGTCTACGGCGGCGACCTGGTGGCCATCGACGGGTCGTACGACGACGTCAACCGCCTCTGCAGCGAGCTGGTCGAGACCGACGAGTTCGAGGACACCGCGTTCGTCAACGTCAACGTCCGGCCGTTCTACGCCGAGGGCTCCAAGACCCTCGGCTACGAGGTCGCGGAGCAGCTCGGCTGGCGGATCCCGGCCCAGGTGGTCATCCCGATGGCCAGCGGCGAGCTGCTGACCAAGGTCGACAAGGCGTTCAGCGAGCTGGTCGAGATCGGCCTGGTCGAGGCGCCGGCCGGCGGATGGCGGGTGTTCGGCGCGCAGTCGGCCGGCTGCAACCCGATCGCCACCGCGCTGCACCAGGGCACCGACGAGATCGTGCCGGTGCGTCCGACCGGGATCGCCAAGTCGCTCAACATCGGCGACCCGGCCGCCGGGCTGTACGCGCTGGAGGCCGTCAAGCGGACCGGCGGCTGGATGGACTACGCCGACGACGACGAGATCCGCGCCGGCATCCAGCTGCTGGCCCGCACGACGGGCGTGTTCGCCGAGACCGCCGGCGGGGTTACCACCGCGGTGCTGCGCAAGCTGGTCGAGTCGGGGCGGCTCGACCCGGCCGCGGAGACGGTCGTGTTCAACACCGGCGAAGGGCTCAAGACGATCGACGCGGTCGCCGACCGGGTGGGCCCGACCCACCGCGTCAAGCCGTCGCTGAAGGCCGCCCGGGAGGCCGGTCTGCTGGGCTGAGTAGCCGCCTTGTCCAGGGTGGACTCATACGTTCGGGTGATGCCTTCTGTGCACCCTGTAGTGGTGATTTTGCCGTCCGTCGAGAAAACATGTCCATAGGGACTTGACGACCCGGTCGGGGCCGCAGCAGGATGCTCCGTGCGGGAGGGCGAGCCGCCGTAGACTTTCGAAGTTCTAGCGACCCAGCGCCGGAGGCGTTGTGCGACCGCCCTCCCGACCAACCCCCCCTTAATTCGCTCGCCCGTCGAGCGCGCCTCGGGCACTCTGGCGGGCATGACTCCCGTGGTGACGCCGCTCGATCCCGCCGACGACCTCGGCCTCCAGCAGGCGCTCGACATCGCGACCGAGGTGACGGCGGCCGACATCCCCGACTTCCCGCCGCCGTCGGCGCGGGCCTTCGCCGGCATGCTGCGGCATCCGTGGCCCGGCGGGCACAAGCACTTCGCCCTCGCGCACCTCGGCGACACTCCCGTCGGCTTCCTCGAGCTGAGCCTGCCGTACCTCGACAACCGTGAGCTGGCCGAGATGCGGCTCGAAGTCCGGCCCGGCTACCGCCGGCGCGGTGCCGGCCGCGCACTGCTCGCGTACGCCGAGCGGCTCGCCCGCGCCGACGGCCGCAAGCACCTCGTCGGCACGGCCGTCGCCGCCCTACCCGGCGGCCCACCCCGCGACGACGCCGGCAACGCGTTCGCCGCCGCCCGCGGAGCCACGGTGGGGCTGGTCGACGTGCGCCGCCGGCTCGACGTGGACGCCGTCGACCGGGCCGCGCTCGACAAGCTCCTCGACGCCGCCTGGCCCAGGGCCGCCGGCTACAGCCTCGTCGCGTGGCAGGACCACGCCCCCGAGGAGTACGTCGCCGACGCCGCCTACCTCGACGGCCGGCTGCTCGCCGACGCGCCGGTCGGCGACCTCGCGCTCGAAGGCCAGAACATCGACGCGACGCGCTACCGCCAGCAGGAGGCCGCGAGTGCCGCCCGCGGCCGGCACAGCTACGTGACCGCCGCGCGGCACGACGCCAGCGGCCGCCTCGTCGCCGTCACCGCCATCGACGTCACGACCGGGATCGACTGGCACGCGTACCAGCAGATCACCCTCGTGGACCCGGACCACCGCGGCCACCGGCTCGGCACGGTCGTGAAGGTGGCCAACCTCCAGGCCGTGCTCGCGGCCCAGCCGGAGATCAAGGCCATCGACACCTGGAACGCGGCGGTCAACTCGCACATGATCGGCATCAACGAGGAGATGGGCTTCCGGCCACGCGACCAGTGGAACAACTGGCAGCTTTCGCTCTGACCGCACCGGCACCGCGGGGCAGGGGGCATGATGGCTGGCATGACGGAGACCCCGCACCCATGGTTCACCCGGCACGCCGAGACCCTCGACGAGGCCACCCGAGCGATCAGGGAGCGCGGTTACTGGTCGGCTTACCCCGAGTCGCCCAGCCCGCGCGTCTACGGTGAGACCGCCGCAGCCGAGGGCGAGGCGGCGTTCCGCGGCTACCTCGACGCCAAGTTCCCGCTCGACCAGCCCGGCATCCAGGACTGGGTCGCCACCGAGAGCAGCCCGTTCGGGGTGCCGCTCGACGTGTCGTACCCCCACGTCGACCCCCGCGTCCTGCTCGACGCCGCGACGGCGGCACTGCCGGCGTGGCGCGACGCCGGCGTGCGGACCCGGGTCGGCGTCTGCCTCGAGATCCTGGCCCGGCTCCACGCGCACGTCTTCGAGCTGGCGAACGCGGTGCAGTTCACCAGCGGGCAGGCGTTCGTGATGGCGTTCCAGGCCGGCGGCGCGCACGCCCTCGACCGGGCCCTGGAGGCGGTCGCGTACGCGTACGCCGAGATGATCCGGCACCCGGAGAGCGCGCGCTGGGAGAAGCCGGCCGGCAAGGGCGACCCGCTGCGGATGACCAAGACGTTCCACGTGGTGCCGCGCGGCGTCGCGCTCGTGATCGGCTGCAACACGTTCCCGACGTGGAACTCGTACCCCGGGCTCTTCGCCAGCCTGGTCACCGGCAACCCGGTGGTGGTCAAGCCCCACCCGCGCGCCGTGCTGCCGCTGGCGATCACCGTGCGCTACGCGCGGGCGGCGCTCGACGAGGCCGGGTTCGACCCCAACCTGGTCCAGCTGGCGGCCGAGGCGCCGGGGGAGGGGTTGGCGAAGACCCTGGCCACCGATCCGGCGGTACGGATCGTCGACTTCACCGGCTCCACGGAGTTCGGTGACTGGCTGGAGGCCAACGCGCGGCAGGCGGCCGTCTACACGGAGAAGGCGGGTGTCAACACGGTCGTGGTCGACTCGACCGACGACTTCGCCGGGATGTGCCGCAACATCGCGTTCTCGCTCTCGCTCTACAGCGGACAGATGTGCACGACGCCGCAGAACATCCTCGTGCCGGCGGGCGGCATCGCCACCGAGCAGGGGCACCGGTCCTTCGACGAGGTCGCCGCGGGCATCGCCGGAGCCGTGGCGAAGCTGACCGGTGGCGACCCGGCGCGGGCGGTGGAGCTGACCGGGGCGATCGTCAACGACGGCGTGCTGGCGCGGTTGTCAGAGGTTTCCGGGGTCGGTGCGACGGTGCTCGCGTCGTCGTCGGTCACCCATCCGGCGTTCGCGGACGCGGTCGTGCGCACGCCGGCGATCGTGGCGGTCTCCGCGGCCGACGCGGCGGTCTACGGGCGGGAGTGGTTCGGGCCGATCTCGTTCGTGGTGCGGACCTCGTCGACGGAGGAGAGCTTGTCGATCTTCCGCTCGACGGTGCTGGAGAAGGGTGCGCTGACGGCGGCGGTGTACTCGACGGACGAGGGCGTCCTGGCGGCGGCCGAGTCGGCGGCGTTGGACGCGGGCGTCCATCTGTCCTGCAACCTGACGGGTGGCGTGTTCGTCAACCAGTCGGCGGCGTTCAGCGACTTCCACGCGACCGGAGCGAACCCGGCGGCGAACGCGGCGCTGACCGACGGCGCGTACGTGGCCAACCGCTTCCGGATCGTCCAGTCCCGCCGTCACGTCTGAGTTTTACGCGGGGCGGCGCATCTGCAGCTCGGTCAGCCCGGGGATCGTCGGGTGCGGCAGCCGGACGCCGGTGTCGACGAACCCGACCCGCTCGTAGGCCCGGACGGCCCGGTCGTTGCCGACGACGACCTCCAGCATCAGCTCGGGCCGTCCGGCCCGCCGCGACCAGGCACCGACGGCGTCGGTCAGCGCGGCGGTGAGCCCCTTCCCGCGCCAGGCCGGCGTGACGTACACGGCGAAGATCACGGTCACGCCGGGCTCGTCGGCCACGGCGGTCCCACCGGCGTGCCCGACCACCCGCCCGTCCGCGACGGCGATGAACTGGGCGACCCGGTCACCGGCGGAGTTGTCGGCGATGCGGGCGGCGTACTCGGCGTGCGAACGCGCCGCCGCCTGCGCGATCGTCTCGAGGAAGGCGAGCGGCGCGTCGGCCAGCATCTCGAGCCGGAGGGCCCGGGTCCGCGCGGCGTCACCGGGCCGCACCCGCCGCACCTCGACGAGGGACGACGACGAACGGGCGTACGAGGTCGCAGCGCTCATGCCCGCATGCCTACCCCGCTGGGCGGCATCCAAGCAACGCCGGCCCGCATCGTGGCCCACCCACCGCGCCGTTAGGAGCCGTTAGGAAGGGCCCCTTCCCATCGGCCTGGCGATGGGAAGGGGCCCTTCCTAACGCCTGGCGGATGACGCTCGCTGCCGGGACGCCATACGCCGGGCCTCATCCGGAAGAGGCTTCCTACCGTCTGGCGGATGGGAAGGAGCCTTCCTACCGTCTGGCGGATGGGAAGGAGCCTCCCTACCGTCTGGCGGATGGGAAGGGCCCCTTCCTATCGTCTGGGCGATGGGAAGGGGCCCTTCCTAACGGCGCACGCTCGGCCGTGGCGGTCTTGCGGCCGGGAGCGACGGCCCGGACCCAGCGCGGACCCGAGCAGCGGAGCGGCCGGGCCGCGGTCGGCGTCAGCCGCGACGGCGCGACTGGTCGATCCATGGTCTTCTCTCACGGCTGGATCATGCTCGGCGACGGAGTCGGGGAGGGCGTGAGGGACGGGGCCAGCAGTTGCGCGCCGACCCGTTCGCACGCGTCCGTGCCGTATTCGAAGCCCAGCCGGCCCGGGTAGCGGAGCAGGACGCTGATCACCCAGCGGTCCGCGATGGCCATGCAGGCGATGTGCCACAGGTTGTCCTCGTCGCGGAGGAGCCAGCCGTTCTTCACGGCTACCGCCGAGCCCGCGGTTTTCGGGAGTGCGCGGCGGACGCCGAAGTCGCCGACGCCGCGGACCTGGCGCATTTCGGACAGCAGCCATGGCGTCCAGCGCGGGCCCGCGGCCCGGCCGTCGGCGATGCACTCGCCGAGTCGCACGGTGTCGCGGGCCGAGACGATCGTGTTGCTCCAGTTCGCGGCGTGCGCCTTGCTGTCGGTGAGGCCGCACGTCTTGATCATGCGGAGAATCGACGCCCGGCCGCCGACCAGGGCGTAGATCTGCACGGCCGCCTCGTTGTCGCTGTCGCGGATCATGATGGTCAGTTGGGCCAGGCGGGCCGAGGAGGGCTTTCCCTCGACCCGGTTGAGGTAGTCCGCCGCGAGCCAGGCCTTGACCATCGACATCGTGTCACTGGGTGCCGCCATGTTCGCCGAACCGGTGATTTTGCCCGTGCGGCGGTCGAGGAGTGCCCACGACAGAAATCCATCGGTACGGACATCCACGGTCCCCACCGGAAGGTCCGGCGGCGGTTCCGGACGGGCCGTCGTCGGCGCCGGCGACGGTTCCCGCACGGTTGTGGCGACAGGCAACGTTCGCGTCCTGATCGTCACAATGGCGGCCGCGGCGCCAACCGCCAGGAGGACCGCAGTGAGGATGATTGGCAGGGTTATCCGCCGGTGGCGGTGCCGGCCCGGGTGCGCACCGTGCTTACCTCGAAACACGCAGGATTAACGATCGAGGCCCCGGTACGGGCTCTCACTCTGTCCATTTTGGGGTAGTGCACCGTCGTCACTCCTCGTGTACCTTACGATTTCGGCCGCAATGTTCGAGGGCGCACCTACAGCCACGAATGGGCGGTCTTGGACCGGCAGGCACATCAAGGTAAGGAAGTGCACCGTGGCACAGGGCACCGTCAAGTGGTTCAACAGCGAAAAGGGCTACGGTTTCATCGCGGTCGATGGAGGTCAGGACGTCTTCGTCCACTTCTCCGCGATCCAGATGGACGGCTACAAGTCTCTCGACGACGGGCAGCGCGTGGAGTTCGAGATTGCGCAGGGTCAGAAGGGCCCGCAGGCGGAGCAGGTCCGCGTCATTGCCTGAGTGAGATCACCGGGCAGGCATCCCGGTTCCCCGACGACCTGGCGCCGATCCCGCGTCCCTTTGGGGGGTGCGACGGGGTCGGCGCTTTTCATTTTCGGATAGCTTGTGCCGCTGTATGAAACACTGATCTTGCCATCCATTCGCGACTTTGCGCATTGCGGACACCTCACCTTTCCGTAATTGGCTGATCTTTAATCTGTCACTACCTTCTGCCGGCTCGGCGGGAAAGGTGTGGCGGGGGAGGGTCACCCGGAGCGGGGCAGCGCCTCGCCGGCGCGGGCCGGTCACCCGCCGTCTCGCTTGCACTCGCCTGGTCCGAGTGCTAAACAAGTCATTGGCACTCGCCAACCGTGAGTGCCAATGGTCGGGGCGGTGGGGCCACCGGCCGTCGCCCTACGGAGACGGGCGCGGCGCGGGGCCGGTCGTCGCGGGCTATCCGGCCCGGCCGGCGGACGTCACTGTCGCCAGGTAGTGACGTCCGAAGGTGCGTAGAGCAGGCGGTTCTCCGTGGCCGACCCCGGTCGCGGCGGCCGCGAGTGTCCAGGAGGACAACGCCGTATGGCCAAGATCATTGCGTTCGACGAGGAGGCGCGCCGCGGCCTCGAGCGGGGCATGAACACCCTCGCCGACGCCGTCAAGGTGACGCTCGGCCCGCGCGGCCGCAACGTCGTCCTAGAGAAGAAGTGGGGCGC
>Ga0164243_10001976_pt1 | contig 34413 bp, 34 predicted proteins | sample OricompcompostOP_FD_108781 | JGI IMG/M metagenome (GOLD analysis project Ga0164243, IMG submission 108781) | Organic Plus compost microbial communities from Emeryville, California, USA - Original compost - Organic plus compost (OP) | ecosystem: Engineered > Solid waste > Mixed feedstock >...
AGTCCTGTGTGCCGGGACCGGTCAGCCAACCGCCCAGCGTCGGGGCGACGGCGTACGCCAGCATCAGCGGCAGGAGGCGGACGCCGGTGGCGGGCGGCGGCTGGCCCCGCACGTTCGGCAGGTCATCCGTTGCTCTCGCCCCAACGCGTCCTTGTATCAAGATCATTTACGCGTGAGCGTTGCCAGCCACGTCGACGACGGACCGCGGTTGGATGCCCGGCGCAACCGGGACGCGGTGCTGGCCGCGGCGATCCGGATCCTCGCCACGGGACCCGGAGGCGAGCATGCGGCGGATCGCGGAGGAGTCCGGCGTCGCGCGGATCACCGTCTACCGGCATTTCCCGACGCGCGAGTACCTGATCCAGGCGCTGGTGGACCTGGTGGTGGCCCAGGAGCGTGCCGTCGTCACGCCAGGTGCCGGTGCCGCCGAGGTCTTCGACCGCCTCGGCCCGGGGATCGTCCGCGTCGGCGAGCGCTACCGGTTCCTGGACAGCCGTCCCTGCCCGGTCAGCGACGCGCCGCTGCGCCACCCGGCCGCCGACGAGCCGTTGCTGGCCTGGCTGACCTGGGCAGCCGAGCGCGGCGAGCTGCGCGCCGACCTTCCACCCGCGTGAATGTACGCGATGATCCACGGCCTCGGCCGCGCCGCGAACGAGGAGATCGTGGTCGGCCGCCGCACCGCGGAGGACGCCGGCCGGCTGCTCGCCCGCACGTTGACCAACGCGTTCGTGGCTCCCGCCACGCCGCCGTGACGCCCACGGGAAAGGAAGGGCCCCTTGTTAACGCCGAGGCGTTAACAAGGGGCCCTTCCTTTGTCCGCGGACCTGGGTGCCGAGATCCTGATAATCGTTATATCATGCGGGCACGCGTCCGGGTGTCGGGCGGGTTGGCGGTCGATGCCGAGGGGGTACGGGTCCGTGAAGTTCGGGCTGGCGATCATGAATGACTTCCCGCCGGGAACCGTTCCGGCCGACCGCGTCGGCGAGCTGCGGGAGCAGGTGGCCGTGGCCCGGGAGAGCGGGATCGAGAGCATCTGGTTGCTGCACCACTACCTCGGCAGCATGCCGACCCTCCAACCGGTGCCCACCCTCGCGGCGCTCGCGCAGCACGCGGAGGGCATGCGCGTCGGCACCAACATGTTCATCCTCCCGTTGCACCACCCCGTCCAGGTCGCCGAGACGTTCTCGACACTCGACCACCTCAGCGGCGGCCGCGCGGTGGCCGGCTTCGGCATGGGCTACCGCGAGAACGAGTTCGCCGCCTTCGGCGTTCCCCTGGCGGAGCGCGCCACGCGCTACACGGAGAGCGTCGAGATCATCCGCGCGCTGTGGTCGGGCGAGCCCGTGACGTACACCGGCAAGCATTTCGCCCTCGACGGCGAGCGGATCAGCCTGCCGCCGGTGCAGGCCGGCGGGCCGCCGATCTGGGTCGGGGCCGGCGCGCACCAGGCCGGCGCGAAGCGGGCCGCCCGTCTCGGCGACGCCTGGATCGTGCCGCCGCACGTGTCGACCGCCAAGCTCACGGAGATCCTCCAGGTCGAGCGGGCGGAGCGGGCCCGGCTCGGCCGCCCGGCGAGCGGCGAGGTGGTCATCCGCCGCGAGCTGGTGCTCGACCGGGACCAGGAACGGGCCCGCGACCGGGGCCTGCGCGCACGTCTGGGTGTCACCCGGGAGTACGCGAAGTACAACGCCCCGGACGCGACGCCGCAGTACCGTCATCTCCGGAGCGAGGCGGCCGCGACCGAGGTGGCCGACGAGTCGTACCTCTTCACCGACCCGGCGACCTGCGTCACGAAGCTGAAGGAGCTGGAGGCGGCCGGGGTGACGACCGTCATTCTCCGGGCACAGTGGTACGACCTGCCGCAGGAGGAGGTGCTCGACACGCTCCGCCTCTTCGCCGACGAGGTGCTTCCCGCGATGCGCGGATCGCATTGATCGCGATCACGCTGCACAATAGCGGAGTTCACGTTCGCCACACATTCCCGACTTCGGAAGGAAACGCGGATGAGCCGAGTAGCCACGGTGCTTTTTGCTGAATATCATAGGGAGCAATAAGCCTCACGAGAGGCCGACCGGAAGGGTGGTGCGGCAGTGAACCGTGGCCGTCCGCAGAAGACCGCCATGCTCGTGGCGCAGCGCATCGTCAACGACATCAGCAAACAGGGCAGGCAGGTCGGCGACAGGCTCTCGCCCGAGCGCGTCATGCTCGAGGAGTACCAGGTCGGCCGCGGCACGCTGCGCGAGTCGCTGCGGTTCCTCGAGCTCCAGGGTGTGATCTCCCTCAAGCCGGGCCCCGGCGGCGGCCCCATCGTCGAGAAGCCGGACGCGTCCCACCTCGCCACCTCGCTGATCCTGCTGCTGCAGTTCGAACAGGCGCCGTTCCGCTCCATTCTGGAGACTCGTGCCGCCCTGGAGCCGCTGATGGCGCGGCTCGCCTCTCAGCGCATCGACGAGGAACGCCTCCGCCAGCTCGAGGAGTCGGTGCAGACGATGGGGGAGCACATCGCCGACCAGGGTGTCTTCCTGGAGACGAACAAGAGCTTCCACGACATCATCGCGTGGGGGTCCGGCAACACCGTGTTCGGCTATCTGGTCGACGCCCTCCTCGACATCCTCGACGGCACGGTGCTCGGCATCGACTACCCGGAGCACCGCCGCACCACGGTGCTCAAGCGGCACCGCTCGATCTACGACGCCATCGCCGCCAACGACGGCGACGTGGCCGAGGAGTCCATGCGCGAGCACATCGCGGAGATGACGCGCTACCTGGAGAAGAAGTTCGCGTCCACGATGGACGCGCCGATCACCTGGTCACTCGTGCGCTGACGATGGGAAGGGCCCCCTCCTAACGCCCAGACGTTAGGAAGGGCCCCTTCCCATCGCCCACGCGTTAGGAAGGGGCCCTTCCTTACGCCCAGGCGTTAGGAGGGGGCCCATCCAATCAAGCGGGCCAGGTTCCCCCCGAGGATCGCCTCCTCGTCCGCGGGTGGGAGGCCCAGCGCGCGTACCGCCGCGATCTCCGCCGCCGGGTCGGCCATCGGCCAGTCGCTGCCGTAGACGACCCGCGACGCGCCGTGCCGCGCGATGATCCCGCGTACCCGCTCGGCGTCGACGTCGCGCAGCGCGGGCGGCCACGAGGTCTCCAGGAAGAGGCCGGCGCCGAGCACCGCCGCCTCCGCCTCGTCGAGCCGGTGGTAGCCGCCGAAGTGGCAGGCGATCAGCTTCAGCCCCGGCACCGTCTCGACGATCGTCCGCAGGTGGTGCGGCGCGCCGCGGTCGTTGGCCGCCGCGTCGCCGCCGGCCCCCGCGTGCGTGATGACGACGACACCCTCGGCCGCCAGCGCGTGCAGGATCTCGTGCACGAGCGGGTCGCCGAGCGAGAGCCCCTGGAACAGTGGATGCAGCTTCACGCCGCGGATCCCGTTGTCCCGCAACGACGCCAGGTTCGCCTCGACGGAGAGCTCCGGATGCACCGTGCCGAACGGGATGAACCGCGACCGGTCGACGCTGCCGATGAACTCGTTGGTGCGGGCCACGTTCTTCGCCACGGTCGCCACGCCGAGAGTCATCGCCATGTCGATGCCGGCCTCGTCCATCGTGCGCCGCAGCCCGTCGAGCGTGCCGTCGTGGCGCGGGTCGAGCCCGGCCGGCCGCCGCGCCAGCACCTGCGGCGCGATGTGGTCGGGCCAGACGTGGCAGTGCGCGTCGATGATCATGCGGTCAGCCCCTTCAGCAACTGCTTGGCCAGCGAGTCGAGGATCACCTCGGTGGAGCCCTCGTAGACGCGCATCGGACGCGCTCCCCGGTAGAGCCGTTCGATCAGCCCGCCGCGGACGAGCCCGAACCGCCCCATCACCTGCACGGCGCGGTCCACGACGCGGCCCGCCGCCTCCGTCGCGCCGACCTTCGCCATCGAGGAGAGGTTCAGCGCCGCGAGCGGGTCGCGGCTGGCGGCCGCCGCCGCGCGGTACGCGAGGCTGCGCGCCATCTCGATCTCCACCCACGACGTGGCGAGCATCGTCGGCACGGGACCGAGCCGCGCCACCGGCACGCCGAAGTGCTCGCGTCCCGCGGTGTGCCGCAGCGCCTCGTCCAGCGCCGCCTGCGCGAGCCCCACCGCCGCGCCGGCGACCGACACCCGGAACGTGGCCAGCGTGGCGAGCACGAGGGAGAAGCCCTTGCCCGGTTCCCCGACGACGTGGTCGGCGGGCAGGCGTACGCCGTCGAGGTGCAGGTCGCCGAGGACGTGCGGCGCGATGATCTGGTACGGCGCGGACGTGCTGAACCCCGGCGCCGACGCGGGGACCAGCACCAGCGTGTACCCGCCGTCACCCCGGCCGAGCACGAGGTAGAAGTCGGCGTCCCCGCCGTTGGTGATGAACGACTTGTGCCCGGTGACGACCACCTCGTCGCCGTCGCGCGTCACCGTCGTGGCCAGGTTGCGCAGGTCCGAGCCGACCTGCGGCTCGGTGAGCGCGAGCCCCGCGATGGCGTCCAACGACGCGACCTTCGGCAGCCAGTGCGCCTTGAGCCGGTCGGATCCGCCGACGCCGAGCCCGTAGCTGCCGATGCCCTGCATCGCGAAGAGCGAGTCCAGGTGCGCGCTCTCGCCGGCGAGGGCCTCGCGCACGACCGTCACGGCGAGGGCGTCGACCTTCTCGTGCCGCCCGCCGTACGCGGCCGGCACCATCAGTCCGGTCAGCCCGCTCGCCGCCAGGTGGGCCCGCATGTCGGGGTCGATGTGGTCGGCCTCGTCCGCCCGCGCGGAGTACGGCCGCACCTCGCGCGCGAGTGCCCGTGCCCGCTCCCGCAACTCGGCGTACGCCTGCGGCAGCTCGAAAAGTGCCTCGCCCACGAGACCTCCGTCGCTGTAGTCCTGGACCCGTATCTGTGATATTGGTTTATATGGTTGTGGTCGGTCAAGCGGCTGGCGGGAGGTTCACAGGTGACCGGTGCGGTGATCGTCGACGCGGTGCGTTCCCCCATGGCGAAGGGCAAGTCGTCCGGCGCGCTCGCCGCGCTGCACCCCGTCGACCTGCTGGGACAGGTGCTCGCCGCGCTGCTGGAGCGCACCGGCGTCGACCCGGCGTCGGTGGAGGACGTGATCGTCGGCTGCGTCAGCCAGGTCGGCGAGCAGTCGTCGACCCCGGGCCGCCAGGCGTGGCTCTCGGCCGGCTTCCCCGACCACGTCCCGTCGGTCACGGTGGAGCGCAAGTGCGGCTCCGGGCAGCAGGCGGTGGACTTCGCGGTGTGGGGCGTCCGCGCCGGGGCGTACGACATCGCGATCGCCGGCGGCGTCGAGTCGATGAGCCGGGTGCCGATGGGCTCGGGCCGCATGGGTGCCGACCCGTTCGGCCCGCGCGTCCGCGAGCGTTTCCCCGACCTCGTCCCGCAGGGCGTCGCCGCCGAACTCGTGGCGGCCAAGTGGGGCCTGTCCCGCGAACGGCTCGACGCGTACTCCGTCGAGTCGCACGCGCGGGCCGCGCGGGCCCGCGAGGGCGGCGCGTTCGACCGCGAGATCGTCCCGGTACGCCTGCCGTCCGGCGAGGTCGTCGACCGGGACGAGACGATCCGCCCCGGCAGCTCCGTCGAGACCCTGGCCACCCTGGCGCCGGCGTTCGCCAAGGAGCCGTACACCGCGCGCTTCCCGGACATCGACTGGAAGATCACCGCGGGCAACTCCTCGCAGATCACCGACGGCGCGAGCGCGCTGCTCGTGATGAGCGAGGAGCGGGCCGCGGCCCTGGGCCTGCGGCCGCGGGCCCGGATCGTCGCCTCGGCCGTGGTCGGCGACGACCCGACGCTCATGCTCACCGGCCCGATCCCGGCGACCCGCAAGGTGCTCGACCGGGCCGGCCTCACGATCGACGACATCGACGCGGTCGAGATCAACGAGGCGTTCGCGAGCGTCCCGCTCGCCTGGCTCGCCGAGTTCCCGGTCGACGGCGAACGGGTCAACCCGCGCGGCGGGGCGATCGCCCTCGGCCACCCGCTGGGTGCCTCGGGTGCCCGGCTCATGACGACGCTCATCAACCACCTCGAACAGACCGGCGGCCGGTACGGGCTGCAGACGATGTGCGAGGCCGGCGGCATGGCCAACGCCACCGTCATCGAGATCCTTCAGGAGACGCCCCGATGAAGCTGCAGGGAAACAGCGCCGTGGTCACCGGCGGCGCCTCCGGCCTCGGCCTGGCCACGGTGCGCCGGCTGGTCGCCGGTGGGGCACACACCGTGATCCTCGACCTGCCGACGTCCGCGGGTGCCGAGCGGGCCAAGGAACTCGGCACGCTCGCGCGCTTCGTGCCCGCCGACGTCACCGAGCCCGACCAGGTCACCGCCGCGCTGGACGAGGCCGAGCGGCTCGGCCCGCTGCGCGCGCTGGTGCACTGCGCGGGCCGTGGCGGCACCGTCCGCCTGGTCGAGCGCGACGGCTCGCCGGGCTCGCTGGAGCTGTACGAGACGCTGGTGCGGCTCAACCTCGTCGGGACGTTCAACGTGCTGCGCCTCGCGTCGGCCCGGATGGCGGCGAACGAACCGGTGGACGGCGAGCGCGGGGTCTGCGTGCTCACCGCGTCCGTCGCCGCCTGGGAGGGGCAGGTGGGCCAGATCCCGTACGCCTCCGCGAAGGCGGGGGTCGTCGGCATGACGCTGGTCGCCGCGCGCGACCTCGCGACGAAGCTGATCCGGGTGTGCACGATCGCACCGGGCATCTTCGACACCCCGATCCTCGACCGCTTCTCCGACGACATCAAGAACGGCCTGGCCCGGCAGATACCCAACCCGGCCCGGCTGGGGCAGCCCGACGAGTTCGCCGCGCTCGCGCTGCACGTCATCGACAACACGTACCTCAACGGTGAGACGATCCGCCTCGACGGCGCCGTCCGGATGCAGGCCCGCTGAGATGACGGGCGACATCGCGGAGCGCGTGGCCGCACCGGTCCGCGTGGAGGAGCGCGACGGCGTCCTCGTCGTCACCATCGACCGGCCCGAGGTGCGCAACGCCATCGACCTCGAGACCGCGCGCCACATCGCGGCCGCCATGGAGCGGCTCGACGCCGACCCCGGCCTCGTCGCCGGTGTGATCACCGGCGCCAACGGGACGTTCTGCGCCGGCATGGATCTGCAGGCGTTCCTGGCGGGGGAGCGGCCCTCCGTGCCCGGGCGGGGTTTCGCCGGCCTCGTGGAGCGTCCGCCGGACAAGCCGGTCATCGCGGCCGTGGAGGGCTACGCGGTGGCGGGCGGCTTCGAGATCGTGCTGGCCTGCGACCTGGTCACCGCCGCCGAGAACGCCCGGTTCGGCCTGCCCGAGGTCAAGCGCGGCCTGCTGCCGGGCGGCGGCGGGCTGCTGCGGCTGCCGTCGCGGGTGCCGCTCCAGCTCGCGATGGAGTGGACGCTCACCGGCGACACGTTCACCGCGGCGAAGGCGGCCGAGGTGGGGCTCGTCAACCGGCTGACGCCGCCGGGCGGGGCTCTCGACGCGGCGTTCGAGCTGGCTCGCCGCATCGCCGCCAACGGGCCGCTGGCCGTCCGCGCGACGAAGCGGATCATCGTGGAGTCGCGGGACTGGCCGTGGACGGAGGCGTTCGCCCGGCAGGCGGAGATCTACGAGCCGGTGCGTTCGTCGGAGGACGCGAAGGAGGGCGCGCGCGCCTTCACGGAGAAACGGGCCCCGCGGTGGCGCGGCCGGTGAGAGGAGACGCATGGCTGACGTCGAGGTCGAGGAGCGCGGTCACGCCCTGTGGGTGACCATCAACCGTCCGGACCGGCGCAACGCGTACGACCTGGACATGGCGCGGGCGATGACCGCGGCCGTGGAGGGTGCCGCCCGGTACGACGCGGTCGTGCTGACCGGCGCCGGCGGCGCCTTCTGCGCCGGGGGAGCGCTGAACAACCTCGGCGATCCCGACCCCGAGGCGCTGCGCGAGCTGTTCACCTCGTCCCTGCGGCTCGTCGACGCGATCCGCAACTGCCCGCGGCCGGTGATCGCGGCCGTCGACGGTGCCGCGGCCGGCGGCGGGAACGAGCTGGTCATCGCCTGCGACCTGGCCGTCGCCACGCGCCGCTCGACGTTCGGGCAGACCGGCCCGAAGGTGGGTTCGGCGCCGGTGCTCGGCGCGACGAACGTCCTGCCGGTGCAGATCGGGGAGAAGCGGGCCAAGGAGATGGCGATGCTGTGCCGTCGCTACTCGGCCGAACAGGCCCTCGCGCTGGGCCTGATCAACGAGGTGGTGCCCGACGGCGAACTGGAGCCGGCCGTCGCGTCCCTGCTCGCCGAGATCCGCCGGCTGAGCCCGCGCTACCTGGAGATCACGAAGATCAGCTCGAACCTCTGGTGGAACGCCTCGAAGGACAACATGGCGGCCAGCCTGGGCATGCTCATCCAGGCCATCGGCAGCGACGACATGGTCGAGGGCGCCCGGGCCTTCCTGGAGAAGCGCAAGCCGAACTTCCGCGGGGAGTGAGCCGATGACCGTCACCGGCTTCTGGCACGCGGGCATCACCGTCAGCGACATGGCGCGCAGCCTCGCGTTCTACCGCGACGCGCTGGGCCTGGCGGTGATCTCCACCGGAACGTCCAGTTCGGCGGCCGAGCGCACCTGGGCCGTCCCTGGGGCCCGCGCGTCCATCGTCTTCCTGCGCGTGCCGGGCAGCGAGGTGACGATCGAGCTGATCGAGTACGAGGGGGTCGAGCAGCATCCGGCCTCCGCCCGCCCGGTCGACCCCGCGCACGGCCACATCTGCCTCTACGTCGACGACCTCGACGCGGTGCACGCGTCCCTGGTCGCCGCCGGCTACCGCAGCCGCTCCGGCGAGGTCGTCACGATCGTCGACGGCCCCTTCGCGGGCGGCAAGGTGGTCTACATGAGAGACCCGGACGGCTACCACGTGGAGCTCTTCCAGCAGCCCGGCCGTTGACCCGTGCGTCATTTCATGATTATGGTATGCATGATCTATCCTCAACGATGAAAGGAGCGGCGAATGCGCGGCGTTCGCCTCACCCGGTTCGCCGTCCGGGCCGGCGCCGGTGTCACGGCCCTCGCCGTGGCGCTGTCGCTCGGCGCCTGCGGATCGGGTGACTCGACCACGGAGTCGGCCGGTGAGGGCGGCCTGACCCCGGTGCGCGTCGGGATCACCTCCAGCATCAACAACGCGACCATGAACATCGCGATCGACGGGAAGCTGGGCGACGCGCACGGCATCTCCCTCCGTCGCCAGAACATAGCCGGAGCCGGCAGCACGAACCAGGTGGCGGCGCTGCTCGCCGGCGACGTCGACATCGCGGTCGGCGGCACGAACACCGTCGTCGACGCCATCGCCAAGGGTGCCGACGTCCAGATCATCGCCGGCATGGCGCCGCTGCTGTTCAGCCTCACCGTCCGCAACGAGGCCGCCCAGAAGACCGGGGTCTCGCCGGACGCTCCGATCGAGGAGCGGCTGCGGGCCCTGCGGGGCATGCGGATCTCGGTGAGCCCCAGCGGCTCGACCGGCAACATCGTGCTGCGCACGATCCTGCAGGGTGCCGGCCTCGACCCCGACAAGGACGTCCGGTTCGTGCCGCTCAACGACCTCGGCGCCATCCCCGCCGGGCTCATCCAGGGCACCTTCGACGCGAGCTTCGCGGCCGTCGGGACCGGCGAGGTGGCCGTGGCCCAGGGCAAGGCGGTCACCTGGGTCTCGCTGCCCAAGGGCGACGTCGCCGCGATGAAGGACTACAACGGCATCGTCACCTACGCGTCGAAGACCTACATCGACAAGAACCCCCAGGTCGTCACGGCCGTGCACGACGCGCTCAACGACGCGCAAAAGATGACCGTCGACCAGCCGGACAAGGCCGCGGAGCTGCTCAAGGGCACCATCTTCAAGGAGATGGACCAGGCGGTCTTCGACAACATGTGGGAGCAGTGCAAGGCCGCGTACCCGGCTGGGAGCAACTTCACCGAGGTGAACTGGCAGACCCTGGTCACCCTCTTCGACGCGAGTTCGGAGAACGACTACGCCGCGCTGAAGTACGACGACATCGTGGCGCCGGTGGCGCGGGGGAACGGATGACCGGACAGGGCACGATCTTCGAGGTCCGGGACCTCGCCATCGGGTTCGGTGAGCGCGACGACATCCTCCGCGGCGTCGACCTGACCATCGCCCGCGGCGAGTTCCTGACCCTGCTCGGGCCGAGCGGCTGCGGCAAGACGACGATCCTCAACCTCGCCGCCGGGCTGCTCCGCCCGCGGGCCGGCCACGTCCGGTTCGCGGGGGAGCCCATCAACGGCGTGAACCGCAACGTCGGCTACATGACCCAGGACGACACCCTGCTGCCGTGGCAGACCGTGCAGGCCAACATCGGCCTGCCGCTGCGGATGCGCAAGGTGGGCAAGGCCGAGGTCGCCAGCCGGGTCGGCCGGTACCTCGAGATGCTCGACCTCGGCCACGCCGCGAACCTGCTGCCCGGGCAGCTCAGCGGCGGCATGCGCCGCCGCGCGCTGCTGGCCCGCAGCATGATCTACGAGCCCAAGCTGCTGCTCATGGACGAGCCGTTCGCGGCGCTCGACGCGCAGATGCGCCACCAGATGCACATCGAGCTGCGGGACACGGTCAAGCGCGCCGGCCAGACCGTCATGTTCGTGACGCACGACATCACCGAGGCGGCGAAGATCTCCGACCGCGTGCTCATCGTCGGCGGCGGCCCGCCCGGCGGCATCGTCGCGGAGTACCGGCTGCCGTTCGGCGAGGAGCGCGACCTCGACACGCTCCGCTTCACCGACGAGTTCGCCCGCGTCGAGCAGCAGCTCAACCGCGGCCTGCTCGACGCGCGGTCCAGGAAAGGCAACGGGTCATGACCGACACGCTCGTCGAGAGCCGGCCGATCGAGCAGCGGCGCGTGGCGCTGCGCCGGACGGCCCGCCGCCACCGCGTGACCGTGCTGGGCGTCCAGGTGCTGGTCATCGCCGCCGTGCTCGTCGCCTGGGAGCTGCTGTCCGGGCGGGTCGTGCAGGAGCTGCTCGTCAGCCGCCCCTCCGACGTGTTCCCGACGCTGTGGGGCTGGGTCACCGACGGCACCCTGCTGCAGAACGCGGCCGTCACCTTCCGTACGGCGGGCATCGGCCTGCTCTGCGGCGGCGTACTCGGCATCCTCGTGGGCGTCGTGCTCGGCCAGGCGAAGACCCTCGCCGAGATCTTCGAGCCGATGATCACGGCGCTCTACACGATGCCGAAGCACGCCCTGATCCCGCTGTTCATCATGTGGGTCGGCATCGGCAGCGCACTCGGCGTCGTCACGGCCGCCGTGATCGTCTTCTTCCTGGTCTTCTTCAACACGTTCTTCGGCATCCGCGAGGTGCGTCCGTCGCTGGTGAACTCCGTCCGCATCATGGGCGGCTCGGAGATCGACGTCATGCTGCGGGTCCGCCTCCCCTCCGCGCTGATCTGGGTGGTCGCGGCCCTCAAGCTCGCGGTACCGCAGGCCGTCGTCGGCGTGGTGGTCGCCGAGATGCTGGCGGGCGACAGCGGCCTGGGCTACCTGGTGGCCCGCAACGCCGGCCTGTTCAACAGCGCCGGCACCTTCGCGGCCCTGATCGTCCTGCTCATCGCCGGCTTCCTCATCGACCGCCTGATGAGCTGGGTGACCAGGAAGCCGCTGGAGTGGAAGAACTCCAACAGCGCCATGTGACGTGCGAAAGGAAGGGTCCCTTCCTAACGGCTAGCCGTTAGGAAGGGACCCTTCCTTTCGCATCAGAAGCTGGACTTCGGGGCGGCCATGCCCTGTCGCACCTGCGCCGGGCCGGCGGCGGACGGCCGTACGTCGATGTCGAAGATCTCGGTCGGCAGGTAGACGGTCGCGCAGGAGTTCGGGATGTCCACGACGCCGGAGAAGCGGCCCTCGATCGGCGCCGCGCCGAGGATCAGGTACGCCTGCTCCGGGCTGTAGCCGAACTTCGTCAGGTAGTCGATCGCGTGCAGGCAGGCCCGCTGGTACGCCAGTTGGGAGTCCAGGTAGCGCTGCTCGCCGTCGAGCGTGACCGACACCCCGGAGAACGCGAGCCACTGGCAGTACTGCGGGTTGTTGTTGCCGGGCAGGAAGATGGCGTTCTCGGCCACGCCGTACGTGGTCATCCCGTTCTTGATCACGTCGACGTGCAGGTCGATGAAGCCGCCCATCTCGATCGCGCCGCAGAACGTGATCTCGCCGTCGCCCTGCGAGAAGTGCAGGTCGCCGACCGACAGGTTGGCCCCCGGCACGAACACCGGGTAGAAGATCCGCGACCCCTTGGTCAGGTTCTTGATGTCCTGGTTGCCGCCGTTCTCGCGAGGCGGCGCGGTGCGCGCGGCCTCCGCGGCGGCCGACTCGAACTCGGAGCCGGAGAGCGAGCCGAGCACCGCGTCCTGGGCCAGCGGTGGCAGCGACAGCGGCGGCACCCGGTCGGGGTCGGTCTCCCGCAGCGCCGTCTCCCGCTGGTTCCACTTCGCCAGCAGCTCCGCCGACGGCGCCGTGCCCATCAGCCCGGGGTGCACGAGCCCGGTGAACGACACCCCGGGGACGTGCCGGGAGGTGGCCACCTGGCCGCGAAAGTCCCAGATCGCCTTGTACGCGTCGGGAAACTGGTCGGTGAGGAAGCCGCCGCCGTTCTGCTTGGCGAAGATGCCGGTATAACCCCAGCCCTGCCCGGCCAGCGGCCCGGAGTCCTCCTGCGGGATCGGCCCGACGTCGAGGATGTCGACCATCAGCAGATCGCCGGGCTCCGCACCCTCCACGGCGAACGGCCCGCTCAGCGCGTGCACAATGGACAGTGGCGCGTCCCGCACGTCGTCGGCCGAGTCGTCGTTGTGGATCTCGCCGTCGAACCACTCCCGGCAGTGCACCCGGAACGTCGCGCCAGGCCGCACCGTCGCCACCGGCGGGATCGCCGGATGCCACCGGTTGTGGCCGATCTTCTCCTGGTCCCGGAACCGCCTCGTCGAGTCCAACCCAAAGATGACCTCGGGCATGCCCGCTCCCTTCCCCGCGCCGCGCCCCCGTGGCGCGCACCGTCGTGAGCCCCGGCCGCGCCTCAGAACCGCGGCAGCCCCCGGGGCACCGGCGGAGCGGGCCGCCCCGCGCGCGTGCCGGGAACCCGGGACACCACGGCCGGCGCCTCGGCGCTGCGTCCGGCCCGCTCGATCGCGGCGTCCACCGGACGTGGCGTCCGCGCCAGGTGCGGCGCCGACCAGACCCGGCGCGCCTCACCTGAGCAGCGTCCACAAGGCACGGTGGCCGTCGCCGCCCCGAGCGGCAGCCGCAGCTCGACGTCGCCGTCACGCGGGCAGCGGTAGACATAGGTCGCCATCGCCGTCTCCTTCGGCAGCGGACGCCGGACGCCCTTCAGCATCGACCGCCCACACCGCCGACCTGGGAAAGCACGCTCCGCACCACCCGATCGGGTGACCGCCGTGCGCGGGACGGTCCCGGCGTCAGCGGTCGAGGCCCGCGAGGAGGCGGGTGACCGTGAGGGCCTGGCGGGTGGCGAAGACCAGGCGGCGCGGGGCGTACGCGTCGCCGAGGATGTGGACGTCGCGCCGGCCGGCGGCGCGGGCCGCCGCGTGCAGTGCCGCCTCCGACGTGCCGCCGCAGGCCAGGACCACCGTGTCGATGCCGGTGAGGTCGTGGGTGCGGCCCGAGTACGTGTGCCGCAGGTGCAGCACCCCCTCGCCGATCGCGACGACCTCCTCCATGATCCGGACCTCCACGCCCAGTTCGTCGAGGCGGCCCAGGACCGAGCCGACGATGTAGCGGCCCAGGAGTTGCGCCGGGACGTGGGTCGAGTAGAGCAGCGTCACCTGCGAACCCCGCTGCGCCAGCGCCTCCGCGACGGCGAGGGGGGCCAGGTGGTCGTCCTGGACGATCACCGCGACCCGGCGGCCGACCGGCGCGCCGTGCAGGGCCGCGCGGCCGCTGACGACGTGCGGGAGGTGGACGCCCGGCAGGTCGGGTACGCGGTCCCGCGCGCCGGTCGCCACGACCAGCGCCGCCTCCGGGTCGAGGGCCGCCAGGTCCGGTTCGCCGAAGGAGGTGCCGAGGCGCACGTCGACGCCCAGCGACGACAGGCGGCGGACCTGCCAGTCGACGTACTCGCCGAGGCGGCCGAACGACGGTGCGAGCGCCGCCGTGCGGAGCTGGCCGCCCAGCGCGTCGGCGCGCTCCACGAGGGTCACCGCCGCGCCGGCCTCCGCGGCGAGGGCCGCCACCTCCATGCCGGCGGGTCCGCCGCCGACGACCGTCACCGGGCGGTCGATCCGGGCCCGGCCGGGCCACGGGCCGTCCAGCTCGCGTGCCGCGTGCGGGTTGACGGCGCAGCCGAACGGGAGGCCGTCGACGTACCGGCGGTTGATGCAGTCGTTGCCACCGACGCAGGGCCGGATGGACGCGTGGTCGCCGGCCCGGGCCTTGACGAGCAGCCGAGGGTCGGCGACGTGGGCCCGCGCCATCCCGACGAGGTCGGCGTCGCCGCGCTCCACGATCTCGGCCGCCACCCGGGGGTTGCTCACCAGTCCGGTGTAGACGACCGGCACCGACAGCTCCTCCCGGTACCGCCGGGCGAGGCCCGACCACTGTGCGGGCTCGTAGAAGTGTGCCTGGATGTAGCTGGGGTGGCCCCACGTCGAGCCGTACACCATGTGGAAGTAGTCGACGAGGCCCGTCGCCTCGATCCGGCGCGCGATCTCCAGGCCCTCGTCCAGGTCGTACGAGCCGGGCACCGCCAGGTTCATGCGTACGCCGAGCGCGCGGTCCCGGCCGAACGCGGCGCGGGCCCGCTCCAGCACCTCGATCGGGAACCGCAGGCGGTTCTCCAGCGAACCCCCGTACCGGTCGGTGCGGTCGTTGGTGCTGGGGGAGAGGAACTGCTGGGTCAGGTCCTCGTGGTTCATGTGCAGTTCGAGCACGTCGATGCCGGCCGCCCGGGCCGCCCCCGCCGAGAAGGCGTACTCCTCGAGGAGGAGGGAAAGCTCGTCGGCGGTGATCGCGTGCGGGGCGAGGAAGTTCACCGGCGTCGCGAACCGGTCCGACGGCGCGTGCGGGTAGCCGCCGTTCATCGTCAGCTGCGTCGCGGCCAGCGCGCCGGCCTCGTGCATCGCCGCGCTGTACCGGCTCACCCGCTCGACGTAGGTGGCCGCCCGGAACGGGCCCCGCACGACGGCGCTGATGCCGGAGGGCTCGAAGCCCGGCGCCAGCACGTTGCTGATCCGGCCCGGGATCGTCGACCAGGCGATGCCGGCCCGGGCCCGCTCCACGAGGTACGCGACCGCCTGCTCCGCCTCGGCCTCGGTGCCCCAGAGGTTGCCGATCGCGGAGGAGTGCGGTGGCATGACGACCCGGCTCCGGGCCGTCAGCGCGCCGATCCGGATGGGGCTGAACAGGCCTGTCACGCGTCCTCCCGGACGTGGATGACGGCGTCGACGGCGACCGCGCCGGTGGCGCCGACGATGACGGGGTTGAGGTCGAGGCCGGCCATCCAGCCGGCGCCGGCGAGCAGGTGCGAGACCCGCGAGACCAGCTCGGCCAGGGCCGCGACGTCGTGCCGGACGCCGCGGTAGCCGTCCAGCACCGGCCAGATCCGCAGCTGCCGGAGCAGCTCGCGGGCCTCGTCGGGGCTCACCGGGCAGCGGGCCAGCACGCGGTCGGTGAGCACCTCGGTGAGCACGCCGCCGGCACCGACGAGCACCATCGGGCCGAAGTCGGGGTCGTGGACACCGCCGACGATCACCTCGGTGCCGGTCGCCTGCTCGGCGAGCAGGACGCCGTGCGGCTCCAGGCCGTGCCGGGCCACGGCGTCGCCGAAGCGCGCGACCGCCGACCGGAGGTCGTCGTCGGTGGACAGGCCCACCGCGACGAGCCCGAGGTCGCTCTTGTGCTCGACGCCGACGCAGAGCTGCTTCGCGACCAGCGGCCGGGTCAGTCCCGCGGCAGCGGCGACGACGTCGCCGCCGGGGGCCACCAGCGTCTCGCGGGCGACGGCGACGCCGTGGGCGGCGAGGAACCGCTTGGCCTCGTCCTCGGCCGGTGCCCGGCCGCCCCACGCCGCAGGCGGGACGGCGGCGGCGCCGGGCGGCCCGGGGCGGCGGGTCCGCGGTGGACGCGCGACGACGCCGAGGGCGTGCAGCGCGGCGTCGGTGTCGGTGAACGACGGCACGTCCGATTCGCGGAGCAGCCGTTCCACAGTGGACGTCATCTCGCCCGCGGACCACGAGGAGACGACGGTCGGCACGCGGGTCGCCGCGGCGGCGTCCAGGATCACCGGCAGCAGGCGTTCGGCGTCGTGCGCGCTCCAGGTGGGCAGCGCGACGAGGACCGTGTCGAACGCGTCGCCGGCCGTCGCCTCGTCGAGCATCCGGCGCAGCAGCGCGGGGTCGCCGATGACGGCGCCGGTCAGGTCGAGCGGGTTGCCGGGGGTGCCGAAGCGCATCAGGTCGCGCAGCCGCGCGTACGGCTCGGGGCCGAGCGGCGGCACCGCCAGCCCCGCCGCGTCGGCCCGGTCCGCGGCGTAGCTGCACTCGCCGCCGGACGGGGAGACCACGAGCAGCCGGTCACCGGCCGGCCGGACACCGCGCGAGAGCAGGTCGGCGATGTCCACGAGCGCCGTGATCGAGTCGACGACGTGGACGCCCTCCTCGGCCATGACGGTACGGAAGACGTCGTGCGACCCCGTCATCGCGCCGGTGTGACCCAGCGACGACCGGGCCGCCGCCTCGCTCGCGCCGACCTTGAGCGCCACCAGGTGCTTGCCCGCGTCCCGGGCGGCGCGGACGGCCGCGACGAACGCGTCGGCCCGCCGGACCTGTTCGAGGAAGAGCGCGACCACCGAGGTGTGCGGGTCGCCGGCGAGCGCGGCGACGAGGTCGGCGACGTCGACGTCGCACTCGTTGCCGACGCTCACCAGGGCACGGGTGCCCAGGCCGCGCGCCGTGGCGAGGTTGACGACGTTGACACCCATACCGCCGCTCTGGCTGACCACCGTCACCGTGCCGGGGAGCAGCCGCGGGGCGATGTTGAGGGTCGGCGTGGCGATGACGCCGTCGACGGGGCTGAGCACGCCGATGCAGTTGGGGCCGACGATCCGGGTGCCGCTCGACCGCGCGAGCCGGCTGAGCTCCGCCTGGGCCGCCCGGCCGGCCTCGCCCTCCTCGGCGAACCCGGAGGTGCAGACGACGACGTGCGCGACGCCGGCGTCGACGCACTGCCGGGTGACGTCGAGGACCCGGTCGGCGCCGACGAGGACGTACGCGGTGTCGACCGGCCCGGCGTCGGCGATCGACGGGACGCAGGGCAACCCCTGGACATCCTGATATTTCGGGTTCACGGGCACGATGCGGCCGGGGTAGCCGGTGCGGAGCAGGTTGGCGATCGCCCGTCCCGGGTGCCGGTCGACGCCCGGCGAGGCGCCGACGACGGCGATCGAGCGGGGTGCGAGCAGCCCGGCGAGGTCGAGTGCGGGCCGGCCGGCCACGGCGACGGTCACGGTGTCCTCCGCGAGGGTGAGGGGCGGTCAGCGCGCTGGGAAGGAAGGGCCCCTTGTTAACGCCTAGGCGTTAACAAGGGGCCCTTCCTTCCCAGCGCGAGCACGACCTTGCCGACGACGCGGCGCTGCTCGATGTCGAGCAGGGCCCGCGCCGCCTGGTCGAGCGGGTACGTGGCGTAGACCTCCGGGCGTAGCGACCCGTCGGCGAGGCCGGGTGCCAGCGCGGCCCACTGGGTGGCCGGGAACTCCGGGTGGAGCCGGGTGTACGGCCCCCACGAGACCCCGCGCACGTCCACGTTGCCGAGCAGCAGGCGGTTGAGCCGCAGCGATCCGATCTCGCCCGAGGCGAAGCCCAGCACGAGCACGCGGCCCAGCGGCGCGAGGCAGCGCACCGCGTCGACGGCGACCGCGTCGCCCCCGACGACGTCGACCACCACGTCGACACCGGCGCCGCCGGTCACCTCCCGGGTCTGCCGGGAGAACGCGCCGGCCTCGACCACGTGGTGGGCACCCGCGCGCCGGGCCGCCTCCGCCTTCGCGGGGCTGGACACGGCGGCGACGACCTCGGCGCCGAGCCAGCGCGCGACCTGGACCGCCGCCGAGCCGACGCCGCCGGACGCGCCGAGCACGAGGACCCGGCTGCCGGCCCGGACGTCGCCCCGGACGACCAGCGCGTAGTGCGCGGTCAGGTAGTTGAGCGGCAGGCAGGCGCCTTCGGCGAAGGAGAGCGCATCCGGCAGGGGGAAGACGTGGGTGGCGGGGGCGGCGACCACCTCGGCGGCGGCGCCGACGGGCAGCCAGCCGGCGACCCGGGCACCCGGCCCGACCGCCGCGCCGGCCGGCGCCGCGCGCACCACACCGGCGAAGTCGATGCCGAGCGTGAACGGCAGCTCCGGCTTGAGCTGGTAGCGGCCGTGGCTGAGCAGCAGGTCGGGGAAGGAGAGGCCGACGGCGTGGACGTCGACGAGGAAGCCGTCCTCGGGGCGGGACGGCGCCGGCACGGTGGCCACCTCGACACCGGCGGGGCCGTCGAGGCGCGTGACCCGCACCGCGCGGACCGCGGCGGTCACGAGACGACGCCCGCGGCGCGGAGCCGGTCCAGCTCCTCCTCGCTCATGCCGAGGCGGTCGACCAGCACCTCGCGGGTGTGCTCGCCGACGGCCGGGACGCCGTCGTACGCGGGGCCGTCGTACCCGTCGATGTGCAGCACCGGACCCGGAACGACGACGTCGTCGCCGAGCACCGTGCCGGACAGCGGGCGGAGGGTGCGTTCGCGGAAGTGCGGGTCGGCGACGATGTCGCTGGCGTCGTTGACCGCGGCGGCCACGACCTCGTGCCGCTCCAGGATCGCCAGCACCTCGTCGCGCTTACGGGCCCGGATCCAGGTCTTGACGATCTCCTGGAGGCTCTCGTTGTTCGCCATCCGGGCGGTGTTGGTCGCGTACCGGGGATCGGTCTTGAGGTCGGGACGCTCCATCGCGTCGAACAGGCGCATCGCGATGGTCTGGTTCGACGCCGCGATCGCGAGCCAGCCGCCGTCGCCGGCCTGGTAGATGCCGCGTGGCGAGGCGGCGCCGGAGGAGTTGCCCTGGCGGCGCATGATCTCGCCGGACGCGGTGTAGTGCAGGACCGCGTCGCCGAGGATGAACATCAGCGGCTCGTACAGCGCGATGTCGACCTCCGAGCCGACCCCGGTGACGCCGCGCCGGTAGAGGGCCATGGCGGTGCCGTACGCGGCGGAGATGCCGGCGATCGAGTCGGCGAAGCCGAACGGCGGGGCGGTCGGCGGCGTGTCCGGCCAGCCGTTGAGGAACGCGTAGCCGGCGATGACCTCCGCGACCGTGCCGAAGCCCGGACGCTCGCGGTGGGGGCCGTCCTGGCCGTACCCGCTGACCCGGCAGAGGACCAGCCGCGGGTTGACCGCGTGGAGGTCGGCGAAGCCCAGGCCCCACGCCTCCATCCGGCCGGGACGGAAGTTCTCGATCAGCACGTCCGCGTGGGCGGCGAGCCGCTTGACGACCTCGCGTCCCTCGGCCGTGCGCAGGTCGACGCCGACCGAGCGCTTGCCGGTGTTGAGCCGGGCGAAGCCGATCGACTGGCCGTTGTGGGCGGGCTGCCACTGCCGCGCGAAGTCGCCGGCGGTCGGGTCCTCGACCTTGATGACGTCGGCACCGAAGTCGCGGAGCATGCGGCCCGCCGTGGGTGCCGCGTACATCGACCCGAGCTCGACCACTGTCACTCCGGCCAGGGGTCCCGTCACCTCACCACGCTCCTTCACCGATTACTAGGCGCATGATATACATAGATCGGCCCGGGATGCGAGGCCCGGTTCGGCGGCGAGGAGCGTGCGGATGGCGACGGCGGGTATCGACGGCAGGGTCGCACTGGTCACCGGTGCGGCCGGCGGTATGGGACGCGCGACGGCGCAGTTGTTCGCGGAGGAGGGGGCCCGCGTCGTCGTCTCCGACATCGACGAGGCCGGCGGTGCGGAGACCGTCGCCCTCATCGAGGAGGCGGGCGGGACGGCGGTGTTCGTCGCCGCCGACGTCGCCGACGAATCCCGGGTCGAGTCGCTCGTCGCGGCCGCCGTCGAGACCTACGGCCGCCTCGACCTGGCGGTCAACAACGCGGCCGTCGTGCCCGACTTCGTCGACATCGTCGACGAGGACGCCGCCGTCTTCGAGCGCCTCCTCCGGGTCAACCTGCTCTCCGTCTTCCTCTGTGTCAAGCACGAGGCCCGGCAGATGCTGCGTACCGGCGGCGGCGCCATCGTCAACATCGGCTCGACGAGCTCGCTGCGGCCGCTGCCCACCGGCGCCGGCTACACCGCCGCCAAGCACGGCGTCGTGGGGCTGACCAAGGTCGCCTCCGTGCAGCTCGCGCCGCGCGGCATCCGGGTCAACGCGGTCTGTCCCGGCGCCACGATGACGCCGATGATGGAGCAGGCGATGGCCCGGCGCGGTGTCACCGAGGAGCAGCAGGCGGAGACCTTCTCGCTGCTCGGTCGCCTGGCCCGGCCGCGCGAGATCGCGCAGGGGTCGCTGTGGCTCTGCTCGGACGCGGCGTCGTTCGTCACCGGCCACGCGCTGTCCGTCGACGGCGGGTACGTGTCGCGATGACCGACCTCTTCGATCTCCGCGGCCGCGTCGCGGTCGTGACCGGCGGCAGCCGCGGGCTCGGGCGGGCCATGGTGGAGGCGTTCGCCGCCGCCGGCGCCGACGTCGTCATCGCCAGCCGCGACGAGGCGGCCTGCGCCGCGTACGCCGCCGACGTCGCCGAACGCACCGGCCGCCGGGCCCTCGGCGTGGGCCTGCACGTCGGCCGCTGGGACGAGCTGGAGCCGTTCGTCGACCGGGTCTACGACGCGTTCGGCCACGTCGACGTGCTCGTCAACAACGCCGGCATGTCACCCCTGTACGACGGCGTCGAGAACGTCACCGAGGCCCTGATGGACAAGGTGCTCGACGTCAACCTCAAGGGCCCGTTCCGGCTCACCGCGCTGGTCGGCACGCGGATGGCCGCCGGCCGCGGCGGCAGCGTCATCAACATCTCCAGCGCCGCCGCCACCCGGCCCCGGCCCGGGCTGCTGCCGTACGCCGCCGCCAAGGCCGCCCTGAACGCGCTGACCGTCGGCTTCGCGCACGCCTTCGGCCCCACCGTCCGGGTCAACGCGATCGTCGCCGGCACGTTCCTCACCGACATCAGCCGCTCGTGGGACATGGACGCGTTCGCCCGGCGGGCCGAGACGTTCGCGGCCAGGCGCGGCGGCGAACCGCACGAGATCGTCGGCGCCGCGCTCTACCTCGCCTCCGACGCCGCCAGCTACACCACCGGCGCACTGCTGGCAGTCGACGGCGGCCAGCCCTGACACCCCCCTTGGAGGACTGCGTGCTCACCTACAACGACCTCACGATCCCGATCAAGGACCCCGGCGAGTGGACGCTCGCCAACGTGCTGCGGGGCCAGGCCGCCGAGCGACCGGACGCGATCTACCTCGACGCACCGGAGGAGGGCCGCACCTGGACGTACCGCGAGGTGCTGGAGATCAGCGAGAGCATCGCCTCCACGATGCTCGACGCGGGGCTCGCCGTCGGCGACCGGGTCCTGATCCAGGCGGGCAACTCGTCGCAGCTGGTCTTCACCTGGTTCGGCTCGATGGTCGGCGGCCTGGTCGAGGTGCCGATCAACACCGCCTACGAGTACGACTTCCTCGCGCACCAGGTCCGCACCAGCGACCCGCGCTGCGCGGTCATCGACGACGTGTTCGCGGCGCGGTTCGTCGCCATCGCCGGCGACTGCGCCGGCATCCGGCGCTTCTGGGTCATCGACACCGGCCACCTCGACGAGGCGCTGGCGACGCTGCGTGGCGCCGGCTGGCAGGCCGACCCCTTCGACGACCTGCTGGTGCGCCGCGACGTGGAGCTGCCGGTGCCGGACGGCCGCGAGCTGGGGGCCATCTTCTTCACCTCGGGCACGACCGGCCCGTCCAAGGGCGTCGCCATGCCGCACGCGCAGTTCTACTTCGACGCGTGCGAGAACGTCGCGCTGACCCGGCTGACGGCCGACGACGCGTACATGGTGACCACGCCGCTGTTCCACGGCAACGCGCAGTGGCTCGCGGCGTACCCGGCCCTGGTCGCCGGCGCGCGCTTCGTGCTGCGCCGCAGGTTCAGTGCCAGCCGCTGGATCGACTGGGTACGCGAGAGCGGCGTGACCGTCACCAACTTCCTCGGCGTGATGATGGACTTCGTCTGGAAGCAGCCGGAACGTCCCGACGACGCCGACAACAAGCTGCGCTGCATCTTCGCCGCACCGACGGCGAGCAGCATCCTGGACGGCTTCCGCAAGCGCTTCGGCGTGGAGGCGTTCGTGGAGGTGTTCGGCCTGACGGAGACGTCGATGCCGATCCTGTCGCCGTACGGGGTGGAGCGACCGGCCGGGGCCGCGGGCCTGCTCGTCTCGGACTGGTTCGAGGTGAAGCTGGTGAACCCGGAGACCGACGAGGAGGTCCCGGTCGGCGAGGTCGGCGAGATGGTCGTCCGCGGCAAGCACCCGTGGATCCTCAGCTCCGGCTACTACGGCATGCCGGAGAAGACCGTCGAGGCGTGGCGCAACCTGTGGTTCCACTCCGGCGACGCGCTGCGCCGCGACGAGGACGGCTGGTACTACTTCGTCGACCGCTACAAGGACGCCCTGCGCCGCCGTGGCGAGAACATCTCCAGCTACGAGGTGGAGCAGGCGATCCTGGCCCACCCGGCGGTCGCCGAGTGCGCGGTCGTCGCGGTCCCGGCCCCCATCGAGGCCGGCGAGGACGAGGTGATGGCCTGCGTCGTGCTCAACGGCGAGGCCGAGCCGGCCGAGATCCGGGAGTTCGCGTCGCGCCGCATGCCGGCGTTCGCGGTCCCGCGCTACATCCGCGTCGTCGAGGCGCTGCCGCGCACGCCGTCGGAGAAGGTCCAGAAGAACGTGCTGCGCGCCGAGGGCGTCACCCCGGACACGTACGACAGCCAGCCCTGACACACCCCCCGCGAGCCGCCGCCGTCAGCCCCCTGACGGCGGCGGCTCGCGTCTGCCCGCGCTGGCCACCCGTTCTCAGGCGTTCGGGGCCGCCTCGGTTCCCGCGCCGCGCAACCGGAGGCGGACCAGGTCGCGGCGGTGTTCGGGTAGCGTGCGGTCGGTCGAGCCCTCCACCACGTAGCCGGCGTCGGCGATCATGTCGAGGTCGGCTCGGGCGGCCTGGCCCTCGCTGGTGAGGTAGTCGCCGAGGAAGATCGAGTTGGCGATGTGCAGCGCCAACGGTTGGAGCGACCGCAGGTGGATCTCCCGGCCGCCGGCGACCCGGACCTCCACGTCGGGGAAGACGAATCGCACCATGGCCAGGATGCGCAGGCACCGTTGCGGGGTGAGGTCCCAGCGGCCCTGCAGTGGTGTGCCGTCGAACGGGATGAGGAAGTTGACCGGCACGGAGTCGGGATCGAGCGCGCGGAGCGCGAACGCGACGTCGACCAGGTCCGTGTCGGACTCGCCCATGCCGGCGATCACCCCCGAGCAGGGTGAGAGCCCGGCGTCCTTCGCCCGCGTGACGGTCTCGACACGGTCGGCGAAGTCGTGGGTGCCGCAGATCTGGCCGTACCGGCTTTCGGCGGTGTTGAGGTTGTGGTTGTAGGCGTCGACGCCGGCCGCGCGTAGCCGTTCGGCCTGGCCGGGACCCAGCAGGCCGAAGCAGCCGCAGACCTCGACGCCGGGGCTCCGGGCCTGGATCTCGCCGATGGTGCGGGCGATCCGGTCGATGTCGCGGTCGGTGGGGCCGCGGCCGCTGGCGACCAGGCAGACCCGCTTGGCACCGGCTGCCACGCCGGCGGCCGCCGCGGCGGCCGCCTGGTCGGGTCGCAGCCACGTGTACGAGAGGATCCCGGTGTCGGCGCCGAGCCGCTGCGAGCAGTAGCCGCAGTCCTCGGGGCACCGCCCGCTCTTCAGGTTGACCAGGTAGTTGAGCTTGACCCGCCGCCCGAAGTACCGGTGCCGCAGCCGGGCCGCCGCGGCCACCACGTCCAGCAGCTCGTCGTCGCCCGTGGCGAGGACGGCTTGAGCCTCCGCGCGGGTCACCGGCTCCCGGCGCAGGCCCTTGTCCACCAGGCTGTCCAGAAATGACATGCCTTGATCGTGTACGAGGACGCGGCGGGGAGGCAGGAACCTGCGGGACGAAGGATCCGCGCCATCTTTGGAGGATTCATCCAGTAGCGCTTGTGGGATCCCACGCCTCGCCGTCGATGCGACCGGGTCGGGGAAGGCTGGTCAGGGTTCCAGCGTGAGGGCCATCTCCGGGCAGCCCTCGACGCCGCGGGCGGCGTCGTCGGCCAGTTCCGGCGGGACGTCCGGCGTCGGGATCAGCACGTGCCCGTCGTCGGCGCGGAGGTCGAAGACCTCCGGCGCGACCATGTGGCAGAGACCGTGGCCCTGGCAGCGGCTCTCGTCGGCGCGGACCCTCATCGCAGCCTCCTGGCGGGAAGCGGCGCCGCGCGGCGCCGCCCTTGACGAACCTAGGAATATAACCATAATCACAATTACGCTCGCCGGCAACGGCCGAGCGGTCCTGGACAGATGGCCACAATGGAGGTGGACATGCCGGACCAGCCACGCTGTCCCGTCATCGACTTCGACCATCACTCGGCCGCGCACGCGGCTGACCATGTCGGCGCGTACCGCCGGGTCAGGGAGACGACCCCGGTCGCGTGGACCGAGGCGCACGGCGGCTACTGGGTGCTCTCCGACTACGAGTCCGTGTTCAAGGCGTCCCGCGACGACGACCTGTTCAGCTCCGCCCGGCACGAGTCCGGCGGCGAGGGGCTGGCCATCGTCATCCCCAAGGCGGCGACCGCCCTGCACATCCCGATCGAGATCGACCCGCCGCTGTTCCGCGCGTACCGCAAGATTCTCAACGCGATCACGGCGCCGGCGGCGGTCCAGCACCTCAACCCCGTCATCGACATGTACGTCACCGAGTTCATCGACCAGATCATCGAGGAGGGCGAGGCCGACCTGGCGGTCGTCGCCAACGTCCCCGCCGCGGTGACCGTGCACTGGCTCGGCCTCGACGTCTCCGAGTACCGGCGCTACGTCGAGGCGATGCACACGCTGATCGTCGCGCCGCCCGGTTCTCCCGAGCAGCTCCACGCGCTGAACGTGGAGGTGCCGTGGGTGAAGGAGACCGTGCACCGGCACATCCGGCACCGGCGCGAGCATCCGGGTGACGACGTCACCACGGCGTTGATCCAGGCCGACTTCGAGGGGCGGCCGCTCACCGACGACGAGATCTACTCGATGATCGAGCTGCTGATCTCCGGCGGCGTCGGCACGACCGCGTCGCTCGTCACGCAGACGCTGGTCTGGCTCGGCGACCACCCGGACGTACGGCAGCGGCTCGTCGACGACCCGAGCCTCATGGACATCGCCGTCGAGGAGTTCCTGCGCGTCTTCTCGCCGACCCAGGCCCTGGCCCGCACGGTCATGAAGGACACCGAGTTCCAGGGCTGCCCGATGCGCGCCGGCGACCGCGCGCTGCTCAGCTGGGCCTCGGCCAACCGGGACCCGAAGCAGTTCGAGAACCCGGACGAGGTCGACATCACCCGCTGGCCGAACCGGCACATGGCGTTCGGGCTCGGCGTGCACCGGTGCGCGGGCTCGCACATCGCCCGGCCGATGGCCAAGGCGATGATCTCCGGCGTGCTCGACCGGATGCCCGACTTCGAGATCGTCAAGGAGGCGCTCGTCCCGTACCCGGACCAGGGCGTCAACGCCGGCTACTACGCGATCCCGGTGCGGTTCACGCCGGGGGAGCGCCGGGGCCAGGGCCTCTTCTCCGGTGAGCGCTGACCGTACGGTCGTCGTCGTGGGCGGCGGCCTGGCGGCGGCGCGGGCCTGTGCCGCCCTGCGCCGCCAGGGCTTCGCCGGCCGGATCACGCTGCTCGGCGCGGAGCCGCATCCGCCGTACGACCGGCCGCCGCTCTCCAAGGACGTCCTGGCCGGCAAGCGGGACAGCACCGCGCTGCCGTTCGACGTGGCGGCGCTGCGCGTCGACGCGTGCCCCGGCGAGGCGGCGACCGGGCTCGACCTCGCGCGCCGCGAGGTGCTGACCGAGCGCCGCCGGCTGCCGTTCGACGGGCTCGTCATCGCGACCGGCGCCACGCCCGTGACCGTGCCCGGCGACGGCGAGCAGTTGGTGCTGCGCACGATCGACGACGCGCTGGCCCTGCGTGCGCGGCTGCTGCCGGGAGCGCGGGTGGTCGTCGTCGGCGCGAGCTGGATCGGCGCCGAGGTGGCGACCGCCGCGCTGGCCGCCGGCTGCCGGGTCGCCTGCGTCGAGGCGGGGCCGGCGCCGCTCGCCCGGGCACTCGGCGAGGCCGTCGGCCGGCACCTGCTGCCGTGGTGGGCGGAGGTGGACCTGCGGACCGGCGCGCTCGTGGACCGGGTGGACCGCGAGGGCGTGCGGCTCGCCGACGGCACGCTGCTGCCGGCCGACGTCGTGGTCACCGGCGTCGGCGTGCGGCCGGCGGTGGGCTGGCTGGGCGACTCCGGCCTCGCCGTCGACGGCGGCGGCGTGGCCGTCGACGAGCGGCTGCGCACCGGGGTTCCCGGCGTCGTGGCGGTCGGCGACGTCGCGAGCCGGTGGTCGCCGCGGCTGTCCCGGCGGATCCGCCTCGAACACTGGGACGAGGCCGGCACGGCGCCGGCGGTGGCGGCCGCCGCCGTGCTCGCAGACCTCGACCGGGACGCGCCGGAGCCGCCGGCGCACGACCCCGTGCCGTACTTCTGGTCGGACCAGTTCGGCCACAAGCTGCAGTACGCCGGCGCGCACGACGCGTCCGACACCGTGACTGTCGACTTCGGACAGGACGGGTCGGGCGGCCTGCGGGCCACGTGGCACGACGCCGCCGGGCGGCCCACGGCCTGGCTGGGCGTCGACCGGGCCCGCGAGCTGGTCGCCGCGCGCCGCGCGCTGGCCCAGGAGGGCTGAGACCGCCCGCGCAACCGGCCGGCAACGACCCCGCAATCTATGCGCATGGAACTGTTGTTCAGGTCACTGCAAATCAGTATCATCAACATCACAGATCAGCGGCGTACACCTCGCACGGGGCCGTCCATAGAGAGGTTCGGCAATGCTTGGTAAGGCTTTCACCAGAGTCGTCGTGCTCGCGACGACCGCGGCCCTGGTCGTCACGACAGCGGCCTGCAGCGACAACCCGGCGCCGAGCGCGTCCGGCGACGGCGGCGGCGGGCTGCCCGCGACCGTCAAGATTCTCTCCATCCGCCAGCTCACCGGGCCGTCCAGCTTCGCCGGCACCAACGGCAAGAAGGGCATGGACCTCGCGCTCGACGAGATCGCGGCGCAGAAGTTCCTCGGCGACACCACGCTCGAGGTCGACGTCAAGGACTCGGCCAACAGCGTGCAGGAGGCGGCGAGCTTCGCCAACCAGGGCGTCACCGACCGGTCGTACTCGGCGATCATCGGTCCGGAGGCGAGCGCGCAGGCCACCGCGGTCTCGGCCATCACGCAGCCCGCCAAGATGCCGACCCTCTACATCCAGGCCGGCAGTGACGGCGTCGTGACCGGCGACTACACGTTCCGGGTGACGGCGCCGGCGGCGTCCTACTTCGACATCGCCGGGGAGTACGTCAAGAGCAAGGGCATCACCGAGGCGGCGGTCCTCTACGCGACCGACAACCCCACGCTCAACCAGCTCGGCACCAAGAAGATCCCGGAGCTGGCCGCGGCCAACGGCTTCACCGTCACCAGCAGCGACAGCGTCGCCAGCAACGCGCAGGACTTCACCTCGTTCGCCTCGAAGGTCACCTCCTCGCAGGCCAAGGCGGTGTTCGTGATGCTGATCGGCCCGCAGACGCCGGTCGTCATCACGCAGCTGCGCCGCGCCGGCTACCAGGGCGAGATCATCGGCATGTCGGCGATGGGCTCGGGCAACCTCAAGCCGGCCGGAGAGCTGGCCAAGGGTGCCGTGTGGCCCACCGACTTCACCGCCGACCAGCCCGCCCCGTCGTCGCAGAAGTTCGTCGAGGCGTACAAGGCCAAGTACAACGGCGAGGTCCCGAACAACTACGCGGCCGAGGGCTACGACACGATGTGGTTCCTGGCCCGGGCCATCAAGGAGGCCAACAGCGCCGACCGCACCGCGATCCAGCAGGGCCTCGCGAAGGTCGCCGCCGAGGGCTTCGACGGCGCGATGGGCCGGCTGACCTTCGAGGGCAACGACCTGCGGGTCGAGGGCGTGCTCGCCCAGTGGACCGGCTCGGGCGAGACCGTCGTCCAGGTCAACGGGTGATCAGGCGACCCTGATGCAGGCAGTCGTCAACGCGCTGACCTCGGGCAGCATCTACCTGCTGTTCGCGCTGGGGATGAGCGTCGCGTGGGGCACGATCGGCGTGCTGAACTTCGCCCACGGCGCGATCTTCATGTTCACCGCGTTCCTGCTGCACACCGTCGCGAGCGGCGCGGGCCTGAGCCTGCCCGTGCTGCTCGTGACCGGTGCGGTCGTGGGTGCGGCGATCTCGGCGCTCACGCAGCTGCTCGTCTTCGAGCCGATCCAGCGGCGCTCGCCGGACGCGCACCGGGCCGAGTTGCAGATCCTCGTCGGCGGCATCGGGGTGGCGAGCATTTTGCTCGCCATCTCGCAGCGCGTCACGCAGAGCGTCCCGTTCGGCTTCCCGCCGGGGACGATCACCGTCACCTCGTACGACATCCTCGGTGCCCGCGTGACGAACATCCACCTGATCGTCGTGGGCTTCGCCCTGGTGCTCTCGGCGGCGGTCGGCTGGTGGCTCTCGTCGTCCCGGGTCGGCCTCGGGCTGCGAAGCATCGGTGTCGACCCCGAGGTGGCGACGATGATGGGCATCAACCGGCGCCGCCTGGCCCGCGGCACGATGGCCCTGGCCGGCGGGCTCTCCGGCGTCGCCGGCGTGCTGCTCACCCTCAACCTCGGCTCGATCGTGCCCGAGACCGGCGACGCGTACCTGCTCAAGGGCTTCGCGGCCATCATCCTCGGCGGCGTCGGGACGGTGCGCGGCACGGTGCTCGGCGCCTTCCTGCTGGCCGCCGCCGAGACGGTCCTCATCACGACGACCTCCGGCCAGTGGGTCGACGCGATCGCCTTCGCGCTCATCTTCGCGATGCTGCTGCTGCGGCCCAACGGCATCCTCGGCCACAAAGAGGTGCGACGCACGTGACCAGCTGGTACTACGCGAACCTCGTCCTGATCCAGGCGACCTTCGTCAGCCTGCTCACGGCGCTGAGCATCCAGGTGCCGATCCGGGTCGGCGTGTTCAGCTTCGCCGGCATCGGCAGCTACGCCGTCGGCGCGTACTTCACGGCCATCGCGCTGATCCGCTACCAGCTGCCGACGGTCGTGGCGATCCTCGGCGGCATGGCGGTCGCGGTCGTCGTCAGCTACCTCCTCTCGCTGGTGCTGGCCCGGCTGCGGGGCCTCTACCTCGGCATGGCGACGATCGCGTACGTCCTCATCATCGCGGTGGTCATCGTCAACGGCGGCGAGTTCACCGGCGGGCCGAACGGCCTCTACGGCGTGGTGAGTGGCTTCCAGACGTGGATGCTGATCGTCCTGGCGGCGGTGGCGCTCGCGCTGATCGCGTACAGCGAGCGGGGGACCCTCGGCCGGCGGATCGACGCGGTGCGCGAGGACCCGGAACTCGCGGTCTCCATGGGCATCCCGGTGGTACGGATCCGCCGCCTCGCGTTCGTGGCCAGCGCGGTGCTGGGCTCGCTCGCCGGCTCGTGCGCCGTGCTGCTGCGCCGGACGGTCACGCCGGAGGACGTCAGCTTCCACCTCGTCGTGCTCATGCTGACCATCATCATCGTCGGTGGCTCGCGGTCGTGGGCCGGCGTCGCCCTCGGCGCGGTCATCTTCACCTGGCTGCCGACGGTGCTGCACGTCATCGAGGAGTGGAAGACGATCGCGTACGGCGTGCTCGTCACGCTCGCGGCGGTCTGGGTCCCCGACGGCGTCTGGGGCCTGATCACGAAGGGCTACCGCGCGGTCCGGCGCCGAGGCCGGCCCGGTCCGTCCGGTGTGGACAGCACGGCGGACGCCGGCCCGGCCGAGCCGGGGCCGCTCGCCGGCATCGCGGCGCGAGGGGGAGAGGCGCGATGACCGGCGTGGTGCTCGAAGCCGACGACGTCGCCGTCCACTACGGCGGCATCAAGGCCGTCGACGGCGTCAGCCTGGCCCTCCACAGTGGGCAGATCTACGGCATCATCGGGCCGAACGGCTCGGGGAAGAGCACGCTGCTCGCGGCGCTCACCCTCCTCGCGCCGCTGGCCCGCGGCAGCGTCCGGCTCGACGGCGAGGACTACCGCGGCTGGGCCCCGCACGCGCTGGCCGGCCGCGGCGTCGCCCGCACGTTCCAGGCCGTGCGGCTCCTGCACGAGCTGACCGTGGGCGAGAACGTGCAACTCGGTGCCGACCTCCGGCGCGCGGGACGCGGGCTGTTCCGGCGCGGGCTCGACCCCGTGGTGGAGGAGGCGATGGAGCGGGCCGGCATCGCGCACCTGCGCCACGTCCGGGCCTCCGACCTCTCCTACGGCACGCAGCGCCGGGTCGAGATCGCCCGGGCCATCGCCACCCGGCCCCGGCTGCTCCTGCTCGACGAGCCCACCGCCGGCATGAACCAGGCCGAGCGGCGGGAACTCGGCGCGCTGCTGCGCAAGCTCCGCGACGAGGGGCTGACCCAGCTGCTGATCGAGCACGACGTGCAGATGATGGTCGACACCTGCGACCGGCTCGGCGCGATGAACTTCGGCGTCATGCTCACCGAAGGCGCGCCGCGCGACGTCGTCCGCGACGAGCGCGTCCAGGACGCCTACCTCGGAAGGAAGTGGCGCGAGCGTGCTTGAGATCCGGGACCTCGTGGTCCACTACGGCAAGGTGCTGGCCGTCGACGGGGTGTCCGCGTCCGCGAGTCCGGGCCGCGTGACGCTGGTGCTCGGCGCGAACGGCGCGGGCAAGACGACGACGCTGCGGGCGGCCGCGGGGCTCGTACGGGCGACGTCCGGCACCGTGACCCTCGACGGCCGGGACATCACCGGCGAGGCCGCGCACCGGATCGTGCGCCGCGGTCTCGCGATGGTGCCCGAGGGCCGGCGGGTCTTCGCCCCGCTGCTGGTCGAGGAGAACCTGACGCTCGGCGGCTACACGGCCTCCCGCAAGCAGGCCGAGGAGAACCGCGCGAAGGTCTACGAGATGTTCCCCATCCTCGCGGACCGGCGGCGCAAGCCGGCCGGCCTCCTCAGCGGCGGCGAGCAGCAGATGCTCGCCTTCGGCCGGGCACTGATGTCGTCGCCGCGGGTGATGCTGCTGGACGAGCCGTCCATGGGCCTCGCGCCGACGATGGTCGAGCAGGTGCTCGGCGCCGTCCGCCGGATCGCGGACACCGGCGTGGCGATGCTCGTGGTCGAGCAGAACGCCGACGTCGGACTGGAGATCGCCGACGAGGTGGTCGCCGTGGCACGCGGCGAGGTCGTCTTCAGCGGCTCCGCCGAGCAGGCCCGCTCCGACATGTCGGTCGTCCACGCGTTCCTCGGCGAGTCCGCGTTCGAGCGGCAGTGACGCACAACCAGGTAAGGAGAGCGAATGAAGAGACTCGAAGGGCGGGTCGCGCTGATCACGGCGGCCGGTTCGGGGATGGGTAAGGCGAGCGCCGAGCGCTTCGCCCGCGAGGGCGCGCACGTGGTCGTGTCGGACCTGGACGCGGCCGCCGCCAAGGCCGTCGCCGACACCATCACCGCCGCCGGTGGAGCGGCCACCGCCGTCGGGCTCGACGTCAGCGACATGGACCAGCTGCGCGGCGTCCTCGACGACATCGGCCGCGAGCACGGCGTGCTGCACGTGCTCTTCAACCACGCGGGCATCCCCGGCGCCTCCGGCGTCGACATGAGCCAGGACGAGTGGACCCGGACCGTCGACATCAACCAGCGCAGCGCGTTCTACGCCACCTCGTACGCGCTGCCGCTGCTGCGCAAGGCCGACGGCAAGGGTTCGATCATCTTCACGGCGTCGGTCTCCGGCGTCGTCGGCTCCCCGTTCAGCCCGCTGTACTCGATGACCAAGGGCGGCATCGTCCTGTTCATGAAGTCGCTGGCGATCCGGCTGGGTCCCGAGGGGATCCGGTCGAACGCGATCCTGCCCGCGATGATCGGCACGCCGATGCTGTCCGAGTTCTTCGGCCGCGACCCCGGTGCCGACATCACCGACCTCATGGAGTCCTACAAGTCCAACGTCCCCCTGGGCCGGATGGCCGGCCCGGAGGAGGTCGCCAGCGTCGCGGCGTTCCTCGCCAGCGACGACGCCAGCTGGGTCACCGGAGTGGCCCTTCCCGTCGACGGAGGGTTCCTCGCGAAATGACGACGACGACACGCACGATGGGCGACACGGCGCGTTCCCTGATCGCCGGCCCCACCAACTACATCGACGGCAAGTGGGAGGACGGGCTCGGCAGCACGTCGCTGACCTCGCTCGACCCGGCCACGACCGCGACGATCCGCGAGTTCCCGGCCGCCTCGCTCGACCAGACCGAGCGGGCGATCCTCGCCGCCCGGCGGGCCTTCGACCAGGGCCCGTGGCCGACGCTCACCCCGCGCGAGCGGTCCGGGCTGCTGCTGGAGCTGGCCGACGTGATGGAGCGGCACGCCGAGGACCTGGTCGAGGTGGTCGTCTCCGAGGTGGGCTGCCCGGTGCGGCTGGCCCGCGCGATGCAGGTCGGCATGCCGATCGCCAACGTGCGCTGGGCGGCCGACATGGCGCTCAAGGGCCCGCAGGGCGGCTACGAGGAGGCCCTCGTCCCGAACTGGAACGCGCCGGCCAGCTCGTCGGTGCTGCAGCGCGTGCCGGTCGGCGTGATCGCCGGCATCACCGGCTACAACTTCCCGATCAACTCCACGATCTGGAAGCTCGCGCCGGGCCTGGCCGCCGGCTGCACGCTGGTGTTCAAGCCGTCGCCGCGCACGCCGCTGTCCACGATGGCGCTGATCAAGCTCGTGGAGCAGGTCGGGCTGCCGCCGGGTGTGGTGAACTTCGTCGTCGGCGAGGCCGACTCCGGCGAGATGCTCACCGACCACGACGCCGTGGACATGGTGATGTTCACGGGCTCCCTGGGCGTGGGCCGGGCCATCATGCGGACCGCCGCGCGCACGACCAAGCGGGTGATCCTGGAGCTGGGCGGCAAGTCGGCCACCATCCTCCTGCCCGGCGCGGACATCCCGGCGCTGGTGGAGCCGAGCATCATGCGCTGGGCCCGCAACTCCGGCCAGGGCTGCGGTGCGACGACCCGCACGCTCGTGCCGCGGGCGGCCTACGACGAGTACGCGGCGCTGGCCGGCGACTACGTCGCCAACCTCAACATCGGCGACCCGTGGCGGGAGGAGACCGACCTCGGCCCGCTGATCCGGGCCGAGCAGCGGGACTTCGTCGAGGGCCACCTCGCGCGCGCGCTCGACCGCGGCGCGACGCTGATCGCGGGCGGCGGCCGTCCGTCCGGCTACGCCGGGTACTTCATGAACGCGGCGCTGGTCGGCGGCATCGACAACTCCGACGAGATCGCGCGCGAGGAGCTGTTCGGGCCGGTCGGCACGCTGCTGCCGTACGACACGGTGGACGACGCGCTGGCCATCGCCCACGACTCGCCGTTCGGCCTGCACGCGGCCGTCTACGGCCCGCCGGAGGAGGCGTACGCCCTGGCCAAGCGCATCCGCGCCGGCGCGGTGTCGATCAACGGCGGCGGCTACATGCGGCCGGAGGGCCCGTGGGGCGGCTTCAAGATGAGCGGCATGGGCCGGGAGATGGGCGACGACGGCTTCCGCGAGTTCTTCCAGGTCAAGCACCTGCAGTGGCCGATCCGCTGATGCGCTCCGGCACGCCCTTCCGGTTCGTGGTCGAGGAGGGCAAGATCCACGAGTTCGCCCGGGCGACCCGGTCGCGGTGCCAGGAGCACCTGCGGCCGGGCGACCCGGTCGCACCGCCTACGTTCCTCACCGCGTCGCAGCTGTGGATGGCCCCGGAGCACAGCGCGTGGCACGGCGTGAAGCGCGACTTCCGGTCCGTGCTGCACGGCGAGCAGGAGTACGTGTTCCACGCCGGGCCGCTGCACGCCGGTGACGTGCTGATCGGCCGGCAGTTCATCGAGCGGACGTACGAGAAGCAGGGCCGGCGCGGCGGCACGATGGTCTTCACCGACGTCGTGACGCGCTTCTGGCGCGCGAACGAGGACGAGCCGGTCGCCGACATGCGGTCGGTGTCGATCAGCGTCGGCTCGACCGCCGGACTGGCAGCGGCGGCACAGTCCACACCGGACGGTGAGCGGCCGGCTGCCGGTTCATCCACGCCGGACGGTGAGCCGCGGGCCGCCGG
>Ga0164243_10001977_pt1 | contig 34400 bp, 31 predicted proteins | sample OricompcompostOP_FD_108781 | JGI IMG/M metagenome (GOLD analysis project Ga0164243, IMG submission 108781) | Organic Plus compost microbial communities from Emeryville, California, USA - Original compost - Organic plus compost (OP) | ecosystem: Engineered > Solid waste > Mixed feedstock >...
CTGGATCGCGCCTTCTCGTTCAAGCGCGCGCGGGCGGTGGCGGTGATCATCAATTCGCCCGGCGGCTCGCCGGTGCAATCACATCTCGTTTATCAGCGCATCCGCCAGTTGTCGGAACAGAAGAAAATTCCGGTGATGGTGTTCATCGAGGATGTCGGCGCCTCGGGCGGCTACATGATCGCCTGCGCGGGTGATGAAATTTTCTGCGATGTGTCGTCAATCGTCGGTTCGATCGGCGTCGTTGGTGCCACCTTCGGATTGCAGAAGGCGATCGAAAAGCTCGGCATCGAGCGCCGGATCTACACAATTGGCGATCGCAAGGTGATGCTGGACCCGTTCCTGCCGGAGAATCCGGACGATGTGACGCGGCTGAAGGCGATCCAGAAGGATATTTACGACGCCTTTGTCGGCCTCGTGAAAGCGCGCCGCGGCGCCAAGCTGGTCGGCCCCGAATCGGCCTTGTTCTCGGGCGAATACTGGGCCGGTGAACAGGCGCTCAGATTCGGGCTGGTCGATGGCTTCGGCGAAATCCGGACGGTGCTGCGTCAGCGCTTCGGCGACAAGGTCCGCACGCCGCTGATGGCTGATCGCGGCTGGTTCGGGCGGCGCGTGCCGGGTGTCGGCATTCTCGCTGCTTCGCTGGGCGGGCCGGAGACGCTGGCGACGGATATGCTGTCGACAGCAGAGGCGCGAGCGCTCTGGGCGCGTTATGGTTTGTAATGAGTCGCACAGCGGGTAGCTGCGCTGTGCGTGGTGACATGAACAGTGCGGACATCATGAGCAGGAACTCCATGCCGGTCATTCCTCAAATCGTCCTCTGGGCCGCTGGCGCGGTCGCGACCTATGCGCTGGCGCGTCTGGCGCGCCGGGAATATCAGCGCATCAATGAAGAGCTGGAAGCCGCACGGCTGCAGCCGGTGAAAGCCGCCGACCGCGCGCAGCATCCGACGCTCCGGCGTGATCCCGATACCGGCATCTACCGCCCCTGATACGCGACATCGCGTCATCCTCGGCGCCATCCCGCTGCGGGGAACCCTCCGCGCGGCAAGGACGTTGACGGCTGAGCGTGGAGATCTGTGATCGCTGTTCGGTCGAACCACGCTCCAATCAACAGGAGTGGTTTGATGGCGTCGACACAAGAGCAAGAGAAATTGACCCCCGTGGAAGCCCGTCAGGGTTTTCTGGACAAGCCGGTTCTGACCATTCTGGTTGTCAGCATCGCGATGGTGGCTGTGCTGTTCGCCATCCTGTGGGCCGGGTTCTTCTGATACCCGCCCCACCTCACCGCTTCGCATCCTGGCGCCGAGCTGAAAGCCGCGCCCTTATTCCGAAAATGTCAGGATGGTTTTGATCTCGCCCTTGCGGGGCGTGAAGGCCTCTCGCCAATTGGCGAGCGGCACCCGGCGGGTGATGATACGATCGAGCCACTGCCGATCGGCCTGCTGCAGGGCGTCGGCCGCCATGTGATAATGGCCGAGATTGGCGTTGACCGCGCCGAACACCACCTCGTTGTTCAGCACCAGCTTGCGATTGAAGCCGCCGATGTCGAATTCGGCCTGGCGGCCCGATGACGAGACGCCGAGCAGACACACAATGCCTGACGGCGCGCAGCGCTTCATCGCCTCGACGATCAGCGACGTCACCGCCGTGCATTCCATCACCACATCGAATTGCTTGTCGCGCAGCGATTCCGCGCTGGCATGATGCGTGGCGCCAAGCGCGCGGATCAGTTCGGGCTTGGGACCTTGCGTGTTGTGATCCAGCACATGAATGTCGAGATGCCGCTGCATGCCCATCAGCGCGGCGAGGAGGCCGATCGGCCCGCCACCGGTGACCAGCACCGTCTTCGCCGACCACCATTCCGACCGCCGGCCGACGCGCTCGACCTGCGCCCAGGCCTTGGCGACGATGCTGGTCGGCTCCAGCAGCACGCCGGCGAGGCCGAGGCCCTGATCCACTTTCACCGCAAAGCCGCGCTCGATCCGGAAACGCTCGGAGCCAAAGCCGTTGCGATCCTTGATGCCGCGTTCGGTATAGCCGCCATTGCGGCACATATCCCATTCCCCCGACGCACAGGATGGGCACGGCAACGGATCGGGCCGTCGCACGATGCCGACCACATGATCGCCCTTGGCAAAGCCGCTGCCGACCGGCGCGTCCTCCACGACGCCGAGCGATTCATGACCCAGCACCAGCCGCTCCGCGCCTGGCGGCGCCGAGCCATATTGCCCATCGAGGATTTCGTGATCGGTGCCGCAGATGCCGAGCGCCAGCGTGCGAACGAGGATCTCTCCATCTTCCAGCGGCGGCTCGGGGACATTCGTCAGCTCGATGGAATTCGCAACGCCGGGAAGAACAGTCACAGCTCGCATGATGGCTCAATATCCGAAAAAGGGGCTTTGCAGGCGCGATGGCTAGAGGATTTCGGGAAACGTTACCCCGACACACTTCGTTCCCGCCGCCATTGCCGTCAGTTTGAAGCGAAATGGAACCGGAGGGAACCCTCAGCGTTGACGGGCGACGCCTTAAAGATGCCACCGGATGGCCACGACGATCCGATGCCGCTCTCGGTGTCAAAGGATTTTGAAAACGATACACGCTCAACCCCGGAGACACCCATGACCCTCGGCACTGTTCTCGTCATCATCCTGATTTTGATTTTGATCGGAGCAATTCCCAATTGGGGCTATAGCCGCAGCTGGGGTTACGGGCCGTCGGGCATCGTCGGCGTGGTGCTGGTGATCGTGCTTATTCTGCTGCTGCTCGGTCGAATCTGATCACACAGTCAGAAGCACTGAATGAAAAGGCCGGTCGCAAGACCGGCCTTTTCTGTTGCTCTCCTACCGGCGCAAACAATCACTCTCCGTTCGTCCCGGCGAAGGCCGGGACCCAGGAATGCTTCCGTGAGCGCGGTGAACTTGAGCGGGAAATAAAAAAGCGCGCCGCGGCGCGCTTTTCATTCGTCATGCAAGATTCGATCAGGCGTCGCAGCGCGAGCTGATATGCGCCATGGCCGGGTTGGTGACCGGGCTGAAAGCGGGCTCGCAACCGATCGGCAGCTTGTTCTTGGCCGTCTCTTTGCGCTCCTCGGTCGGCACGGTGCGAACCGGATTGACCGGCAACACGCGAATGCGGACCTGCGGCTGGCCGCCCTCACCCATCTGCACGAAGCCGGTCTGACCGAGGCGAAGCTGCTCGCGGCGACGCTCGGCGTCCGGCAAGGTCGCCCCTTTTGCGGCGATCGTGGTGTTGGCCGAGTGCACGGTGAAAGGCATCACGACATCGTCATTGTTGACCGGACGCATCGGCATCACGGCAAGACGATCGGCTTTCTTGGAAGGATACATCCAGCGCAGATCAAAATCGGCCGCGTTGGACTGCGTTGTGCCGCCTGAAGACAATCCGTAAATCGCCGCGCAAGCAAACAGCCCGCTTGCGGCGTATAATGCTTTACGCCACATGTCCGGTTCCTTTGGACAATGATCTATCGAAGTTTTTCTTGACAGCTCAGCACGCTGTCTTCCGCGCACTAACGTTTAACCGACGAAGGCGTTCCGCCGGAAGCACGAACGCCGGATGTGGCTAACGGTCAACGTGCGGATCGCATTGAAAATGCGCGTAAATCAGCACAAATCCGAAGAAACGGAACCGGCCGGTGGCAATGCTGACGGGGTCGGTGAGGGTTAACGCCGGCCGGCTATCTGGCTGCGCGGCATCACGACGCGGCAGATCAAGCCCTCTTCCGGAAAGTCGAGACTGACTTCGGCATTCAAGGCGCGCGCAAGGTTGTATTCGATCACCATGCTGCCAAAGCCGCGCCGCGTGGGCTCATTGACCTTTGGCCCTTTGCTTTCGCGCCAGATCAATTCCAGGCCGCCGTCGTCTTGCTGCTTCCAGGTGACATCGACTTGCCCATGCATGCTGGAGAGCGCACCGTGCTTTGCTGCATTGGTCACAAGTTCGTGCAGCGCGAGGCCAAGGCTCTGCGTGGCCTCCGGTGTCAGTTGAACATCCGGGCCGTCGATCAGAACCTGACGCGAGCCGCCGTCGATGAACTGCGCGAGCTGGGACCGCACCAGATCGTTCAGGGATGCGCCGTGCCAGCCTTCAGCCACCAGCAGATCATGCGATCTGGCCAGCGCATGGACGCGCGCACTGAAGCGATCGAGAAAGGTCGAGATGCTGTCGCTGTGCCGCGCGGTCTGCCGCGCCATCGCCTGAATGACAGCCAGCAGATTTTTGGAACGATGCGTCAGCTCGCGCATGAGAAGGCGCAGATGAGCTTCGGCTTCCTTGCGTTCGGTGATGTCGACCGCTGCGCCGGTTAAACCGATCAGCGTGCCGGAGACATCGCGCATCGGTTCGATATGGAAGTCATACCAGAGCGTTTCGCCGCCGCTATGAATGCGCGACTCGGCATTGAGCGGCACGCCCTTTTCCATCACTTCGCGCTTCAGCGCCGACACAGATTGCGCCGCCGTCTCCGATAACACCTCGTCGTCGGTCTTGCCCTGCAGGTCGGCGACCTCGTGTCCGAACAGCGATTTGCTGACAACGGTGTAGCGCAGGTCGCGATCCTGCGTGAACACAGTGACATTGGAGCCGCGCAAGCCAAGCTCATAGCGCTGCACGGCGGCCGCCAGTTCACCCTGACGTTGCAGATCGGCGCGCGCGGCTATCAACTGCCGCCTGGTCTCGGCATGATCTCGACGTTCGCGCTCAAGCGCGTCGAGCAAATTTTGCGGCTGCTCTCCGGTTGAAGATTGATCCGACAAAGCGGCCTCACGGACTGTCAACACGCCGGATCTCGCTTCATGCGAACCGACGTCCATTTGAAGAGATTGCTCCGCTTGCAAGGTTTCGGACGCACCGCCAAGGTGTTCTTCACCATGTCCTCGTCGCGTCGTCCGGGAGCTCTTCATCACCTTTTGTCTTATCGAAGGGCCGCATCTTCTCAAGCGGCATGTGATAGATACGGAAGGATATCCCGGCTTATCAGAGATAAATTCTGGCCCCGATCACAATGAGATGATCGTTACGTTTGTCCAACGCCAGACGCGCGCAAGGTTTCCGACGCCGCAGTAATTTTCCAAAAGCGCTCAAGGGATTGTCGCTTTTGGTGACGCCATCCTGAATGGTCCCACCACGATGCAGAGAGGACGAGTTTGAGGCGCGTTGGCGCGCATCCAAACGGAAGACCCAAAGCACTCGGGGTCAGGCGACGCCCTCGCCGCGACGGGCGTGAAGATCGGGGAACGTTAGGCGCGAATGGACATTACGGATAGGACCGGCCGCTATCCCCTCCCCCTCGTGCGCGTCCGGTCATTCAAGGCGCGGTCGGTTCATCCGGCCGCGCCTTTGTTCATCATCCTTGTCATAGCGCAAATCGTTGCAGGCGGAGGGGCGCTATAACGTTTTCGGAACAATGCAAGTTCCTCGGCGTTGCTATGCGACTTCCGGTGGAATGGAGAAGGTGTGATGGCACGAGGGCAAGCCGAGTTACAAACCGGGGCCGATGCGACCCCCACCCCGAAGAAAAGAACCCGCAGCGCGTCGACCCGAAGCACTTCAACCCAGCGTCGCCGCAAACGGCCCGTCACGGCCAGCCGGATCATGAAGGATGCGGTGAGCGACGACGTCGAGGCCATGCGCGCCGAAGTCACCGACATGATGGCTTTGCTGCAGGCCAAGCTCGATCGCCTCAATCAGCTGACCAAGCAGAGCGCTGGCCATGCCGCCGAAGGCGCCAATGATGTCGTGGTCAATGCACTGTCCAACCTCACCGGTCAGATGACGGGTCGGGCGCGTGACCAAGCGCGGTCAGCGAGCGACGAGGTCGCCAAGGTTGGCGGTCAGGCGATCCGGCGGGTATTCAGTGAGATTGACAAGCGGCCGTTTCTGACGCTCGCTATCGCTGCGGGAATTGGGTTCATCGCTGGTCTTGCCCGCCCGCGGGAGTAACGCACGTGTTCGCAGATCTCGTCGGCAGCGCCATTGACGGTCCGGTCACGGCGATCCGTCGTCATATCCTCTCGATTGTCATCGCTGTCGTCGCCTCGGTCGCTGGCCTTCTCTACGGAGCATCAGCGGCGATGATGGCGCTGGAGGCGTTACTCGGGCCGATCCTGGCGCGGGCCGCGATCGCCTTCATCCTGTTCGTGGTGGCGATCGCCGCTTTCCTGATGCCCTGGATGCTGCGCAGTAAGCGCAAGCCGATTGCCGACGTGGTCAAGGAAGAGCTGGATGAGGCGGAAGCCGAGGCCGAAGCGCTGGATCAGGCCGCCAATGTTCAGGCGATGACCAAGGATCAGCGGCTGGCGATGGTGTTGGAGGCGCTGATGCTCGGCTTTTCCATGGGCTCAAGGAAGCCGGCTAGAAGCACTGATTGATTTGCGCTGGCGGCAGGCGCTGCCAGTTCGTCACCGCACAAAAGAAAACGGCCGGGCCTTTTGGGCCTGGCCGTTTTTTCATGTCGTGCCTTGGGGCGTCAGGAGGCGCGACGCTCTCTGCGGCGGGCATTGCGCTCGAAGAACAGCGCCTGGCTGATCACCGCTGACACCGTTGCCGGCTGGAACGGCTTGGCGATCAGGAAGGCCGGCTCCGGCCGCTCGCCGGTGAGGAAGCGCTCCGGATAAGCGGTGATGAAGATCACCGGCACTTCGAAGGTGCGAAGGAGTTCGTTGACGGCGTCGAGGCCCGAGCTGCCATCGGCGAGCTGGATATCGGCGAGGATCAGGCCCGGCCGGTTGGCCTTGGCGATCGTCACCGCCTCGCTATGGGTGCGGGCGACGCCGAGCACGCGGTGGCCGAGGCCTTCGACGAGGCCCTCAAGGTCCATGGCGATGAAGGGCTCGTCCTCGATGATCAGCACGTCGGTGGCGATTTCGGCGGCCAGTTCGCGGCCGGATTCCTCGACCAGCTGGCGCAGTGTCGGGATGTCGACGTCGAGAATGGCGGCGGCATCGGCTTCCGAGAAGCCCTCCAGAGCCACCAGCAGGAAGGCCTGGCGCGGCTTGGGCGTGATCTGGCTGAGGCGTTGCTCGGCCGGCAGCGTTGAATCGTCGGGACCGCCCTGCGCATTCACCACGACCGAATTCCAGATCTTGCTGAACAGGCGGTAAAGCGCCACACGAGGCGACGAGGCGGTGTCGAGAACCGAGGTGTCCTCGATCAAGGCCTCCAAGGCTGCGGCGACATAGGCGTCACCGGAAGCCTGACTGCCGGTCAGTGCCCGCGCATAACGGCGCAGGAACGGCAGGTAAGGAGCAATTGCTTGCGAAGCCGACACGAAAACCCTCCCATGAGACTGAAACTCGGTGCCCAACGGCTTTTATCAAAAAAAGTTCCCATACCCGGAACCTTTTAAATAATCCGGCATTACGACCAGACGGACTGGGGACCGGCGATCGCGAGCGCCGGGCGAGGACAATATGAGCACACCTAAACCAGGACAATCGCCATCCATGCAGCCGGACGCCCCCAATCAGAAGAACGCATCCGGTCTCAACCGGGAAATACAATCCAAGATCGGGCAGCAGCTCCGGGCCATCTATGACGATGTGGTCCAGGAAGGGGTGCCGGATCGCTTCGCGGAGCTGCTGAAGCAACTCGACAAGCCGCAAGTCGACAAGACATCGGAGGGTAAATCCGAATGAGTGTCGATCCAGCCCTACGCGATCAGATCCTTGCCGCGATCCCCAGCCTGCGCGCCTTCGCCATTTCGCTGTCAGGCAATGTCGATCGCGCCGACGACCTCGTGCAGGAAACCATCCTGCGCGCCTTTGCCAATATCCATTCGTTTCAGCCTGGCACCAATATGCCGGCCTGGCTGTTCACGATCCTGCGCAACCTGTTCCGGTCGGAATATCGCAAGCGCCGTAGAGAGGTCGAGGACGCCGATGGCGGCTTCGCCGAGACGCTGAAATCGCATCCCGACCAGATCGGCCGGGTGGAATTTCAGGAATTCCGCGAGGCGCTGTCGCAGCTTCCAGCCGAACAGCGCGAGGCACTGATCCTCGTCGGCGCGTCGGGCTTTTCCTATGAGGAAGCCGCAGACATCTGCGAATGCGCCGTCGGCACGATCAAGAGCCGCGTCAACCGCGCCCGCAGCCGGCTGGCCAAGCTTCTGCAGGTCGACAGCGTCGATGAATTCGGGCCGGACCATGCCACGCGCGCGGTGCTGATGGGCAACGAGGGCTAGACTTGCGTTCAAAATAAAGTTGCCGCGCTGTCAAAGGCGCGGCGCTTTTATTTTGAACGTATCGTCTGCGCAGCGTCCGAAGCGCGGCACACAGGAACACGCTATCGCCTTGCGGGTTAAAGCCTGCGCTTCATCGCCAGGACGGCCGACATGGCAGCAGCAAAGTCATCTAAACGACGAACGAAATCCGCGAAAGCCAATCAGCCCGCGAAAGCAAAAGCCGCTAGCCGCAAATCCCCGCCCGCTCCTCTGCAAGCGCATCAGGGCTGGTTTTCCAAAGCCGCATGTCAGATTTCGCACTGGGCCGGCAAGCCAATCAGCTTTCTGATGGCGGCGGCCGCGGTCATCATCTGGGGCGTCAGCGGGCCGTTCTTCGACTATAGCGACACCTGGCAATTGGTGATCAACACCTCGACCACCATCATTACCTTTCTGATGGTGTTCCTGATCCAGAATACGCAGAACCGCGACACCGCCGCCATGCAGGTGAAGCTCGCCGAACTGATAATTCGGCTGCAAGGCGCCGATAATAAACTCGCCACGGCGGAGGATATGTCGGACGAGGACCTTGAAAAGCTCCACCGCGCATACAAGCAGCATGCCGATGATGTGCTGGCCTCGCTGAGCGAGCGCCGCAGTGAAACCTAGAGCACCGCGTAACCTGCGACCTATTTCTGGCAGCGCGCGCAATAGAAGGTTGAGCGCCCGCTTTGCACCCGGCGCTTGATGATGCCGCCGCAGCCTGGCGTCGGGCACGGCTTGCCTTCGCGGTCATAGACGCGGAAGGAATGCTGGAAATAGCCCAATTCGCCATTGGTCTGGCGATGATCACGCAGCGATGAGCCGCCAGCCTCGATCGCCTGATTGAGCACCGTGCGGATCGACTCCACCAATAGCTCAGCGCGCGCATGCGGCCCACCCTTGCGGTCCGCCAAGGTCGAAGCCTTGCGCGTCGGTGACAGATGCGAGCGATGCAGCGCCTCGCAGACATAGATATTGCCGAGACCGGCAACGACATGCTGATCGAGCAAAGCCGCCTTCAGATCGATCTTGCGGCCGGCACAGGCCTTGGCCAGCATCGCCGCATCGAATTCATTGCCGAGCGGCTCCGGCCCGAGCGACCGCAGCAGCGGCTCGCTCTCCATCTCCGCGCGCGGCACGATCTTCATCGAGCCGAACCGGCGTGGATCGTTGAAAGTGGCGACGCCGCCATTTGACATGTGAAAGACCACATGGTCATGCGCCGACAACCGCGAACGCGGATGATGAAAGTCGCCCGGCATGTTCTCGCTGCCGGCAGCCAGAACGTGAAACGACCCCGACATGCCAAGATGCATCACCAGCACGTCGCCGGATGACAGGTCGGCCAGAATATATTTCGCCCGCCGGCCAAGCCCGATCACGGTCTGCCCTTCCAGCCGGGCGACAAAGTCTGCCTGCAGCGGCCAGCGCAAATCACCCCGCCGCGCCTCGACCTTCACGAACTTAGCCCCCTCCATGATGGGAACGAGACCGCGCCGGACGGTTTCAACCTCGGGTAATTCAGGCATGGTTGCCCCGCTTAGTCGCCGGTATGGCGCCACCATGGCCGCAGCGGCGATGGTGCACTAGCCGGGGACGCGACCGCTGCCTATAACCCGGCCAGCCGGCGTTCCGCGCCGGCAAGGCACGCACATTCGAGATGGCAGGACGGCGCATGACAGTCATCACGATTACCGGCGGGGGCCTTTGAAGAGACGGCTTTATTAACGAGATCGGGCGGGGTTTGTAGCCTGCCTCCCCCGGCTGGGCTATCGTCTCTGTACAGGAAAGACCGATGAGCGAACACGCAAGAGACGAAGCGGATTTCGGCTTCCGGCGCATCCCGCTGGACGAGAAACAGGATTTGGTGGACGGGGTTTTTCACTCGGTCGCCCGCCGCTATGACCTGATGAATGACCTGATGTCGGCCGGCCTGCACCGGGCCTGGAAAAGCGCGCTGGTCACCGCCATCAACCCGCCGAAAAACGACCGCGACTTTCAGCTGCTGGACGTGGCCGGCGGCACCGGCGACATCGCCTTTCGCGTGATCGAGGCCGGCGGCGCCGGCACCACCGCCACCATTCTCGACATCAATAGCGGCATGCTGGAAGTCGGCCGCGAGCGCGCGCAGAAGCGCGGGCTGGATTATGCGCTCACCTTCGTCGAGGCCAATGCCGAGCAATTGCCGCTACCGGATCGCAGCTTCGATGCCTATTCGATCGCCTTCGGCATCCGCAACGTGCCGCGCATCGATGCCGCTTTGCGCGAGGCCTATCGCGTGCTGAAGCCGGGCGGGCATTTCCTCTGTCTGGAATTTTCCGCCGTCGATGTACCAGGCTTCGACAAGATCTACGATCTGTATTCCTTCAACGCGATCCCGGCGATCGGCCGCGCCGTGACGGGCGATGCTGAATCCTATCGCTACCTCGTGGAATCGATCCGGCAATTTCCCAAGCCCGGCGCGTTCGCGACAATGATGAAAGAAGCGGGCTTTGGCCGCGTCTCCTATACGAGGATGAGCGGCGGCATCGTCGCGCTGCATTCGGGCTGGCGTCTGTGAGTCCCTACCGCTCCCCCGTTGCGCCGCCCCCTCCGACCTGGCCCGTGATCTCCGGCGTCACCAATACGATGCGGCTGCTGCGCGCCAATTACGTGTTCGCGCGCGAAGGCGTGTTCAACGATGTCGATCCGACGCTGCTGCCGCTGCCGGCGCGGATGGGTCTGAAATTTTCCAAGCTGATTTCGCGGCCCAGCAAGGCCGGGCAGACCGGGCGGATTTCCGCCGCGCTCAGCAAGCTCGGCCCGACCTATGTGAAGCTTGGCCAGTTTCTCGCCACCCGCCCAGACGTCGTCGGCCCCACGGTGGCGCTGGAATTGGAAAGCCTGCAGGATCGGATGCCGCCCTTCCCGCAGGCCGAGGCGGTCGCCACCATCGAACAGGCCTTCGGTCGGCCATTGAACCAGGTGTTTTCCGCCTTTGGCCCAGCGGTCGCTGCTGCCTCGATCGCGCAGGTGCATCAGGCGCAGGTGCAGACCGAAGGAGGATCGCGCCAGGTCGCGGTCAAGGTGTTGCGGCCGGGCATCGAGCGACGCTTCAAGATCGATCAGGATGCCTTCGCTTTCGTCGCACGCAAGGCCGAGCAATGGTCGCTGGAAGCCCAGCGTCTCCGCCTTGTCGAAACAGTTGCGACCATGCGCCGCTCGGTGGCGCTGGAAATGGATCTACGGCTGGAAGCCGCCGCTCTGTCGGAAATGGCGGAGAACACCAAGGACGATCCGGACTTTCGTGTGCCGGCGGTCGACTGGGACCGTACCGCCAAGGAAGTGCTGACGATGGAATGGATCGACGGCACGCATCTGTCCAATCGTGCGCTGCTCGAAGCCGAAGGCCATGACCTCAAGCAATTGGCGCGCGCGCTGATCCAGAGCTTCCTGCGTCATGCGTTGCGCGACGGCTTCTTCCATGCAGACATGCATCCCGGCAATCTGTTCGTCGATCGCGAAGGCCGTATCGTCGCTGTCGATTTCGGCATCATGGGGCGGCTCGGGCCGAAAGAGCGCCGCTTCCTTGCGGAAATTCTCTACGGCTTCATCACCCGCAATTATCGCCGCACGGCCGAAGTGCATTTCGAGGCCGGCTATGTGCCTGCCCATCACACGGTCGATGAATTCGCGCAGGCGATCCGCGCGATCGGCGAGCCGATCCATAAACGCTCCGCCGATGAAATCTCGATGGCAAAGCTGCTGACTTTGCTGTTCGAAGTCACGGCGCTGTTCGACATGCGCACGCGGCCGGAATTGCTGCTGCTGCAAAAGACCATGGTGGTGGTGGAAGGCGTCGCCCGTTCGCTCGATCCCAAGCTCGATATGTGGAGCACCGCCGAGCCGGTGGTGCGCGACTGGATCGAAAAGCGCTTGGGACCTGCCGGCCGCGTCGCCGGCGCTGTCGAAGGCACGGTCGAGATCGGCCGCTTCATGGGTCAGGTGCCGGGGCTTCTCAATCGCGGCGCCACTGTGCTCGAACAGCTCGATGCCGCGACCCGCTATGGTCTCGTGCTGGCGCCGGAAACGGTCGAGGATATCGGCAAGGCGGAAGCCCGTCGCAGCCGCTCGGCGGCAACAGCGTTGTGGGTGATCGCGGGTCTGCTCGTCTATATCGCCTGGACTATGTCTTAAGCTCCGTGAGGGCATGATGGCATCCGACATGAATGGCCAGCGCATCCTTCTCATCATCGGCGGCGGCATCGCCGCCCATAAATCGCTCGACCTGATCCGCAGGCTGCGCGAGCGCGGCGCGCATGTGCGCGTGATCCTGACCGGGGCCGGGCAGGAATTCGTGACAAAGCTATCCGTCGGCGCGCTGGCCGGCGAAGCGCCGTTCACCGATCTGTTCGATGCGCAAAGCGAATTCGATGTCGGGCATATCCGGCTGGCGCGTGATTGCGATTGCATCGTGGTTGCGCCGGCGACCGCCGACCTGATGGCGCGGATGGCGGGTGGCCATGCCGACGATCTTGCCACCGCCGTGCTGCTGGCGACCAACAAGCCGGTGCTGCTGGCGCCGGCAATGAATCCGATGATGTGGCAACATCCGGCGACCACGCGCAATGTCGCGCGGCTCGTCGCCGATGGCATTCGTTTCGTCGGCCCCAATGCCGGCGAGATGGCCGAGAGCGGCGAAGCCGGCACCGGCCGCATGGCCGAGCCGCTGGAAATCGTCGCTGCTGTTGCGGGGCTGGGCGTATCTTCGTCCGGCGAAAAGCCGCTGGCCGGCAAGCGGCTGCTGATCACCTCCGGGCCGACGCATGAGCCGATCGATCCCGTTCGCTATCTCGCCAATCGCTCATCGGGCAAACAGGGACACGCGATTGCCGCCGCTGCCGCCGCAGCGGGCGCTGCTGTGACGCTGATTTCCGGGCCGGTCGATCTACCTGATCCGAAAGGCGTCACTGTCGTGCATGTCGAGACCGCGGCGCAGATGCTGGCCGCTGTGCAAAAGGCGCTGCCGGCCGATGCTGCGATCTTTGCCGCCGCCGTCGCCGATTGGCGCGTGGCGCAGGAGCAGAGCCAGAAGATCAAGAAGGACAAGGCGACCGGACAAGCGCCCTCGCTGACGCTGACCGAGAATCCGGACATTCTCGCGACGGTGGCGAAGCAAGGCAGCGGACGGCCGAAACTGGTGATCGGCTTTGCCGCCGAGACCACCGATGTGCTTCATCACGCCAAGGCGAAGCTGGCGTCGAAAGGCTGCGACTGGATCGTTGCCAATGACGTCTCGCCGCAAACCGGCATCATGGGCGGCGACAGCAACGCCGTGCATCTCGTAACGGCGGCGGGTGTCGAATCCTGGCCGTCGCAATCCAAGGATAAGGTCGCGCGGACCCTGATCGACCGCGTGGCGCAGGCATTGAACGGACGTTCGACGTGACGGATTTTGAATTGAAGATCGTGCAGCTGCCGCATGGCAAGGGGCTGCCGCTCCCCGCCTACCAAACCGCGCAAGCCGCCGGCATGGACCTGATCGCCGCCCCGCCGGAAGATGCGCCGATCGTCATCGCGCCCGGTCAGTACGTCATGGTGCCGATCGGCATCATGATCGCGCTGCCGGACGGCACCGAGGGACAGGTGCGCCCGCGTTCGGGCCTCGCCGCCAAGCATGGCGTCACCGTCCTCAACGCGCCGGGCACGATCGACGCCGACTATCGCGGCGAGGTCAACGTGCTTCTCATCAACCACGGCCGCGAGCCTTTCACCGTCACGCGCGGTTTGCGGATCGCTCAACTGGTTGTCACACAAGTGCTGCAGGTTACCGTCCGTGCGACGGACAACCTGAATGACACAGCACGCGGAAGTGGCGGATTTGGCTCAACGGGTACAAAAAGTGTCGATAGCCGTTCATGAAGACTGGACAGGGCACTTTCCAATTCACTACCGTTATGCCCTATAAGCACAATCACGGTGGTGGAAGTTGGAATGCCGTTGCTGTCCCGGAAAGGTATCTTGGCCATTGCAGCGGTCATTGATGTTGCTCTGAACTCCGAAACCCGCCCCGTCTCCGCCAAGGCGCTGGCCTCGCGTCAGGGCCTGCCGCCGCGCCATCTCGAACCGGTCCTGCAGGCCCTCGTGCATGAGGGCATCCTGCGTGGCGTCCGCGGTCCCCATGGTGGCTATTCGCTCGGCCGCCCCAAGGCGCAGATCACCGCCAACGAGATTCTGCGCGCCGCCAGCCGGGTTGAGGATACGGCGGACGAGCCGCTGCCCGGCACCTTCCTGGTCGACAACGTTGTGCTGCCGGCGCTGGCCCAGGCCGAACGCGCTTTTGCCGCCGCGCTCGGCACCATCCACCTGCAGGAGCTGGTCAGGCGGGCCGAGACCTCGTCCTCCTGAACCCCCTCCAGCCGGCCTTAACCTCTCGTTAAGACTTTGGATGAGCGGCGGCCGAAAACCGTTGCATTTCAGCGACATTCCGCCCGTTCACGATCTGGACTCTTACGGCAGGAGTCCGGTTGGGAGTACAGTCAGTTGATTCGGGCTGGGGCGCCCTCAATCGCTTTGCGTCCTCATCAAACAGTACGGAGTTGGCACGGGCAAAGGCGTACCGGTGACACACCGGTATGGGGGACAATCGGGTATGCGGGAATGAATCGGTTGACCGGCGCTGGGGGCGCCGTTCTACGACGATGCAGGCATTTGGCGCTGGGCAGCGCGGCGTGGACCACGCTCGGCCTCGCGAGCGCCGACGCACAGACCTCGCTCCCCGTCAGCGCCTATCTCAATGCTCTGGTCAGCCTCGATCGCCATGAAATGGCGGCGCTCGGCCTGACGCTTGGCGTCATCGCCTTTGGTGTCGTCACTTCGGTGATGCTGGTGCGCACCCGCCGCAGAGCGGCCAGCGCCGAAGCCAATGCCCGAAGAGAAATCGAAACGCTGGCTGCCGAGACCGATCGCGTCAACGCGCTGCTGCTGTCCGAGCCGCAGATCGTCATCGCCTGGCCAGCCGGCTCCAACGAGCCCGACATCATCGGCGATATCAGCATCGTCACGCTCGCCACCATGCCGCAGCGCGTGCTGGCCTTTGCCTCCTGGCTGCCGACCGATCAGGCGCAGGCGGTGCTGAATGCCGTCACCCGGCTGCGCGAACATGGCGAAGCCTTTGCGCTGACATTGACGACGCTTGGCGGCAAATCGATCGAAGCCGAAGGCCGCGCCATTGGCGGCCGTGCGGTGATGCGGCTGCGCGATGTCTCCGGCGTCAAGGCCGAACTCGCGGCGCTACAATCGCGCCATGAGCGCCTGCTCGATGACATGACCGCGCTCCGCACGCTGGTGGATTCGTTGCCCTTCCCGGTCTGGGCGCGTGACACCGAAGGCCGGCTCGATTTCGTCAATGCCGCCTATGCCAGTGCCGTCGAAGCCGCCGATCCCAACGAAGCGGTCGAACGCAATCTCGAATTGCTCGACCGTTCGGTGCGCGAAGACGCCGCCCGCGCGCTCGGCACAAAGACGCCCTATCGCAATCGTGTGCCAACCATCATTGCCGGCGCCCGCCGCATCTTCGACGTCGTCGAAATGCCGACCCGTGCGGGCAGTGCCGGTATCGGCGTCGATTTCACCGAGCTGGAAAATCTGAAAGCTGAGATGAAGCGCACGATCGACGCGCATCGCCGCACGCTCGATCAACTCGCCACCGGCGTCGCCATTTTCGGCGCCGATCAGACCTTGCGCTTCCACAATGAAGCGTTTCGCGCGCTGTGGGATCTCGACGCCTCCTATCTCGAACACAGCCCGACCGATTCCGCGATCCTCGACCGCCTGCGCGCCGATCGCAAATTGCCCGAGCAGCAGGATTTCCGCTCCTGGAAAGCGCAACTGCATGAAGCCTATCGCGCCATTGAAGCGCGCGAGGACCTCTGGCATCTGCCCGACGACCGCACCTTGCGCGTCGTCACCACGCCCAATACCGAAGGCGGCGTCACCTATCTGTTCGACAATGTCACCGAGCGGCTCGATCTCGAACGCCGCTATGACGCGCTGATCCGCGTGCAGGGCGAGACGCTCGACAATCTCGCCGAAGCCGTGGCGGTGTTTGCCAGCGACGGCCGCCTGCGCCTTTACAATCCCGCGTTTGCGCAGATGTGGAATCTGCCGGCGGAAGCTTTGGCCGAACGCCCGCATATCGAAGCCGTCATCGCCTGGTGTGCGCCGCTCCAGCCCGAAGACCAGACGATGCGCAGTTTGCGCACCGCCATCACCTCCATCGGCCAGCGCGAGCCGGTGCAAGGACGGCTTGAGCGCCGCAACGGTACTGTGGTCGATATGGCGACCTTACCGCTGCCGGATGGCGCGACGCTCGTCACCTTCCAGGATGTCACCGACAGCGTGAATGTCGAACGCGCTTTGCGCGAACGCAATGAAGCCTTGGTCACTGCCGACGAGATCAAGCACAACTTCCTGCACCACGTCTCCTACGAATTGCGTTCGCCGCTGACCAACATCATCGGCTTTGCGCATTTCCTTGGCGATCCGTCGACCGGCCCGCTGACCAACAAGCAATCGGAATATCTCGGTTACATCACCGTCTCGACCAACTCGCTCTTGGCGCTGATCAATGACATTCTCGATCTGGCTTCCATCGACGCCGATGCGATGACGCTCAATCTTGGCCCGGTCGATATTCGCAAGACCATTGAAGCGGCCGCCGAAGGCATCGGCGACCGGCTGATGAAAAACAATATCGGTCTTGATATCGACGTGCCGGCCAATATCGGCGAGTTCTCCGCCGACGAGCGCCGCGTCCGGCAGATCCTCTATAACCTTCTCTCCAATGCGGTCGGCTTCTCGCCGCCCGGCAGCACCGTCCGCCTGCATGCCGAGCGCAACGCTCAATCCGTGGTGTTTTCGGTGACCGATCAGGGGCCGGGCATTCCGCCAGAAATGAAGGACCGGATTTTCGACCGTTTCGAATCCGACCCGCTTGGCTCGCAGCATCGCGGCGCCGGCCTTGGCCTGTCGATCGTGCGCTCCTTCGTGCAGCTGCATGGCGGCAGCGTCGAGATCGAATCCGAAGTCGGCCACGGTACGCGGATCACCTGCACCTTCCCGATCCACCCGCCGGCGGCGCGCATTGCGGCCGCCTAGAGCATGATGCAGACAAAGGCCGCTGCGGACTGATCTGGAGCTTGCCGCCAAAACATGGCAAGCAGGTTGCGACCACATCGACCCGATGGACGCCCGTTTGACCGCTATCGCGACCATGCCGCTCTCCCCGCCTCCCGCTCGCGAGGCCAGTTTTACCATCGATCTGCCCGACGAGCAGGCGACGGCGCGCTTTGCCGCCGAAATCGCCAACGCGCTTGAGCCCGGCAATCTGGTGACGCTGTCGGGCGACCTTGGCGCCGGCAAGACCACCTTTGCCCGCGCGCTGATCCGCTTTCTCGCCGACGACGCCGAACTGCCGGTGCCGAGCCCGACCTTCACGCTGGTGCAGAATTATGAACTGCCGCGCTTTCCGCTGCTGCATGCCGATCTCTATCGCCTCACCGGCGCCGACGAACTGACCGAGCTTGGCCTCGATGATCTCGCCGGCGAAGCAGTGATCTTGATGGAATGGCCGGACCGCGCCGGTGACTGGCTGCCAACCGACCGCATCGATCTGTCCTTCTCGCTCGATGCCGCGCAATCGCTGGAGCATCGCATGGTGCGGGTGACCGGCCATGGCGCTCTGGCTGTGCGCGTCGAACGGCTCGCCGCCTTGCGCGATTTTCTCAGTGCCGCGTCACTGTCGCGCGCGGTGCGTCATCGCATGCAAGGCGATGCCTCGACCCGCATCTATGAGCGCATCGACAATGACGGCGCGGTCGCGATCCTGATGAATGCGGCACGCCGGCCCGATGGCCCGCCGGTGCGCGATGGCAAGCCTTACAGCGCGATTGCGCATCTCGCCGAAGACGTCACGCCCTTCGTTGCCATGGCGGATGGATTGCGCGCGGCCGGCTTCGCCGCGCCGGAGATTATCGCTGCCGATCTCGATCACGGTTTTCTGCTTCTGGAGGATTTCGGCAACGAGACCTTTGTGGACGGTGAGCCGCCGGCGCCGATTGCCGAGCGCTATGCGCTGGCGACCGATCTCCTTGTGGCTCTGCATGGCATGACTTTGCCGACAACGCTGCCGGTGCGCGGTGCGCAGCCCTACACGATCCCGCCTTATGATCTCGGCGCTTTCCTGATCGAAGCCGAATTGCTGCTCGACTGGTATCTGCCGCATCGCGGCGTTGAGGCCAGCGCAGAATTACGCAAGGAATTTGTCGCGCTGTGGCAGCGCGCGCTGCAGCCGGCCTTGCAGGGCGAACAGACCTGGGTGATGCGCGATTATCATTCGCCGAACCTGATCTGGCTGCGCGAGCGGGGCGGCGTTGTTTGCGATGGCCTTGCGCATGTCGGCCTCCTCGATTTTCAGGACGCGCTGATCGGCCCCGCGGCTTATGATGTCGGCTCGCTGCTGCGCGATGCCCGCGTTGATGTGCCCGATGCGCTGGAAGCGCAATTGCTGGCGCGTTACATCGACAAGCGCAAGGCCAATGATCCCGCCTTTGACGGCGACGCCTTCACCGCCATCTATGCTGTGATGGTGGCACAGCGCGCCACCAAGATTCTCGGCATCTTCGCGCGGCTCGACAGGCGCGATGGCAAGCCGCAATATCTTCGTCACATTCCGCGCGTATGGCGCTATCTGCAAGGCGCGCTCGCGCATCCGACGCTTGCCGATCTCGCGCGCTGGTACAAAGACCATGTCCCCGCTTTCGACAGGCTGTGACGAGGCGGCTGTGACAGGATTTTCATTTTAGGACTTCGCTATGACGCATCCCATTCCGCAACGGGCGATGGTGCTCGCCGCCGGCAAGGGCGAACGCATGCGGCCGCTGACCGCGACCATGCCAAAGCCGCTGGTGAAAGTCGCGGGCCGACCGTTGCTCGATCATGTGCTGGACAAGCTGGCGCAGGCTGGCGTGCAGACCGCCATCGTCAACGTGCATTATCTCGCCGATCAGATCGAACAGCATCTGGCTTCGCGCACCTCGCCGAAGATCATCATTTCCGACGAGCGCGACGAATTGCTGGAAACCGGCGGCGGCACCGTCAAGGCGTTGCCGCTTCTCGGCGATGCGCCGTTCCTCTTGGTCAATTCCGACACCATCTGGCTCGATGGCGTGAACGGCAACTGGCAGCGCCTCATCCAGACCTTCGATCCCGAGCGCATGGATGCGCTGCTGCTGCTTGCCGCCTCGACGTCGAGCATCGGCTATGCCGGACGCGGCGATTTCACTATGGCGCCGGATGGCCGCTTGCAGCCGCGCGCCGAGCGGCAGGTCGCGCCCTTCGTTTATGCCGGCGCCGCAATGTTCTCGCCGCGCCTGTTCGACAATGCGCCGCAAGGACCGTTCTCGCTCAACCGCCTGTTCACGAAAGCCAGCGAGGCCGACCGGCTGTTCGGTTTGCGGCTCGACGGATTGTGGATGCATGTCGGCACGCCAGACGCCATTGCGCTGGCGGAACAGGCGATTGTGGCGAGCGCGGCGTAATACATTAGCGAATCGCCGCGCAAATAACGCGGCGATCAAGCCTCGCATTTGCCCCGCCAGATACGATATGATGCCGGTCTCCCATGACCGTGCGCGCGCCCCATCTTTTCAACATTCCGCCATCGGCGCCGTTTCTGCGCACGCTGGTCACTGCCTTGCTGGACGGGCGGCTGGTCGAGGGCTTTCCGGCCTCGCGCGATCCTTTGGCTTTAGCGGAAGCCACGCTCTATCTGCCGACGCGCCGCGCCTGCCGTCTGGCGCAGGATGTGTTCCGGCAGGTGCTCGGCGTGGAAGCCGCGATCCTGCCGCGCATTCTGCCGATCGGCGATATCGACGAAGATGAAATCGTGTTCGCCGATATTGCCGCCGGTGCGCTCGCGCAGGAAGCCCTGTCGCTGCCGCGGGCGATGGACAATTTCGAACGTAAGGCCTGGCTGACGCAGCTCGTTCTCGCTTGGGCGAAATCGCGCGGCATGAAAAGCGATGACAATGCCTCGTTGATTGCCAATTCACCGGCCGGCGCCTTCAGCATGGCCGGCGAGCTGGCGCGGCTGCAGGACGACATGATCACGCGCGAGGTGCCGTGGTCGCGCCTCGATCAACTGGTGCCGGCCGAACTCGACAAGTATTTCGTCACCACGCTCGAATTCCTGAAGATCGTGCGTGAAGCGTGGCCCAATCTGTTGCAAGAGCGGCAATTGATCGACATCGCAGCAAGGCGCGACAAGCTGATCGATGCCGAGACCGCGCGGCTGCAACGCGCCGGCAGCGGCCCGGTGATCGCGGCCGGCTCCACCGCGTCGATGCCATCGACCGCGAAATTGCTGGCGGCGATCGCGCATCTTCCGAATGGCGCAGTCGTCTTGCCCGGTCTCGATACCGATCTCGATACCCGCGCTTTCGACATGATCTCCGGCACGCCCGATCATCCGCCGGCGCCGAGCCATCCGCAATATTCCATGCAGGGCTTTCTGCGCCGCCTCAATGTCACGCGAGACGCCGTCACCGATCTGGCGCCGCGCGAAGCGCATACGCGCGAGCTTCTGGTGTCGGAAGCAATGCGGCCGGCGGAAGCCACCGAGAACTGGCAGCTGCGGTTGAAGGACGCTGCTTACGTTGCGCAGAAACAGGCGGCTTTGGCCGGCCTGACGCTGATCGAGGCCGCCAATCCCGATGAGGAATCGCTCGCCATTGCGCTGGTGTTGCGAGAAGCCGTCAGCGACGGCACGCCGGAGAGCGAAACCCGCACCGCGGCGTTGATCACGCCGGATCGTGCGCTGGCGCAACGCGTGCGCGCGGCGCTGGCGCGCTGGCATGTGCCGGTCGATGATTCCGGCGGCGATGCCTTGACTGATACGCCGGCCGGCTTGTTCGCGCGCCTCACCGCCGAAGCTGCCTTGCGCGGCTGCGAGCCGGTGACGTTGCTGGCGCTGCTGAAACATCCGCGCTGCCGCCTTGGTGGTGACGAGATTTCGCATCACCGGGCGGTGTCGGCGCTGGAACGCGCGATTCTGCGTGGGCCGCGCCCGCGTCCCGGCGCCGATGGTCTTGCGCATGCGCTGACCACGTTGCGCGAAAAGCAGACCGAGCTGCATCGCAGCGATCCGCGCGCGCAGATGACGGCGGATGAACTTGATCGCGCTGATGCTTTGGTCGCGGCATTGAGAGCGGCGCTGGAGCCGCTGGCCTCGCTCAATCGCGCCATTGCGGTATCGGACTTCGCCGCGCGCCATCATGCGGCGATCGCAGCTTTATCGGCGACGAGCGCAGGCCCCGCCGCCTTTGCCGAGCGCGATGGCGAAGCGCTGGAACAGGCCTTGCAAACCGTCGCCGCTGGCGGCGCGGCCGCGCAGTTTCCCGTATCGCCGCATGATTATCCGGATCTGTTTTTCGCCATCGCAAACGATCATGTGGTGCGCCGACCCGGTGCGCCGAATGCGCGCGTGCGCATCTTCGGTCCGCTGGAAGCGCGCCTGCAACAGGCCGATCGCGTGGTGCTGTCCGGCCTTGTCGAAGGCGTGTGGCCGCCGGAGCCGCGCAACGATCCGTGGTTGAACCGGCCGATGCGGCAGGAGCTGGGCCTCGATCTGCCGGAGCGGCGGATTGGTCTGGCCGCGCATGACTTCGCGCAGGCGCTCGGCGCGAAAGCAGTCACGCTCACCTATTCCACAAAGCGCGAAGGCGCGCCGACAGTGATCTCGCGCTTCGTGCAGCGGCTCTCGGCTGTGTCAGGCCCCGATGACTGGCGCGCGGTGAAAGAGCGCGGCGAAAAATATCTGCATTGGGCGCGCGCACTCGATCGCCCCGTTGCGATCACGCCTGCTGTGCGGCCCGAGCCGAAGCCGCCGCGCGCGGCGCGGCCGACGCGGCTGTCGGTGACGGAGATCGAACACTGGCTGCGCGATCCCTACACCATCTATGCCAAGCATATCCTGAAGCTGCGGCCGCTCGATGCCGTCGATACGCCGCCCGGCGCGCGCGATCGCGGCAATGTCATTCACAAGGCGATCGGCGATTTCACCGAACTTTATGCCGGCGGCCTGCCGGATGATCCTTACGGCGCGTTGCTGGCGCTGGGCCGCACGGCCTTTGCGCCGCTGAATGATTATCCGGAAGCACGCGCCTTCTGGTGGCCGCGCTTTGAGCGGATCGCGCGCTGGTTCATCGATTGGGAAATCGAGCGGCGCACGCGCGTCACTGCCGTCTTCGCCGAGATCGACGGCCGCTTGCAGGTGACGGATGATTTCCTGCTCACCGCGCGCGCCGACCGCATCGAAGTGATGAAAGACGGCACGCTGGCCGTCCTCGATTACAAGACCGGGCAGCCACCGACGGCACGGCAGGTGCGCGCCAATCTCGCGCCGCAGCTGACTTTGCAGGCCGCCTTGCTGCGCAAAGGCGCCTTCGCCAAAGCCGGCACCACGGCGGGCTTGCCGGTCTCCGAACTTCTTTATCTGCGCCTGCATGGCGGCGAGCCCGGCGGCGAATTGCATCCGCGCAGCTTTGAGGATTCCACCATCGATGTGGAAGCCGATAACGCGCTGACGCGCCTCGCCGAACTCGCAAGGCGGTTCGCCTCCGACGACGAGCCTTATCGCTCCTTCTCCCGGCCGATGTGGGTCGGCCGCAGCTATGGTCCTTACGATCATCTGGCGCGCGTGAAGGAATGGGCGGCGACCGGCGGTGCCGGCGACGGAGGCGGCGAATGAACAAACGCCCCGACATCCCTGATTGGGTCACGCAAAGTCAGCATCAGGCCTCCGATCCTGGTGTGTCGGCCTGGGCCTCAGCCAATGCCGGCTCCGGCAAGACGCATGTGTTGACGCAGCGCGTGATCAAGCTGCTGCTCGGCGGCGAAGACCCGGCCAAGATCCTGTGCATCACCTTCACGAAGGCCGCCGCCGCGACGATGGCGACGCGCGTGTTCAATACGCTCGCCGCCTGGACCGTGCTGGACGATGCCGGCCTCGATACCGAAATCCGCAAGATCGGTGCGGTGCCCGATGCCTTCACCCGCAAGCGTGCGCGGCAACTCTTCGCACTGGCGCTGGAAACGCCGGGCGGGCTGAAGGTGCAGACCATCCACGCCTTCTGCACGCGGCTGCTGCATCAATTTCCCTTCGAGGCTGGCGTCGGCGCCGGCTTCGACGTGATGGATGAAGCCACGCAATCGCAATTGCTGGAAAAGCTCAGCCTCGACGTGCTGCTGGAAGGCGCGGCCAAGCCCGATACACCGATCGGCAGCGCGCTGGCCATCGCCATTGCCGCTGCGGCCGATCAAACCTTTCGCGGTCTCATTCGTGAAGCGGTCGGCCGGCGCGACAAGCTCTCCGACTGGATCGAGCGCACCGTCTCGGTCGGCAACGCGATCGCGCAATTGTCGGATGCGCTCGACATCGCCGATGACGAGAGCGCGGCCGACATCGATACCAAGCTGATCAATGCCTCCGGTATCGGCCCGCATGAATGGCCGGAATTGCAGGCGATCCTTGCCACCGGCGGCAAGACCGATCAGGGCATGGCTGAGAAGTTTCGCACGACAGCGCGCGCGGAAGGCCGCGAAAAGCTGCTCGGCTATCTGTCGATCTTCTGCACCGAGAAGATGCAGCCGCGCAAAAGCCTCGCCACCAAAGCCATTCAGGAACGGCATCCGGAATGGGTGCAGCGGCTGAGAGAAGAACAGGATCGCATCTGCGCCCTGCTCGGCAAGAAGCGCGCCGCCGAATGCCGCGACCGCACGCGCGCGCTGCTGACGGTCGCTGCTGAAGTCACGCGCCGCTATCACGGCGAGAAATTGCGGCGTGGTCTGCTCGATTACGACGACCTGATCGACCGCACGCTGATGCTGTTCAAACGCTCATCGGCGGCATGGGTGTTGTACAAGCTCGACCTCGGCATCAATCATCTGCTGCTCGATGAAGCGCAGGACACCAGCCCCCGGCAATGGGACATCATCGATACGCTGATTGCCGAATTCACCGCCGGTGTCGGCGCGCGCAGCGCCAAGCGCACGCTGTTCGCTGTCGGTGACGACAAGCAATCGATCTATTCGTTCCAGGGCGCGGCGCCGGAAAAATTCGGCAGCATGCGTGACAGGTTCAGGCAGTCGTTTGAATCGGCCGAATTGCCGTGGCGTGACGTCAAGCTGCAGGCCTCGTTCCGCTCCGGCGGCATTGTGCTGGATGCGGTCGACACCGTGTTCGGGCGCGAGATCGCCTATCGCGGGTTGTCGTCATCGCCGGAAAAAACCGTGCATGAAGCGCTACCCGGCGCGTTGCCGGGCTGCGTGGAAATCTGGCCGCTGACCGTCGCCGAAGACAAGCGCGAGATTATCGGCTGGGACGCGCCATTTGATTCCGCGCGTGAGACAAGCCCGCAAGTGCGGCTTGCCAATCGCATTGCCGCGCATATCGCGCTGTGGTGCAAGCGCGGCGGACGGCCGGGCGATGTGCTGATCCTCGTGCGTCAGCGCAGCGCCTTGTTCGAAGCCATCATCCGCGCGCTGAAATCAGCCGACATTCCGGTTGCCGGCGCCGACCGCATGGTGCTGACCGAGCAGATCGCGGTGATGGACCTGATCGCGCTCGCCGATGCCTTGCTGCTGCCGGAGGACGATCTGGCTTTGGCGTCGGTGCTGAAAAGCCCGCTGTTCGGTCTTGATGATGACGCGCTGTTCGCGATCGCGCATGATCGCGGCGAGCAATCCTTACGCGCCGCGTTGTCGCGCAAATCCAACTCGATCGCGATTGCTGAGAAGCTCGATGCGCTGGCCGAAGCAGCCTCGCGGCAAAGCCCGTTCGCCTTCTATGCGCATCTGCTCGGCCCCGGTCAGGCGAGGCAGAAATTTCTCGCGCGGCTCGGGCCGGAAGCCAATGATGCGCTGGATGAGTTTCTCAACCTCGCGCTGGAATATGAAAAGCGCGAGACTGCTTCGCTGCAGGGCTTTGTTGCGTGGCTGCGCGCGGCCAGCGCCGAGGTCAAACGCGACATGGAAATGGCGCGCAACGAAGTGCGGGTGATGACCGTGCATGGCGCCAAAGGCCTTGAAGCGCACACCGTCATTCTCGCCGACACCACATCGCGGCCGGAAGGCAGCCATCCGCCGCGCCTGATCGATGTGCCGCTGCAAGGCGGCGACGGCTTTGTCTGGGCGGCGGCGGCCGACACTGATCCGTCGCTTGTCAGCGAAGCGCGCAAAGCGGCAGTGAAGCGGCAGGCGGACGAATACCGGCGACTTCTGTATGTGGCGATGACGCGCGCCGAGCAGCGGCTCGTCATCTGCGGCACGTCCGGCCCGTTGAAGCAGGATGGCACGCATCCCATTCCAACGGAGTGCTGGTACCGGCTGATCGATGATGCGCTGGTGCAGAGCGGCGATACCGACACCGTCGAAGCACCGGCCGAAGATGGCGACGGCATCATCTGGCGCTATCGCAGGTCGGAGCCGCGTTTCGGCGTCGGCACGCCTGATGCCGAACCGATTGCCGACACCGAAGCGCCGGCCTGGCTGCATGACCTGGTGGCGCCGGAGCCTGTTCGCGCCGTTGCGGTATCGCCCTCGGATGCCGACGAGACCCATGCGCGCGGCGGCTCGCTTGAACGCGAACAGGCGTTGCTGCGCGGGCGGCTGATGCATCGGCTGATCCAGTCGCTGCCCGATCTGCCGCAGGCTATGCGGCCCGCTGCGGCGGCCGAATATCTCCTCCGCAATGGCAGCGCGCTGGAGGAGGCCGAGCGCGCGCGCATCGCCGAACAGGCGCTGGCTATTCTCACCGATACGCGCTTTGCGGCGCTGTTCGGCCCCGGCAGCCGCGCCGAAGTGCCGCTGGTCGGCACGCTCAATGGCGGGGCGCGGCCGTTGATCGTCAATGGCCAGATCGACCGGCTGGTGGTGACGCCGGATGAGGTGCTGATCGCCGATTATAAGACCAATCGGCCGCCGGCGGCGATGCTCGACGCCGTGCCGCGGGCCTATCAGCGCCAGCTGGCGCTTTACCGGGCGCTGCTGCAGCGAATCTATCCCGGCCGCCGCATCCGCGCCGCCCTGATCTGGACCGAGACGCCAAATCTCATGGAAATTCCGGCCCATATCCTGGATGCCGCGCTCGCAACCCTGCTCGGCGAATGACGCGGGCTTGACCCCGGGAGGGGGCATTCATACGTTCCCCGACCAAGCAATGAGCAATTCCTGCGATTCGAGAGGTATTAAGATGGCCGTTGGGAAGGTATCGGACGCGACATTCGAGAGCGAAGTCTTGAACGCCAGCGGTCCTGTCGTCGTGGATTTCTGGGCCGAATGGTGCGGCCCGTGCAAGATGATCGCGCCGGCGCTGGACGAGATCCAGAACGCGATGGGCGAGAAGGTCAAGATCGTCAAATTGAATGTCGACGAGAATCCCGGCGTCGCCTCGAAATACGGCATCATGTCGATCCCGACGCTGATGATCTTCAAGAATGGCGAACTCGCCTCGCGCCAGGTCGGCGCGGCGCCCAAGGCCAAGCTTGAACAGTGGATCACCGCTTCGGTCTGATCCCTTTAACGCTGCGGAAGATTTTTCGATCAACAGCCGGCCGAAAGGCCGGCTGTTTGCGTTAGGGGAGTCTCATAAGCGAGGCCGCCATGACCCTTCCCGTGACGACGCCGTTCCTGCCGATGGAGGCGCTGTCGGTCGCCGACATTCCGACCGGCACCAACTGGCAATACGAACCGAAATGGGATGGCTTTCGCTGCCTCGCCTTCCGCGATGGCGACAGCATCGAATTGCAGTCGAAATCCGGTCAGTCGCTGACGCGCTATTTTCCCGAACTGGTCGAAGCCTTGGCGGCGCTGAAAGCGGAGCGCTTCGTGCTCGACGGCGAGATCGTGGTGCCGCAGGGCAAGGGCTTTTCCTTTGATGCGCTGCTTCAGCGCATTCATCCGGCGCAAAGCCGCGTTAAGCGTCTTGCCAGCGAAACGCCGGCGCAGATGATCGTGTTCGATCTGCTGGTTGATGCCGATGGCAAGGCGTTGATTAAAGACACGCTCGACATCCGCCGCAAGGCGCTGGAGCAATTCGCCAAACGTATTTTGCGTGGCAACGCCATCATCCGGCTGTCGCCCGCCACCACCAAGCTCACCGATGCGAAGGACTGGTTTGCACGCGTCGGCGATGCCCTCGACGGCATCATCGCCAAGCGCCGCGACCTGCCTTATGCATCCGGCACGCGCGATGGCATGCAGAAGATCAAGAACCGCCGTACCGCCGACTGCGTCGTGGGTGGCTTTCGCTATAACGAAGGCAAGAAGGTCGTCGGCTCTCTGCTGCTGGGATTATACGGTGATGATGGCCTGCTGCATCACGTCGGCCACACCTCCGGCCTGAAGGCGACGGAAAAGGCCGAACTGACGGAGAAGCTGGAAAAGCTGATCGCACCGCCGGGCTTCACCGGCGACAAGCCGGGCGGACCGAGCCGCTGGTCAACCAAGCGGTCGGCGGAGTGGCAGCCACTTAAACCGAAACTCGTGGTCGAGATCAGCTACGATCATTTCTCCGGCGGCCGCTTTCGACATGGCACGACGCTGTTGCGCTGGCGGCCGGACAAGGCGCCGAAACAATGCACCTTCGATCAGCTCAAGCAGAAGACCGCGAATTTGCAGAAGCTGCTGGCGTGATGCACGACTTGTAGCCCGGATGAAGCGCAGCGAAATCCGGACCGCTCCCGCATTACGCTGCGCCCCATGCGGGCTACAGAAGCTCACTCCGCCTTGATATTCAGCGACTTGATGATGGCGCCCCAGCGCTTGGTTTCGGCCTCGGCGAAGTCGGCGAATTGCTGAGGCGTTGACGGCCGCACCTCAAAGCCGAGCGCTTCGAACTTGTCCTTGAAAGCCGGCGAGCCGATGATCTTCACGAGCTCGCGGTTGAGCCGGTCGATGATCGGCTGCGGCGTACCGGCCGTGGTGTAAAGCCCGCTCCAGATCGAACTGACGAGACCGGGATAGCCGAGCTCCGCCGTGGTCGGCACATCCGGCGCCTGCTTCAAACGCGTCTCGCTCATCGCCGCGACAGCGCGCAGCTTGCCGGCCTGCAGGAAGGTCAGCACATCGGAGATCGACGGAAACATCACGTCGAGCTGCCCCGCCAGCATATCGTTCAGCGCCGGCCCCTGCCCGCGATACGGCACATGAATCATCTTGGTGCCGGTGGCGCGCTTGAACAACTCCCCGCCAAGATGCGTCGGCGAGCCGGTGCCGGACGAGCCGAAATTGGCCTTGTCGCCGGCGGCCTGCAGCTGCTCGACGATTTCCTTGAACGAGGCATCCTTGTATTTCATGCCCGGCACGACGACCTGCGGATACACGGTGACGAGCGTCAGCGGCGCGAAATCCTTCACCGGATCGTATGGCAGCTTCGGATAGAGCGAGATGTTGCTGGCATGCGTGCCGGTCGTCGCCATGAACAGCGTATAGCCATCGGGCTGCGAGCGCGCGGCTTCCGCCGCACCGATATTGCCGCCGGCGCCCGGCTTGTTTTCCACCACCACCGGCTGACCGAGCACTTTCGACAATTCGTCGGCGATCACGCGGGTCTGCGTATCGGCGCTGCCGCCGGCCGGGAATGGCACGACGATGCGCAGATTGCGGGTCGGCCAGTCCTGCGCTTGCGCCATCGCGGGCGCAGCGACAAGCAGCAGGGCAGCAAGCAGCGAATGAAAAAGTTTCATCAATCGGCTCCCAGAAAGAAATCAAACACAAGCTTATTGAAGACATCCGGCTCGGTGCGCGACAGCGCATGGCCGCCGCGCTTTTCATAATGCGCGCGCGCATTCGGAATGCGGGCGGCGAAGTCTTCGGAAAAATAGCGCGGGGTGATGATGTCATCATCCGCGCAGACCACCATGGTCGGGATCGTGATGCGCTGCAGCTCCTCGCGCCGGTCGAAAGCGAGGATGGCATCGAGCCGGCTCGCCTGCACGTCAGGATCGCCGAGCGCCCGCGCTGCTTCCATCTCCGCCTTTTTCAGCGCCTCATGATTGGCGTTGATCCAGTAGGGCGGATAGAGCAGCAGCGAGGTGTATTTGGCATAGCCTTCGGTGCCGAGGCCGGCATGGATCTGCCGGCGCAGATCGAACAGACGATGGCGATAAGGATCGCCATGCGTGGTGCTGGCATAGATCATCAGCGAGCGCAGCCGGTCGGGATAATCCAGCGCCGTCGCCACGCCGATGGCGCCACCGGTGGAGTGGCCGCAATAATGCGCAGATTCAAGTCCCGCCGCATCCATGATGGCAATCAGATCGGCCGACATCTGCTCGACCGACGACACTTTCGTTTTGGCTGATTTTCCGGTGCCGCGCTGGTCGAACAGATAGAGCGTGAAATGCTGTTCGAGCTTTGCTCTGTTCGGTTGCCAATAGCCCATCACGCCGCCGAGTCCGGCGGCAAGGATCAGCGGCGGGCCTTTACCTGACGATTCCCAGTACAGGTCAGCGCCATCACGTTGTGCAACCGGCATCAGCGGCCGACATGGGCGATGGAGGAAATCTCGACCAGAAATTCCGGCCGCACGAGATCGGCGCGAATGCAGTAACGGGCCGGCGGTTCGCTGGCGAAATATTCGCGATAGACTTCATTCATCGCCGCGTAATCGGCGAGGTCTTTCAGGAAGATCGAATTGAAGGTGATGTCGGCCATGCTGCCGCCAGCCTCCTGCACCACCGCCTTGATCGCATCCAGCACCGCGCGGGTCTGGGCCTTCACATCGCCGACGCCAACCGTCTTGCCGTCCTTGTCCATCGCCAGCATGCCGGAGACATAGACGACGCCATCGGCTTTGGTGCCCGGTGAATAGGGCGCGAGCGGCGGCGGCGAGCCGGCAGGAACGATGGTCTGTTTCGGCATAGTGCTTCTCCAAGGCTAGAAAACGATAAGCAAGATCGGGGCCGCTCAGACCGGCGGCGTGCCGTTGCGCGCCAGTACATCGCCGGCCAGATAGAGCGAGCCGCCGATCAGGATGCGCGGCGGCGTGTCGAAGGACAGCGCCTTGATCGCCGACAAGGCGGCTTCGACATCGCTCGCGGTTTCCGAGGGAATGCCGACCGCGCTCGCGGCGGTTGCGATCTGTTCGGGCGACAGGCTGCGCGCTGCATCCGGCACCGGCACCGCATAAAGGCGCAGCGCCAGCCCGCCGAAATGGCGCAGATAGCCTTCGAAATCCTTTGTGCCGAGCATGCCGACAATCATGACCAGCGGTCGCGGCAGCCGCTCCTCAAGATCGGCGAGCGCGACGGCCACCGCGCGGCCGCCATCCGGATTATGTCCGCCATCGAGCCAGATGTCGCTGCCCTCAGGCGCCAGGGACACAAGACGGCCTTGCGTCAACCGCTGCATCCGCGCGGGCCATTCGGCTTTTGTCAGGCCCGCTTCATAAGCCGGAACGGGAATGCGCAGGCCCGAGGCGCGCAAGGCGGCAACGGCGATGCCGGCATTCACGAATTGATGGCGGCCCGGCAATTTCGGCGCCGGCAGATCAAGCAGGCCATTGTCATCCTGATAGACAAGACGGCGATGCTCCTCGCTGGCATTCCAGTGTTCACCCGCAACCAGCAGCGGCGCACGCACGCGCTGCGCCGCGCGCTCGATCACCGCCAAAGCTTCGGGCAGCTGCGGGCCGATCACCGCGCGCACGCCACGCTTGATGATGCCGGCTTTTTCGGTCGCGACGCTTTCGATCGAATCGCCAAGATAATCGGCATGATCCTGCGACACCGGCGTGATGACGCTGAGCAGCGGCGCTTCAATGACATTGGTGGCATCGAGCCGGCCACCAAGGCCGACTTCCAGCAGCAGCACATCGGCCGGATGGCGCGAGAACAAGAGAAGACCGGCCGCGGTCGTGATCTCGAACACGGTGATCGGCTCGCCCGTATTGACGCGCTCGCATTCTTCCATCGTCTCGCGCAATTCGTCATCGCCGACGAGACGCCCGCCACCTTCGCCGCCAAGGCGAAAGCGTTCGTTGAAATTCACAAGATGTGGCGATGTATAAACATGCACATGCTGGCCGGCGGCTTCCAGAATCGCCCGCATGAAAGCAATGCTCGATCCCTTGCCATTGGTGCCGGCGACATGGATCACCGGTGGCAAGCGCCGCTCCGGATGATCAAGGCGCGCAAGCAACCGCCACATCCGGTCGAGCGATAAATCGATCAGCCGGGGATGCAGCGCGAGCAATCGCGTCAGGGTATCGTCAAGCGCGGTCATGCCTGAGTGCTAGCACGACCCGTGCGCCAGATCACGCACAAGCGCGGTTCGAATATCAGGCTTGCGCCGGCACCGGCGCATCCACAACCGGCAGCGGCGCTGCGACGGTGGACGGCGCGGCCTTGGTCAACAGCCGGCAGATCCGCGCCAGTGTCGCGCGCATCTCATGACGATGCACGACCATATCGACCATGCCATGGTCTTTGAGATATTCGGCGCGCTGGAAGCCGGCCGGCAATTTCTCGCGGATCGTCTGTTCAATGACGCGCGGTCCGGCAAAGCCGATCAAAGCGCCGGGCTCGGCGATATGCACATCGCCCAGCATGGCATAGGACGCGGTGACGCCGCCCGTGGTCGGATTGGTGAGAACGACGATGTAAGGCAGTTTGGCTTCGCGCATCATTTCGACGGCAACGGTTGTGCGCGGCAATTGCATCAGCGAGAGAATGCCTTCCTGCATGCGCGCGCCGCCTGAGGCCGCGAACAGAATGAACGGCGTGCTGCGCTCGATCGCGGTTTCAAGACCCTTCACCACCGCTTCGCCGGCGGCCATGCCGAGCGAGCCGCCCATGAAGTCGAAATCCTGGACCCCGACCACGACCGGCAGCGAATCGAGATGGCCAAAGCCGAGCTTGATCGCGTCGGTCATGCCGGTCTTGGTGCGGGCATCCTTCAGACGATCGGCATATTTTTTCTGATCGCGGAATTTCAGGGGGTCGATCGCGACCTCGGGCACGCTGATATCGGCCCAGGTCTCGTTATCGAAAATCGATTTGAGACGCGCGGTCGCGCTCATACGCATGTGATAGTTCGAGCCGGGAATGACGAACTGGTTGGCTTCCACATCCTTGAAGAAGACCAGCTGTCCGGTCTCCGGACATTTGATCCACAGATTGTCCGGGGTCTCGCGCCGGTTCAGGAACGAGCGGATTTTCGGACGGACGACGTTGGAGATCCAGTTCATACGCTTGACTTAACCCTACGCGCGGCGCCCGGGAAGGGGGGCGTCTGTGACAGCTCTGTGTAGCCATCTTTGTGGCGTTTTGCTGCAATTTTAGCAGCTTGGGTAGCACCATACGGAATTTGCCGCGATTTTCCACGCCCGGCGGATTTCAGCGAAACCAATCCAGAGGGTTCGCGTTCGCCAGACAGTTCCCCATCCAACCGGAGATTGTCATGGTCCTCCAGGCGCGCCGCACCGCCCTCCGCCGTCCATGCCGATCGGCGCGGATTTCGCTGTGCCTCGCCGCCGCGGTCCTGATCTGGGCGACCGGAGCCGGCCATGCTCAGGAGACGACCGGCCAGCCGCAGCCCGCCGAGCCTGCGCCACAGGCCGCGCCATCGCCTGCCCCAGCGCCTCCGACGCCCCCCGCCCCGGCGACACCGCAGAGTTCTGACGCTCCGGACGCCGTCCCCGAATCGGCCACCGTCCTCAACGACAAGGAAGCCGGCAGCATTCTCGGCAAGGAGGTGCGCAGCGTCACCGACGAGAAACTCGGCCGCATTGTCGATGTGATCGTCGACCGGCGCGGCATGACCCGCGCAGCGGTGATCGATTTCGGCGGCTTTCTCGGCGTCGGCAGCAAGAAGATCGCGGTGGCCTGGGACATGCTGACCTTCCCCGGCTCGGCCGATGCCGGCGCCGACAAGATTACCGTGCAGACCACGCGCGATCGTCTCAACAAGGCGCCCGAATACAAGGACGGCAAGCCGATCGTCGTGCTCGGCGCGCGTGCCGGCACCATGCCAAACCGCGTGACGCTCAATTCCGGGGAGCAGTAACCTGTCGGCGGTCACCGATGGCCGCGGCGGCTCACGCCATGGCGACCCCGCCATGGCGGGCCATCCGCATGAGCGATCCACATCGTATCAACGCAGCGACGCCGATCGCCAGCCGTCGCGCAAAAGTCTGCGCGGCCTCGACTGGTTCATCTTCTGTGTCGCCGACGTGCAGACCGGGTTCGGCCCGTTTGTTGCCGTGTATCTTACCAGCCAGAAATGGACGCAGATCGACATCGGTCTCGTTCTCACCACTGGCGCATTCATCGGACTGCTTGGACAGATCCCCGGCGGCATGCTGGTCGACAGAGCGCGATCCGAACGGCTGGTCGCTGGCCTTGCGATTATCACCATCGCCATCAGCGCGCTTACTTATGTGTCATTCCCGATCTTCGCGGCGATCCTGTTCGCGGCGGCCATTCATGCATTGGCGAGTTGCGTGCTCGGTCCGTGCATCGCGGCGATCAGCCTTGGCCTTGTCGGGCATGCCGCGATTGCCGAACGGTTAGGACGCAACGCGCGCTTTGCATCTGTCGGTAACGGACTTGCCGCCGCGACGATGGGAACGGTCGGCTATTTCTTCTCGCCGCAAGCGGTATTCGTCGTGACCGCGATGCTCGCCATTCCGACTTTGGTTGCACTCAGCCAGATCTCGGCGGCTGAGATTATTCCCGAGCGCGCGCATGGCAGCCTTGTACCACGCGATTCGGATGCCGAAGTGCATCAGCTATCCTTTCAGCAATTGCTTCAAAATCGAGCATTGCTGGCACTCGGCGGTTGTCTGGTATTGTTTCATCTCGCCAACGCCGCATTGCTGCCACTCATGGGTACCGTTGTCACCACACGGTCAAGCGAATGGGCGACATTGCTGATCGGCGCCTGCATCGTCGTACCGCAAATCATTGTTGCAACGATTGCACCATCGGTCGGATCGCGTTCGCGCGTGTGGGGCAGTCGCAAATTATTACTGATCGGCGTTGCTGCGTTACCGTTGCGAGCGGTGTTATTTGCAATCGTCAGCGATCCTTATCTGCTTGTCGCCGTACAAATTCTCGACGGCCTCACCGCTGCCATCATC
>Ga0164243_10001978_pt1 | contig 34400 bp, 30 predicted proteins | sample OricompcompostOP_FD_108781 | JGI IMG/M metagenome (GOLD analysis project Ga0164243, IMG submission 108781) | Organic Plus compost microbial communities from Emeryville, California, USA - Original compost - Organic plus compost (OP) | ecosystem: Engineered > Solid waste > Mixed feedstock >...
AGGCCGGCCTGATCTACAAGGACAAGCGCCTGGTCAACTGGGACCCGAAGTTCCAGACCGCGATCTCCGACCTCGAGGTCCAGCAGGTCGAGACCAAGGGCCATCTCTGGCACCTGCGCTATCCCATCGAGGGCGAGCCCGGTCGCTTCATCGTCGTCGCCACCACGCGCCCCGAGACCATGCTCGGCGACACCGCGGTTGCGGTGCATCCCGAAGACGGGCGCTACCGCGACCTGATCGGCAAGAACGTGATTCTACCGTTGGTCGGCCGCCGCATCCCGATCGTCGGTGACGAGTATTCCGACCCGGAGAAGGGCTCCGGCGCGGTGAAGATTACCCCGGCGCACGACTTCAACGACTTCGAGGTCGGCCGCCGGCACGGCCTGCCGCTGGTCAGCGTGCTCGACAAGAGCGCGGCGCTGGAGCTGCAGGGCAACGAGGACTTCCTGGAGGGCGCGCAGCGCGGCGCCGATCTTGATGCGGTGCTGGCGCTGCACGGGCAGGACCGCGCGGCTGCGCGCAAGTCCATCCTGGCGCTGCTGGAAAAGCGCGAACTCGTCGAGAAAATCGAGCCGCACGCCCATTCCGTCCCACACGGCGACCGTTCCGGAGTCGTCATCGAGCCGTTCCTGACCGACCAGTGGTATGTCGACGCTCACACGCTGGCGCAGCCCGCGCTGGCAGCGGTGCGCGAGGGCCGGGCGAACTTCGTCCCGAAGAATTGGGAAAAGACTTATTTCGACTGGCTGGAGAACATCCAGCCCTGGTGCGTCTCGCGCCAGCTCTGGTGGGGCCACCAGATCCCAGCCTGGTACGACCCCTACGGGAATGTCTTCGTCGAGGAGACCGAGGAAGAGGCCGTCGCTGCGGCGATCTTGTTCAACGTCGAGCACGGTAATCTGTCCGCGGACGAGGCCGATGCGTTGTCGCGCGGGGAGGGGACCTCCGAATTCCTGCACCGCGATGAGGATGTTCTCGACACCTGGTTCTCGTCCGCCCTATGGCCGTTTTCGACGCTTGGCTGGCCGGACGATACCCCCGAGGGGAAGCGCTACTACCCGACCTCGGTCCTAGTGACGGGTTTCGACATCATCTTCTTCTGGGTCGCCCGGATGATGATGATGGGCCTGCACTTCATGGATGAGGTGCCTTTCAAGGACATCTACATCCACGCCCTCGTCCGTGACGAGAAGGGCGCCAAGATGTCGAAGTCCAAGGGCAACGTCATCGACCCCCTCGACCTGATGGACGAATACGGCGCCGATGCCGTGCGCTTCACGCTGGCCGCGATGGCCGCGCAGGGACGCGACATCAAGCTGGCGCGCTCGCGCATTGAAGGCTACCGCAACTTCGCGACCAAGCTCTGGAACGCCACGCGCTTTGCCGAGATGAACGGCTGTGCGGTGGTGCCCGATTTCGACCCGCAGAGCGTCGAAACGACGCTGAACCGCTGGATCGTCGGCCAATGCGCCGCGGCCATTGCCGAGACCACGACGGCCATCGAGAACTACCGCTTCAACGACGCGGCGGGCGCGGTCTACCGCTTTGTCTGGAGCATTTTCTGCGACTGGTATCTCGAACTGGCGAAGCCGGTCCTGCAGTCGGAAACCGATCCGACGCGTGCGGAGACGCAGGCGGTGCTCTCCTGGGTGCTCGACCAGATTCTGCGCCTGCTGCACCCCTTCATGCCGTTCCTGACTGAGGAGCTGTGGCAGCTCACCGCCCCGGCGGGTGGCCGCGGTTCCATGCTCGTCCTGGCGGATTGGCCGGTTGCGCCCGCGCTGGACACGGCAGAGGCGGAAGCGGAAATCGGCTGGCTGATCGACCTCGTCAGCGAGGTCCGCTCCGTGCGCACCGAGATGAACATCTCGCCCGGCGCGCAGATCCCGCTGGTTCTGGTCGGCGCCAAAGAGAATGTCGTGGCCTGGGCGGGGCGTTATGACGCCATGCTGAAGCGCCTGGCGCGGCTTTCGTCCATTTCGTATTCCGCCGATATGCCGGCTGGGGCCATTCAGCTTCTGGTGCGCGGCGGCACCGTGGCCCTGCCTATCGCCGATGTGATCGATCTCGCCGCCGAGCGGGCTCGGCTCGACAAGGAATTGGGCAAGATCGCCGATGAAATCGGCAAGATCGACAAGAAGCTCGGCAATCCCGACTTCTTGTCGAGGGCGCGCGAAGAGGTCGTCGAGGAGCAGCACGAACGGCGGGCTGAAGCCGAGGAGAGGCGCTCCAAACTGAACGATGCGCTGGTTCGTCTCGGGTCAATCGCCTGAGAGTCCAAGTACTTCTGCAAGGCCGGCTGAAAGGCCGGCCTTTTTGTTTCCCCGATACCCCTTAGTTGCTTTTCTGCAACGGTGATGCGCTATCGCTTCAGGCTTGCTGAAGGCTGTGGCGCTTCGCCCAAATTGCGCCATAGAGGAAGAGCGGATTCAGCGCTTACGAGCGCTGGTCTTGTGCCTGCGGAGCTGGTCGTTGGAGGCTGGCTACAACGGGAAGTGGATCGGTTGCAGCAGGGCGCTTTCGGGCTGCCAGAAGTATCCAAGCCTGAATTCGCCCAGAGGAAAAAATGGACACGAAAGTTTTCGACAAGTCTCACCTCCCCAGCCGTCACGTGACGGAAGGGGCGGAGCGGGCACCGCATCGGTCCTACCTCTATGCAATGGGCCTCACCAAGCAGCAGATCCACCAGCCGTTGGTCGGCGTTGCCAGCTGCTGGAACGAGGCCGCTCCCTGCAACATCTCGCTGATGCGCCAGGCGCAAGCGGTGAAAAAGGGCGTCGCCTCCGCCAACGGCACCCCGCGCGAGTTCTGCACCATCACGGTCACCGACGGCATCGCGATGGGCCACGAGGGCATGAAGTCCTCGCTGGTTTCGCGCGACGTCATTGCCGACTCCGTCGAACTGACGATGCGTGGCCATTCCTACGACGCGCTGATCGGCCTCGCGGGCTGCGACAAGTCGCTGCCCGGCATGATGATGGCCATGGTGCGGCTCAACGTGCCGTCCATCTTCATCTATGGCGGTTCGATCCTGCCCGGTTCCTTCCGCGGCCAGCCAGTTACCGTGCAGGACCTGTTCGAAGCGGTCGGCAAGCATTCTGTCGGCGCTATGTCGGACGAGGATCTCGACGAGCTCGAAACCGTCGCCTGTCCGTCCGCCGGCGCTTGTGGCGCGCAGTTCACGGCCAATACCATGGCCACCGTCTCGGAGGCCATTGGCCTGGCTCTCCCGTATTCGGCCGGCGCCCCGGCGCCTTACGAGATCCGCGATAAATTCTGTGCGACGGCCGGCGAGATGGTCATGGAACTGATCGCCCGCAACATCCGTCCGCGCGACATCGTCACGCGCAAGGCGCTGGAAAATGCCGCCACGGTGGTTGCGGCCTCCGGCGGCTCCACCAACGCCGCGCTGCATCTGCCGGCGATCGCTCATGAGGTCGGGATCGAGTTCGATCTCTTCGACGTCGCCGAGATATTCAAGCGCACGCCCTACATCGCCGACCTGAAGCCGGGCGGCCGCTATGTCGCCAAGGATTTGTTCGAAGTTGGCGGTGTGCCGCTTCTGATGAAAACTCTTCTCGATCACGGCTACCTGCACGGCGACTGCCTCACCGTGACCGGCCGCACCATTGCCGAGAACATGAAGAAGGTGCGCTGGAACCCGGACCAGGATGTCATCTACCCTGCCAATGCGCCGATCACGGCCACCGGCGGCGTGGTCGGCCTGTCGGGCAATCTCGCGCCCGACGGCGCCATCGTGAAGGTGGCGGGCATGAAGCGCCTGCAGTTCACCGGCTCGGCTCGCTGTTTTGACAGCGAGGAGGAGTGCTTCGAGGCGGTGCAGAACCGCGCCTACAAGGAAGGCGAGGTTCTGGTGATCCGCTACGAGGGACCGCGTGGCGGCCCCGGCATGCGCGAAATGCTGGCAACCACGGCCGCGCTTTACGGCCAGGGCATGGGTGACAAGGTCGCCCTCATCACCGACGGCCGGTTCTCCGGCGCCACGCGCGGCTTCTGCATCGGCCATGTCGGTCCGGAGGCGGCGCTTGGCGGGCCGATCGGCCTCATCCGCAACGGCGACATCATCGAGATCGACGCCGTCGAGGGTGTTCTGTCGGTCAAGCTGTCGGACGAAGAACTCGCGGCTCGCAAGGCCGAATGGAAGCCGCGGGAAACGGCTTTCGGCTCGGGAGCCATCTGGAAATACGGTCAGATCGTTGGTCCGGCGCGTCATGGGGCGGTAACGCATCCGGGCGGCGCCGGCGAGAAGCACTGCTATGCGGACATATAGCCGGCTCGCTGGCTCTTTCCTGATCGTTTTTGGCCTCACCGGGGCGGCGTATGCCTTCGATGCCCCGGCGGCTCCCAGCGCGTCTGGCGCGGACGCCGCTGACGGTGGGCCTGCGCCCGCCACCAACATCTCCCTGCCCGGTGTTGCGGCGGCTGCCGCCTCGTCTGCGAAGAGTCCCATCGAGGCTTTCGAGAAGGCCCGTTCCGCGTATCGTTCCGGCGACAAGACATCCGCTGTTCTCTCCCTGCAATACGCCGCGGGACGGGGGCATGCCGGCGCCCAATGGATGCTGGGGCGGATGTATGCGGAGGGCGACGGCGTCGCCCATGACGACGAGAAGGCCTTCTACTATTTCCGGGAAGTGGTGCGCGAGGCGAGCGCCTCGAACTTCCTCGATAGCTATGACCAGCAGACTGACGGCCCCTATGTCTCCAGCGCTTTGGTCTGGCTGGGTTCCTATTACCTCGAGGGCATTGCCGGCACGGCCGTGAAGCCCGATCCTAAGATCGCGCTGCGGCTGTTCACGGACGCGGCCTACAATTTCGGTGACCCGAACGCGCAGTACAATCTGGCGCGCATGTATCTCGACGGAAATGGCGTCAAGCGTGATCCGGAACGTGCGGTGCGCTGGCTCAACCTCGCGGCGCAGAAGAACCATGCGCCTTCGCGGGCGCTCCTCGGCCATATGATGTTCAAGGGTGAGTTCGTCCACAAGCAGGCTGCCAAGGGCCTGATGTTGATGGCACTTGCGCGCGCCGCGGCGCAGCAGTCGGACGACCCGAGCCAGCAGTGGATGATCGACCTTTATGACAAGGCGGTCGCTGGCGCCACGGAAGAGGAGCGCAGCCAGGCTGCGATGCTTTTCGACGCCTGGACCCGCCGCCATCAGCAGCAGAGCGCTGGCAACAACTGACCGGAACTACCTGATCCGGCAGAGCTTTCAGCGTGGCGCGATAGCGAAGTCGGCGATGATCGGGACATGGTCGGAGGGTTTTTCCCATCCGCGCACATGGCGGTCGATGGTCACCGTCTGCAGGCGGTCGGCGGCCTGCGGCGACAGCAGCAGATGGTCGATCCGCAGCCCATTGTCGCGCTGGAATGCGCCCGCCTGATAATCCCAGAATGTGTAGAGACCGGCCTTGTCAGTGCAGGCGCGAAGAGCGTCCGTCAGTCCGAGGTTGATGAGCTCCGAGAACTTGCGTCGGGTTTCGATGCGGAAGAGCGCATCTTCCACCCAGTTCTGCGGGCTGTAGACATCGCGTGCATCGGGGATGACGTTGTAGTCGCCTGCGAGCACCAAGGGCTCCTCGAGCGCAAGGCGGCCCCGCACATGGGTGATCAGGCGGTCCATCCACGCCAGCTTGTAGGGGTATTTGGCGGTGTCGACCGGGTTGCCGTTCGGCAGGTAGATCGAAGCCACCCGCACCACCCCTGACGCGGTCGAGACCACGGCTTCGATATAGCGCGACTGCTCGTCCGAAGTGTCGCCCGGCAGGTCGACATGGCTGTCCTCGATGGGAAAGCGCGACAGGATGGCGACGCCGTTGAAGCCCTTCTGGCCGTGCACCAGCACATTGTAGCCGGCGTCCTCGAAGACCTGCCGCGGGAAGGCCTCCGTGACACATTTGATTTCCTGCAGGCAGGCAAGGTCCGGCTTGGTTTCGCCGAGCCAGCGGAGAACGTGCTCCTGCCGCTGCTTGACCGAATTGACGTTCCACGTGGCGATGCGCATGGAGGGTTTGTGCCGCGCCGATTAGCCCCGGGCAAGCCGGAAATGATTGCCTCCACGTTAGCGGAAATCTGACATTACGAATGATAAAGCCAATCAGCGGTAAATTCCGGCAGTCTTGGAATCGCAGGGCCTATGGGTAAGAGGCGAAATTTCTTCTCCTTCCGACGTGAACAGCGCGATGCGAATGCGCTCGCGCATCTCACGGCTGAGCTGGAGGCAAAGGAGCGTCTGATTCAGGAGCAGGCACGTCTGCTGGCGCACAGCCAGAAAACGTTCGAGCAAGCCTCCACCGTTGCCAAGATCGGCGTCTGGGAATGCGATCTGCCGGGGGACGTCCTGCGCTGGAGCAACGGCGTCTACGACGTCTTCGAGATCCCGCGCGGCCAGCCGATAAGCCGGGAGGATATCCTCGCGCTTTATTCGGAAGAGTCCCGACGGGAGCTCGAAGCGCTCCGGGCGAAAGCCATCCGGGAAAGAAGCGGCTTCACGCTCGATGCCCGGATCAGGACGGCCAAGGGGCGGGAGCGCTGGATGCGCCTGACCGCGAATGTGGAATGCGAGGACGGCGTTCCGGTGCGCATCTTCGGCATGAAGCAGGACATTACCGAAGAGCGCACGCTGTGGGAGCGCACGCGCTTCCTGGCCGAGACCGACGTGATGACGGGTCTGGCGAACCGCAGCCTCTTTCAGGCGCATCTGTCCGACCGCGAGGCAGTTGCCTTGCTTCTGATCGACCTCGACGGGTTCAAGCTCGTCAACGACACGTTCGGCCATAGTCTCGGCGATGAATGTTTGAAGCAGATCGCTTTGCGCTTGCGCGATCTGTGTGGGGAAAGTGATCTCGTGGCGCGCCTAGGGGGCGATGAATTCGCTGTGCTGTTGAGGCAGCCGCGGGAGCCGGGCGCTGTTGAGGCTTTCGCCGAAGCTGTCCTCGAAAGGTTGCGTGAGCCCATTCGGTGGCGGAAACAGAGCTTCCAGCTGGGTGCGTCGATCGGCATCGCGCTCCGCAATGGCGAGGCGGAGGACCTGTTCGCCAATGCCGACATCGCGCTCTATGCTGCCAAGGCCGCTGGAAAGAACAATTTCCAGGTCTTCGCGCCTGACATGCGCCGTGCGCGCGATCGCCATGCCGCCATCATCAACAGCATCAGCACTGCGCTCTCGAACGAGCAGTTGCACCTGTATTTCCAGCCCAAGGTCCGGCTGTCGGATGGCTATCTCGCTGGGTTTGAATCGCTCCTGCGCTGGAAGACACGGGGTGGAGATATCGTGCCGGCGGGTGAGTTCGAACTGGCTTTTTCCGATCCGGAGCTGTCACGCCGGCTCGGTCAATGGGTGATCGGCAAGGCACTCGACCAGATGGCGGAATGGAACGACGCCGGCTTTGCCTTTGGCCATGTCGCGATCAATCTGAGCAGCGTACAATTGTGCGACCAGCGTTTTGCCGAGCGACTGCTCCAGCAGATTGCGGCGCGAGGCCTGCGTCCGGAGCAGATTGAGGTCGAAGTCACCGAGGGCGTTTTCCTGAACAGCGTATCCGCTCAGGTCGAGACGATTCTCGGTCATTTGCGCCAAGGCGGCGTGCGGGTTGCCCTCGACGACTTTGGCACCGGCTATGCGTCGCTCGTGCACCTGCGCGATTATCCCATCGATGTCATCAAAATCGACCGTTCTTTCGTGCAGCGTTCGCAGGTGTCGGAACGTGACCGCGCCATTCTTGAAGCGGTGCTGGGGCTGGGACTGCGGCTCGGCATAGAGGTTGTCGCCGAGGGCATCGAAACGAGTGACCAGCTTTGCTGGCTCAAGGGGCTCGGCTGCCCGATGGGGCAGGGCTATCTGTTCTCGCAACCCATGCCGGCGGTGGATGCCGCGCAGTGGGGCACGAAGGCCGCGTCCGCCGCCTGAGAAGAGCGGATTGTGATGCGAAACGCGAGGCGCAAGCTTTTCGCTCCAGGTCGGAATCGCTAGGGTACCGCGCATGTTTGACATGCTCGATCCGGCGCTCCTCGGCCGCCTCACCTTTGCCCATCACCCGCCATCGCTGCCGCCACTCCCGGCGGGTCACCACAATCTTGGCATTGCCGAGGAGCGGGATACGCTTCTTGTCGTGCCTGAAGGCCTAGACACGACCCAGCCAGTCAAGCTGATGGTGCTATTTCACGGTGGCGGTGGATACGCGCAGAAGATCCTGCCGATCATGGAAACGCATGCCCTCGAGCATAGATTCCTGCTGATGGTGCCGCAGAGCATGCTGGTGACCTGGGACATCGTCATCGCCGGCCATGGCCCCGACCGCGAACGCCTTGACCAGGCGCTCGACAAGGTGGCGTCGCACTTCCTGCTCGATCCGACGCACTTGGCCTTTGCCGGTCATTCCGACGGCGGTTCCTATTCACTCTCCACCGGCCTCACCAACGGCCACATCGTCACGCACATCCTGGCAATGTCCGCCGGATTCATGACCGTGCTCGCGCAGGAAGGCACGCCGAAGGTATTCGTCGCCCATGCGCGTCAGGACGAGCAGTGCCCGATCGACACGGCCGGCCGCTCGCATGCGAGCAAGCTGCGCGCTGCAGGTTATGACCTGACCTATGTGGAATATGACGGCCCGCACGCCTCGCAGCCGCCGGTGGTGGCGCACGCGGTGCGTTTCTTCCTGGGGCTGGAGGAGCCTGCGGAGGCTTAGAGAGCGAACGAGGTGCCGCAGCCGCAGCCGGACGTGGCCTGTGGATTGCGCACCTGGAAACTGGCGCCGATCAGCTCGTCGACAAAATCGATCTCCGAACCCTTCATGTATTCAAGGGATACCGGATCGACGAGAACGGTCACGCCGTCGCGCTCAATGGCGATGTCGTCCTCGGCGCGCGCGTGCTCGACGCCGAATTCGTAGCGAAAGCCCGAGCAGCCGCCGCCTTCCACGCTGACACGCAGCATGGTGCCCGGCTCTTCGCTCTTGAGGATTTGTGCGATGCGTCGCGCGGCGCGCTCCGTGACGCTGACCTCGTGCGTGGCCATGTGCGAAAGACTTTCTCCAGAACTGCTGCCGACGCCGTTGCGTCGGCACTCCTGCACCGATATGTGCGGGTTCAACCCCGCTGACGCAAGAGAGGACGTGCCTTGGATTTCGAGCCGCGCCACCATCTGCGCCAGCGCGCGCCTTATGCGACGGATCCGTCGAAGACCCGCGGCCGGCTCGTCCCGGAGCCGCCAAGCCCGACCCGCACCGATTTCCAGCGCGACCGCGACCGCGTCCTGCATTCGGCTGCCTTTCGCCGGCTCAAGCACAAGACGCAGGTGTTCGTCTATCACGAGGGCGACCATTATCGGACACGCCTGACGCACACCCTCGAAGTGGCTCAGATCGCGCGCTCCATCGCACGCTCGCTGGCGCTTGACGAGGACCTAGCCGAGACGCTAGCGCTGGCGCATGACCTTGGCCACACGCCCTTCGGCCACGCCGGCGAACGGGCGCTGCACGCCTGCATGTCGGATCACGGCGGCTTCGACCACAACGCGCAATCGCTGCGCATCGTCACCCGCTTGGAACGGCGCTATGCCGATTTCGATGGGCTGAACCTGAGCTGGGAAACGCTGGAAGGGCTGGTCAAGCACAACGGTCCGTTGACGGACCGCGAGGGCAGGGGGCTGCACGGCGAACTGCCACGCGCCATCGTGCTCTATGCGCAGCTCCAGGATCTCGAACTCTGGAGCCATGCCGGTCCGGAAGCACAGGCCGCGGCGCTTGCCGACGACATCGCCTATGACGCGCATGACCTGGACGACGGCTTGCGCGCGGGCTTGTTCACGGTGGAGGACCTGCGTGCAGTGCCCTTTTTGCATGAGCTGCTCGACGAGATCTCAGCCCGCTGGCCGGGACTCGACAGCTCCCGCACGATCCATGAACTAACGCGCAGGGTCATCACGCGCCTTGTAGAGGATGCCATCGCGCAGGGTTTCGAGGCTGTGCGTCAGCTCGATCCGCAGAGCGCGGAAGACGTGCGCAAGGCCGGCCGGCCGATCATCCGCTTTTCAGAGGCGATGTCGGAGGCGGACCGTGAGATAAAGGGGTTCCTCTATCCGCGGATGTACCGCCACGCGCGTGTCCAGGCGGTCATGCGGGACGCAGAGAGCGTGGTCCGCGACCTCTTCGATGCCTACCGACAGGACGACAGCCGTCTGCCGGACGAATGGCGCGAAGGTCTTGCCGATCTGGATGAAAGCCGCCGCCTGCGACGGATTGCCGATTTCATTGCCGGCATGACCGACCGTTACGCCATTCTCGAACACCGCCGCCTGTTTGACGCAACCCCGGATTTGCGTTAGGCGGCGCGACCTTCCGGAAGCACGAGCACCATGAATCTCTTCGCCCTGATATCGGACCGCATCCGCACTGCAATCAACGAGGTTGCAGGCGAGAAATTCGGGGCTGTCGCCCTCGATCTCGGTCGTGTCGTGGTGGAGCCGCCTCGCGATGCCAGCCACGGCGATATGGCGACCAACGCCGCGCTTGTTCTGGCCAAGGACGCCGGCGTTAAGCCGCGCGAACTGGCGGAAGCTCTCGCGGCCAAGCTCGAGGCCGATCCGGACATCGCGAAGATCGAGATTGCCGGGCCGGGCTTCATCAACCTAACCCTGGCGCCGGGATTGTGGACACGGGTGCTGGTTTCCGCACTGGCAGACCCGGCCGCGTTCGGCCGCAGCTCCGTTGGCGCCAACCAGCGCATCAATGTCGAATATGTCTCCGCCAATCCGACGGGTCCGATGCATGTCGGCCATTGCCGCGGTGCGGTGTTTGGCGACGCGCTCTCCAGCCTGCTGGATTTCGCTGGCTTCGCCGTCACGCGCGAATACTACATCAACGACGCCGGGGCGCAGGTGGACGTGCTCGCGCGCTCGGCCTTCCTGCGGTACCGCGAGGCGCTGGGAGAGGATATCGGCGCCATTCCCGAGGGCCTTTATCCCGGCGACTACCTCAAGCCGGTCGGTAAGGCCCTGGCTGACCTCTATGGTGCCGAACTCCGCGACAAGCCGGAGGAAGAGTGGCTTCCCATGGTCAAGGCGGCTGCCATCGAGAGCATGATGGCGATGATCCGCGACGACCTCGCCGCGCTGAACATCCGCCACGACGTGTTCTTCTCCGAACGCTCGCTGACACTGCACAACGACGACAAGGTCGGCGGCACCCTCGCCGAGCTGCGCGGGAGGGGGCTGGTCTATGAAGGCCGCCTGCCGCCGCCCAAGGGCCAGCTGCCGGACGACTGGGAAGACCGCGAGCAGACCCTGTTCCGCACCACCAGCTACGGCGACGATGTCGATCGCCCGCTGATGAAGTCGGACGGCTCCTACACCTATTTCGCCTCCGACGTGGCCTATCTGCGCGACAAGGTGGAGCGCGGCTTCCTCGACCTGATCTTCGTGCTTGGTGCCGACCATGGCGGCTACGTCAAGCGGCTGGAAGCCGCCGCCCAGGCTCTGACCGATGGCCGCGGCCATGTCGACGTCAAGCTGGTCCAGCTTGTGCGCCTGTTCCGCGCCGGCGAGCCGGTGCGGATGTCCAAGCGGGCCGGAGACTTCGTCACGCTTCGCGATGTGGTGGACGAGGTCGGCTCCGACGCTGTCCGCTTCATGATGCTTTTCCGCAAGAACGATGCGGTGCTCGATTTCGACTTCGCCAAGGTGGTGGAGAAGTCGCGCGATAATCCGGTGTTCTATGTGCAGTACGCCCATGCGCGCGCCTGTTCGGTGCTACGCAATGCCCGCGAAGCGCTCGGCGATAACTTCCCAACGGAAGCTGTGCCTTCGCCGGAGGTGCTTTCGCGCCTGGCCGACGCCGGCGAAATCGAACTTATCAAGCGGATCGGAGAATATCCGCGCCTGATCGAAGCTGCTGCCGACGCCCATGAGCCGCATCGGCTGGCCTTCTATCTGCACGATCTTGCCTCGGCCTTCCACGCACACTGGAACCGCGGCAAGGATGCAGAGGATTTGCGCTTCATTATCGGGGAGAATTTGCCGCTTACATCGGCTAGACTGGCGCTGGTCCGGGGAATCGCCGGCGTTCTGGCGTCCGGGCTGTCGTTGCTCGGCGTTTCGGCGCCGCAAGAAATGCGCTGAGTGTGGCTTCACGGTCATAATCTGCCCGCGATTGCGCACTAGAGGACCGGTTCAGGCTCGGGGATCCACAGCATGAACGAGACACACCGCCGCCTGCACGGCACGGATTATGACAGCCTGCGCAGTCTGGCAGACCAGAACCGCGAAGGCGCTCCGCAGCACGATCCGCTCGAGGACCTTGCCCGCCTGGTGTCCGAAGACCCGCAGAACGCCTATGGCCAGCAGGCCTATGTGCAGGAGGATTTCTTCGCGCAGGAAGAAATGCAGCTGCGGGGGCCGATCGATGCTCATCTCGATGCGCCGCAGGACCACGCTGCCTATTACGAGCAGGCCTATGTCAACGGCGCCTACCCCGAGGCGGCCTACGCTCCCTATGACGAGAGCTATGACACGCAGCCGCCGGCGCGGCGCATTCCCTCTGCCGTCATGCTGGTGCTCGGCGTCCTGGTTCTCGGTGGGGTCGGCTACGGCTCCTATCGTCTGGTCGGCGGCGGCTCGGCGCCTGTTCCCGCCTCAGGCGAGGCTCCGCTGATCAAGGCCAATGAAGAGCCGGCGAAGACCGTACCCCAGCAGGCCGACAATTCGGATGCCGCGCGCCAGAACAAGCTGATCTATGACCGCGTCGGCTCCGAGCCGGTCGGCAACGCCAATGTCGTTGCCACGACCGAGGAGCCGGAAGTGCGTCCCGTCGTGTCGCCCAAGGAAGTCTCGCGGGTGATCCTCCCGGGCGCCACGGACGAAGCGCCGGCGACGGAGGCCACGGACGGCAACGCTGCGCCTGATGCGGCGGCCGCAGAGCCCGAGACGACGGCGGACGGCGCGCATCTGGTGAAGACCTTCACCATCCGCGGCGACGGCAGCGTGGAAAACAATCCCTCCCTGCCTTCGACGGCAAATGCCGCTCCCGATGCTTCGGTGACGGACGTGGCGGCAACGCCCACGAACAGCGAGGACCCGCAGACTCCCATCGTCGGCAGCGGCGTGGCGGAAGGCATGTCCATGCGCCCGGGCCCCAATTTCGGCATCATGGATTCCTCGGGCGTCCGTCCGCCGGATACGACGTCGCCCGCGGAGACGGCTGACCCGACTCCCGTCCCGCTCCCTGCGGCACGGCCCGCCGGCCTGCATATGGCGTCTGTCGTGGAAACTCGTCCGCAGGCACCCGAACCGGCGCGTCCCGCCCAGCTTGCCGCTGCCCCGGCTTCGGCTGCTGTCGCCTCCGGCGCCTACACCGTGCAGCTGACCTCGCAGCGTTCGCAGGAGGACGCCATGACGGCGTTCTCGAACCTGCAGCGTCGCTACACGTCCATCCTCGGCAGCTATCAGCCGAACCTGCAGCCGGTGAACCTCGGCGATCGCGGCATGTTCTACCGCGTGCGCGTCGGGTCCTTTGCCAATCCGGCGGATGCGCAGTCGCTGTGCGCCAATCTGAAGGCCGCTGGCGGCGATTGCATCGTGCAGCGTAACTGACACAGGTGAGATGGCATTTCCTGAATGAGCCCTCGCGCCTTCATCTGTGGTTTGTCCGGTCCTGAACTGACCGACGAGGAGCGCCGCTTCGTCGACGACGCGGAGCCCTGGGGCATCATTCTCTTTGCGCGCAACATCCGCGATGCCGCGCAGGTGCGCGCGCTGGTCGACGAGGTGAGGGCGCTTCTCGGCCGCGGCGACATGCCGGTGCTGATCGACCAGGAAGGTGGGCGCGTGCAGCGCCTGCGCCCGCCGCTGGCGGAACGCCATCCTCCGGCCGGTGCCTATGCCGCGCGCTATGCCGCCGATCCGTCGGGCACGACCGAGCGCACCCGCGCCGGCGCCCGGCTGATCGCGCACGAGCTTCGCGACCTGCACATCAATGTCGATTGCCTTCCGGTGCTCGATCTCGAGATTCCCGGCGCGCACGCGATTGTCGGCGACCGCGCCTATGGCGCCACGCCCGAGCAGGTTTCCGTGCTCGCTCGTGCGGCCTGTGAGGGTCTCCTGGCCGGCGGTGTGCTGCCCGTCATCAAGCATGTGCCCGGGCACGGCCGGGCGCTGGCCGACAGCCACGAGGAATTGCCGTGTGTGTCCACGCCGCTGCCGGAATTGCAGCGGCTGGATTTTGCCCCATTCCGGGCGCTGAACGATATGCCGCTCGGCATGACCGCGCATGTGCTCTACACGGCGCTTGATCCCGAGCGCCCCGCCACGCTGTCGCGCACGGTGGTTCAGGACGTGATCCGGGGCTTCATAAGTTTCGACGGCCTGCTGATGACCGACGATCTGTCGATGAAGGCGCTGCAGGGGGCGATGACGGCGCGGGTGGAGGAATCCTTCACTGCCGGCTGCGATATCGCCCTTCATTGCAACGGCGACCTGGCCGAGATGCGTGTGGTGGCGGCGTCTTCGCCACGGCTTTCCGGCGACGGCGCCCGGCGCGCCGGAGCAGCTTTGGCCCGCCTCGGTGCACCAAAGCCCTTCGACATCGAGACGGCCCGCGCCCAGGTGCGCGAACTGCTCGCAACGGCCCCGGCCTGAGGAGCGCGAACGCCGTGAAGACACCCGATCTGTTCACGGCCGAGGCTCCCGACATCGCGCCGGAAGAGGCCTTCGTCGTCGATCTCGAAGGTTTCGAGGGACCGCTCGACCTGTTGCTCGATCTGGCGCGGCGGGAGAAGGTCGACCTCGCGAAGCTCTCCATTGCCTGCCTTGCCGCCCAGTACCTCGCCTTCATCGAGGAAGCGCGCCGCCTGCGCCTTGAACTGGCAGCGGATTATCTCGTCATGGCCGCCTGGCTGACCTACCTGAAATCGCGGCTGCTGCTGCCCGAGGCGCCGCGCGGGGAGGAGCCGAGCGGCGAGGAGCTTGCTGCCGATCTTGCGCACCGCCTGCGCCGGTTGGAGGCCATGCGTCGCGCCGCGCAGGATCTTGATGCGCGGCCGCGGCTGGGACGCGACGTTTTCCAGCGTGGAGCACCGGAAGGTGTGCGGATCAGCCAGCGCAGCGCCTGGAGCGCATCGCTCTACGATCTCCTCTCCGCCTATGCCCGGCAGCGGCAGACGCATGCGCTGGCGCACGTGACCATCCGCCGGCAGCCGGTGTGGCCGCTGGCCGAGGCGCGCGCGGCGCTGGAGCGCCTTGTCGGTCGGATCGGAGATTGGACCGCGCTCGATGCGCTTCTGATCCAGTTCCTGGGCGACGAAAAGGAACGCCGCACGGTGATGGCCTCTAGCTTCAGCGCCAGCCTGGAACTGGTGCGGGAGGGCATGTTGTCGCTCAGGCAGGAAAAACCCTTTGCGCCGCTCTATCTGCGTCCCAGAAACGAGCCGCCGCTGCCCGCTGACGAGTGAGCCCGATGAGTGACATGGAATCGCTTTTCCGCCGCGAGGGCCTTCGTGATGCTGCGGCCGGCGATGTGCATTTCGACCATGTGCGCCAGGCGGAAGCCCTTCTGTTTGCCGCAACGGCCCCGCTGACGGCTGCGGACATCGCCGAGCGGCTTCCCGAGGGTGCCGATGTCGAGGCCGTTCTGCGGGCTTTGGTGGCGCATTATGCGCCGCGCGGCGTCAACCTCGTGCAGACCGGTGATGCCTGGTCCTTCCGCACGGCCGGCGATCTCGGCGGGCTTCTGCAGCGTGACGCGGTCGAGGTGCGCAAGCTCTCCCGCGCGGCGCTGGAAACGCTGGCCATCATCGCCTATCACCAGCCGGTGACGCGGGCGGAGATCGAGGCCATACGCGGCGTTTCGGTTGCGCGCGGCACGCTGGAGGTGCTTCTGGAGGCTGGCTGGGTTCGCCTGCGCGGACGCCGCAGAACGCCGGGGCGGCCGGTGACCTTCGGCACGACGCCGGAATTCCTGCACCATTTCGGGCTGGAGTCCGTGGGCGACCTGCCGGGGCTGGATGAGCTGAAGGCCGCCGGGCTGCTGGAGGGGCGGCTGCCGAGCGGCATGGCTATCCCGGCGCCGAGCGACGATCCCGCGCTCACGGAAGACGAGGACGCGATCGAGGCGGATGCCGGCAGCGGCGCCCTCGACCTGCTTTCTCCGCTGGACCGCGATGGCGGCAGCGGCAAGGATGACGATGACTGAGACCACAGAACAGGGATCGGCAAAGGCGAGCAACGGCAATGGCCGAGGATGGCACTGGGGCCAGCGCGGCACCGCGGGCGCCGCGATTCCCGCACGGCTAACCTTCGAGAATGTCAGCCATTCCTATGGCTCGGTGCGCGCCGTGCACAATCTGTCGATGGATGTGGCACCCGGCGAGATTGTGGCGCTGCTCGGCCAGTCGGGTTGCGGCAAGACCACGCTTTTGCGCATTGCGGCCGGCATCGAGCGGCAGACGGGCGGCCGTGTCTCCCTCGATAATCGCTCCGTGGCCGACGCCGAGAAGTTCGAGCCACCGGAGAGGCGGGGAATCGGCCTGGTTTTCCAGGATTATGCGCTGTTTCCGCACCTCACCATCCGGCAGAATGTGGCGTTTGGCCTGCGCCGGCTGCCGAAGCCGGAGGCCCTGCGCGCGGCCGATGCCGCCTTGGCGCGGGTCGGGCTGCTGCATCTGGCCGAGAACTTTCCGCACCATCTCTCCGGCGGGCAGCAGCAGCGCGTTGCGCTGGCGCGCGCTGTCGCGCCGCGTCCGCGTGTCTTGCTGATGGATGAGCCCTTCTCTGGCCTCGACAAGCGCCTGCGCGACAGCGTGCGCGACGAGACACTTGCGGTGCTGCGGGAGACGCGTGCGACCTCGCTCTTCGTCACCCACGACCCCGAGGAAGCGCTGCGCATGGCGGATCGCATCGCTCTCATGCGGCAGGGCAGCCTCGTACAGCTCGACCGGCCGGAAGTGCTCTACCGCAATCCGGTCTCGCTGTTTGCGGCGCGCTTCTTCTCCGAGGTCAACGAGATCGAAGGCGTGGTCCGCGACGGCGTTGCCGAGACCCCGCTCGGGCGGGTTTCGGCGGAGGGCGTTGCCGACGGACAAGCCGTTGTTGCCGTGCGCTATTCGGGATTGATGCTGAATCTCGGCGGGGAGGGGGTGCCGGGGCGTGTTGTCGCCAGCCGGTTCCTTGGCGAGATCGACGACGTGGAAGTCGCGGTCGAGGCCGTCGAGGGCACGCTGCGGGCGCGCCAGCGCGGCGGCCGCATCGCGCCCGGTACTGACGTGGGTGTGACGATTGACGCCCGTGATGTGCTTGTGTTTCCTGCTTCCGAACCATAGCTTGCGCTGAGGAGCCCGGCCGCTCTGCAGACAGCTGCTGCACCCCCGCCGAGGTTCTTCATGAGGAACGCGTTATGAGCTTGAGCCATTGGCTGATCGTTGCCATCGTCGTCCTGCTGCTTTTCGGCCGCGGAAAGATTTCCGAGCTGATGGGCGATGTTGCGAAGGGCATCAAGAGCTTCAAGCAGGGTCTGGCTGAAGACGACACGGCCAGCCCGGCTCCTTCGCAGCCCGCGCGGACGATCGACCACCAGGCGGCTGAGCCTGCTGCTCCCGTCGAGCACGTCGAGACCAAATCGTCCTGACGCCCTAGGGTTTTAGGTCGGGAGAGAGTCTCGGCATGTTCGATGTCGGCTGGTCCGAACTCGTCTTGATCGGCGTCGTCGCGCTGGTCGTCATCGGGCCGCGTGACCTCCCGGGCGCGCTGCGCACGCTCGGGCGGCTTGTCGGCCAGGTGAAGCGCATGGCTTCCGACTTCCAGGGTCAGTTCAACGAGGCGCTGCGCGAGGCGGAGCTGGACGGGCTGCGCCGTGAGGTCGACGACCTGCGCCGCTCCACCCGTTCCGCCCTGGCGACGCCCGATATCGATGCCATGATGCGGCAGCCTCTGTCCTCACAAATCAAGAACGAGAAGCCTGCTTCAACCCCTGCCGCGGCGCCCGCGGCTGTCGGTTCGGAAGCCGCCGGGGAGGGGGGAGAAGGCCCCGCCAGCTCCGCCGCCAACCCAGCCGCCAAATCCGCCACATCCCCTGTGGAGCCCGCCGCCGAAGCCGCCGGTTCCGCCACCATCTCCGCCGAATCCGCCGCGCCGGCCGATGCCGGCGACGAGCCGACGGTGGAACCGCATCCCTCCGATCTTCCCGTGCCGCCCGATCCTGAACGGCAGGCGGATTTCGACAAGGCGGAGAAGCGCAAGTGAGCCTGGAAGAGGACGAGGTCGAGGCCTCCCGCGCCCCGCTGCTGGAACACCTGATCGAGCTGCGCTCGCGCCTCGTGCGGGCGCTGCTTGCGGTCGTGGTGGCCTTTGTCGTCTGCTTTTTCTTCGCCTCGCAGATCTTCAACATCCTGCTCTGGCCCTATGAGCTGGCCGCGGGGCCGCAGGCCTCGCTGCAGCTCATCTACACGGCGCCGCAGGAATATCTGATCACGCAGATCAAGCTGGCGCTGTTCGGGGCGGTTTTCATCTCGTTCCCGGTGATCGCGGTGCAGATCTACAAGTTCGTCGCGCCCGGGCTCTACAAGACCGAGCGGAAGGCCTTCCTGCCCTACCTGGTCGCGACCCCGATCCTGTTTTTCCTCGGGGCGTGCTTCGTCTATTTCGTGGCCATGCCGCTGGCCATGCGCTTCTTCATCTCCATGCAGCAGGTCGGCGCGCCGGGTAAGGCCTCGATCTCGCTGCTGGCGCAGACCAGCGAATATCTGCGCCTGATCATGGCGCTGATCCTGGCCTTCGGCATCTGCTTCCAGACGCCGGTGATCCTGACGCTGCTGGCCCGCGCGGGCTTCATCGATTCAAAGTGGCTCGTCTCGAAGCGGCGCTACGCGATCGTCTGCGTCTTCGTCGTCGCGGCGGTGCTGACCCCGCCCGACGTCATCAGCCAGATCGCGCTTGCCGTGCCGACACTGCTCCTTTACGAGGTCTCCATCTTCGTGGTGCGCATGGTCGAGAAGCGCCGTGCGGAGGAGGGGGCCAAGCCGGCGTCGTCCTCGGCGGGCTAGGCAATGCTTCTGCCACGCCCGTCCAGAAACTTGCGGGCTTTTCTTCATGCACGACATCAAGTGGATACGCGACAACCGCGACCTCTTTGACGAACGTCTCGGCGCGCGCGGCCTCGAATCGCCCGCGCCGCGCCTGCTGGAGCTGGACGAACAGCGCCGCGCGATCATCACCCGCCTGCAGGCCGCCCAGGAGCGGCGCAACGCCGTTTCCAAGGATGTCGGCCAGGCCAAGGCGGCCAGGGACGAGGCCCGCGCGGCAAGCCTGATCGCCGAGGTCGGCGCGCTGAAGACGGCGATTGCCGACGACGAGACGGCGCAGCGCGAGGTCGAGGCCGAGCTCGACAAGGCGCTGGCCGAGATCCCGAACCTGCCGCTGCCCGAAGTGCCGGTCGGCCCCGACGAGCACGCCAATGTCGAGAAGAAGCGCTGGGGCAAGGCGCCGGCTCTGAGCTTCACGCCGCGGCAGCATTTCGAGATCGGGGAGGCCTGGGGCCTGATGGATTTCGAGGCCGCGGCCAAGCTGTCGGGCGCGCGCTTCGTGGTGCTGAAGGGACCGCTGGCGCGCATGGAGCGGGCCCTGGGCCAGTTCATGCTCGACATGCACACGACGCAGCATGGCTACACCGAGATCGCCCCGCCGATCCTCGTGCGCGACGAGGCCATGTTCGGCACCGCCCAACTGCCGAAATTCGCCGACGACCAGTTCCGCACCTCGCCGGACGATCGCTGGCTCATCCCGACCGCCGAAGTGCCCCTCACCAATCTGGTGCGCGAAAGCATCCTCTCGGAAGAGGAACTGCCGATCCGCGTCACGGCGCTGACACCCTGCTTCCGCGCCGAGGCCGGCGCTGCGGGGAAGGACACGCGCGGTCTGATCCGACAGCACCAGTTCAACAAGGTGGAGCTGGTCTCCATCACCACGCCCGAGCAGGCACCCGACGAGCACGAGCGGATGCTGGCTTCGGCGGAAGCTGTTTTGGCGGCGCTTGGCCTGCATTACCGCGTAATGACGCTCTGCACCGGCGACATGGGCTTCGCCTCGCAGAAGACCTACGACATCGAGGTCTGGCTGCCGGGCCAGAACACCTTCCGCGAGATTTCGAGCTGCTCGACCTGCGGCGATTTCCAGGCCCGTCGCATGGGCGCGCGCTACCGTCCCGCTGGCGAGAAGACCGTGCGGCATGTGCACACGCTGAATGGTTCGGGCGTCGCCGTCGGCCGCGCGCTGGTGGCGGTGCTGGAGAACTATCAGAACGAGGACGGATCGGTGGAAGTGCCGGAGGCGCTGCGGCCCTATATGGGCGGGCTCACCCGGATCGAGCCGGCCGCCTGAGCACCCCATGCGCATTCTCGTCACCAATGATGACGGCATCCATTCCCCTGGTCTGGATGCGCTGGCGCGCATTGCCTCCGAACTGTCCGGCGACGTCTGGGTGGTCGCGCCCGAGCACGACCAGTCGGGCGTCGCGCATTCGCTCTCGCTGAACGATCCGCTGCGCCTGCGCCAGTTGGGTGATCGCCGCTTCGCCGTGCGCGGCACGCCGACAGACTGCGTGATCCTGGCCGCGCGCCACATCCTCGATGTGCCGCCCGACCTGGTGCTGTCCGGCGTCAACCGGGGCCACAACCTGGCCGAGGACGTCAGTTATTCCGGCACGGTCGCTGGCGCCATCGAGGGCGCGCTGCTGGGCGTGCCGGCCATGGCGCTGAGCCAGGCCTATCCGCGCGGCACCCGCGAGCAGGTTTCCTACGACTGCGCCGAGGCCCACGGCCCGGCCGTGATTTCTTCGGTGCTGGAGGGCGGCCTTCGGGCCGGCAGCGTCGCCAACATCAATTTTCCGCCCGTCGGCCCCGACGAGGTGGAGGGCGTGCTCGCCACCCGGCAGGGCCGCCGTTCGCAATGGCGCGCGCAGGTCGAGGGCCGCAACGATGGCCGCGGCAATCCTTATTTCTGGCTGACCTTCGGCCACGAGCTTGGCGAGCCTCCGCGCGATACCGATCTCTGGGCTGTGCGCGAGCGCTTCATCTCGGTGACGCCGCTCTCGCTGGACATGACCGACGAGCGCATGCTCGGTTCTCTTTCATCCGTGCTGCGGACACGCTGAACCATGATCAAGGGCGGTCCCCGCGACGACGCCGAGGCCCTCAAGCGCGCCGAGTTCATTCTCAGCCTGCGCCAGAAGGGCATCCGCGACCGCGGCGTCATGCGGGCCATGGAAATGGTGCCGCGCAGCCTGTTCGTGCAGGAAAACTTCGCAGGCGCCGCCTATGCCGACCAGGCACTGCCGATCGCTTGCGGCCAGACCATCAGCCAGCCCTTCATCGTCGCCTACATGACCGAGCAGCTAGGCCTGAACGACCGCCATAAGGTGCTCGAGGTCGGCATGGGGTCCGGCTACCAGACGGCCGTGCTGGCCTGCCTCGCGCGCCGCGTCTACACCATCGACCGCTACCGCACCCTGGTGACGGAGGCGGAGAGGCGGCTTGCCTCGCTCGGCATCACCAATGTCACCTCCATGATCGCGGACGGCACGCTGGGGTGGCCGGCGCAGGCGCCCTTCGACCGCATCATCGTCACGGCCGCCGGGCCTCAAGTGCCTCCGGCCCTGCTGGAGCAGCTTCGCGAGGGCGGCGTGCTGGTGGCGCCGATCGGTCCCGAGGGCGGTCCGCAGAAGCTGGTGCGCGTCGAGCGCACGGAGAGCGGGTTCACCGAGCGCGAACTGCTGGCAGTGCGCTTCCTGCCATTGGTGCCGGGACGCGCGGCGTCCCTGTAAGATTGCGCTTGGGTCCCGGAGGGGCCATATGCGTTGCGGGCGCCGGGCTTTCCATGGAAGGATTTCCCCCGGGTGCCCAAGCGACGCAGTCTTTCGAGTTATCCAGGAAAAGGTCATGGCCTCTCGTTTTCCCATCATGCGCCTGACGGACAACGCCGCGGAGCAGGTGAAGGCGATCATCGCGCAATCGGAACGGCCGATCATGGGCGTGCGGGTGGGCGTGAAGAACGGCGGCTGCGCGGGTATGGAATACACCATGGCCTATGCCGAGGCGGCCGAGCCGGGCGACGAAGTGATCGAGGACAAGGGTGTGACCGTCCTCATCGATCCCAAGGCCGTGCTTTTCCTGTTCGGCACCGAGATGGATTATGTGACGGAGAAGCTGTCGTCGCGCTTCGTCTTCAACAATCCCAACCAGACCTCGGCCTGCGGCTGCGGCGAGTCGGTGGCGATTTCCCCGGCCAAGCCCGAGGCGCTGACCGGCGGCGCCTGACCAAGGCGCTTGAACGAAGCGTCTCTTCCTCAGGCCACCTTGGCCATTTCAGGATCGGTTTCCCCGACAACGCGGTTGCGGCCGGAGCGCTTGGCCGCATAGAGGCAGGCGTCCGCGCGGCCGATCAGGCTTTCGGCCGTGTCGTCCTCGCGGCGGGTGGCCACGCCGATGGAAAGCGTGACGCAGCCGAGATTTTCGCCGGTCGAACGCTTCACCAGTTCCTTGTTCATCACCGACTGGCGGATGCCCTCGGCAACGCTCATGGCCGAACGCAGGCCGGTCCCGGGCAGGAGGATGACGAATTCCTCGCCGCCATAGCGCGCGGCGGTGTCACGGCCCTTCACGCTCTGCTTCAGCGTGCCGGCGACGAGGCGCAGGACGCGGTCGCCGGTGAGATGGCCATAGCGGTCGTTGAAGCTCTTGAAGTGATCGATGTCGGTGACCAGCAGCGAGAACATGCGGTTCTCGCGGAAGAGCTTGTCCATCGCCGTTTCCAGCGATTTGCGGTTGGCAAGCAGGGTGAGCGGGTCGGTCAGCGACTCGACGCGGATGGCTTCGAGGTTGTTCTGCAGCGTCGCCATCTGCTTGACCGAGGCCTTGAGGCGGTTCTCCAGCTCGGAATTGGCGCTCTGCATTTCGCGGGTGGAGCGCATCAGCGCGTCCAGCACCAGGCGGAACTGGTCGCGGTCGATGTTTTCGCCGGTGCGCTCGGCAATATCGATAAGGGCTTCGGTGTAGGCGTCGGCGGTGCCACGGGCGGCATCCATCATTGCCATGACCTGCTGCAGCTCGTCGCTGATGCGCGTGCCGACCTCGTCCACGCTCTGGGTCAGGTGCTCGGCGCCGAAATGGCGGTCGTAGATCTCGTCGATATCGGCTTCGGTGAGCGTGTCGGCGCGGAAAAGGCAGGCATCCAGGTCGAGGCAGAGCGCCCGGTGGCTTTCGCTGACATAGGCGTAGAGCACCTGGTAGACCCGGGGCGTCGGCGGCAGGCCATACTGCTGGACGCGCTCAAGCGCCTTCAGACTGAAGGCGTGTACGCGACCAACATCACCCGCCGTGCTGGTAGCCATGAGGTCCCCAATAGGAAGGGCCCGTCAGCGTGGTGGAATCGCTGGCAGGCTTGGCCCATGATACCGCGAAAAGCCCTTTAAGGTGGGTTAAGGCGGCTGTCGAAACGCCGCCTCAGGCCGAGATTCTCAGCGGATTTTCACCGGACGGAGAAGGAAATTCGGCACGTGATCGCCGAGGCCGACCACTGGGGCATCATCACGGTCTTCCCGGGAGCGGTTGCGCGGGGCTTCCTTGCGGCGGGGCTCACCCTGGCGCACAGGCTCGGGGCGGCCGCGGCGCGGCTCTGCCGCCGGCTTCGATTCCGCCGCGGCCTTGGGCTCTGCGCTGCGCGGCGCGGCTGAAGCGCTGTTGCCGCCGCTGCGGCGCTCGCCGGAGGAACCGCCGCGGCGTCCGCGGCTGCTGCTGCCGCCACGACGACCGCGGCCGTCCGACTTGTCCTCGTCGCTGGCTTCGTCGACGGGGGCGCCGCGCCATTCGATCGACTGGCCGGTCATCTTCTCGATGGCGGAGAGATAACGGCGGTCGGACGGGGCGACGATGGTGATGGCGGTGCCCGACTGTCCGGCGCGGCCCGTGCGGCCGATGCGGTGGACATAGTCCTCGGGGTGGGTCGGCACGTCGAAATTGAAGACGTGGCTGACCTTCGGAATGTCGAGGCCGCGGGCGGCGACATCGCTCGCCACGAGGATTTCGGATTCGCCGGTCTTGAAGCTGTCGAGTGCGGCCATGCGGGCGCGCTGATCCATGTCGCCGTGCAGAGCCACGGCCTTGAAGCCGTGCTTGGCCAGCGAGCGCTGCAGCACCGAGACATCGCGCTTGCGGTTGCAGAAGACGATGGCGTTCTTGAACGGGTCCTCGGACCGGATGACGGTGCGCAGGATGTCGCGCTTGGCCTGCGGATCGCCGGGGGCGGCGATGAGGTTCTGCGTCACGGTGCTGGCCGTGGTGGCCGGGCGGGCGACCTCGATCTTGACCGGATCGCGCAGAAACTGATCGACCAGGCGCTGGATCTCGCCCGGCATGGTGGCCGAGAAGAACAGGGTCTGGCGGGTCTGCGGGATGAGCTTGCAGATGCGCTCGATGTCCGGGATGAAGCCCATGTCCAGCATGCGGTCGGCCTCGTCGATGACGAGGATGTCGATGCCGGTGAGAAGCAGGCGGCCCCGCTCGAAATGGTCGAGCAGGCGGCCGGGGGTGGCGATCAGCACGTCGACGCCGCGGGTGAGCTTCGCGTCCTGGTCTCCGAAGGAGAGGCCGCCGATCAGCAGCGCCACCGAAAGCCGGCTGTTGGCGCCATAGCGGTTGAAGCTCTCTTCCACCTGGGCGGCGAGTTCGCGCGTCGGCTCCAGGATCAGCGTGCGCGGCATCCGCGCCCGGGCGCGGCCCTGTTCGAGGCGCGTCAGCATGGGCAGGGTGAAGGAGGCCGTCTTGCCGGTGCCGGTCTGCGCGATGCCGAGCACATCGCGGCGCTGCAGAATATGGGGGATGGCCTGGGCCTGGATAGGCGTAGGCTCGCTGTATCCCGCAGCTTCAACCGCCGCGAGGACTTTGGGGCTCAGCCCCAGTTCTGCAAAAGACATTCGATCATGTGTCCGAAATTTCGCCCGCTGGGGCGGTAGGCTTGAGGCCGGGCCGCATGTCGATCCGCGAAATATCGCGGGCGTACTTCTGCGGCAGAGCACAGGGTCTGCGCTGAGCGCAAAGTAGGCAGCGCGACGCGATTGTCAACAACGAGCGCTCTTTATAGGGCAGCGAAACGTCGATCCGTGTGAAATGATGCGTGCCTGACGTGGTCCGAAACAAGTTCAGAGCTGAGGGAATTCTGGTGGTCAACACGGGCTGCCGTCGTACCGCCAAGATTCAGGGCGAAGTTCATCCATGACTTTACCGACAGGGCAGGAATTCTTTTGACCATGAGCGAAGACGACAAGAGCGTGGCAAACGGTCCGCAGGCGAAGCCTCGGCACGATCCGCGCAGCCGCCGCCATGTCCCTCCGATCGACGCAACGATTCCGCATGGCGCGGCCGCGGCGCCGGAAGTGCGCCCGCCGATGCCGCACGGGGAGCCCGGCAATGCCGCGCCGTCCGTTGAACCCGTTCCGGGATTCCCGCCGGTTTCCGAGGTGGCCAGCGCGCCGCCGGTGGAGCTTGGCCTGCGCGACGACGAGGACCTGTTCGCCGCCGTCTCGCGCGAGCCGCGCCGGTCTTCGGAAGAGGTCGAGTCCGCACGGCTGGAGCCGGTGTTCGGCGACGTCCCGGCTACTCCCGCGCCGGAGCCGCGCATCGAGCCCGAGCCGCGTCACGAGCCTGAGCCGGACCCGTCGCCGGCAGCCTTCGTCGAGCCGACGATTTTCCCCTCGGAGCCGGAGCCCGAGCACGCGCCTGAGCCCCGGATCGAGTTCGAGCCTGAGCCGGCTATGGCCCAGAGCGGCGGAGACGGAGGGCTTCGAACCCACGAGCCGGAAGAGCAGCCCCACCGGGCGGAGGAGCCCCAGCCGGAGCAACCGTCCTATCCGGAGACGCCGGTCTTCGAGGAGCCGACCATCCAGCACGCCGATGTCCGCGAGGAGCCGGAGCTTGCCGGCATCGCCGCTACCGAGCGGCCGGTGCCGCCGCGGCGCCGCTCGCGCGCCGGCTGGTTCTTCGTCGCGGCGGCCATGGTGCTGATCGCGCTCGGCACCGCCTGGGCGCTGAACGGCGGGCAGTTGCTGCCGGCCGGCACCGAGACCGCGTCGAGCGAACCGCCGGCCGAAGCGGCCAACGCGGACGCCGGCAACGGCGATGCCCTGCGCTCGCAGATCGGCGATCTCGAAAAGCGCGTCGCCGCGCTCGAGCAGCGCTTGGGCGAGCAGACGCCCGCCACGCCGGACAACGCCTCGAACGAGGACCAGGTGAAGGCGCTCGATGGCCGCGTCGGCAATCTCGAGGACAAGGCCAACGCGGCCAAGGCCGCCGACGCCGCGAGGGCCGAGTCGGCGCCCAAGCCTGCCGAGACGGCATCCACGGATGCGAACGCCTCTGCACCGCCCGCCGACGCCAAGCCGGCGATCCGCAACGTGACGCCGGATGCCAGCGTCAATCCGCCGGCGAACGGAAATGCGGTCGAGACGATTCCGGCTCCCAGCGACCAGGCCGATGCCGCTCCCGACGCGTCACAGCCGGAGACGGCCTCGATCGAGGAGAACACGCAGCCGGCCAGCCTCGCGCCGTCGAGCCCGGTGCCGCCGGCGCTGCCGCAGCCGCGGCCGCAATTCGCGGCGCGCAGCCTGGATAACGGCAACGGCTTCCTGCAGCCGCCGCCGACAAGCCGCGCCACCTATGACCGGCCCTACGACCAGCCCTATGGCAACCGCTACCCGCCGCCGCAGCAGCGGCAGCCCAATGTGGTGCTGCACGGCTGGTCGGTGCGCGATGTCTACCAGGGCATGGCGCTGCTGCAGACCGCGGATGGCCTGGGCATGATCCGGGTGCAACCGGGCGATGAACTGCCGAATGGCGGCGGGCGCATCACCTCGATCCGCCGCCTGCCGACCGGCTGGGCGGTGATGACCACCCGGGGCATCATCACCTCCGACTATTGACCGGGTGAACGAAACGGCCCCGTTGCCTCAATTGTCGGCGCCTCAATTGGTGGCGGGGCCGAACTGCGCCTTGCCGGGCTCGCCCAGCACCAGCACATAGGTCTGGCTGAAGCCCTGCGCGTCCTTGGGCGTGTCGAGATAGACCGAGGATTCCTCCTCTCCGGTTTCGACGCGGATATCGGCAAGGGCGAGCTGCGGCGCCTGATCGGCGCCTTCCAGCTTCTTGGTCTCGACCACCTTTCCGCTGTCGTCGATCCACTGCACGTAGAAGTTCAGCTTGTTGTCCTCGGCCAGCGCGACGAGGCGCACGAAGCCCTTGGCGTCGGCGGTCTTCCACGGGCCGATGGCGCGCAGCATCAGAAGCTCGGAGGGCAGGGCGGCGAGAGCCGGTGGCGCCGGCTCACCGGATTGATCGGGGGCCAGGGCGGAGGGCTGCTCCCCGGACGCCTCCGGCGCGGTCTTCTCCGCCGCCTTGCCGTCATCGGAAAGCGCCTTTTCGACCGCCTTCTTCTGCTCGGCCTTCTGCTCTTCCTTCTGCATCTTCTGCACGGCCTTGGCGGCTTCGCCGGGCCGTGGCGACTCCGTCTTGGCAGCGGGCGTCGTGCCCTGGGCAAAGGCGGCGGGCGCGGGGAGGGCGAGCGCGAGCGGAAGGGCGAGAACGCAGCTAAGGCGGCGGGCCTGCATGGATTCAGTCTCCCTCCCTGAAAGGGCTAGAGGTCGATGTCCTCGGCGAAGGCGGCGTTTTCCTGGATGAAACGGAAGCGCGCCTCGGCCTTCGTTCCCATCAACCGTTCGACCGCCGCCCGGGTTTCAATCTCGTCGTCCTCGGCGATCTCGACTCGCAGCAACGTGCGCCGCGCCGGGTCCATGGTCGTTTCGCGCAGCTGCGCCGGCATCATCTCGCCAAGGCCCTTGAAGCGGCCGATATCGACCTTCTTGCCCTTGAAAGTGGTCTCCATCAGCCGTTCGCGCTCGGCGTCGTCGCGGGCGTAGATCGTCGTTGCGCCCTGCGTAATGCGGTAGAGCGGCGGCACGGCGAGGAAGAGATGCCCGCCGCGGATGAGCTGGGGCATTTCGCGGTAGAAGAAGGTGACCAGCAGCGAGGCGATGTGGGCGCCGTCGACGTCGGCGTCGGTCATCACGATGACGCGCTCGTAGCGCAAGTCTTCCTCGCGATAGGTTTTCCGCGTGCCGCAGCCGAGCGCCAGCAGGAGATCGGCGAGCTGCTGGTTCTGCGCCAGCTTGTCGGCGCCGGCGCTGGCGACGTTGAGGATCTTGCCGCGCAGCGGCAGCACGGCCTGGGTGGCGCGGTGGCGCGCCTGTTTGGCCGAGCCGCCGGCCGAGTCGCCCTCCACGATGAAGAGTTCGGCGCCGGCCGCGCCGTTCTGGCTGCAGTCCGCCAGCTTGCCGGGCAGCCGCAGCTTGCGGGTCGCGGTCTTGCGCAAAGTCTCGCGCTCGGAGCGGCGGCGCAGCCGCTCCTCGGCGCGCTCGATGACGCGCTCCAGCAGCCTCTTGGCCTGCGCGGGCGAGGCTGCCAGCCAGTGGTCGAAGGGATCGCGCATCGCCGTCTCGACCAGGCGCGTGGCTTCGCTGGAAGCCAGCTTCTCCTTGGTCTGGCCCTGGAACTCGGGTTCGCGCACGAACACCGAGAGCAGCGCCACGCAGCCCGCGGCGATGTCATCGGTGGTGACGTCCTTGAACTTCTTGTTGCCGACGAGCTCGGCATAGGAGCGCAGGCCGCGCAGCAGCGCCATGCGCAGGCCGGCCTCGTGGGTGCCGCCGTCGGGGGTGGGAATGGTGTTGCAGTAGGAGCGGGTGAAGGCGTCGCCGTCGTCCGTCCACGACAGCGCCCATTCCACCGCGCCGGGACCGTTCTCGGCCTCCACACGACCGGCGAAGAGATCGTCGGTCAGCAGCGGCTGGCCGGCGATGGTGGCGGCCAGATAATCCTTGAGGCCGCCGGGGAAGCGGAAGGTCTCGCGCTCGGGAATGTCCTCCACGCCCGCGAGGAGCTCGCTGGCGCAGGCCCAGCGCACCTCGATGCCGGCGAAGAGATAGGCCTTGGCGCGGGTCATGGCGAAGATGCGCGCCGGCTTGAGGTGCGCGCCCTCGCCGAAGATCTGCGCATCCGGCCGGAAGCGCACCCGCGTGCCGCGCCGGTTGTGCACCGGGCCGACCTCTTCCAGCGCCGTTTCGGCATGGCCGCGCGAATAGACCTGCCGATAGAGCCGCTGCCCGCGCGCCACCTCGATCTCCAGCCGCTCGGACAGCGCGTTGACCACCGAGACGCCGACGCCGTGCAGGCCGCCCGAGGTGGAATAGGCTTTTCCGCCGAACTTGCCGCCCGAATGCAGCGTGGTGAGGATCACTTCCAGCGCCGACTTGTCGGGAAAGCGCAGATGCGGGTCGATGGGGATGCCGCGGCCATTGTCGATCACCGAGACGAAGCCGTCCGGCTCCATCTCCACGGAGATGAAGCTGGCATGGCCGGCCACCGCCTCGTCCATGGCGTTGTCGATGACTTCGGCGAAGAGGTGATGCAGCGCCTTCTCGTCGGTGCCGCCGATATACATGCCCGGCCGCCGGCGCACCGGCTCCAGACCCTCCAGGACCTCGATGTCGGCGGCGGTGTAGCTGGCGTCGCCTGTTGTGCCGGCGGTACCGGCAAGAGGGCTCGGGCGGCTCTGGGGAGCGGGCGCCGGGATTGCCGCAAAAAGGTCCTTGGAATTCGCCATAGGGGCCAAAATACCTGATTCGTTCTCTTGCATTATGGCACGCGGCGCCACGAGGCGAGTGCGGCGAAGCCACTATCCCCGCAGGCCACAGGTGTTTTCGGGATTAGCGCTCCATCACGGAATGAGCAGCAGGCTCCCGGTGGTGCGGCCGGCTTCGAGATCGGCATGCGCCTGCGCCGCGTCCTTGAGCGCATATTCGCCGCCGACATCGGCAACGACCCCGTGGCCCATCATCTCCAGAACGGCGCTGGCGGCGGCCGGATAGAGGCTTCTGTCGGCCGAGTAGGCAATGACGCTCGGCCGCGCCAGGGTCAGCGCCCGCGCAGGGCCAAGCTCGTCCACGTCGAGCCGGGGAATCGGCCCGCCGGCCTGGCCGATGCTGGCCACGGTGCCGAAGCGGCGTACGCTGGCGAAGGTCTTGCGCAGCGTCTCGCCGCCGATGCCATCCACGGCGAAATCGACGCCCCGGCCGTCCGTGAGCTTCGCGACCTCGCCGGCGAAGTCGGCGTCACGGCCGACGATGACGTGCGCGGCGCCGTTCGCGCGGGCGATCTTTGCCTTGGCCTCGGATCCCACGGTGCCGATCACCCTGGCGCCGAGATGCGTTGCCCAGCGCGTGAGGATGGAGCCGAGGCCGCCGGCGGCGGCATGGACCAGCAACAGGTCTCCGGGCCCGACCGGAAAGGTCAGGGTCAGCAGCATATGGGCCGTGAGGCCCTTGAGCATGGTGGCCGCCGCAATGGGCGCCGAAATCGTGTCGGGCAGCCGCACGGCGCGCCAGGCCGGCAGGAGGCGGGTCGCCGCATAGGCGCCCAGCGCCCCGCCATAGGTGACGCGATCGCCGACGGAGAGTCCCTCCACCGCTTCGCCGACCGCCTCGACCACGCCCGCGCCTTCCAGGCCGAGAACCGCCGGCAACGGCAGGGGATAGCGGCCGATCCTCTGATAGACGTCGACGAAATTGATGCCGACGGCCTCGTGGCGCAGCCGGATCTCGCCCGATCCGGGTTCCTGGGGCGAACGCTCCACCGGGCGCAACACCTCCGCGGCGCCGGTGCTGGCCATCTCAACGGCAATATCCATGATCCGCACTCCGATTGATCGCGGGGAGAGTGTCGCGCGCTCCGCTCCGTGCGGAAATTCCCTGTTTCTCGACAATGGCTGTGCGATAATTCCCATATGAATTGGGAGAACCTTCGCCATTTCGCCGCGCTTGCGGCCGGCGGAACCCTGACGGCGGCGGCCCGCCAGCTTGGGGTGGAGCATGCCACCATTGCCCGCCGCGTGGCGGCGCTGGAAGCCGAGCTGGGGCTGAAGCTGGTCGACCGGCGCGGGCGAAGACTGACCCTCACTCAGGGCGGCGAGCGCATCGCCGCCATCGCCGAGCGCATCGAGCGGGAAGCCCAGGCCGTCGCGCGCGTGGCCGACGGGGCGCGGCCTGACCTTGCGGGGGAAGTGACCATCAGCGCACCGCCCGCGCTTGCCGCGGCGTGGCTCGTGGAGCCGCTGATTGCCCTGCGCGCCCGCCATCCGGCGCTCACCATCCGTGTCGTCGGCGAGGCCCGCACCGCCTCGCTGGAGCGGCGGGAGGCGGATATCGCGATCCGCCTGAGCCGGCCGGAGTCGGGTGACCTGATCGTGACGAAGCTCGCCGCCATGCCGTTCCGCCCATGCGCGAGCCCGGCCTATCTCGCCGCGACGCCTGAGGCGCAGTGGAGCTTCATCGGCTACGACGCGCCGATGGATCGCTCGCCCCAGCAACTGGCCCTGAACGAACTGGCGGCCGGCCGCGCCTTCGTGTTCCGCGCCAACGCCCCCGAGATCCAGCAGGCGGCCGCTCGCGCCGGCGGTGGAATAGCCATCCTGCCGGACTTCATGGCCGCGGCCGATCCCGGCCTCGTCCGCGTCACGCCGGACGCACCGCCGCTGCTGCGGGACATCTGGATGGTGGTGCATTCGGACATCAGGGGCGCGGCAGCCATACGTGCCGTGATGCGCTGCCTCCGGGAAGCCTTCTCGGCGGCCGGGCAGGGCGCGGACGCGTAAGGGCGCCCAAACGAGAAGCGCCCCTTGCTGGAAGGCAAGGGGCGCTCGACCTGGTGGGTTGCTGCCTAAGGGAGCTTTGCCGGCTTTTCTGTAAGCCAGGCAATTACCCGGTGAGAGGTCGGTCTCTGTTTTCGGATCGGAACAAAAGTCTTCCTGATTGCGTCAGGTAACCTCCAGCACTCGCGTGTTGAGGAATGCGTCTTGTTGCGATCTCTGTTGAAGGAAATTCAGTTGTCTTTTTCGCGTCCCTAGAAACCGGTTTGTGCAACCTTACTCCTCAGGACGTCCCTGCTGCTCCGGCGGCGTCATTTTCTTAGGCCTCCAATGTCAGCTCTTCGACACGCCAACTCTGCTACCGTGAAATCTGTTCGTCAAGCGTAATCGGCCTGACGAATCCTTTACTCCCGCTGGAAGGTGCGGGCTTGAGGCTCGACTTGGTGACGGAATTCGCCCGTATGCCCTTGTGGGGATGGCAAAGCCGCTCGTCAGTCGCTGCTATCGCCTTCGCGGTAGAGGCGTTTGGTGCCTTCGACCTGATCGTGGAGATCCCGCGCACTCTGGCGGCGGCTGTTCAACATGCCATAGACGATAGCCGCGGCCACGATGACGAGACCGACAGCAACGGCTACCCACGCCCATCCTGCCATGGCTCGCTCCTTCCCTGTGGTTGGCCCGAATGACTGGCGCCTTGGCGCCCATTCTTCAGGGGAGAATTCGGCGCGGAGCGGGAGGTTCAGTCAGGACCGGCGGAAAACGGTGCGGCGTCGGCGAAAAGCAAAGAAGCCGGGGCATGCCCCGGCTTCTCGATTGGCTGTGAGCGAAAGGCTCAGAGCGAATAGTACATGTCGAACTCGACCGGATGCGGGGTGTGCTCGAAGCGGATCACTTCCTGCATCTTCAGCTCGATGAACGAGTTGATGAAGTCGTCGTTGAACACGCCGCCCTTCTTGAGGAACTCGCGGTCCTTGTCGAGCGACTGCAGCGCTTCGCGCAGCGAGGCGCAGACGGTCGGGATCTTCTTCAGCTCGCGCGGGGGCAGGTCGTAGAGATCCTTGTCCATCGCCTGGCCCGGGTCGATCTTGTTGGTGATGCCGTCGAGGCCGGCCATGGTCAGCGCCGCAAACGCCAGATAGGGGTTCGCCGTCGGGTCGGGGAAGCGCACTTCGACGCGCTTGGCCTTGGGCGAGGAGGTGTAGGGGATGCGGCAGGAGGCCGAGCGGTTGCGGGCCGAATAGGCCAGCAGGACCGGCGCCTCGAAGCCCGGGACGAGACGCTTGTAGGAGTTCGTCGACGGGTTGGTGAAGGCGTTGATGGCCTTGGCGTGCTTGATGATGCCGCCGATGTACCACAGGCATTCCTGACTGAGATCGGCATAGAGATTGCCGGCGAACACCGGCTTGCCGTTCTTCCAGATAGACTGGTGGACATGCATGCCCGAGCCGTTGTCGCCATAGACAGGCTTGGGCATGAAAGTCGCTGTCTTGCCATAGGCATGCGCGACGTTGTGGATGCAGTACTTGTAGACCATCATCTGGTCGGCCATGCGGGTCAGCGTGTCGAACTTCATGCCGAGTTCGTGCTGCGCCGAGGCGACTTCGTGGTGGTGCTTCTCGACCGTGACGCCCATCGCCGCCATGGCCGCCAGCATCTCGCCGCGGATGTCCTGGCCGGAATCGACCGGGGGCACCGGGAAGTAGCCGCCCTTGGTGGGGATGCGGTAGCCGAGATTGCCGCCCTCATATTCGGTGTCGCTGTTAACCGGCAGCTCGACCTGGTCGAGCTTGAAGCCCGTGTTGTAGGGCGTCGCCGAGAAGCGCGCGTCGTCGAAGATGAAGAATTCGGCTTCCGGGCCGAGATAGATGGTGTCGCCGATGCCGGTCGACTTCAGATAGGCCTCGGCCTTCTTGGCCATGCCGCGCGGGTCGCGGTCATAGGGCTGGTTGGTGGTCGGCTCGAGCACGTCGCAGACGATCGAGAGCGTCGGGGCCGCGAAGAAGGGGTCGATGCAGGCCGTCTCCGGAACCGGCATGAGAAGCATGTCGGACTCGTTGATCGCCTTCCAGCCGGCAATCGAGGAGCCGTCGAACATCTGGCCTTCCGCGAAGAAATCGTCGTCCACCATGCAGATGTCGAAGGTGACGTGCTGCCACTTGCCGCGCGGATCGGTGAAGCGGAGGTCGACGTATTTGACGTCGTTGTCCTTGATGAACTTCAGGACTTCACTGGCGGTCTTCATGTCGCTTCCTTAAGTGTGCGAATTTGCGAAGAGAGGGGAAAAGAGGGGCACGCGGTATTCAAGAGATCAGATGGCGTCGACGCCGGTTTCGCCGGTGCGGATGCGGATGACTTCCTCGACGCTGGAGATGAAGATCTTGCCGTCGCCGATGCGTCCGGTCTGGGCCGCCTTGCGGATCGCGTCCACGGCGCCTTCGACCATGTCGTCGCCGAGCACAACCTCGATCTTCACCTTGGGCAGGAAATCCACGACATATTCGGCGCCGCGGTAAAGCTCGGTGTGGCCCTTCTGGCGGCCGAAGCCCTTGGCTTCGGTGACGGTGATGCCCTGGACGCCCACCTGCTGCAGGGCCTCCTTCACCTCGTCGAGCTTGAAGGGTTTGATGATGGCCTCGATCTTCTTCATTGGTCCTC